>Ga0105104_10000336_pt1 | contig 35687 bp, 26 predicted proteins | sample PPLLaktember2015_3_FD_87034 | JGI IMG/M metagenome (GOLD analysis project Ga0105104, IMG submission 87034) | Freshwater sediment microbial communities from Prairie Pothole Lake near Jamestown, North Dakota, USA - PPLs Lake P7 Core (6) Depth... | ecosystem: Environmental > Aquatic > Freshwater >... | reverse complement strand
GGATTAAGGAGAAAAGGAGATTGCTATGGGTTTGCAGCCGATGATGCAGCCAAAGCTGGAGGATGAAATCGGACGAGGCAGCTTGGAAAGCCTTCGGGACGAAGTCGCTCAGGGCCTGGTTTACTCACACAGCCGATCAAACGCCAATTCCAGCAAGTTGATGGAGGTTGCCGCTTTTTCCTATGCCCTCATCGAACTGCTGCTGGAGCGTGGAGTCATCTCGGTGGAAGAACTCGACGCGCGCAAGAAGGAGGTCGGCCAGCGGCTGGTGGACAAATTCGTCAATAAAGGCATGGGCGTGGCCCTCACCGAAGATGAGCAGGACAAGTACCGTTACCAGAACGAGGTTCAGATCGACTGCGAAAACCGCCTCCCGTTGTGCCGGGCCGCCTGCTGCCGACTGGGTTTCGCCCTGTCGGTTCAGGACGTTGAGGAAGGGGTGGTCAAGTGGGATCTGGCCCGTCCCTACATGGTGCGGCGCGGCCAGGACGGCTACTGCCATCATTTGGACCGCGGGCGCAATCGGTGTGGAGTCTACGACCACCGGCCGATCGTGTGTCGGGGCTATGACTGCCGGAAGGATAAACGCATCTGGGCCGATTTCGAGAAAAGGGCCTTATGCCCTGATCTGGGCAGGCTCTTTCAGGTGAAGACGAGAACCAACGGTAATGGCCACCCGCCGCACGCCGCGCAAGGCGCTAAGCGGGAACTGGTCGCACTGGACCGGTGAGCTGTAACGGTCGCGTTTACAGAGGGTGAAAATGCCGGATCCAACGGCGCAACAAGACACCGAATCCGAGATGGAGCGCAAGGCGCCTGCCCTGGTTCCACAGCCGGTGCCGCAGGCGGGACGGCGCAGTGCCGTGGACCATGGGGGTAGTGTTGCTCCGCTGATGGCCATGCTCGCTTCGGCAGGCGGCCAGGAGCCGCCTCCCCAGCAGTTTGCCCCGATCTTCTTCAGCCCGGAATACTCCGATCCTGCCAACGATGCGCAGCGGGCGCGCCTGGCTGGTGCTCTGCAACAGCAGTTCGGCAATAGGTACGTGCAAAGGGTACTGTCGGGCGATGAGGAATCGGAAAGCAGCGCCCGCTCCATCCGGCGGGCGGAGGCGTCAGGCGACTCCGCCGCTCCGGCTGCCCCGTCGCTGAATGGCAGCACCGGCCATCCGCTGGATACCGGCACAAAGGATTTCATGGGCTCAAGTTTCGGGCAGGACTTCAGCGGAGTTCGGGTTCATACCGACAGCCCGGCCCAAGAGGCCGCTCAAAACTTGAATTCGGAGGCCTTCACGACCGGGCGGGACATCTACTTCAGCCGTGGGGCCTATGATCCCGCCGCGGAAAGCGGTCAAAAGCTTCTGGCGCACGAATTGGCCCACGTGGCGCAAAACGAGCGAGGGGTGCAGGCTTCTCAAGACGGCGTCAGCCGCCCGGACGATCCCTTGGAGCGGCAGGCGAGAGATGCCGGCGAGGCTGTAATGCGCGGGGAGATGTTCCCGCCCCTGAGTTCAGGGGGGGCGGCCTTGCAGCGTCAGGAAGCACCCGCGGCCCCGGCAGCCGAAGGCGGTGAGCCGGCGGGTAACGCCCCGCCCGGCGATTTCGCGGTCGCTTTCGCGGGCACCACGTTTAATCTCCCGATCCAGAAACTACTCCGCCGAGCCGCCCCCGATAGTCAACTCTCGGTGCCGGAAACTCTTCTTCGAAAGATACCGGGACCGCCGGGGTTTAAGCTCACGCAGGCCAGTCTCAACCTCGATCAAAACAAGGCGCCGGCCGGCGGTTCGTTGGGTGTCTCACTCGCGATCCCCCCTCTATCCGGCTCTGGGACACTTGACGTAGATAAAAAGGGAAAGGTGACCGGGAGCGTAGATGTCACTCTCAGCAGCAAGAAGATCCCTGGCCTGACAGACACCAATGTCAAAGCCAACGTCGGAAAGGACCAGTTTGATCTTGAAATGACGGTGGGTTTCGACCTGCCCAAAGTGACCGGCAGCCTCACATACAGGTACAAGGACCAGAAACACTCAGGCGAGGGAAAGGCGCATTACGAGGGCGCCAAACTGAAGGGCGACATCGAAATCAAGGTCTCCGAGGCCGCCAAGCTGAGCGGGCGCGGCACCCTCGACATGGAAGTCTTCAAGGGCCTTGTCGGGAAAGCCGATGTCGAGGTCGATGAGAAGCGCGACATCAAAGTCAAAGGCGAGCTTCGGCTCGCCAAGCAGATCGAGCTCTTTCCGGAAAAGAAATACGAGAAGAGCTTCTTCAATTTTGAAAAGAAGTTCCCGCTTTGGGGCATCACGATTCCGGTGATCGACGTCAATGTGGGGCTATTCGCCGAGATCCACGCCAGCGCCGGGTTCCGAGCGAAGTTCGGGCCCGGGGTAATCCGTGACATCGCTCTGAGCGGCGAGTTCGGCACCGACCCCGAAGCTGCCACCCAGCTCGGCTTAACCGGAGAATTCTTCCTGCCGGCGGGTGCCGAGATCGTGCTGGCCGTCGGCGGCGGGATCGGTCTCGGCCTCGCCATCGCCGACATCACTGGTGGTGTGGAGGCGGTTGGTGTTGCCGGCATCTACACCGCCCTTTCGGTTCGTCCGACTTTTGAATATGCAGGAGGTAAGTACTCGATCAAGGGAACGGCCGAACTGGCGGGAGTGGCACAAGTCAAACTGGGCATCAACGCTTTCGCCAAAATCGACGTGGGTGTGTGGCTCTTTAAGGGGACGGTGTGGCGCAAGGACTGGAAGCTGGCGGAATGGATCTGGAACACGGGGCTCAACGTGGCTCTGCGGGCCAACATGAGTTACACGCTGGGCGAGGATTTCGTCCCCGATTTCACGTTCGAGGCCGACAAAGTCGACGCTGAGAAGCTGGTCCGCGACGTGATGCCCGAATCCGGGTCCCCGGTCCCGGCTCCGCCCAAGCCTGCGGCGCCCGCCAAGTCCACCATGAGCGCGGGGGACGCAACCGGAGAGCAGAAACCCGGCGCCGGCCCTGAAGCCGCCGCGACACCCACCCCCGGTTCGCCACCGGCCAAAACCGAGAAAGGCGTAGCCGGAGCACCCGAGACTCCCGGCACCACCGACGCTGAGAAAAGCAAACAGGTGCTTTCCAAGGTCCGAGCGGATCTGGAAGCCAAACTGGCGACACCTCCGGGCACCTACGAAGAGGTCGATGCCGTCATCTCTTCCGTCTTCCGCCAGTACCAGCCTGAGGGGCTGAAGTCGTTGGACGTAGAAGGCGACAAGGGCCGGCCAGGGCACTTCAATGTGCTGGCGGAGGCCAGTCTGCCGAAACCTATTGCCGACTTTCTGGAGAATGTGGTGGGGATTCCTGACATCATCCTCAAACTGGACATGTTTTCCAGTGAAACCCACCTCTTCGCACAGCTCCCGGACGGCACGATGAGGGAATACACGAACATCCCTGGCGCGGATGTCCATGCCGAAGATCTGTTCCTGGCCGACCTTCGCGGACTGGTAAGGCAGTTTGGAGGAGGACCTGACCAGCCCAAGCCAACAATCATCCTCATGCTCAACCGTACTCCTTGCGACCGGTGCGGCGGCAACCTGGCCCGCGCCGCCGTTCAGTATAAAGACAAGATTCAGTTGGTTGTCCGGGCCACAGTGACTTATGACCAACGGTGGCGGCAAAGGGAAAAGGCCCAGCCCCCGACGACCGTCAAGAAGCTCATCGAAATGCACGATGCCGGAATCACGCTTGAAGTTTGGGACATCTGGGATGTGATTAAGGCAAACAGCGACGATCCTCTCCTGGCCGGTCTCGATCAAGCCACGATCGATCAGAACGTCGACGGAAAGCGATCGCTCGTGCGTCAGCTTACCGGCGTCAGGCACCAGATCGCTAAACGGAAACGCATTGCGGACGTCCGTCGTGGTTAGGCAGAAACGAACAGGAGAAAGGGAGAGAAAGGGACAGTGTTAAAACGAAACATGAATCGCCGGCAACTGGACGGCAAAAACCTCTTCGTGGAATCGACCCGCCGTTGCGGCTGGAATGTGGGCGGATGGGACCTGATGCTCGAAAACGGCATGGAGGTTCATCCCGAAGGGCGTGCCGAACTGACCGGGCAGCAGGTGCAATTGGTGCTGGAATACTTTGCTGAGGAAGGTTACCTCGCCCTCTCCATCCTGCCTCCAGATGAGGGCGGCAGCCTGAGGTTTCGCCTCTATTTTGGGGACCGCCTGCCGGACGTCCTTGAAACGATCACACATGATCAAGACACGCTGTGCACCAAGGAGTATGTCGAAACCATCAAACGCCTGCTTGCGATCTGCGATCTGCTGTTGCTCGAGATGGACGAGCAGAACCTGGTCAAGCTCTCGGCCGACGATGAGCGAATCGAGGTGAAGAGCGAGAAGCGGTTCCGCACGGACGAGGCTGGCACGCGAGAAAAGTCAGGCGGGGAAGACGGCCGACCGCACAGCACTGACCCGGATGCCGTGCGGAAGTTTCGCAGTCTCCTGGATGGCCTGTCGATCGAATCCCAACGGCTCAGACAAGCAGTGGCAAGCCATCTCGACGGGCGTTGGACCGAGGCGGAGGCAGCATATCGGGAAGTCCTGTCACGCCATCCAAACGAACCTTATTCTCTAAACAATCTGGGGCATTTGTTGCTTCAGCGAGACCGCGTCGATGAGGCCTTGAAGCTGTTCAAACTCGCGCTGGCTGCGGATCCCACTTACGCCCTGGCCTACAACAATCTGGGTAATGCGTACCTGAAGCTTGGTCAGGTCGACGAAGCCCTGGCCGCCTATCAAAGAGCGGCGGAGTGCAGCCCCGCCTACGCGATGCCCCACCGGAATCTCGCTCTGATCCATCACGTTCAGGGAAGGAACAAGGAGGCCGTAGCAGAGTACCGCGAGTACTTCTCGCTCGCGCCGGACGCCGGAGACGCTGAAGCTCATTTCAATCTGGGCGTCATTCTAGAGCAGCTGGGACAAGCGAAAGAGGCTGAGCTCGAGTACCACAAGGCGGTGGAGTTGGACCCCGGATTTGCCAAGGCGCACAACAACCTGGGCCTCCTGTCCTTTGCCCGGGGAGAGGTCGTTCAGGCCCGGGAACGTTACCAAAAAGCCCTTGAAGCGGACCCCAATTTCACGCTGGCCCGCTTCAACCTGGGAGTCGCTCTCGCTGCGGAGGGCGACTACGAAACGGCGATTCAGCGGTTCGGCGAGGTTTGTTCACAAGACCCGGCCAACTCCCAGGCGGCCAGCAACCAGGCGGTGCTCTACACAAATACCGGGCGTTTTCAGAAGGCCATCGGAATCCTGGAAAAGCTGGTGATTCAGCATCCGGCCAACCCCACCTTCCACTTCAACCTGGCGACCGCTTACCAGGGGCGAGGATGGAAGAAGAAAGCCGGCGAGGCATTTCGGAAGGTCATCGAACTGGAAGCCGGGGACACGCCCCGCGCCCGCCGAGCCCGGCTCGAGCTGGATAACCTGCAGGCCGGCGAGCGGAGGGAACCCTGACATGAGAACGCGGAGACTCTGGGGGACCCGATCAGCCTGGATCGAACGCCTGACGCGGGGAACGCGCGGGTCGGATCGGCGTAACGTCGCCGTCCGCCCGCAAGATCTTCTCGCGTTTCTCCGGGAGGCCAGGCGGCTGCGGGAGTCGACCCGCAAGCTGCGCCGCAGGTGGAGGACAAAAGGAATTGGCCTGGGAGACGATCAGATTTTCATCTTCCGGGTCCTGCACGGCACACGACTTCGGCTCAATTTTCAGTTTCCCCTCATACTGCGCCCGGTGAGCCAACGCTTGTCGGTCCAGGGAGCAAGACTCGGACTTACTTTGATTCGACTCAGCGCCCAGCCGACCACCATTTCCGCGGCACCTGCCCGGACACCTCAGTCGCAGGTGTCGCGGGAATCGATCAAGGCTCCACCTCCCAATCTCGGGCAGCGGCAGCAGGTCGGTTGGGGACTCAAGGGGTTCCCCCTGCTTCAGGCACAGCGCGTTGACAGGACGGTCAGAGAGGTTCGTGAATCCATAGGACTAGTGACCCGAGCTCACGGGGGCCGCATCGTCAGCCGTCCAGTGCGCCTGTTGCCGCCTCTACAGCTGATCACCGAGCGGAGCCTGATACTTCGACGGCTCCCTGTGTTCGTGACAGATCACAAGGCGTTCGGACGCATCGTTCCTTTGCCGATTCCAGCCAGCAGTGAACATTCGTCGAGCGAGCCGAACGGCGGGAGTGAGGCGGCATCGGGCTTCCAGGCTCGATCATCAGCACCCTCAAGCCTCGTCCTGAGGGACCGCCTGCCTAACCGCGTGGCGGTCTGGAAACGCACCGTGGCTGCCTCACATCACGGCCGAGGTACGGAGCACAACTATCGCCTGGTGACAAAGAATTACCGGGCGGCCTACTTTTCGGCCCCGAGTCGGACCGGTCGCTCGCTTGTCTCGGGCGCAGATCGGCCGGCGTCTGGTCAGACGGCGATTCTCAGGCACCAGCCGAACCGGAAATCGGAGACGGGACAGCCGGCGGCGCGTGATGTGGCGTTCCCGCTGGTTCGGTCGGCCGCACCGGCAGCGGCCGCCAAAGAGAAGCCGTCGTATGGTCGCGATGCCTCTTTCGTACTTGCCGCTGGTGAGCACCGGGAAAGCACCAGCCGCCGGAGCCGGACCCAGGAAGAAGAGGAGCTGCTGGTGCGGCGAATCCAGCGGAAACTGGAAGAAGAAGTGTTTCTGGTGGAAAGGAAACTGAACGAAAAAGTCCTCTCCCCGCAGGACCTGACGGATCAAATCTACAGTCGATTGACCCGCCGCCTGCAAATCGAAAAGGAACGTCTGGGGTACTGAAACACCATGGCAGGACCGCTGCGAAAGCTGCAGATAAGCACTGACGCCGAGGGTAGCACCCCCATCACTGTGCTCTTCAATCCCAGCGAATACAGCGTCGAAGACGCGAACAAATGGGAAGACCAGGACCGCAACACCCAGAGGCCGGAGCTCCAGTACACCGGCGGCGACCGCAAGAAGCTGACCATGGAACTGTTTTTCGACAGCTATGAGGCGGGCGAGGACGTGCGCGTCCACACCCGAAAGATCGCCAGCCTGCTTGAAGTCGATTCCAACCTCAACCGTCCCCCGGTTTGCACTATCGAGTGGGGGGAGACATCCTCCCAGGCGCCCAACGACGCCGATTTCCCGTTCGTGGGCGTGTTGGAAAGCCTCAAACAGCAGTTCGTACTGTTCAAGAGCGATGGGACCCCAGTGCGGGCCAAGCTCTCGGTGTCCTTTAAACAATTCCGGCTGCCCGAGGACGAACTGAAGCGAAACCCGCGCCGTTCCTCCTTCCCGGCTAAGACTTACACGGTTGTCCGCGGAGACACGCTCAGCGGGATCGCCGCCCGGCTGTGGAAGAGGCCGGAGCAGTGGCGGCGTATCGCCGACCGCAACCAGATAGCGAATCCGCGCCGTCTGACGCCGGGGCAGGTCCTGACCGTCCCAGCCATAGAGGATTGAGATGGCGGAGCAAACAGTTCCCCAATTCAAGGTCCTGGTCGGCGGAGGCCCACTTCCGCTGGAAGCCGAGGTGGACGTCATGTCTGCCACCGTTAGCCAGTACGTTGACGGCGCCGACGTGTTCACGCTCGAGATAAACAACTGGGACTCGAAGCTCCAGCAGTTCAAGTGGACCGACAGCGACCAGTTCGCGCCGGGGCGCGAAGCGGAGGTTAGGGTCGGCTACCTCGATGACCTGAAGTCGCTCATTAAAGGGGAGATCACAGCGTTGGAGCCCGAGTTCCACAAGGAAAAGGCCCCCACCCTTAAGGCTCAGGGCTACGATCGCCTGCACCGGTTTCGGCGAGGTCGCAACACGCGTTCCTTCGTCGACATGAAGGACAGCGAGGTGGCCGCCCAAATGGCCCGCGAGTTAGGTTTGCGGTCCGAGGTGACCGACACTCGCGTGGTGCATCCCTACTTGTTTCAAAACAACCAGACCAACATCGATTTTCTGCAGGAGAGGGGCCGGCGCATCCGCTTCGAGCTGGACGTCCAGGACCGCACCCTCATCTTTCGGCCGGCCGCCAACGACCGCGGAAGAGTCGTGAGCATGAGTTTTGGCGAGAAGCTGACGTCGTTCTACCCGCGCCTGACCACCATGAAACAGGTCAGTGAAGTAGTGGTGCAGAGCTGGAACCCGAAGGAAAAAAGCGTGATCGTAGGCCGCGCGCGGGCGGGTGACGAGACTGGCGCCATGGAAGGAAGCGTCAGCGGGCCTGCCCTGGCTGAAGACGCTTTCGGCGCCTCGAAAACCTTCGTCGTCAACCACATTCTCTACAGCGCCCAGGAGGCGGAACAGATCGCGAAAGCCAAATACAACCACCTCGCTATCGATTTCGTTACCGGCGAGGGAACCGCGATAGGCAATCCCGAGCTGGCTGCCGGCCAGGTTGTCGAGCTGGCGAAGCTGGGCCGGTCATTTTCCGGCCTTTACTACCTGACTTCGGTGACTCACGTCATCCGGAGGCAGGGCTATCTCACTCATTTCTGCGTGCAAAGGAATTCCAAGTGAATCTGCTCGAGGTCTTGCACAGCCGGGAAGATCGCAGCGATGACCGATCACGCTACTACGGCGTGGTCGTCGGCATTGTCAGCAACAATCAGGATCCCGACGGCCTGGGACGAGTCAAGGTGAAATTCCCCTGGCTGGTGGAGCAGGACGAAAGCAACTGGGCCAGGCTGGCCGCCCCGCTGGCCGGTTCGGACAGGGGGCTGATGATGCTGCCCGAGGTGGACGACGAGGTGCTGGTTGCCTTCGAACAGGGCGACCTGCGGTCCCCATATGTGCTCGGAACGCTCTGGAACGGCGTCGACAAGCCGCCCAAGGAGAAGTCGGGCGATAACGACAACAACCTGCGACTGATCAAATCGCGAAGCGGCCACCTCATCGTGCTGGACGACACCTCGGGCTCCGAGAAGATCGAGATCATCGACAAGACAGGGAAAAACAAGATCTTCATCGACTCCGCCAGCAACAAGCTGACGCTGGAAGTAGAGGGGGACATCGAGTTGAAGGCCCCCCAAGGGAAGATCAAGCTCGACGCCACCGACATCGAAATTCAATCGTCGGCAGACACCAAGATCGAGGCGGGAGGCTCCATGAAAGTCCAGGCCACGGGAACCACGGATGTCAAGGGGGCCACGGTGAATTTGAACTAAAGAGCGGTAACGAAGCGTGAAAGGAGTGTTGGATGGGACTGCCGGCGGCGAAACAGGGGGATCAGATCGTGGCGGTCGATTTTCACATCATCATTCCACCCGCTGCGCCTCCCGTTCCGGTGCCTCATCCATTCACGGGCATCATTGATGGAGGGCTGAGCAGCGACGTGAAGATCATGGGCATGGCGGCGGCAACGACGGGGACCACGGCCACCAATACCCCGCCTCACATCCCCATAGGAGGCAGTTTTCAGACACCGCCCGCCAATCGGGGCGAGATCATTGCCGGAAGCGCCACGGTGTTCATCAATGGCAAGCCCGCTGCGCGCGCAGGTGATACAGCCAAGACCTGCAACGACCCGGTCGACCTGCCGGTTGGCCAGGTTGTGGCGGTGAGCACGGTGTTAATCGGCTAGTGGGTCACGGAGGAGCAATGGATTTTCTGGGCAAAGGCCTGAAGTTTCCGGTGCAGGTCGACGCCTCTGGCGCTCTCGACGTGTCAGAGAAAGAGGGCAAGATTCGGGAATCGGTTTTTCTGATTCTGAGCACCGCCCTCGGGGAGCGTCAAATGCGCTTCGAGTTCGGCAGTCCAGTACAGGACCAGGTTTTCGCCCCGATTCGGTCCGCCACGCTCAGTGCTCTGGCTTTCCGGGTCCAGGAATCGCTCATCCAATGGGAGCCTCGCATCGAGGTCCTCAGCGTGCAAGTGGCGGACCACAAGGCCGGCGAAGGAGTTCTTTTGATTTCGGTGGATTACAGAATCAGGGCCACTAACACCCGGTTCAATCTGGTTTATCCGTTCTTTGTGAAGGGGTCTATTGCCTGATGGCCATCAAACACCCTCGGATCGACGATCGGTCCTTTCGAGAAATCCTGCGGCAGATCTTGGGCGACCCGGCGAACGGCTTCCCGGCCGACGTCCCCTTGTACACCCGCGGTCTGCGCCATGTCTACACACCCGAGTGGATCTCGCAGCGAGAGGGTGAACCGGGACACACGCTGGCCTATCTTTTTGCGCGGCTGATGGAGATCGTGCTGGAACGCCTGAACGGAGCGCCTGAAAAGAACTTTGTCGCCTTTCTCGACCTTCTGGGGATCGATCGTCTGCCCGGCAATCCGGCGCGCACGCCCCTCTTCTTCACCTTGCCGGCAGGCAGCGCGGGGGGACTGGTGACGGCGGGGACTCAGGCGGCCACGAAGCCAACTGAAAGGGGGACCGTTCACATATTTGAGACAGAGAAAGCCCTCTTTGTCACGCCCGCGCGGCTCCAGAAGATATTTTCCGTCGTCGCTGCGAAGGACATGTTCTCCGACGTTTCCTTTCTGGCAGCCAGCTCTGAGAGCTCGGCTTTGCTCGTTCCGGCCTCCGCCTTCATCGAGCACGCGGTGTATCTGGCGCACGATACGCTGTTGGGTTTTCCCGAACCCGCGAACTTGACGATCGAAGTCCAGACAGCGCCGTCCAGCCCTCCGCTCACTTTGAATTGGGAAGTGCGCTGGCAGCGTTGCGAGGTAGACGACGAAGGGAACCCGGAGTGGAAGGACATGTTCGGACCGCTTTCCCCGCCCTCTTTCGCCGGCCAGCTGGTCGAATCCGGGACAGCCCTGTTTGTCGACTTCGAGGGGACCGGCATTTCGACGCAAGGGGACGAAAGCCAGGGGGGAGGGAAGGCTCGCTGGATCCGGGCCCTTCTGACGACTCCTCTGACAGACTCCCTGACGGCGCCGGAAAGCCTGAGAATTGATTCGCTTCCCAAGATTCAATCGCTGATGCTGGCGATCGACATTGACGCGTCCGGCCTGTCTTTAGATGCCGCTTTCTTCAACGCTGTCTCGCTCGATGTGAGCAAGGATTTCCACCCGTTTGGCAAAGAGCCCCAGTTGGCGGACACCCTATATCTGGCCAGCGACCGGGCTTTCTCGAAGCCGGGCGCCACCATCATCCTGGATGTCACGCTCTCCTCAGGGATCGACTACACCGTCACGCCGTCAACGGCCCCGGCCCTGTCCCTGGTCTGGGAGGGTTGGAGCGGCTCTCGATGGGAATCGGTGAGTGGGTTGAACGACGGCAGTTCCAATTTCTCCACTGCGGGCCAGATTACATTCACCCTGCCGTCGTCAGTGGCGCCGCGGACGGTTAACGGAGTCGTCAGCCACTGGGTACGCGTTCGAATTCTCCAGGGGAACTACGGGTTGGCGGGTCACTATCGGCCCGTCCCCGCGACCAGTCCTGTGGAATATGAGTTTGTCCCCGGCAATTTCACGCCGCCCGTGCTGAGCGCAATCAGCCTGACTTACAGCAAGAGCTATCCGCTTCAGGGCCCCCAAAAACTGTTGACGTTCAATGACTTTCGGTTTCGTGACCGGTTGTCCTCCGGCGGGCCGTTCCTGGCCTTTGAACCTTTCCCCGAGAAGGAGCCGGCCCTTTACCTGGGTTTTGACCGAGTTTTCGGGGATGTGCCGGTCAGCCTCTATTTCCAGATCGTCGACGCTGTTCCCGGTGCGACAGTGACGGAAACTGCACCCCAGGCGCAATGGGAGTACTCCGCGCCCGGCGGTTGGCGTTCTCTCGAGCTCCAGGCCGATGAAACCGCCAATTTCGTGGCTTCAGGGACCGTCTCTTTCCTCGGGCCCGACGACCAGGCCGAAGCGGAGCACTTCAAGCGCAGACTCTATTGGGTCCGTATTGTCTTCCAGATCGTCCCCTCCAACCGGCTGATCAACGGCGTCTTCGTCAACGCTGTCATGGCAGCTAACGAGACAACCATCCGCGATGAGGTTCTGGGTTCCGGAAACGGAGAGGCCGGTCAATCCGTGAGCTTCTCTCAAAAACCGGTTCTGCCCGGTGAGAAAGTCATCGTCCGGGAGTCCGAGCCGCCGTCAGAAGAAGAGATTTCGGTGCTGCAAGCCGCCGAGGAGCTCAGGCTGGGTCAGACCTTGACCAAGAAGGAAAAAGACGAGCTCGTCCAGACCCGTCAGAACAGCGCGACCGGGGCCACCGAGACATGGGTGCGCTGGTTGCCGGTGAGCAAATTCTACGCATCGGGCTCGCGAAGCCGGCATTACGTGACAGACCGGGTCAATGGAACTTTGATCTTTGGGGACGGCCGCAAGGGAATGCTCCCGCCGGTAGGCAGAGACAACATTCAGACGTTCTTTTACCGAAGCGGCGGAGGCGCCGTGGCAAACCGCGAGGTCAAGGCCGGCAGCGTGAAAGAACTACGATCGTTCCTGCCTTTCGTGGACAAGGTAACCAACGTCGCGGCGGCTGCGGGAGGGTCCGATCCTGAAAGCACCGCAGATGTGCTGGAGCGGGGGCCGCAAACCATCAAGAACCGGGACCGCGCGGTAACGATTGAAGACTATGTCTGGCTGGCCAAACAAGCCTCGACCGAGGTTCACGAGGCCCGGTGTCTTCCGACCCTCAACGACAAACTGGAGTTTGAGCCGGGGGCCGTCACGGTGTTGCTGGTGCCCGATACCGACGAAGCTCAGCCGCGCCCCTCGCAGCAACTGGTCCGGACGGTGCGGGATTATCTCCGAAAGCGGGCGCTTCCCATTATCCAGCCGACTATTTACATCATTCCGCCCCAATACGTGACGGTTGACGTCGAGGCCGAGGCGGCCCCGCTTTCGCTCGAGGAAGCCCCACTGGTGGAGAGCCGGATCCGGGGCCGGCTCGAGGAGTTTCTGCATCCCGTTCGCGGGGGGCCGGAAGCGCGTGGTTGGGATTTCGGCAGGAACGTCTACATATCGGAGATTCACCAACTCATCGAAGACACCGAGGGGGTGGATGTGGTTCTGAGCGTGGAACTGAATGGCGATCCGACGCTGTCGGAGGTCGTCGTCGGGGATAACGAGCTGCCTTCGTCGGGCAGCCATGAAATCGTCATGAAATCGCCTGGATAAGACGGGCATCAGCGGGATGCTCGATAGCGGAATCGAAGAGGGAGACCTCAATGCCGTTGCCGATCCCCAATTTGGATAACCGGCGCTTTGCCGACCTGGTGACCTCGCTGCGTGACCAGATTCCCGGCCGCACCACGGAGTGGACCGACTACAACCTTTCCGATCCGGGCATGACTGTGCTGGAGCTTTTGTGCTGGGTGGGGGACATGGTGTTGTATCGCATCAACCAGATTCCCGAGCGCACCCGGCTCAACTTTTTCAAGCTCCTGCTAGCCCCTCCTGAGGCGGTCACTGTGGAGGTCGAGATGGAGTACCTGCCTCCTCTCACTCCCGGAGCCATCAGCATTCCGCCGGGGATCCGGTTCATCGCGCCGGCAGTATCGCCCCCCGACCTGATCTTCGAGACTTTCCAGTCCACTCCTCTGATCGCTGCCTCCCTGGATTCTCCGCCTTTCCTGTCACCACCTTTTGGGTCGCCCCCCGAGCCTGGCAAGGTCCGGTTTCAAGTCCGCAGTCAGGTGGTAGTCGAAAACGAGTTTCTCGGCATCAGCAACGGCGAGCCCGACCAGATTTTCTACCTGAGAGAAGGGCCGGTTCTGATTGACCCGGACAACCTCGGCACGGGTCCCGGCGCCTACAATCCCAATCCTCGTATCAGTGTGGACGGGGTGCAGTGGCAATTCGTAGTTGATTTTCTGGAGGCGTCCACTGGCGCCGCTTCCACCGAGTTTATCGTCGAGGCCCTCACTCGCGGGGTGCGTTTCGGTGACGGAGTCAAGGGCGCCATTCCTCCCGCCGGCGCCAGAATCAGTGCCGACCGCTACCAGATCCTTCAAGACAAACAAGTAAGGGTCGGACGGGACTCGCTGGTGCGGCTCGATGCCATACCAGGATTTCCGGACAGCAATATCCTGAGCACACGCAACTCGAGGGCTGAAGGTGGCCTCTACATCTATCCGACCGAGGAGATGGAAAGCACTGGTCTGACGCTCTACAGCGAGCGTTTCCGAGCCATTGCAGAAGAAGACTTCAGGGATTTGGCGACCCGTCAGTTTAACCGTTCCCAGGAGTCGATCCCGGCGCCTCCCCAGCCGTCCGATCTGGTCTCGCGTGCCGAAGTGGTTGCGGGCAAGCGACCGGCAGCATCGGGGACGGGATATGAAGACATGCAAGGGGCGGTCACCGTCATCATTTTGCCCCAGCCCTCCAGTTCGACGGAGACGCTCCTTCAGCCGTCGCCGGATCTGATCTGGCGGGTGAAGCGCTTCCTGGACCGGCGCCGACTGATAACGACCCGGGTATTCGTGAGAGGGCCCGAATACGTTAGCACTGACATCGACATCCGAGTAACGGCTCAACCGGGCGCCAGTTCACAGCGGCTCAAGGCGGCAATTGACAGCCGGATTCGGGAATTCCACCACCCCTTGGAGGGTGGCGACCAGGGCAGCGGCTGGCCCTTGGGCCGGTCGATCTACCGCTCCGAGTTGTTTCAGCTCGTGGAATCAGTCGAGGGGGTGGACCACGTCCGTCAAATCGTGATCGGCGGCACTCCCTCCTTGTCGGAAAAGCCCTTGAGCGAGGGCCAATTGCCCGCTCTGGAGGACATCAACGTTGAGTTTTGAGGATTGCGGACGATGAGCAAAGTGCCGCTTCAAGCCCCCAGCAGCTACATGGACTTTCTGCCGGCGGTTTACCGCCAGGGAGAGGAAGACGGACAGGCGAATTTTCTGGGCCTGTTTCTGAAAATTTTCGAGAAAGTCCTCAGCGGCATCGACGACGACGTCGCCGTCAAGCTAAGGCTGCCCGAGGGAGGGACCGAAGACAAGCCGATCGTCGGGATCGAGGAGATCCTGGCGATCATCCACGAGTATTTCGACCCTCTGTTCACGACTCCGTTCCAGGGGCTGGGCGCTGAAGCGGAGGAGTTCCTCGACTACCTCTCGAAATGGGTGGCACTGGTCCTCAACCAGAACTGGCCGGAGAGCCGGAAGCGCCGGATTCTGCAGAAAATCGTGCCGTTGTACCGCAAGCGGGGAACAGCGGAGGGACTGAAGGAGTACCTCCGGACGTTCGTGGGCCCCAACGTCACGGTGGAAGAACAGCTGGAAGGGATCCAGGTGGGCCGGCGCTCGACGGTGGGATTCGACACTCTGGTGGGGGGAGCGCCGCCTTTTTTCTTCTTCGTTCGCATAACTGTGACCGAAGAAGACCTGGCCCCCGACAAGGTGGATCCGGTTTTTTTCGCGAACCTGGTGCAGCTGACGATCGAGATGATCGATTTGGAGAAGCCGGCTCACACGTACTATACGATTCAATACGACGTCCCCGGCATCATCGTGGGGCGTGTCTCCCACGTCGGAATCAACACGCTGATCGGCTCCCGCTCGATCCCGCGTTTCATTTTTTGAAGCAAAGAGGAGGGACGCAAAATGGCTGAGCCGTTGAAACGCTTGAACTACTATACAGGGCAGTTTCTGGAGGAACCTGATTTCAAGGCCGAGCAGGCCTTCCATCGCCGGGTCCTTCAAATGCTGACCTACGCCACCTTCGCGCCGGGAGTGCTCAACGGCCTGAGCGTCAACAAGATCGACGGCTCTCGGGTGGTGGTGCTGAAAGGGGTGGCGATCGACGCGCTGGAGAACCTGGCCGAGGGAGACCAGCAGAGCCGCCCGATCGTTTTGACCGGCGACATTACCCTCAATCTGCGGGGCGGGCCCGGAGGGCTCGGGTTCAGCGATGGTGACGATGTGTTTCTCTACGTCCGCTACCAGGAGGAACCCACCGACGGCGCCGTACCCAAGAACACCCGCTTCCAGTTACGGGAAGAGGTGCTGATATTGCGAGATACCGGTGCCGGCTTCACTTTGAACACGAATCTCAACATCAGGCTCGCCTTGGTCAGGCTCGCGGCTGGAGACCTGACGGTCGTCACAGACACGGCCAGTCGCCAGACGGCAGCACTCAGACTCAGTGCCGGACCGGGGCCCGGCCCAGGCGCCACGCTGACCACCATCACCGTCACACCGCCAAACGCAACATTGACGGTTGGGAGCAGTCAGACTTACATGGCCACAGGTGCGTTCAGCGATGGCAGCAGCCGCCTGCTTACCTCGGCCGGCGACGGGCTGAGTTGGAGCAGCTCTAATGCGGCAGTCGTGAGCATCATTGCGGCCACGGGGCAGGCCCAAGCCGTCAGCGCCGGCGGACGGGTGACCATTACGGCAACCGTGGGAGCCTTGTCGGGGACCGCTACCCTGCAGGTCCAGCCCGCCGTTTCCCCAGTCGACATCCAGTTCTTGATTCCCTCCCAGCAGGCTTCGGGGGGTACCGTAGACATTTCCGGAACCAACCTTCGCAACCCGGCCATCGCCTCTCCCAATCCCGCGACGGGGACGTCGGTTCGGCTGTTTAAAGGCGCTGTCTCGGTCCAGGTTCCGCCGGGTCAAACCACGGCCCGACCCAATGACCTCGCTGGCAGGCAGGTCGTCCGCGTCAATATTCCCAACCGGCCCGGGGCATGGGCGGTCAACGAAATCGTCACTCTGGAACTGTTGTTCGGGGGAGGCAGCGACACGATAGCGTTCCAGTATGACGATTAGGTCGCGCTGAACCAAGGATGGAGGCTAACCATGAAGACCAGGTTCTTTCACTGTCCGACAACTTTCTCGATCCTTCTGTGGATCCTGATGCAGACAGCTCTGGGACAGACCTATCTATGCACCAACGTTCCCGCGGCGAGTCCGGACCCGACCGTGCAACTGTTCCAATTCAACACCCCGGATAACGCCGCTGCGGGTGACACTTGGATGATCGCCAAGTTTGTGGTGGACAACACCGCGACTGACCTGCAATTCCGCCTGGAACCCACCACGATCGCGAAGTTCCCTGTGACTGATTTCAAAATCTCAGACGGCAACGTGCCCCTCCTCGACCCCGGGGTAAGTTCACCAGACAACGTTGTGGCAACCTTGCGTGTACGCGACTTGAGCGCGACAGAACCGACGTCCAACCCGGGCACTTACCGGATCATCCGAATCTCTATAGACTACGATGACGACTACCCCTTCCCGGCCACCGAGGTGTGGCGGCTGCGCGCACACAAACCGGCCGCGGCGGGGACCGCCTTCCATTTCTGGGGCTTCTGGAACCAGGGTGCCGGCGGCGAGTCGACGGTTAACTCGAGTGTCACCCAGCCGAAACTCATCCAAGTCCAGGCCGATTTAACCGCCTGCGGTTCCTTCAGCAACTTCACCTCGCCTACCAATATCAGTTTCGGCGATGTCCACATAAATCTCGCCGCCACTTACATCCCCGACGAGCAGTATGAATTCATCAACGTCGGAACCAAGCCGCTCAACATCACCGCCGCCAACCCGGTCAGCATGCCGGCCAGCGCCTATAACATCGAGAACTATCCCAGCCCGCCGTTCTCGGTTGGAGCGATGGGGACTTTCAGTCGCCGGGTGACCTGCCAGCCCACGAGCGTCGGCGATGTCCCAAACGTCAACATCACGCTTACCACCGACTCCATCGGCGACCTGGCTCTGAACCTGACCGGCAGCCGGGGTATCAGGCTGAGCTCGGCGATCCTGTTCGATCTTTCAGGCAGCATGTTGACTGACAAGAACGATAACTTCCCGGTTCCAGAGGAGCAGCAGAAGGTTGCGCTGGCACGTTTGGCGGCGCTGGAGTTGGTGGAACTCTACGGAGATATCCTTCCCAAGGCGCGGCTGGCTTTGTTCTCGTACCCCAACACCGCCGGGACCTGCCCTTCCAGCCAGCAGCTGATTGCCCTCAACGAGATTGAAAACAACAAACAGTCTTTCAAGAACCACCTCGACGCCGGACTCGCCAACGCGTCCCTGATTCGACCAGACCAAAGTTTCCCCCTGACTCCCATGGCTGAGGGAATCAAGGCAGTCTACGAGGCTCTTCCCAAGAACCAGCCGAATCAGCGAGCGGCGACTTTCCAGTTCGGGGACGGCGAGCACAACTGCAATTCCTCAGGTGCCCACCCCACTCCGGCCAGTTGGTACAACGACAACGCCTTCAGAAACGCCGGCATCCCCTTCTTTACGATTCCCTACGGGGCAAATAACGCAGGATGGCTGCAGACGTTTCAGAGCCTTGCGACCAACACGGGTGGCAGGATGTTCCCTGCTGATATCACGGATGACCTGGAGTTGCAGAAGCAGTTCACTAAAGCTTTGGGCGAAGCCCTGGACTTGGAGACCCTGCTCGACCCCAGTGGAACAATCACGTCTGGAGCGACGCGGACTCACACCGTTTGCGTGACCGCTTCCACTTACCAGCTGGCCTTCGAGGTTCAATGGCTGGCACGGAACTCCCAAGCCATCTCGTTGACGATCCAGACTCCCACCGGCCAGACGATCACACCTGCCACGGCTGCCGCCAATCCCAATGAAGTGTCTTACCATTCCGGTCAGACCTTTGCGGGGTTCGTGGTCCGAGGGAACTATCTCAAGGGAAACAACGGCGCCGGTCAGTGGACGCTGCGGCTGACCGGCAGAGCGTCGACGAACTACCTCTACCACGTCTACGCTCAGGACCGTATCCGCACAAGCCCGCTTTTCGATCTCGTCTGGGCGGGTCAGATAGCCAGGATGGCGCTTTCGGTCACTGAGGGGTACGCGCGGCTGGCCAACGTTAGCGTGCAGGCTCAGTACGAGAGGCCTTCGGCTTCGTTCAACAATTATCTGGCCACCACCGCAATCGATCCCAGCCTGGTTCTCAGAGCCCCCGCCACCGTTGGACGGCGGCCCCTTTCGCTGGCCGAGCGCAAGTACTACGCGTTAGTCAATTTTGCCAAAAAGCCCTTCCCGGGAGAGAGAATCCGGGGCGAAATCAGGCTCGAGCCGGAAGCTGCGGCGCCAGGTCAGCGAGGCGCGCTGAGCCCCGGCGGCCGATGGGTCGCCCAGGCCCAGCCCCGTGCCCAGACGGCGGGGGTCTTTTCGGCCTCCTTTTCTGATTCGGTCCACGATGGACTCTACAGGATACGCTACGCCGTGACCGGAACCACTCTGTTAGGCCATTGTTTCCAGCGGGAATACACAATCTCCCGCTGGGCGGACGTGCGGCTCACGCCCGAACTGATCCGCAATCAAGTGCGATGGACCGTGGTGGCTCTCAATCCTTTCTTTGATCAGGAGTTAAGTCGAGTTCTTCAACAGCCTCCCCGGCCCGGCTATGTCCGCCGGGCCGTTCAGTTCACGCCGCGGGACGCCAAAGGCAACTATTACGGACTCGGGCGGGCCCAGGACATGGCTTTCCAAATCAAGGGCGCCGAGAAATTGGGAGGCATTCAGGAGGACCTCCAGGGGAGCTATATCCAGGTTGTGGAGTTCCGGGAGGGAGCAACGCCCTCGGCGACCGTCTCCGCCGGAGGAGTCATGGGCCCCGAAGCCCAGTTGGAGGATGGCGGCATTCGCTGGTGGCTCTGGATCTTGCTGCTGGCCATCCTCCTGGTTGCCTTAATCCTGTGGCGCGTATTTCGGTAAGGGTCAGGGGGAGCGGGATTGCTTCTATTATCACGGGAGGGGTCGTGCGCGACACTCCGCTGGTGACTTGCATAATGCCAACCCGCAACCGGCCCGGTTGGGTCGAGAGGGCGGTCCTCTATTTCGAGGAACAGGACTACCCTCGCAAGGAGCTCATCATTCTCGACGATAGCCCGGCCGCTACCGTTCCCCGTTTCAGTCATGCACACGTTCGTTACGTCCACGAGGACGGCAACGGAACCTTGGGAGAAAAACGCAACCGCGCCATCGAGCTCAGCCGTGGGCAAATCATCGTTCATTGGGACGACGATGACTGGATGGCGCGGCGACGGATCAGGTATCAGGTGGAGGCTCTGCTGGCAGGAGGGGCGAGTGTGTGCGGGCTTGACCGGATGCTCTTCTTCGACCTGCGCACGCGGCGGATGTGGCTCTATCAGTACCCGGCGGGAGCTCGAAAATGGCTGGCCGGGGGATCGCTCTGCTATTGGAAAAAGGTCTGGGAGGCGCACCCGTTTGACCCGGTCACGCCGGGCGAAGACACCCGCTTCGTCTGGAGCCTGGAAGTCCCCATGGGGACCCTTGCGGACTTCACCTTCTACGTAGCGACGATCCACGGGCGAAACACTTGCCCCAAACAGCTGATAGGAACCTGCTGGAGTCGCTGGCAAGGTCCGGGATTCGAGTCCCTGGTAGGAGCCGACCGGAACTTTTACGCCAAGGCGCCGCAAGGAGGGTGAAGGAGTTTCATGCCGGACGTGAAAAGCGCAAATCACCTTCACACCTGCATCATCCCCTATGCGCGGCGTCCCCGGTCGCTGTTCAAATGCCTGGAGTCCCTCCGCTGGTCGGGCTGCCCGTCGGAAATCATCGTCGTCGATATGTATGACGAGCATCTCGACCTTTCCCGATTCCACGCCCGCTACATCCCGCTTCGGAGCCCGGCCAGCCATGTGTTCTCGAAGGCCCCGTTGCTCAACCACGGCGTTGCAGCCGCCACGGGTACTTACGTTTCGATCGTCGATTGCGACATGATCATCAGCCCTGGCTGGTTTGAAGACGTCTCGGCCAAGATGGACGCCACCACAGTCGTCGTCACTCCAGTCTTCATGCAGTCCGAACCCCTCACAGCGAATTTGTTGTCCAATCAAATCGGTCTGTCTCAGTTCATGGCGCACCGCGGCTGGCTGAACGGCACAGGTCGCAGCCAGATTACGCTGCTGCGGCAACACCTGCTGCGCCAGCCATACGACATTGGTTTCGTCGGATACGGGGCCGAAGACACCGAAATTAACGAACGGCTCGCCAGGAGTCTGCGTTTTCGTGAAGCGGAGCGCCCTTTTTACCACCTGTTTCACTATCGGACGGGAGGACTGCCCGGCTACTACGAACGTTTGGAAGCCAACCGGGCGCACTACCGCAGCCTGATCCGTAAAGCGTCCTCTCGGCTGGGGATTTACGTCGCGTCCTATAACGCGTCAAAGGTCTTGCGGACTCATCTCGCCCAGATTGCCCGCTTCACCGAGTCTCCGTTTGACTACTATATCGCTGACAACAGTGCCGACCCGGGCGAAAGGTCGCGTTTTCAAGATATCGTTCGCGAATTCGATTTCGCGACTGTGGTGAACTCCCCTTCGCGACATCACGGTGACACGCTTCAGTTTCTGGTAGAAAACACCAGCAACGAGCTGATCGCGCTTTTCGATGTGGACGCGTTTCCGCTAAAACCGTGGGACCGATGGGCGGTGGAGAGCCTGGGCAGAAAACTGGTGGTAGGAGTCCTTTCTTACGTGGATTGCCGCGAAATCGATTACCACCTGCACCCGTGCTTCATGGTCTTTACTCGTCGGTTCCTGACCGGCAATCAGCTTCACCTCAGGGCAGGCCGCTTGCCGCACACCGCCGGTGGCCGCCTGCCGTTACTGGATCCGGCCGGCGCCATCACCTGCTGGCTCAGGCAACGTGGCATGTTCAACCACCAGCACGTTGAAGCATTGATCCCCACCGGCATCGAGGTGCCTTTCGGGCCGGCCTTCCAGTGGGGACCTCACCGGAACCTGCGTCGAGGATTCGGGGTCACTTACAACAACATGATCTTTCATTTCTGGTACGGGCGGCATTTGCAGACCTGTCAACCCATCTTTGACGACCGCAAAAGCCTGGCAGTGAGCCCGGAGCAGATACGCGAAGTATTGCGGCGCCGCACCCAAGGAGCAATCGCTATGCCTTCGAGCACGGACAATTCGAAAACAATCGAGAAGGGCGCGCCCCGGGCCACGAGCCAAGCTTTTGCAGCCGGTCAAGGGCTAGCGGCCGCAATTCGCGATCTCGTCGCCCCCGGGTCCATCGCCCTGGACCTCGGCACTGGCTGCCTGGTCACCGCTCGCGCCTTGGCGACTCGATGCCGTCGGGTCATTTCGCTTGAACAAAATCAATCTTATTATCAGCAGGCGGTCGCCCAGGCGCCTGGAAACGTGGAATTGATTCACGCTCCCTTGAAGGAAGGACAATACCCCTACGAGTATTTCGGCCACTTGGACGCCGTTGTGGTTGACCGTCCGCAGGGAGACAAACGCGACGGTTGTCTCCCCTGGCTCGCGAACCTCGAACCCGGCGGGTTGGTCTTTCTCGATGATACGCACCGCGCCGGGACTCAAAAACTCCTGGCTGCCTTGCTGCAGACGACATTCGAGATCGTCGGACAGGGAAAAGACGGTGAGGAGCGCACCTGGGCAGCCCTTAGAAAAAAGGACAAAGCTGCCTGGATCGACCTTTTCATGCTTTCGTTCAACCGAAGCGAATACAATGAAATGACCCTGGCCTCGCTACTTGAGTCCGACTGTGGAGTGCCTTGGGAAAAGGTCCGATTCACGGTGATCGACAACGCCTCCAACGACTCCAGCGTCGAGGTTATCGCTCGTTTCATCCGGCGGCATCCGGGTGTCATCGACCGTTTTCTGGTAGCCGATCGCAATTACGGAGCTTCTGGCGGCATCGGCTACTTTCTTTCACGTTGCCGGCCCCAGGCTGCTCTGATAGGAAAGATCGACAACGACAGCCTGTTTACCAACGACTGGCTGCAGAAACTGCTGTTTGCGCTCCGTTCGCACCCCCGCCTCGGAGTTGTGGCCGCCCAGGAGGATGCCAATCAGGGCCGAAATCACAACCTCTTCCAAAACGAGCGCGGGCATGGCTTCTATCCGGCTCGCTTCGTCGGCGGACGATTTCTGGCTCGTCGTGAGGTGTTCAACCTCCAGCAGCCCGGTGGAAGCGGCGTATGGGGGTGGACAGAGTTCCAAGTCCGCCAGATCGCGGGGGGAGGCTGGAAGATCGGATGGTGTTACCCCCCTTGCGTGATCGAGCATGTCGGTGACTGGCGGTTTCGTCACCCGCGAGCCATCAGGGACGCAAAATACGTCCAGTACCTCACCGCTACCGGCCGGCTTCGGCAGGCGTGAACAGGCCGGATCCGCGAAACGGAGTGTGGCACAGGGCTTTGGAGGCCAAAAATCGCAATCTGGAGCAAAAGCGCATATACTTGCCATAATGTTTTAGCAGCAAAAGCAGAGTTCCCCGGACCCCCCACACGGCCGAGGTGAGAGATAGGGGGACGGAACATTGGAAATGCAGGCCCACAGGTCGGCAACCATCTGGCTGCTCAACTTCTGCTGCCGCCAGGATCAGGTAGTGGGGCTACGGTCTATTCTTGAGAAATGCCAAGAGCCGTCCCTGAAAATCGTCGATCTCGGTCTTCCCGGCCAACTTCGCGGCTCAGACTTGGAGACGCTGCGAAAAACGAGCAAGGAGGAGCCGTCTCTGGTGTTCGGATTGCTCGATAGCAGGCCGTGTTCGGGAGTCCAAACACTCGTACATCAACTGGTCACACAAAGTGTAAGTTGTCCGGTGATCCTCGTTCTTCCGGAGGGCGAATCGGATGATGGTCTCTCCCTTCTGACCGGAGGCGCCGCCGATTTCATCATTCCCCCGCTCAGGACGTCAGAAGTACTGGCTCGGCTCAGGAGGTGGCTGACCCCGACCAGCGAATCCCAGGAAATCACTCAACAAATCAAGGGTAAGTTGGGTTTGGGTCAGATTGTCGGTCGCAGCTGCACGTTCGCGACTGAAATTAGAAAGATCCCGCTCTTGGCCCGATGCGACGCGAGTGTGTTGATTTGCGGTGAAACGGGCACCGGAAAAGAACTGGCGGCGCGCGCCATCCACTACCTCAGCTCCCGAGCCGCACACCCGTTCGTTCCCGTCAGCTGCGGGGCAATTCCAGTTGAGTTGGCCGAGAGCGAGCTCTTTGGCCACAAGGCCGGGGCTTTTACAGGCGCCCGCTACGAACGGCGCGGCCTGGTGGAGGAAGCGCGCGCCGGAACACTTTTTTTGGATGACGTGGACGGTTTGCCTGCGGCGGTCCAAAGCAAACTGCTTCGTTTCCTCGAAGAGAAAGAGTATCGAGTCCTTGGGTCCTCGCGCACTCAGAAAGCCGATGTGAGGGTGATTGCCGCCAGCAACGTATCGCTTCTTCGAGCGGTGGAGGAGGGCGCATTCCGGCGCGATCTGTACTACCGGCTCAACGTGGTTGCGCTCAATTTGCCTCCGTTACGCGAACGGGCCGAGGACATCCCTTTACTGGCACGCCACTTTGTGACCAAATTCGCGGCAGCGGACGGGCGCGGACTGCCGGACTTCAACTGTGCCTCCCTCACCAAATTGATGCTCTACGACTGGCCCGGCAACGTTCGCGAGCTGGAGCATGTCATCCGGGGAGCCATGATCCTCTATCCAGGCCCGATCTTGCGAGAGGACGACATAGAATTGCCCGGACCGAATGCTCGCGAACAGGAATCCTTCAAAAAGGCGAAGGCCCTGGCTGTGGCGCGCTTTGAACGCCGTTACATCTGCAACCTGCTTTTGGCCCACTCCGGCAACATCAGTCAAGCAGCCCGCAGCGCCGGTAAAAATCGCCGCGCCTTTTGGGAACTGATTCGGAAACACCAGATCGACGTTGGGAGTCTCAGGCCGCAGCGGGCTTGAATCCGTCAGGAGGTGCAATGGCACCCAACGACCCCTATGATATGCACATCTACGCCTCGGAGAGGTTGTGGGGCTGGTGCGTGGACAGGCTCCCTTTTCGCAGCGCCCGCAAGCTCCTGACCCGCTCGGTTCGAGCCGAGCAAAAGATGCAGCGTGATCTCGGAGGGCACTTGCGAGTCGTCTGGGAAACCAGGCGCGGAAGCTCGTGAGCAGATGTACCCCCAGCCTCAGCGGCTGCCAGTTAGCTGAATTGTCCTCCCCTCGCGGGCCGACTTGATCGCGGCGTCCAAGACCTGCACCACCACGAGGTTGTTTGCGAGCGATGAGAGGTCGTCGTCCTTCACCTCGATCGTCCCTCGAACCACGGCCGCAAAGTAGGCAAACGGGTCATCGTAGGGTGCCGAGAGCGCGGCAGGCATGACCGATTCGTCGGCGGCTGCCTCGTTCTTCCTCATGCGCAGCCGGGAATCGTCGGGTGCGGAGAGGTAGCCCTGCTGCCCGTATACATCCAGGTCTTTTCGTCCGATCGGCCAGTTCCAGGATGCCTGGATGATCCCCTGGGCATGGGGATAGGTAACGATGATCGTTGCCTCGTCATCTACCTTGGGGTATATGTCCGGCTTGATTTGCTGAGTGATGGCGGTGACCGTCAGCGGCGGTTTCCCGGACATGAGCCACGTGATGAGGTTTGCGCCGTAGCAGCCAAAATCGACGAGAGCTCCGGCGCCGTTTCCCGCTGGATCCGTCAGCCAGGCGAGGAATTCCTCGCTGCATCCGATTTCTCGCGGTCCGCGGTGTCCGTCCCGGACAACGATTTTGCGTGGCGCTCCGATAGCACCTTTCGCCAACAGATCACGCATCGCGTGTACGCTCGGGTACCAAGTTGTTTCATAGTTAGTAAGCACGTGTATGCGATGCCGGTCCGAGAGCTCCTTGATCGTGCGCGCGTCTTCCGTCCGGAATGCAAGCGGTTTTTCGACCATCACGTGGATGCCTCGGGGAGCGCACGCCTGCACCACCTGCAGGTGCTCGGCTATGGAGCCGAACGCTGCTACGGCTTCGGGTCGGGTCTTCTCGAGCATGGAGGCCAGGTCGGGAAACACGGGGACGGAGCCCATGCCGTAGCGGGCGACGAGACGCTCGGCCCGGGCGCGATCGGGTTCCCACAGGCCGACAATCTCGATGTCGCCCTGTGCCGGCCGCCGCAGGATACCGTGCACGTGATCGTGCGACATGCCGGCGATCGCGATTCGCACAGGCCGGGAGGACGGCTGGGCGGCAAGCCCCGCCCCGCCCGCCATCGCTAACAGACCGACTATAATCGCCATCTTCTTCATCTTCTCGCCCTCCTTGGAGGTTTCGTCATATCTCGCGTCTCCTACTTGAAGTTGTGCTTCTTGTAGGCGGGATCTCCCGGTAGCTGATGCTGGGAGAGGAATTCCCAGGCATTTTCGTTGATCTTCTCTCCTAGCTGGTAGTACCAGTGATCGTGTCCTTTCATGATATCCAGCTTGACGTCTACGCCGCCAATTTTGAGCACCTCACGGGTCTTCTCGACAATCGGGACCGGGAAATAGGCGTCCCGGTCGCCGACCCAAATGGCGACGGGCGTCTTGCGCCCGGGAAGGGCAAGGAACGGAGCGACCCCGTGCGGGTCCGACAAGGCGCCCGCGTGAATTGCGGTAGCCGCGAAATAGTCAGGCTCCAGGATAGACAGTATCAGCGCGAAGGAAGCGCCGGCGGAATGCCCAAACAGGTAGACCCGCCGCCCATCGATGTTGTGCTGCGTCGTCAGGTAGTCTACAAGGGCGGCTATGGCATCAGGCCCATCGAGCGGGGCGACCCAGCCTGCGCGATTCGCCGAATCTGGACCTACGATAATGAGCCTGTTCTTGACCGCCAGCTTTTTCCAGTAATCAACCAGGGACTGTCCGTTACGGCCGGATCCGTGTAGCGTTACCACCAGCGGAGCGGGAGTCCCCTTGTCCAACTCCTCCGGAACAAAGAGGTAGTAAGTGATCTGCCTCCCTTCAAAGGACAGGGAGCTCTTCACCACCTTGTTCCTCGAAAACCCCTGACCAGACGTTAGAAGAGCGATAGTAATGACAAACAGCGCGCGTTTCATTCTGACCCTCCATTCCCTTTTCCTGGCTCTAAGAATGGATTCTAAGCTAAGAGAGCGGGAAGCGTTTAGCTCAGTGTGATACAGGTGGCGCCAGACCGTTCGTAGTTCCGCCTTCAGGCGGGCAGTCAGAGCCTGCGATCAGCAGGGGGTACGATCTAAGGCCCGCCTGAAGGCGGAACTACGAACGGTCTGGCGCCACCTGTATCACACTGAGCTAAACGCTTTCAGAAAGCGCTGCTTAGCGGTCAAACGAAATCTGCTCCGAAAATACAGTCAGAGGTGCAGGCGGCAGTTTATTGTGGCCGGACTCTCCAGAGTCCGGTTGGCCGGGCTTCGGAAGCCCGGCCACGTCGTGCGATTGACACCGCTCGAAGCTCCGGGTTCCTGTCTTGACACTCCCCCCTCTCACGGCCGCACTTCGCACAACCGCAACAGCGAGCCAATCATTGATCTCGATAGCTGGTCGCCTATGGCCGGGCTCCCGGCGAGCCCGGCACCGGACTCTGGAGAGTCCGGCCACAATAAAGCGGTTGACCATTTTCATGCGTCACCGGGTGCGCCCTAGGCCCATGGATGACTGTTCCCTTATTGCGAGCGTGTCAGCAATAGACCAGTCAGCAATCACGTTTCCTGTTGAGGCACGGATTGCGCGGGTGTTACCGTAAGTGCTCGAACAGTTGTCCAGCCTCTTGAAGCGAGTTCCATATGCTTCGTGGAGTCACCGATACCGATCGCGGCACCATGAAACGGCTCATCGAAGCCTATCGCCGAATGACGCCCCAACAGAAGATGCGTGCTGTGAGCGACATGACGAAGGCCGTCCAATACATGGCTCTGGCACGTATCCGCAAGCAGCGTGGCACCATCACAGAGCGAGAATTGCGTTTACGGCTCGCGTCGTTGTGGCTTGATCGGGAAACCATGATCCGCGGCTTTAATTGGGACCCGGAACGCGAGGGCTATTAAGTGATCCCTGGCGAACCACTTCAGATTACCGGTTTTATCGTCGATGTCCTCGGCAAGCTTGGAGTCAGATACCTCGTGGGCGGCTCTCTCGCCAGTTCCCTGCACGGTATACCGAGGGCCACACACGACGTCGACCTGGTCGTCGATCTGCAGGAGGATCATATCGGGCCTTTCGTGCGAGCCCTGGAAGGGACCTTCTACGTGGACGAAGATCGGGTTCGCGAATCTGTCAGGCGTCGTTCTTCGTTCAACGTGATCCACCTTCAAACGATGCTGAAGGTCGACATTTTCCTTTTGAAGGACGATCCAGCTTCCCAGAGGGAAATGCGCCGTCGTGAAGCTTATCGGGTCTCCGACGAGCCGCCTCAGGACCTGTTCGTTGCCAGCGCTGAGGACACGATCCTGCGCAAACTCCTTTGGTTTCGGCTCGGAGGTTCAATATCCGACCGCCAGTGGCAAGACGTCCTGGGAATCCTCGCTGTCCGCGCCGAGACACTCGATCGGGAATACTTGGAGACGCAGGCGGAAGCGCTTGGGGTGGGCGACCTCTTAACGAAAATCCTCAAGGAAGATCGACGAATTCGTGAGGACGAAAAGTCTTAAGCGGCTTGCGGGCAGGAGCGCCGGGCGAAGCCCAGCACGCCCGGATTTCCTCGACATTCGGATTGCGCCACTCACTGCAAAGAAACGCTAGAGACTTCGTTGCCCGTCTCTGAAGTCGGATACTGATCGATGCCCGGTGCTCATCACGGACGAGGCAACCACTCCAATTTGACGACGTTCGATTCTTCAAGGGTCTCAAACTCCGGATCTCCGGTCACGAGCACGGCCTCGTGTTCCTGAGCCGTAACGACCGCAAACGCGTCGGCGTAGGAAATGCGGTGGCGGGCTTTCACGTGGGCCGCTGCCAATACTGTCGCTCGATTGACCGGTTCGATCTGCACGGGCAGTTGGTCAATGGCTGCCAGTGTCCGTTGAGCGTTCACCAGACCCCTCTGGCGCTCCGTGATATAAAGCACCTCACCCAGGTTGATCAGTGAGACATGGATCGTGTGCGATCCTGCTTGTGCTCCCTCGAGGAGTTCTCTTACACGAGACTCTCCGGTTTCACCTTCTAGGTAAGCCAGCAGGGCGAAACTATCCAAGGAGTAGGCCGTTGGGCTAACGGCCACGTTCTTTGTCCTCGCGGCGCTCCGCCCGATGTTCGGCCACCAAGGCTCGGGTCAGTGATTTCCTGCCCTTCAATAAGCCGGACGCCTGTCGGACAGGATCGTCCAATTTCGGCACGAGGGCCAATACCCCACCGTAATCCACCACTTGAACCTCGGAACCGGGGCGCAGGTTATGCTTCTTCCTAAGCTCTGCGGGAATGACGATCCAACCCTTTTGTGAGATCCTGACCTTCATCGCTCGGGTCCTTTCGTTATACTTACGCAACTGAAAGTATAACACGCTACCTGAGTGGAGCTCCTCGACTCGACTTCCACTCCGCAGCAGTGGTCAGCCAATGATCTCGGCGGCACGCGCTCGCATTGTCATCTGCGGAATATGGACAGTGGAGGGCATCCGTATGCAGGGCTGCGTTTAGTACGAACTCTAGGGCTTGCCGTATATTAAAGTCCACCTTTAATATAGAGCGGATGCGGCTGTATGCTAAAGGCAGGCTTTCTCATGAATAGGAGTCGGAACCTCTCGGAGTTCAATGCTCGAGCTGGTCGCTACATGACCCAGACGGCTGGCTAGCGGGCCTTCATTCCCGCCCAGCTTCCTTGCGATCCCCCGATTCGGGTCACTGGTGAACTCCAAGCGTTACTGTCTGATGCCGACCGAGCTCTCGGACGACTGGACGGCTCCATTCAGACGCTTCCTAACCCCGATCTTTTCGTTTACATGAACGAGCTATCCACAATCCTTCAACCGCTTCTTGGTGCAAACGCGAAAAATTTGGCATTTAGGGCACTTCCGTACTAGAATGCCTGCGACTATAGGAGGGTATGAATGACCAGGCTCCTGGTACCGCTGTTGCTCATGTTCGTCGGCGCTGCTCACGCGGAGCTGAGGAAATTGAGCGAAGACGAATTTGGACAGAATCCAACCATGCTCGTGGGCAATCTGAGTTTCGGCGCCGATGCGAGCTCCGGCTTGGCGCGATATGGGATCTTCCTGACGAGCTACCCGTCCGGAGCTCCAATCGCGGTTAGGTGGATTCCTCCTGTTGACATTACGCCTCGCCCCTATCCCTTGATTACGAATCAGACGACCGGAGATCAGGCCCAGTCAGTTCTGGTTATCGATTTCCGACATCCTGTCAAAAAGATAGGCTTGGGCCTGTTTTGCGCCAAGCCGGCACTGGAGATCTCCATAACCGCGGCTGACCGGAAGGCCAATATTGTCGGTACTCTGAAAGAGACGGTAGGGGATCGGTTCGATTTCGTCGGATTCGAAGCTTCTGACAACCGGACGATTTCAAAGGTCGTGATCGACTATGGCTCGGCCGAAACCCCTGAGCAGCTGTTTGCATTAGTCATCGACCCAACGACGCCACCTCGGTTCGAGACTGTCCTCCCTCAAATCGCGCACGGAAAACTGGGAGCGGATCTTCTTCTGAGCACCACCATCAGCATCGTCAACATTTCGAACACGACGGCTAGTGGAGAGATTAAGTTCTTCGCACCCGGTGGGCAGCCGCTTGCTCCGGAACTCGGAGGATCGGCTCATAGCGAAGACGTTGTCCCATTCAGTCTGTATCCCGTGCAAACCGGGCTGTTTTCAACGAGCGGGAAGGGCGGCATGGCGGGGTATGCGCGAGTTGTGTCGGACGCACCCGTCCAGGCCATTGCCCATTTCCAGGTCCTCGGGACCAGTGGTCGATGGAGTGAGACCGCGGTTGCCTCGGTCAGCGGACGTTTCCGGGCGGTCGGTCCTTACAGCCGTCAACAATCTCCAGCAACAGGGGTCATCGGGACGGTGCCTCCTTCGATACCGCCGGAGCCTTCCGTGGTCGACAGCGCCCTGGCGATCGTGAATCTCGCCTCAGAACCCGCGTCCGTAAGCCTGTTTCTCAGGGACGAGAAAGGCTTCACGAGGGACAAGACGGTCACTTTGGCACCGGGCGAACAGCTGGCACGCTTTATCGACGAGATCTTCGAGGAACAGTTCGCCCCGCAAGGGACAATACGACTCTCGAGCGATCGGCCGGTGGCCGCGGTCCTGATCCAGACCGTCAACGGCCTGCCGGTCTCGATCCTGCCGCTTGACAGCCTGGAATACTGAAGATTTTCAATCAAGAGAAGACGATGAAAACTCAGAGAACAGCCTTAATCCTATTGCTGCTTGGTCAATTGGCCCCTTGCCTGTACGGCGGTGTGAACCAGTGGACTGGGGCAACGGCTTTGGACGTAAGATTGATTCGGTTTCACCCCCAACGCCCCTCCTTGATGTACCTCGCTGCAGACCAAGGGCTGTTTTCGACCGAGGATGAGGGCAAGACTGTTACGGCGCTGAACAACGGCTTGCCGTATGAAAAGATCACTGCCTTCGAACTGGATCCTTCAGATCCGAGCACTCTTTATGCGATAGTCGGTCGGCGCCTTTTTCGTTCGAGTAACGCCGGCCGGGAGTGGCGAGCGATCGCCACTTGGGACTTGTCCGATCAGGAAACGAAATTGGCCATCGATTCGAAACACGGACGCCTCCTCTATCTCGTCACCCCGGACGGCTCGATCAAGAGAAGCACTGACCAAGGCACCACTTGGAAGGTGGCAATGCCGGGCACCGAGCACGCCTCCTGTCTCGCCGTCAGTCCATCCGATCCCGAAATCCTCTACAGCGGTAGTAATGAGGGGAACGTGTGGAGGAGTACCAATGCAGGAACAGACTGGCACCGTTTGCCGGGCACAGACCCCTCTGGACCGGTGCTGTCGCTGGTCGTCGATCCACAGGACCCGGACATTGTTTACAAGGCGGGGAAAGGCGCGGGTTGGCTCAAGAGCACGGATGGAGGCCAGAATTGGACATGCATCATCGGCTGTGCGGGGACGCTTTCCACACTTTCCTTCCTCTTTATCAGTCCGAACAGCCCGAATACGCTGTTAACTGGATCTGGATTGTATCGGTCACTGGATGGGGGGGAGACCTGGGATGACATTCCGCGCAGCTTTGGAAAAGGTCTCTCGACAGTCGCCGCATCGCCCGACGGGAATACCCTGTATGCGGCGGGAATATGGCGCCTGTACCAGAGCAGCAGCCGCCTGTACAAGAGCGGTGACAATGGCCTCAACTGGATTTCCACAATACCGACGATCGAGGAGATCGGACCAGACGAGATAGTCATAGACCCAAAGACACCGGACAGGATGTACATCCTTTATGAGACTGGCGCGAGCGGGAGTACCGACGGGGGAAAAAGCTGGCGGGACTTCGCAGGAGTTCCCGGCAGTTACCTGGCTGACCTCCAAGTCGACCCGCACGACGGGCAGGTTTTGTATTTGGGAGTAAGAGGCGAGGGCGTTTACCGAAGTGAAGACCTCGGTGAGACGTGGCACCCCCTTCTGCCCCTGATTGATGAGAAGTGGGACATATGGCGGATCAGGCCGGACCATCTCAGGTCCGGTCAGATTTACGCGATCTGCAACCCCCGCGTGAATAACGCTCCCCCGCAGATCTACAGGACCACGGACGGCGGGCAGACGTGGGCTAGAGCCGATGCCGGGATGCCGGCAGGCCATGTCAGGGAGTTCATTCTTGATCCCGGAACGACTGGAACCGTCTATCTGGGACACGACGACGGAGTATTCAAGACCACGGACGGTGGCGACACGTGGCGTTCGACGAGTCTCCAATCAAAAGAGAACCTGAAGACCTTGGCTATCGATCCGCGTAATCCGAACGTGCTTTACTGCTCCACCTCCGATCCCGGGTTCTTCAAAAGCACGGATCGCGGAGATAACTGGAGGCGGATTGGCGGCACTGGTTCGGGCATGCCCGATGGGAGAGAAGTCGGCAGGCTTGTCGTCTCTCCACACGACTCAACCGTGTACGCACTGATAACGTACGGATCCGCGATCTACCGCAGCACGGATTCGGGTTCACACTGGACGGTGATGCCGGAAACGTTCCCTTGGCCGACCTTCTCGCCGAACGATCCGGAGGTCCTTTTCGCCCTGAAACAAATATGGCCCTACTACGGGGGAAGTGTCATCAAAAGCACCGACGGAGGCGAAAATTGGTACCCGCTTCGATACGATCTTCGCTTTGCCCTCGTAACCGGACTCAGAATCGATCCTACCGACAGCAACACCGTCTTCGCGCGCGTCTATCAGGAGGGCGTGTACAAAAGCACGGACGGCGCCTTAAGCTGGAGTCGAGCGAGCGATGGTCTGAGTCTCGATCTGTCCGCAATAGAGATTGACCCGTCAGACCACCGGACTCTCTTGGCGGCAGGAGATGAGGGAGTCTTTCGAACGTCAGATGCGGGACTCAGCTGGGAGCGAGTATCAGATCTGCCGATGACCCACCTTGCCTTCGATCCTCGTACATCCGGGCTCATCTATGGCATCGGTTGGGACCGAAAGATTTATAAGACAACTGACCGCGGCAGCACATGGAAGGACCTGGCGGCCGGTTTCCCAGTCCATACGCTCTCTGTCAGCTACTCGGATCCGAATGTGATTTACGCGGGCGGGGGCGTCTTGATTAAAAGCACCGACGCGGGATCAACGTGGACCAGCCTGAACTGGGCTTTTAAACCCAACAGCATGTCGAGCATCAGCATCAATCCCGACGACCCATCGGCGGTGCGAGTGTTTGTTGAGTACGGTTTCCCATTTGAAGTTCCTCCAGGCAGCGGTTACGAGAGCCTGGATGGAGGTCTGACCTGGAAAGAGCTGAAGCAATTTCCCTATTCCTACCCCGATCCGCTAACCCCGAATATCGTCTACTCCAATTCGAGAATCAGTCTCGACAGCGGACTCACATGGCTCGATCTGCCTACCCCAGCCGCAAAGCAGGACCCGAGATTCTCAGCTTCAGAGCCAAGGAAAGCCTACGTAGCCGAACGCGGCGTCTTTGCTGCAACTCTTTCCGAAGCGAAAACATCGTACTTTCCCCAGATCGGAAGCGGTCGCTCCGAAATCGGGGAGCTGCAAACCGAACTGGTCTTCATGAACCTGGGTCCGGAAAGCCAGGTTGATCTCCAGTTTGTCGGGTCGGACGGGCAGCCGATGCCGTTAACGCTTGACGAGTCCGGTCCGCAGTCGAGTCACTCGATCACTCTTTGTGCGGGATGCACCGCCACAGTCAAAACGAAGGACACCAGTGCGCTGAAGACCGGATACGCCCGGGTTCGGACCGGGATCAACATTCACGGAATCGCGGTTTACGGTTATTCCGAGAATGGGGTTCAGCTTTACGAAGCAGGCGTGCCCGCTGTCGCTCCGCTTCAAAACGCCACGGTCTTCGTGAGCAGGTCAGGGGAAGCCAAAGACACCGGACTGGCTATCGCCAATTTAGGAGAGGAAGCGGCCGATGTGACGCTGAGGCTGTATGACCCGAGCTTCGAGCTCGTCGCGTCGACAAAGCTTGACCAGGCCGTCGGGCAGCCTTTCGAGGCGGGTTCGCACGTCGCCCGTTTCTTGCGTGAACTGTTCGGCGCGGCGGCGGCCAGCGTGGAGGACGGGATTGTAACCATCGAGAGCGACCAACCGCTGGCCGTCGCCAGCCTGCTCCAGCGGCGATCTTCGCCGGCATTCCCGATCGGCAATGTGACTCTTACCGCCATGCCCGTTTTCGAAGGAAGAGCGAACGGCGCCAGTCCTCCCTTCAACCCGTTTCCCAGAAAGCTTTACGTGCCCCAGGTAGGCAACGGGGGCGCCGGCGGGTTGCAGCTGCAGTCGTCCTTATTGCTGACCAACCTTGACAGGGGGAGTGCCTCGGTGCGAGTCGAGTTTTTCGATTCTGCGGGTCAGCCGATGCTTCTCCCCCTGGCCAGTCAAGAAATGCAGTCCACAATAACACTATCGCTGGGGTCCGGGCAGTCTGCTCGCGTGACGACCGACGGGTCCGGCCCGTTGAGGGCGGGATACGCAGTCGTAACGGCGTGGGCGAATGTCGGAGTGGCGGCCGTCTACCACTGCTTCGACAGCGGAATCCCGATGTTCGAAGCCGGTGTTCCAGCGGTTACGAGACACTCGAAGTACGCGCTGTTCGGGTCCGTCACGGAGACGACGGATACCGCTGTCGCGCTGGTCAACACGGGAACAAAGCCGGCCCACGGGATCATCCGCTTCCACGATGCCGACGGGAAGAGCCTGGGCAGCCGCTCCCTGGAGGGTTTTTCTCCGTTTACACCGGGTGCTCATGTAGCCCGGTATATCTCGGAGCTGTTTCCTGGAGCGACGGCGGAGAACGGAAGGGTGGTGATCGAGAGCGATCAGCCGCTCACAGGGGTCACGCTGCGTCAGCGCGACGACGCGGCGATCGCTTTCCCCCTTGAAGTTTACCTGTTGACGGTTTTCCCGGCAGTCCCGGCCCCGTGAGGAGGGACCCGATCACAGAGGATGGCGGTGAGAATTGGCGGTCACTTCCTATCCCGAGGAATACTTGGACGAGGGCCGGGGTCGGACCGGTCGGACCTGAATAACTCGTTATCTATTTAATATTTAGCCCATTCCAGGGTCCCATTCAGGCCTTTACGACCGATTTTCGGATTTTCGGCCCGAAAGCGTTTAGCTTGGCGACCTTCCGCTCAGGTCCGTAGGGCCGGAGCCTGGACTTTGGCCAAAGTACACAGCGATCTTAAGCGGAATGGCATGTGCTGTTCGCCCCCGGCGGGGGCGGATGTTTATAGTAATCGGACAAAAAAGTCATGCGCCCCAGCGGCCAGCGGGGCGCGATGTTCTGAAGCACCTCGGAACATCGCGCCCCGGTGGGGCGCCTCG
>Ga0105104_10000335_pt1 | contig 35695 bp, 38 predicted proteins | sample PPLLaktember2015_3_FD_87034 | JGI IMG/M metagenome (GOLD analysis project Ga0105104, IMG submission 87034) | Freshwater sediment microbial communities from Prairie Pothole Lake near Jamestown, North Dakota, USA - PPLs Lake P7 Core (6) Depth... | ecosystem: Environmental > Aquatic > Freshwater >... | reverse complement strand
GAGCCCGTTCGAAAAAAAGACATCTCTTGTCATCGTTGCGGCGGCATATTCTCCGATGAATGGTTTTGCACCAAACATAAGACCAGAAAAGCAGATGGTGTCTGTGTTATCTGTGCCAAACCATTCTGCAATAAATGCGGGACAGACGTCAATCGTTTGTTTCTCTGCAATTCGCACACCGATTATGAGACCATCGAAGGAAGGGCAAGAGTCTTTGGAAGTATGGACTATGTCCGGGCACATGTTGCATTCACGCACCTGAAACAGTCAGGATATCATCCATTTCTTTACACGAGACAGTTTAATCCGGTTGCGGATCAGGTTTCCATTACCCCATTGCGTAATTTCGGCAGCCATCCCGCATATGAACTAAAAGTACTTGTACCGTTTTCAGAGGTATTAGAAGCATACTGGGTATTGAAAAAACATAAATTCAAAGAAATATAAGAATCGTAAGACTTTCATACTTGAATATCTCCCTGAGACGAAACGTTGGACATTCATTTCTGAATGTCCCCTCTGGACGGACACACAGGTCCCGAGGGTGGCGAAGCCATGCCTTCGGCAAATGTGTGTCACCCCATGATGGGCGGCGGCATTCTTCGTATCAAAATACGACACGTCGCTTGTTAAAATACGGCACGCGGAATGATCGATAAATTTTGATATTCATCATTTAATTATATAAGCTCTTCATAGTTCGTTACTATTAGGAGGTGCGGGAATATATTCGTGGGGTGCAATATGAATCTCCCTTTTTCAGTTGAACAATTTCTTGACGTTTTTACACAATATAATAACTCAATCTGGCCCCTGCAGGTTCTTTTGAACGTATTGGCTCTCACCGTGGTGTTCCTTGCCATCCGCCGTTTCAAACTCAGCGATCTTGTCATTTCAATTATTCTGGGTCTCACCTGGCTCTGGATGGGAATGGTGTATCATATCGCCTTCTTCTCCTCTATTAATCCGGCAGCATACGTATTCGGTGCCTTCTGCATTCTTCAGGGACTGTTATTCTTCTGGGGCGGATTCCGTAGGAAACTGTCATATCAAGCCACTTTTGGATGGAGGCAGTCGGTCGGAGGCGCTTTTGTTCTTTACTCCCTTATGATTTATCCTTTTCTCGGAATGAAATTTGGACACTTGTTCCCCGCTGCACCCACGTTTGGCGCCCCCTGTCCAACAACTATTTTCACCTTCGGAGTATTTCTCTGGGCAATAAAATTGCCGCGTCCCTTGCTCATCATTCCCGCATTGTGGTCGATTATTGGATTCACCGCAGCATTGACGTTGGGGATCTATGAGGACATCGGGCTTTTGGTGGCCGGTATCATCGGAACGCTCATAATACTTTTTAATGATTCGAGTAAAGAAACAGGATCTGAGGTGTAGCTCTTGAATCGTTTCGGCAAAGCGAGCGCTCAGGAAATATCTTTCACCGCTGAAATTCGCCGCAGTTGAAACCGTACAATTTGTGGGAACTATCAAATCAGCGTGAGCGGACAAAAAAAGGGGAAACGAATGGCGGTCACATATCGGTTCGAATCTGGCATTGTGTTCATAGAAACCTTCGGCGAATTTTCGCTGACGGAACTTCGTCGGACAATTCTTGAATCATTTGCCGATCCTTCTTGTCCTGACAATTGTTTCCTTTTAATTGATTTGAGCGAATCTCAAGGTGACTTCATACGGACGAAAGGCGAAGCAGAGGCCATGAATCCATTTTTTGGATCTATCAGGGATCGGTTCAATCAGCGTATCGCATTCGTTGCCCCGCAAGATTTGCAGTACGGCCTTGTCCGGATGAATTCCGTCGAGTCGGAACACTATGGGTTTAAGGTTGAAGTATTCCGCAAGTTCGCTGACGCTCGGAAGTGGCTGCTCATGAGATAACCCGTATTGATCATCTCCCGCCAGCTGTTGGTTCCTTCCCGGAGGTGCCTGGGTCTCACCTGGACATTCGGATCTTCCTCTTCCAGGTTGTCGAAAAAAAATCATTGTGGAATGAAGTGCAGTTCCGGGGAGGGATAACCTTGCGGAAAAATGCGGGGGGCTCCCATCGGAGGATAACATACGCCGTCTGCCGTTCCGGCCGTCCGAACGACGCAGCCAGACAGGCGGTTAAACCCATGCGGGAAGAGCTGATGAGAATTAAAAAAGGCGGTTACCTGAAACTGAACCGCCTAAAAACATAGAAGAGATAAAATGGAGGTCAGGGGAGGAGCATAGCCGCTGCAACCACGGAAGTCCATAATCCGTTTTTATCGCCTTCTGCAGATTGGGTAACATTAAACGTGCGGACAATCTTGCCGGACATTTTAAATATTTTTTCCCGCTCGTCCCATTCGGTATTCGGATCGAATTGGACCCCCAGAGTCGTCGCGAGCATAGAAGCCGCGAGATCTTCGGCATACTCGCCGGCACGTTCATCGGTCTCGCCGAATGGATGGTGCTCTGAAAGATATCCGTATACCGAATCGTCTGCGGGCTGCGCCACCCCAATCGAAGCGGCGATTAGCCGATTGGGTTCGTTGGTCGCATTTCGGGCCATGACACAGAACGAGATCTGGCCGGCGCTTAATTGCTTCACGCCTTCATCTTTTGGAATGCGCTTGCATCCCGGAGGATAGATACTGGAAACAGACACGAGATTGCAGATTTCGATTCCTGCATCGCGCAAGGCCAATTCAAAAGACTGCAGATAGTCCCGATGACGCCCGACGCCCTTGGTAAAAAATATTTTTGTAGGAGTAAACAATTTTTTCTCTCCGCCTGAAGTGAATAATTATCGTTTAACTTTTAAAAACCGGCGTTTCCCGACTTTGAGGATAAATTCGTCCTTTTCAGGCAACAGCATGTTGGGATCGGTCACGCGTTCATCGTCGATACTTACTCCGCCTTGATCGATCAACCGCCGCGCTTCGCCTTTCGAGGCCGCAAGTTTCGCATCGGTCAGCAAGTGTATGATACTGCTTGAAGTATTTCTTTTGAATTCTTCGATATTGTCCGGTATGCTTTTTTGAACGAAGATCCTGTCAAACTCTTGTTCTGCCTCGTCTGCTGAAGATTGGGAATGATACATGCGGACCAGCGTTCGCGCAAGCTGCCGTTTGATATCCCGTGGATTCGTTTGGACATTCTCCAGGTCGGCTTTGATGCGGGCTAATTCTCCCTTCGACACGTCGGTCACCAGTTCAAAATACTGATAAATCAATTTGTCCGGGATGCTCAGGGTCTTGCCGAATATTTCTTTCGGTGAATCGCTTATACCGATATAATTGTCCAGAGATTTGCTCATTTTATCAACGCCGTCGGTTCCGACAAGGATCGGCATGGTTAAAATCACTTGAGGTTCCTGCTCGTATTCCCGCTGAATATCCCTCCCGACTAACAGATTGAATTTCTGGTCTGTTCCGCCGAGTTCGATATCGGAATGGATTGCAACCGAGTCCATGGCCTGTGCAAGAGGATAAAGGAATTCATGTACGCTGATGGGTTCGCCCGCCTTATACCGGATGGTAAAATCATCGCGCTCCAGCATCCGGGCGACGGTATACTTGCCGGCGAGCCTGATGACATCCGCAAAACTCATCTTGTTCAGCCAATCGGAATTATACTGCATGGAGACTCTCTCTTTCGAGAGAATTTTACCCGCCTGTTCGAAATAGGTTTGGCCGTTCCGGTGTGTTTCCTCCAGGGATAATGAAGGCCGGGTTTTGCTTTTTCCGGATGGGTCGCCGATCATTCCAGTAAAGTCGCCGATGATGAGAATCGCAATATGTCCGAGATCTTGAAACTGCCGGAGTTTCCGGAGGACCACGGAATGACCTAAATGTTAATCGGGACGGCTGGGATCGCAGCCGAGTTTGACATTGAGTGGCTTGTTGGTCTTGAAGGAGCGCTCAAGCTTTTTGACGAGATCCTCTTCCGGGATGATCTCGAAGGTACCGCGCTTGATGACGTCCATCTGTTCGTTAATCGTGGGGAACAATTCTTAAGGTCTACTCCTTTTCGCTCTTGCAATATCACGTTCCGCATCCCGCTTGGCAATTGCTTCGCGCTTGTCGTAACTCTTTTTACCGCGCGCTAACGCCAGTTCGACTTTTGCGAACGGTCCTTTAAAATAGACCGACAGCGGTATGAGCGTTAATCCTTTTTCTTTCATCCCGCCGATAAGCTTGCGGATCTGCTTTCGTTGCAGAAGGAGCTTGCGTTTGCGCCGGGGATCATGATTATTAATATTTCCTTGTTCATACGGACTGATATGCATTCCTTCCAGCCATACTTCGCCGCTGCGCAACTCGGCATAACTGTCCTGGAGGTTTGCATTGCCTTGACGCAGCGATTTTACCTCGGTGCCGGTAAGAACAATTCCGGCTTCCAGCGCTTCGATGATGAAATATTCATGCCGCGCTTTACGATTGCTTATAGTCACTCGCTGGGGTGTCTCAGCCATCCGCTTTTATTTTAACATACTTGAAAAGTAAAAAAGAATCAATCGGAATTCGAAAATTAAATGATGAGAAAATCTTAATCTCGTGTCTGTCGTGCTGCACTCTTTTAAGCTCCATTCCGGGCTTTGGGCAGATCGTTAATGAAGGGGCGAGTATGGAGATGTCCGAGGTCTGTCCCGGATGACGGAGATCGAAAGAGCAAATACATCAATGGCTCCTTTTTGAGACATCCGTCAGGTGGTATGCGTGCACCACCTTCCGTCGAGAACGAAATGAACGCTCCGGGATATTCCATCGCGAATGAGCGGAAGTTTGATCGATGACCGGGCAAAAAGTGTGGGAAACGAGAGACATCTCCTCAGCAGATAACGTTTTCAGCATATCAGACAGGATGCAACCGCACATCAAGGGGACCCGTGAGCGATCGCAATCATGTTCAGATGTAAAGCGGGAACTTAGCGGTAGTGATTTATCGTTCTAGAGTCTGAGGATGAACGAAGGGATGCTATCGGATATTTTGCCTTTCGGAACACTTCTGGCTATATTAGTACATAATAGTCAATAACTCCTCACGGGAAAGAATTTCTATGGCTGAACGGCAATTTGATGTGACGATCATTGGGGGCGGTCCTGGAGGCTACGTCGCCGCTATACGCGCAGCACAATTAGGCATGAGCGTCGGATTGGTCGAACGGGAAAAACTTGGCGGAATCTGCCTCAATTGGGGATGTATTCCTTCAAAAGCATTGTTAAAAAGTGCGGAACTTTACAATCTTTTTAAGAGATCACAGGATTTCGGGATAATGCACACCGGTTTGAGTTATGATTTTAATAAAATTATATCCCGCAGCCGCGGCGTGGCAGACCGCATCTCCAAGGGTGTCGAGTATTTGATGAAAAAGAATAAGATCGACGTGATCTCCGGAACGGCGAAACTCACCGGAAGAAATTCGATCGAAGTGACAAAAGAAGGCAAGGTGACAGATTCTATCAAATCGAAGAATGTCATTATTGCGACAGGCGGCCGGCCGCGATCGATTCCGGGCGTTGACATAGATCGAAATAAAATCATCACGAGTACAGAAGCGATGTCGCTTCCGGCGCAGCCCCAATCGATGATCATTATCGGCGGCGGTGCGATCGGCGTTGAGTTTGCATATTTCTATAATTCATTCGGGACCAAGGTGACGGTGATCGAAATGCTGCCGTCGATTCTGCCGAATGAAGACAAAGAGATTACAAAAATTCTTGAGAGCAGTCTGAAAAAAGCCGGCATCGAAATTCTGACGGGGACAAAAGTAGAGAGTGTGAAGAAGAGCGATTTGGTGTCGGTCACCGTCTCCGGCAGCGATGGAAAAAAAGAAATCAGCGCCGATGTAGCATTAATGGCCGCCGGTGTACAGGCCAATATTGAAAATCTCGGCTTGGAAACACTGGGCATCACCCTGGAACGCGGGTTCATTGCCGTGAACGAATTTGGTCAAACAACGGTCGAGGGGATTTACGCGGTTGGCGATGTCGCAGGGCCGCCCCTGCTTGCCCACGTCGCTTCCCATGAAGGGATCGTGTCGGTCGAACACATTGCGGGAAAGGCGACGCATGGAATCGACCGGACCAATATTCCGAGCTGCACCTATTGCCAGCCGCAGGTTGCAAGCATCGGGCTCACCGAAGAAGGTGCAATCGCAAAAGGATTCAAAGTAAAAGTCGGACGTTTTCCCTTTCGTCCGCTCGGCAAGTCCATGGCGATTGGTGAAACCGAGGGTACGGTAAAACTGGTGTTCGATGAAAAATTCGGCGAGCTCCTCGGTGCGCACATTATCGGATCGGAAGCAACGGAGATGATTGCAGAACTGGGAATGGCCAGGGCTCTCGAAACCACATGGGAGGAGCTACACAACACGATGCATGCACATCCGACACTTTCAGAGGCGGTGATGGAGGCTGCCGGGCAAGCGTTTGATGTCGCGATACACATATAAAATACATTCAAGAGAAGTATTGTGATTCCTCTTCTCGTTTCTCATATCGGTCTGACACGGTACGCCGATGCGTGGAGGCTTCAACAAGATCTCTGGAATCTGCGTCAGTCAGGCAACCTTCAGGATATCCTTCTTCTTACCGAACACGAACATGTCTATACCCTTGGCAAATCCGCTGATGAGAACCATCTGCTCGCATCGGATGAAGAGCTGAAACGAAACGGCACGGAGGTGTTTCACATCGACCGCGGGGGTGATGTCACCTATCACGGGCCCGGGCAAATCGTCGGGTATCCGATCATCGATCTCCATAATTATTTTTTGGATCTGCACCGCTACTTACGAAGCCTGGAAGAAGTCCTTCTCCGTACTCTTTCAAAATTCGGAATTCCGGGAACACGCGAGAAAGAGATGACCGGGGTGTGGGTTCAAAACGAAAAAATTGCTGCGATTGGCGTGAAGGTAAGCCGCTGGACGACCATGCATGGGTTCGCGCTCAATGTCAATACGGATTTATCGAAGTTTGACAGGATTATACCATGCGGCATTTTCCATAAAGGGGTGACATCGATGCAGCAGATTCTGGGCAAAGAAGTAACAATCGAATCCGTCCGGAACGAGCTGGTGACATCGTTTGCAGAAGTCTTCGGGTGCGAACCGGTTTATAGAGAATGGAACACATTGCACAAGACAATAGAAGAATATCACCACCGATCTCATAAAGACGACGAACTCGTTCAGCAGAGTTCCGATAAATGAAGACTTAATGACCTTGATGATCAAACGAACGATGGAGAGACAGCAGCCGTGAGAGGTGCAATACATACACGAGAGGCAGGTGAAGTTCACGTCCTGGGGCTCTCCAAAGAAGATCTGGTCCGCGCATACCGCACCATGCTTCTTTCAAGGCGGATGGATGAAAAACAACTCATCATTCTTAAACAGGGTAAGTCCTTTTTTCATATCGGAGGCTCCGGGCATGAGGCCGCGCAGATTGCAGCAGCGGCAGCCCTGCGGCCGGAGGTCGACTGGGTATTGCCGTATTACCGGGATATGGCATTCGTGCTTCATTATGGCATGACCCCGGAAGAGATCTTCCTTTCTGCAATGCATCGTCAGAATGACCCTACCAATGGCGCCCGGCAGATGCCGGGGCATTATGGAAAGAAGCCGCTGCGGATTATCGCTCAGTCCAGCCCGACGGGCACGCAATTTCTTCAAGCTGTCGGCGTTGCACTTGCGGTGAAGAAAGAAAAAACAGATGAAGTGGTCTATGTCTCTTCCGGGGAAGGCGCAACCAGCGAAGGAGAATTTTTTGAAGCGGTGAACTGGGCGTCGCGCGAATCGCTGCCGCTGATTTTCTTTATCGAAGACAATAAATTGGCGATTTCAGTCCCGGTGACATCCCAGACTGCAGGCGGTTCTATTTACGAAGTGGTCAAAGGATTCAAAGGGCTGGAGCGATTCCATTGTGACGGGACGGATATTGTTGATACCTATACCGCGATGCAAAAAGCGGTGCAGCGAGGGAGGGAACACCACGGTCCATCACTGATCCATGCAAGCGTCGTCCGCCTTTTGCCGCATTCCTCCTCCGACGATCACCGTAAATACCGTACCAAAGAAGAGATCGAACGGGACCTCGAACGCGACCCTATTCCCCGTTTAACCCGTTTTTTGATAGACCATGGCACTCTCCACGAAGACGAAATCAATGAAATGAAAGAACAGGTGAAGCGTGATGTCGACGCTGCAGCCGAATGGGCAGAAACCCAGGCGCTTCCCGATTCTTCAACAGTGATGAATCATGTTTACGGCGACGCCCACGCTTATCCGCAGAAAAAATTTACGGAACCGGTTCATACCGGAAATAAAATTGTGATGATCGATGCCATCAACCATGCACTGAATGAGGAGATGGGAAATAATCCAAAGATGGTGACATTCGGCGAGGATATTGCCGATGGAAAAGGCGGTGTCTTTACAGCGACGAAGGGATTGCTGACAAAATATGGAAGCGAACGGACCTTCAACTCGCAGCTTGCAGAAGCAAGCATCGTCGGTGCCGCCATCGGTCTCTCGTTAAAAGGATGGACGCCGGTGGTAGAAATTCAATTCGGAGATTATATCTGGCCGGCATTTATGCAGATCAGGAATGAACTGGCCATGATGCGGTATCGATCAAACGGCATCTGGTCCTGTCCGTTGGTGATCAGGGTGCCGGTCGGCGGGTATATTCACGGCGGACCGTATCACAGTCAGAGTATCGAAGGATTCATGGCGCACATTCCCGGAATCCGGCTGGCATTTCCATCGAATGCTGCTGATGCAAAAGGTCTTTTAAAATCCGCTATTCGCGGCGACGACCCGGTAATTTTTATGGAGCATAAAGCCCTCTACCGACAGGATTATGCTTCGAGTCCGGAACCTGATGCAAATTATCTCCTGCCATTTGGAGTGGCGGCGCGCCGGCGGGAGGGGAACAATATCACGGTGATTACCTATGGAGCAATGGTGCAGCAATCTCTGGACGCGGCACGAACCTTGGAGGGAAAAGGCATGAGTGTCGAAGTGATCGACCTGCGAACGCTGAATCCGCTGGATGAAGAAACCATCTATCAATCAGTAAGAAAAACGAATAAAGTTGCCGTGATTCATGAGGATACCATGACCGGCGGATTCGGATCGGAGATCGTTTCGCTTATTACTGCCCATTGTTTCGAATATCTTGATGCACCGGTACAGCGGATCGCTGCATTAGACACCCCGATTCCTTACAGCCCTCCGCTGGAAAATGCCGTCCTGCCCGGTAAGCAAAAAATACTCGCCGTACTTGAACAACTTGCCCGTTATTGAGAACGAAACCTATGCGCGTTGAAATCGTTATGCCGAAAATGGGGGAAAGTATTTTTGAGGGCACGATCGTTCGCTGGGTGAAAAAAACCGGTGAACGAATTGAGAAGGATGAAACCATTCTCGAGATCAGCACGGATAAAGTGGATTCTGAAATACCATCTCCTGCAAAAGGTGTTCTTTCAAAAATTCTCGTTGAAGAACAGCAAACCGTACAGGTGGGAACGGTTATTGCGTATATAGAAACAGAGGCCAGGGACAGTGAACAACAATTTCAACAGAAGGAACCACCGCCTCCTGGTGCTGAACCTCCTCCGCTTGAGCCAGGAAGTCCATCAGTCGTTCCCTTTTCCGATCGCGTGCCGCCTCAAGAACGGCATCGATTTTATTCGCCGCTCGTGAGGATGATCGCAAAGAAAGAAGGACTCGACCGGACCGTGCTGGACAGGATTGCGGGTTCTGGTTTGAAAGGCCGGGTCACGAAACAGGATGTTGTGAATTTTCTTCAGCTTCGGACCGTGAACACACCACCGGCAGCCGCCGGCGAAAAATCCTCTGCCCTTCGAACCGGTGATTTCGGAGTATTACGCAGGAAATATCCGGAACCCATGTTCAACCTTGTTCGGATGGAACCTGTTCAGAAAAAGATGGCTGAGCATATGATGAGAAGTGTCTCGACTTCTCCGCACGTGAACGTGATTGATGAAGTGGATTTGACCGAGATTGTGAACTTTCGTTTGAGTATATTATATGAGTTTGAAAAGCAGACGGGCTTTAAATTGACCTTTATGCCTTTTATCGCATCTGCCGTGATCGGTGCGTTGAAGGAATTTCCCATCGTCAACAGTACTCTTGAAGGCGATATCATTATTTATAAAAACTTTATCAATCTTGGTATCGCCGTTGCCGCACCGAATGGATTGATTGTACCGGTGGTACGCCATGCGGATAAAATGGATTTTCACACGCTCGCATCTTCCATGAATGACGTTGCTGTACGTGCGCGGTCCAAGAAATTATTGCCGGACGACGTCATGGAGGGGACATTCTCGGTAACAAATTATGGTGTGTTCGGGAACCTTATCGGTACACCGATCATTAATCAGCCGCAGGCTGCGATTCTGGGTATCGGTGCAGTCAAGAAGCGGGCGATCGTCTTGAGCGACGATGCGGGATACGATTCGATGGGCATACGGTCGATGGCATACCTGACACTTGCATTCGACCACCGCATCATCGACGGTGCAATAGGCGGACAGTTTTTAACAAGTATCAAACGGCATCTTGAACATTTTGATTTTCATTTGGTGAAATAGTGGAAGCAGAAATTAAGGAACAGAACGAACAACAGGCACCGCCTCCACGGCTTCCCCGGCCGGAGTGGCTCAAAGCGAAAATTCCGGGTGGAACGGGATTTGCCCGTCTCGACGGGATTATCAGGTCTCATAAGCTTCATACGGTCTGCGAAGAGGCCCGTTGTCCCAATATGGGCGAATGTTGGAATTTAGGTACTGCAACTTTCATGATTCTTGGCGATATTTGTACTCGGTCCTGCGGGTTTTGTGCCGTCAAGACCGGCCGGCCGGATTACGGATTGGATTGGGATGAACCGCGCCGTGTGGTGGAAGCCGTCGAGATGATGAATATCAGGCATGCGGTTATTACTTCGGTGAACCGCGACGAGCGAAAAGATGGCGGTGCTCCGATATTTGCTGAAACCGTACGGCTTATTCATGAACGGGTCCCGAACTGCAAAATTGAAGTGTTGATTCCTGATTTCAAAGGCAGTGAAGAAGCGCTCGATATCGTACTCGGTTCAAAACCGGATATCCTGAACCATAACCTGGAAACGGTACCGCGGTTATACAGAACAGTTCGGCCGCAGGCCAATTATCAGCAATCGCTTGAGGTGCTGAGCCGGGCGAAACAGAAGGGATTTGTGACGAAAACGGGTCTCATGCTCGGTATTGGAGAGAGGACAGAGGAAATTAAAGAAGTGTTAAAAGATGCCCGTGCAGTTGCATGCGATATCGTCACGCTGGGTCAGTATCTCCAGCCGACGAAAGACCACCTGCCGATCGATCGGTATGTTCATCCGGATGAGTTTAAGATGCTGAAGGAAGAAGGTTTAAAAATGGGATTTCGGCACGTCGAGTCCGGCCCGCTCGTCCGAAGTTCATACCATGCAGCTGGTCAGGTTTGAAAATTCAATGATAACGAAATACGGATACGATGTTTTTTTTACCATTGCCGCGGTGTGTCTTGTCATCATCTTGCTGGCACTGCTGTTTGTTGAACCGAAATCATATCGTTATTCTCTGATCGTAGTGTCGTTTGCGGTTCTCGGATTTGTAACGAATTTTTTTCGTGATCCGGAACGCCGGACGCCGAACGGGAAGCACCTGATTATTGCTCCCGCCGACGGAAAAGTGGTGGTGATTAAACAGGTACAGGAGAACGAATTCTTCCACGAGAAAGTGTGGCAGGTCAGCATCTTTATGTCGCCGCTCAATGTCCACGTCAACCGCAATCCGGTTTCGGGAGTGGTGAAGCATACGAGGTATGTGAAAGGGGAATTCTTTGCTGCCTTTGAAGACAAAGCGTCGGAAAAAAACGAACAAATGATTGTGGGCATCGAGAATGCAGAGGGAAAGGTCATGATGAAACAGATCGCCGGCTTCATTGCACGCCGGATTGTCTGTCCCTTGAAACCGGGGGATACTCTTCATGCGGGAGAACGGTTCGGCATGATTAAATTCGGCTCCCGTGTCGATGTGTTCCTGCCGTTGACGGTCGAAGTGAAAACGAAGACTGGTGATGTTACTGTTGCCGGTGAGACCATCCTGGGAGAATTTCCCGGGTTGAGAATGGAGAATTAAATTAATGAAAATTACTCGGACGGTCGTCCCTAGTGTCTTTACTACACTGAACATTGTTTGCGGCTTCCTTTCAATAATCTTTGCAAGCCAGGGACAATTCTTCATCGCGGCATGGGTCATTATAGCCGCTGCGGTTTTTGATTCTCTCGATGGCGCGATGGCGCGGATGACCCGCTCCTCAAGTCAATTTGGAGTGGAACTTGATTCTCTTGCAGATGTGGTCTCCTTTGGAGCAGCTCCGTCTTTTTTGGTCTACCAGGTCTATCTGCGCATGGTTGAGCCCTGGGGGATTCTGATCGCGGCGCTCCCGGTCGTGCTCGGTGCAATTCGACTGGCACGTTTCAATGTCCAGCTTGTTGGTTTTGATAAAGATTATTTCAATGGCCTGCCCATCCCTATGCAGGCCATTGCGGTATGTGCATTTATTCTTCAATTCGGGAAGGATAATCTCGGTCTCGAGGGAATCGCAGGGGCTGAACTGCTCACGCTGGTGGTTCTCCTTTCTTTGTTAATGGTGAGCCATGTCAAGTACGACACGATGCCGAAATTCTCAATACATCGCATGAAAAAGCATCCCTGGAAATACATCGTGATACTGGCCGCTCTCCTGGTCCTGCTCGTTTCCGAAATTCTATTTGATACTATTTATTTGTTCCAGATGCTCATGCTCTATGTGCTCTATGGAATGTTCAGAGCAGCGGTGCTCTGGATAAAAAAAATATTTGTTAAAACAGAACATGAATCCGTCAAAGCGGGAAAACTCTCGAGTATTGACATATAGGAGGCAATCGTGTTTCATTCTAAAGTATTCGTCACATTGAAAAAATCCATTCTGGACCCTCAGGGAAAAGCGGTCGAGCAGGGGATTCATTCTCTGGGATTCGAAGCCGTGGCAAACGTCCGGATCGGCAAATATATTGAAATGGATATTGACACGGAGATCAAGGCAGACGCTGAACGGATGACGAAGGAAATCTCGGAAAAACTTCTTGCGAACCTGGTGATGGAAAGTTTTTCCTGTTCCACGGAACCAGTCATCGAGTAACTGGAAAAACACTATGGCGAACGTAAAAATTGGTATCGTTGTTTTTCCCGGCTCCAACTGCGACCATGATGCCCATTATGTGGCAGGGACGATTCTGAACCAGGATGCCCGTTTGATCTGGCATAAGGAATCGTCCATCGGAGATGCGGATGTGGTCGTTCTGCCGGGTGGATTTTCATACGGCGATTATCTCCGGTGCGGGGCTATTGCCCGGTTTTCGCCGGTCATGAAAGATGTGGTCCGGTTTGCGAATAACGGCGGTTTGGTCATCGGCATTTGCAATGGATTTCAGGTGCTCACAGAAGCCGGGTTGTTGCCGGGTGTGCTGCTGCGAAATAAGTCGCTGCAATTCATCTGCAAGTACCTGCACCTCCGGGTGGAGAACGCGCAGACGAGGTTCACCAGCCAGTGTGCTGCCGGCGAAGTGCTCGAGATTCCGATTGCACACGGAGAAGGAAATTATTTTACAGATCCCGACACGCTGAACCGGATAGAAGACCGCCAGCAGGTGGTGTTCCGGTACTGCGATCGATCGGGTCAACTGACGGAAGAAGCAAATCCCAACGGATCTTTGAATAGTATTGCAGGAATTATGAACGAACAGGGAAATGTCCTCGGAATGATGCCCCATCCTGAACGGGCGTCCGATCCTGTCTTGAAACATACGGACGGTGGAAAAATATTCAAATCGATAATCCAAAATTTTGTTTATCAACAGGCATAAATAAAGGAGCGAGATTATGTTTGGAAATATAGGTGGAAGTGAAATATTTCTTATTCTCCTGGTCATTCTCATATTCTTCGGCGCGAAAAAACTTCCTGAATTGGCAAAAGGACTGGGACAGGGAATTCGTGAATTCCGTAAAGCGGCAAAAGATGTTCAGGATGAGGTTGATAAAGAAGTGAAGAAGCTCGACGAAAAGAACGATAACAAACCGATTGGTTGATCATTTCCCGGCGGGCTGACGATTGAAATCAACCGCCGCCAGGTTGAAAGGCGAGGGGAGAGGTTATGGGTAACATTGGCGTTCTGGAAATTATTCTTATTGTGGTTATCATCGTACTGCTGTTTGGCGGTAAAAAGATCCCCGGGATTGCGAAAGCGCTGGGCGACGGAATTCGTGAGATCCGCAAATCAACGAACCCTGCCGGATCGGACGACGCACCGGAATCGAAAAAGCCGGATGGGAACAAAAAATCATAAAGAGTGCCGCACGCAACTTCGTTGGATAGAAAAATATTTAAGAGAGTCTATTGAGTGAAATCATTTGATGTTCTGCAGTCAGAGCTTGCAGAAGGGAAGACCACCTGCGAGAATATTACCAGAGAATATCTGGGGAGGATAGAAGAAAAGAGGCATTTGAATGCCTTGCTTTCGGTTTTTCCCGAGAAAGCACTGGAACAGGCACGCGCGGTCGATAAGAAATACCATGAGGGAAACGCAGGTGCACTGGCAGGGATGGTGGTGACGATCAAAGACCTCATTTGCATGAAAGAGGAACGGGTCACGTGCGGATCTAAAATTCTCGAAAATTTTATTTCGTTATACGATGCGACGGTGGTGCAGCGATTGCGCAGTGCGGATGCCGTCATCATCGGTAAAAACAATATGGATGAATTTGCGATGGGTTCCTCCACGGAAAACTCGGCGTACGGCCGGGTGAAACTTCCGCAGGATGAAGATCGCGTACCGGGCGGATCGAGCGGCGGATCTGCGGTTGCCGTGTGCACCGGAATGTCCACCACTTCGCTTGGATCCGATACCGGCGGGTCCATCCGTCAGCCGGCGGCTTTTTGCGGTGTCGTGGGACTCAAACCGACCTACGGACGTGTCTCTCGATACGGACTGGTGGCCTACGCGTCTTCATTCGATTCCATCGGCCCTCTTGCGCTTACCGCTAAGGATGCAGCGAGTGTCCTCCAGGTTATTGCGGGTCATGACGCCAACGACTCAACATCAGCAAAAGTATCCGTTCCGGATTATCATGCACAAATGAATAAGGAAGTAAAAGGGCTTCGAGTCGGAATTCCAAAAGAATATTTTGGCGAAGCACTGGATTCCGAAATTCGTCAGTCCGTCGAGAAGAAAATAGACCTTTTGCGGTCAAACGGTGCAGTCTTAGAAGAAGTAAGCCTCCCCCATACCGAATATACGATCGCGACCTATTATATTCTCGCGACAGCAGAAGCATCATCGAATCTTGCCCGATATGACGGCGCGCGTTACGGATTCAGATCCGCAGCCACCTCGGACCTTTCCGATATGTATTCCAAATCGCGCAGTGAAGGATTCGGAGCAGAAGTCAAACGCCGCATCATGCTTGGAACATACGTCCTGTCCGCAGGGTATTACGATGCATACTACAGGAAAGGACAAAAAGTCCGCAGGCTGATCAAGGAGGATTTTGATCATGCATTCCAGAGCGTCGATTGTTTACTGACGCCGACCTCCCCGAGCACGTCGTTCAAAGCGGGGGATAAAATGGACGATCCATTGCAGATGTATCTTTCCGATATTTATACGACCTCGGTCAATCTTGCCGGCATTCCGGGCATCAGTATTCCATGCGGGACCGATCATCAGGGGCTTCCGATCGGCATGCAAATTCTGGGTCCGCATTTCGGAGAATCGACGATATTGAAGGTCGCAGATTTTTTTGAAACCGCTTCTTAAAAATCGTCACCAAAAAGGATATCAATTATTATGAGCATACTTGTCGATAAGAATACCCGGCTCGTGGTTCAGGGTATCACCGGCGGTGAAGGAACATTCCATACAAAAAAAATGATGGAGTATGGAACGAATATCGTTGCCGGAGTTACTCCGGGAAAAGGGGGAACATCCTACAGCGGGAACGAAAAAGATCCGCTGCCGCAGCCGGTCGCAGTGTTCAACACGGTCCGGGAAGCGGTCCAGCAGAAGCAGGCAAATGTATCAATAATTTTTGTCCCTGCTGCATTTGCCGCGGATGCCATCCTGGAGTCTGCAGACGCCGGTGTCGCACTTATCGTAGCGATTACCGAAGGGATACCCACCGCTGATATGGTGAAGGCGTATGAATATGTCACTAAGAAAGGATTACGCCTGATCGGTCCGAATTGCCCGGGAATCATCACCCCGGGAATGGCGAAAATTGGAATTATGCCGGGCTTTATTCATAAACCGGGAAACGTTGGAGTGGTCTCCCGCAGCGGAACCCTGACCTACGAAGCGGTATCGCAGTTGACGAAACTCGGTATTGGACAATCCACATGTGTTGGTATCGGCGGCGACCCGATTATCGGCTCCCGTTTTATTGACATCATAAAACTTTTTAATGAGGACAAGAAAACAGAAGCCATCGTGATGATCGGTGAAATCGGAGGGACGGCGGAAGAAGAAGCGGCGGAATATATCAAGAAGCATGTCAGAAAACCGGTGGTGGGATTTATTGCGGGACAAACAGCGCCGCCGGGACGCCGCATGGGACATGCCGGCGCCATTATTTCCGGAGGAAAGGGAACGGCCGAGGAAAAAATGCAGGCCATGCGCAAAGCGGGAATCAGCGTTGTCGAAAGTCCGGCAGTCATCGGTGATGCGATAGCAAAGGTTCTGAAAAAAAGCCGTGCAGCACATGACAAACCCAAAAAGAATTCTGTCAAAAAACTACCGGTGAAAAGAAAAACCGTGAAAAAGAAACTGAAGCACGCGTCACATCGGAAAAAAAAGAAATAAGAAATATCAAGAACACTCATTTGAAAAGGAGCATCATATTCAATGGCGGTCGAACGAACATTAGCAATACTCAAACCTGATTGTGTCCGCAAGAATCTTCAAGGTGAAGTTCTCGCACGAATTCAAAAAGCCGGATTCAACGTTCTCGGATTTAAACAAATTCGCCTGACCAGGGAAGCGGCCGGCGCGTTCTATGCCGTTCATAAATCACGACCGTTTTATTCGGGCCTGGTTGACTTTATGACCAGCGGTCCATGCGTCCCGATTGCACTCGAAAAAGAAAATGCGGTTGCAGACTATCGGACGCTGATCGGTGCGACGGATCCCAAAGAAGCGGCAGAGGGAACGATCCGGAAATTATTCGCCGACAATAAAGGCGAGAATGTCGTTCACGGTTCGGATTCGCCGGAAAACGGAAAAATTGAAATTGCATTCTTCTTTTCAGAAAGCGAATTAGTGTAAGGAATAAAATCGGGGATGTCCGGTAATTATGGAAGTACCGGGCCTCCCTGATAAAACTCATCCAACCGCCCGACTTCCCATCCCTTCATTTTTCCACTTCATTCTTTGTTATGGAAATCGCCCGACCTGTGTTATCAAGACCCCATGAACATTGAGATTGAGGAGGGGAAGTTACATGAAAAGATTTCCCATGAATGGCCATAGGATAATTCTGATTGACAAAAAAGGATCTGATGCCGAAAAGGCAATGGACGATGAATAATGCCGTATGAGCTCATTTAAACTGAATCGATGGACTTTAATGCATTTAGTTGCGTGATGCATATCACTGACGGTTAATGAGATTGGGGTCATATTAGAGTGCAATATGTCACTGAATGGAGAATGCGGAGGCATTCTCATGACATATTGCTGAATGAGTACATTGCAGTTGGTCGTTATGCATGGTGCTTGGAATTGAAAATAATCGGAAGATAAAATAGGATATATCTGATTTTTTAGAATACGCAATGAAGCTCTTGATTTTGGAGAGGAGCTTTTGTAAACTCCATCAGGTAAAATGGAATTTCTTAATCACCATATCCTGCGGTGAAGATGTGAAGTCCAGATGGTTATCGCCTTATTGATTTTGAATTTAAATTGTCGATGATGTGAAGGAGGATGTATGAACACTGGTCAAACCATGCTCACCATTGCTGCATTAGCACTGCTTTCTGTGATCACGATGAGGTACTACAGCTCTGTCGGCAATACGGCGGTGAATCTTTCTGAAACCACCGGGGGATTTACAGCGACGACCATCGCAACCTCATTTATCGAACGGGCTCAAAATCTTGCGTTTGATCATTACACCGATACCATGAGACAAAGTTCGGTATTAAAGAATAAGAGTCTTCTCACAACGCCTATTTTATTGGGAAGAGAAGTGACGGACGATACCGATTACGCATATTTTGATGATTTTGATGATTTTAATAACATAGCGCCAATCGAATATACTCCTCCAGACTCGACGGAACGATATGCGGTAACCTTCAGAGTGTATTATGTTGAACCGTCCAATATCAATACTGCCGTGGATCATCAAACCTTTTTGAAGCGGATGGATGTGATGGTATGGAGGACAATTCCACCTCCGTCAGATACAACAAGATCAAAGGCTGATACGGCAAGGATGACCACTTTCTACGGGTATTATAAATTTAATCCAATTTAGGTAGTGATGGTTACTCAACATCACAATTAAATAATTTCATACTGGAGACCAGCCGTGAATGTATTTATGGATATCATGATGGCGTCTGTATTCGGAGGAGTCATTACGATGATTACGATAAACGCCAATCTCGTCATCCGCGAGGCATGGGCTGGATTTAACAGTCAGTTGATGGTCCAGCAGATGCTTATCTCAAATGCTCAAATCGTTGAAAGCGAATTCCGAAATATGGGATGTGGATTGGATGTCACAGTTCCGGCGGTGACCATGGCAAGGGACACATGCATAGAATTCAGAATGTCCTTGAGGCCGGATCCTCAATATACTCCTTCGACAATAAAATATTATTCAGGCGCTGCCAGCGAGCTTACTTCGACTGACAATCCGGATGACCGGTTTCTCTACCGGCAGCAGGATGGAGGCGCGTTAGAACGTGTCGGGATAATAACCAAATTTAATATGGTGTATTATACCATGGCAAATGATACCATACCAACGCCTGTCGCAGATCCCGGAAGCATAAATATTATTGAAGTGACCATGGAGGTCCAAAATCCATTCGTCTATTTCATTGATATGAGTGGCAAGAAACATTATGCATCTGCGTTGTGGAAGCAGACACGTTTGGCATCACAAAATTTAAGACGGTAAAAAAAATGTAATTTATTTCCCGGAGGTTCCTATGGGCGGAAGAGCGTCTCTTATTATGGTCATCGGTTTTGCTATTATTTTCGGAATCATTAATCTGAACTTAGCAAGACTATCAAATACATCCGTTTCCAGCATGGTGGGATATAACGAAAGCTCCACGTCGCGGACGGTTGCAAATGCAGGTGCGAACGTCGGAATGGCGATGCTTGCGGATAACTTTTTCCGACCCCATGGAGTACTGCTGGATCAAAATTTTGCCACCGGTCCGTTTGCGAAAAGCGGATTCACCATATCCTGGGACAGTATTGCTACGGACCCATTAAAACCATATCTCATGCTCAAGAGTATTTCGAGGTGTACAACATTTACAAAACAAGGAGGGCAATTTTACGTTATAAGAGATACGGTGGAAGTAAGGTTTGACTGCACGCGATCTAAAAGTTTTTCCACCCTGGGATGGATGTCGAATAATGAAGGAAATGTATTTTTCATCGAAGGGGACAGCTTATGGGGGAATATCCATTCCAACAGCAACATCCACATTAATGGGAAGGCCGTATTTATGGGGAAGGTCACCACAAGCGGTGGATTTGATCCAAAAATATCTACGAAAAAAAAGCCTACGGATAATAAAGCAATTTTCAACGGAGGGTGGGAAGAAGGTGTTCAGGAAAGACCCTTTCCCAATGATTTATCAGACGTTATCGCAATTGCAAGAAATACGACGTACTCAACGTTAGAACCTTCCCACACCAATAGCAGGGCAACCAATATTTGGGTGGAACTTGATCCAGGTACTTTAGCAGAACAGAACGGCAAAGCAATGATTTATACCGTCGCTCCATGTACTACCGTAGTCAATTGGGTCGATAAGTGGGGGCATTCCCACAGCGACACGTACATCGAGCCGGGGAGAGGCGTCAAGATCGATGAAATGCCGTTGGATAGTACGACGAACCAATCGATCTATACTACAGAAAATGTTTATGTATCCGGGACACTAGATGGAAGGTTCTCTATCGCTGCCGGGAAGGATGTCATCATCACAAATGATATTAGGTATGAACGCGAACCGAATCCGAAACTGCCTCTCTATGATCCCGTGAATCAAACAACAACTGATATGCTGGGTCTCATTGCTAGAAATAACGTAAGAATAGCAGATAATCTTGCCAATAATGCAAATGATTTATTTCTGGATGCCGCCGTGTTCGCATTGACCGGCTCATTTGAGGCCGACAATTACAATGGAAGAGATGTGGAAGGAAAGATCAGACTCATAGGTTCTATTGCGCAGAACGAGAGAGGAGCTATAGGTAATTTTTCAGGTGATGAATTAAACAATGGATATCTTAAAGCCTATCGGTACGATACTCGATTGGACAATCCAGATAAGGAAAAGGCGAATCCTCAGAGCACCCAACCACCCGGATTCCCGGGATTTTCATCACCCGGCCCATTAAAAGTAATAAGCTGGTGGGAAAGCACGCGTGAACCGTTCGATTTTCAAAAGTTTGAATAAACGTAGATCCTTGAATTAAAATGTTTTCAAAGGACTTTGGTGAGGGTGGCCAAAGTCTTTTTTATTGTGTGGCAACCTTAGAGAATATACGATCCGGCATGTTCCAGTACCTGTGAAATAATATCATTCAGGCTTCCAGAAGAAATGCGAGCGCCGGCAGCATTCTTGTGTCCGTTCCCGCCGAATTCTTTCGCCAACTCATTGATCCAGATATCCCCCTTTGAACGGAAACTCACCTTGACAATACCGTTCATCTCCGAAAACAGTAATCCGATCTGTACGCCGCCAATCGTCAGGGTATAAGGCGCGAATGCGTCCGCGTCGACTTCTGTTGTGATGGTCTGTTCAAACATTTCGCGTGTCAGAACGATATAGGCAATTTTTCCCTCATGCGCCGTTTTCATATTTGACAGCGCCAATCCCAGCAGGTGGAGACGGTTGATGGAACCGCGTTCGTACACATGGTCGTAAATGGCCGACGGGTCGGCGCCCATTTGAATCAACTGGGCGATAATTTTATGAGTTTCCGGATCTGTTTTGGGAAACCGGAAAGAACCGGTATCGGTCATGATCGCGGTATAAAGTCCGATTGCCGTTTCACGGTCGATGCTTCTGCCCGTGAGGTAGCTTAAGAGCCGGTAGATAATTTCTCCTGTCGCTGTCGACGCTTCATCGATGATATACAGTGCGGCGAACTCTCCCGGTTCAAGATGGTGATCGATGCAGATTTTTACCGCCTTGCTCGCGGCCAGCGCCGGTTTCATCGTGTCCAGTCTATCCAGATGATTGGTGTCCAGCACAATAATCACTTCTGCCTGTTCGATAAGAGGAGTATGCCGGGACGGATCAAAATGGAGGATGGGATAGAGCTGCGTCAGGAAGAGGTAGTTCTCGGGCGTCGCGCTGCAGTTTAAAATAGTTGCTTGTTTTCCTAATTTCTGGAGATAGGCAGCAAGCGCTACTTCTGTCCCGAGCCCGTCTCCATCCGGATTGACATGCGTCGTCAGGACAATCTGGGTATGCGATTCAATGATCGTACGGAATGTTTCAAACTGAGCTGGCAATGTGGGTCCCCATTATTTTTAGATCAGAGCGGCAGAAAAAAAGTGTGGTTTCTTTTCGAAACCACACCTCTTGCACACCAATATAAAAATATTATTGAATAGTCCAAGTATCTCCGGAATTGAGCAGTGACTTTATGTCACCATCGCCCAGTTTCTTTTTTGAAGCTTCAATTTGATGAACCATCTCTGTTTCGTATGTCGGCCGGTCCATAGAAAGAAATACACCGATCGGCCTCGGCAACGGAGGATGATACGTCATATCTGCGAGAATGAAGGAAAGCGTTGTATCATTTTCATTATGCACGAGCAGGTCATTCACCGAATAATGGCCGTCTTTGAGAGAAACCACCTCCGGTGTAAATCCGTTCATGTGGATTCCTTTATCTTTCTCCCGGCCGAAGATCAACGGCTTGCCATGGTCCAGTAAAATGATATTGTCGTCCTTGACTCCTTTATCGGTGAATTGTTCAAACGTCCCGTCGTTGAAGACGCTGCAGTTTTGATAAATCTCAATGAAGGACGTTCCGACATGTGCTGCCGCGCGTTTCAGAGTCATTTGAAGATGCTTTTGGTCGCGGTCGAGCGTTCGTGCAGCGAATGTGGCGCCGGCGCCGAGAGCCAGGGCAATAGGATTGAAAGGATAATCTAATGAACCGAACGGCGTCGATTTGGTTACTTTGCCTTTTTCCGAAGTCGGCGAATACTGCCCTTTGGTCAATCCGTAAATCTGGTTGTTGAACAACAACACGTTGACGTCGATATTACGCCGGAGCAAGTGGATGAGATGATTGCCGCCGATACTCATGCCGTCACCATCTCCCGTCACGACCCACACGGAAAGATCCGGCTGGGTGAGTTTGACCCCTGAAGCAATAGCGGTTGCCCGTCCATGAATGCTGTGGAACCCATAAGTATTCATATAATAGGGGAAACGGCTGGAGCAGCCGATGCCGGAGACAAAAACAATTTTATGCTTTGGAATACCCAGGTCCGGCATAATACGCTGTGCCTGGGCAAGGATCGAATAATCTCCGCATCCGGGGCACCAACGGACTTCCTGATCACTTTGCATATCCTTCGCCGTGAATGTCTGGGATGGCGATGCAACTGATTTTACGGGTATCTCTTGAATAAGCGCACTCATGATTTATTTCCTTGTAATAGCTCTTCGATTTTCGTTTCGATTTCTTCAGCTTGAAACGGCAGTCCCATGATTTTATTCAGCCCAATTGCGGGGACAAGAAAATTTGACCTCAGAATTTTGATGAGCTGACCCATGTTGAGTTCCGGGACTAAAATAGTTTTGAACCGGGAGAGCAATTCTCCAACGTTTTTTTGCATCGGATTGATGTACCGAAGATGTAAATGAGAAACGGAATTGCCTTTCGAACGGTGGCGTTGGACTGCCGTACGGATTGCTCCATAGGTACTGCCCCAGCCTACCACCAGCACCTGTCCCTGCTGGTCGCCTTCAATTTCGGCCAACGGAATATCATTTGCAACACGGGCAACTTTTTCCGCCCGTAAGTGTACCATCAGATCATGGTTCTTTGGTGAATAATCGATATTTCCAGCGAGGTTCTTTTTTTCCAATCCGCCTATTCGGTGCTCCAGCCCCGGCGTTCCCGGGATCGCCCATGGGCGCGCAAGGGTCTCTTTATCCCTCGAGTAGGGGAGAAATCCTTCAGGATCGGTTCTAAACTTGGGAGAGATATCCGGTAGTTTTTCGTAATCTGGAATTAACCAGGGTTCCGAACCATTGCCCAAATAGCCGTCCGTTAAACAGATCACCGGAGTCATATATTTAATTGCAATCCGGGCGGATTCAAATGCTGCTTGAAAACAATCTGCAGGTGTTGCGGCAGCGATCACCGGAATGGGGGCCTCGCCGTTGCGTCCATAGACCACCTGAAGCAGGTCGGCCTGTTCGGTCTTTGTCGGCAGACCCGTGCTGGGCCCGCCGCGCTGCACGTCGATAACGACGAGCGGTAATTCTACCATCACTGCAAGTCCGAGCGCTTCCGTCTTCAGTGCGAGACCGGGTCCGCTGGTGGTGGTGGTTCCCAACGCTCCTGCAAACGATGCGCCAATCGCTGAGGAGATACCTGCAATTTCATCTTCGGCCTGAAAAGTTTTTACGCCGAAATTTTTGTGCATGGACAATTCATGCAAAATTTCGCTCGCTGGAGTAATGGGATAACTCCCCAGGAAGAGTTCGAGATTTGCTTTTTTTGCCGCAACCATCAAACCCCATGCAGAAGCTTGATTCCCGGTCATATTTCGGTAATGTCCGGGGGTGAGCTTCGCCGGTGCAACTTCATAGCGGACTTTGAAAATTTCTGCTGTTTCGCTATAGTTCCATCCCGCTTTTAAGACGCGAGTATTTGCATCGCGGATATCCGGCTTTTTCCCGAACTTCTCATTGATCCAATGGAGCGTTGTTTCCATCGGGAGATTGTACATCCAATACATCATTCCCAGTGCGAAAAAGTTTTTCGAGCGATCGACGAGTTTGCTGGAAAGGTTCATTTCCTGAAGTGCAAGTTCCGTCAATTTTGTTATGTCAACGGGGAATACTTGATACTCTGAAAGTGAGCCGTCATCTAACGGATTGGAGGTATAACCGGCAAGCCTGAGATTCTTATCGGTAAATCCTTCGATATTGGCAATGATGGCACCGCCTTTGACGAGCCATTGAATGTTTACTTTCAATGCGGCAGCGTTCATGGCGACGAGGACATCGCAAAAATCACCGGGGGTATTAATCTCAACGCTTCCAAAATGTATTTGAAATCCGCTGACTCCATTGGGGGTTCCCAGCGGGGCACGAATTTCTGCAGGATAATCCGGCAGTGTGCTTAAATCGTTCCCCATAGTCGCGGCGGTGTTTGTGAACTGAGTGCCTGCCAGCTGCATGCCGTCACCGGAATCTCCTGCAAAACGGATGGTGACTTCTTCGAGCTGTTGTCGTGTTTCTGTCATAATATTTCTTTCTTCTCTGGAAGGCATTGGAATCAGTCAAACATCGTTAAAAATCTCACAGCTGAATTCACAAGCCTCAACAATGAAACATCGTTTTCAACAAAATAAATCCCCGAGGGATCAAGAAAAAAAGGCAGCATTGCAACACTGCCTTTTCCATGATGATCTTTGACAGGATAAGGAACGCTGTTTATTCCCTGACGATCCACACTTTGACTTTACCGGTCACACCGCCGGCAAGTTTGACGGGGACATCATAAATGCCGAGGGCTTTAAGAGGCTCTTCAAGCTCTATTTGACGTTTATCCAGCGTTATTTCTTTTTCCACAAGTGCTTCAGCGATCATTTGAGCGGTGACGGATCCGAATAGCTTTTCTTCCTCACCCACCTTCATTTTAATGGTGATCGAAACCTTCTCAAGGTTCGCAGCCACTGCTTCCGCATTGGTGTGTTCTTTATCGAGGCGGCGTGATTGCTGCTTATTCTCTTCCTCTAATTGGCGCAGGCTGCCGTCGGTCGCTTCATACGCAATACCGCGGGGGATAAGATAATTGCGCGCGTAGCCGTCTTTGACGGTGACGACTTCGCTCATATGACCGAGCTTTTCAGAATCTTTTCTTAAGATTACTTTCATAAGTCACTCCTTTTACAAAATATTCATGATGAGAATCGATTAACTGACCGCGTCGTTGACAAATGAAATCAACGCTAAGTGTCTTGCGCGTTTGATCGCGGTGACCAGCTGACGCTGGTGGTGTGCGCACGTACCGGTAATACGACGGGGAATAATTTTCCCCTGTTCGGAAACGAAGCGCTGAAGCCGTTTCTCATTTTTGTAATCGATATACACATCTTTTGAATCACAAAATCTGCACGTCCGTTTTTTTCGCTGCTGTTGCTGCCGATTGGTTGACCGTTGACCGTTGGGGGATGCATCCCGCCGATATCCGCCGGCTCCACCGCGCTGCGGTCCGCCTTGTGATCCTCGTTGCGGTCCCCGTGAATTAGATGTTCGTGGTTGAAATGACATTGCCATATGAGTTATCCTTCTTTATTTTCTTCGTGAGAATCAAGCTTCACTTGGTGTGGAGAGATCAGTTGGTGCTGCTGCAGGTGCCGGTGGAACCACGGGCTCTGCCGCAGGAGCTTCGCCGACAAGGGGCGAACCGCTGGTGGACGGTGTTACCGGTGCAGAGAGTTTCATCAGATCGTTCCCGGATATCCGTGCTTGCAGCGCTTTCTTATCGAGCCCGATGATGAGGAAGCGGATGATATTCTCTTCAAGAAGGAAGTGCCGCTCGAGCCGCGCGACGAGATCTCCGGAAGAAGTGAACTCAATAACAACATAAAAACCGTTATTTTTCTTTTTAATGGGATACGCAAACCGCTTGCGTCCCCATTTCGCCAGCTCCATAATCTCGCCGCTATTCTTGGTGATGACCTCTTGCACCTTATCGACTATGGCATCGATCTGAGGGTCGTCGAGGCCGGCGTTCACGATGAACGTGGTCTCGTAGATGTTTTTCTTTTTTTCCATGGTACTCTTCCCTTTGGACTTGTGATCATGAGGCCCGCTCCATTTGAATGAAGTCCTCAAATGAGAGGGCAGGGTTATTTATGTAAACAGTTCTTCCGGTGGTTTGGAATTAAATTTATTCATGGTGCGTTCGGTGCCGTCCGTGATAAACGACAGACAAGCATCTCGCGCCCGTTCAATCATTGTTTCTACGATTCGTAATTCGGACTCCGGAAATTGGTCCAGCACGAAATCTTTCATTTTCGATTTCTCCGGCGGCATACTCGCAGAAGCGATACCGCATCGGAGCCGTGCAAATTGATCCGTCTGCAAATGATAAATAACGGATGACAGCCCGTGATGACCGCTGTCCGAACCATCGCTGCGGAGCCTGATCGTTCCGATCGGCAGCTGGAAATCATCGCAGACGATTAAAACATCTGCCAATGCGGTCTCGTACTGTTCTAAAAACTCCTGGACCGCTCTGCCGCTGTTATTCATAAAGGTGACCGGTTTTAAAACGGTCACCCCGATATTCTTCAAAGAACATTGTGCCTGCCAAAACTCGCCCTTCCCGGGTTGGAAACGCGCATCCAGTGATGCGGCGAGCAGGTCAACCACCATGAATCCGATATTGTGTCTTGTCCGGGAATATTCATTACCCGGATTTCCCAGTCCGACAATAAGAACCATACATGGCCGATGGATAAAAACTTACTTCTTCTTGTCTTCCGGTTTCTTTTTCTCTTCAGGCTTCTTCTTCTCATCCGTTGCTTCGGCGCCTTCTTCAACCTTCTTGCCCTTGGAAATCACTTCGGGTTCGGCAGGTGCTTCGGCAGTCGGAACTTCTGCGACTGCGGCTGGTTCCGGTTCCTTCACCACGACAGGAGGTACCACCGCGACAATCGTGCTGGTCGCATTTTCCATTATCGTCACATTCGGAATCGTCAAATCTTTGACATGGACCGAATGGTTGATCGAGAGCTCTTCCACGTTAATTTCAATATGATCCGGAATATTTTTCGGCAGGCACGAAACTTTTAATTTATGCAGAACGTGCTGCAGGATTCCGCCTTCGCGGACGCCTTTGGGAATGCCGCCCGTCAGTTTCACCGGGATATCAATAACGAGGGTCTCGTTCTCATTGAGGCCGAACAAGTCAAAATGCACCGGTTTTTCAGTAATCGGGTCAAGCTGTATGTCCCTTAAAACGCAGAGATGCGTTGAACCATCATCCAATTTTAAATTGATGACATGTGTTTCTGAGGTCGTGTACAGCGGCTTGAGGATCGGCGCCGGCAGCGACACAGGAATATTCTGTTGTCCATGGCCATAATAAATCCCTGGCACATTGCCGGTTTTACGGATGGCACGAACACGTTTGCCAACGTTTTTCCGAATTTCAGCATTGAGTGTTATTTCAGACATCGTCTCTCTCCTTGTTAAGTCTTGTCTTTATCAATATCAAATAGTGAACTGATGGATTCATTCCGGTGCGTTCGAAGGATCGCTTCTGCAAAAATGCGGGAGATCGAACGGATCTGGATCTTATCGCACGATTGTTTTAACGGAAGAGTGTCGGTGACCACCACTTTCGTGACGACCGAGTCCTCTATTTGCCTGTACGCTTTGCCGGAGAGCACCGGATGAGTACATGCACCGAAAATTTCCTTTGCTCCATTATTTCGCAGCGCCCGTGCCGCATTGACGAACGTACCGCCGGTGTCAATTAAATCGTCGACAATAAGGATGGTCTTTCCTTCCACATTACCGATAATATTCATAATCTCGGCTTCATTCGGTTTCGGCCGGCGCTTATCGATAAGAATGAGATCGGCACCGAGGCGTTTAGCATATGAACGCGCCATCTTAATACTTCCGACATCCGGAGAAGCAACGGCGAGGTTTGAAATATCCATCTTTTTGAAGCATTCAATCAGAACCGCGGATGAATATAAATGATCCATCGGAATATCAAAGAACCCCTGGATCTGAGCGGTATGCAAATCCATGGTGATTACACGATCCGCACCTGCTTCCGTTATCAAATTGGCAACCAGTTTTGCACTAATGGCGACGCGCGGCTGATCTTTTCTATCCTGACGCGCATACCCGAAATAGGGAATCACGGCCGTGACACGTTTTGCTGAGGCGCGTTTTGCAGCGTCGAGCATGATCAGGAGTTCGACCAAATTTTCGGCCGGCGGCTGTGTCGGTTGAATAATAAAAACATCGTCGCCGCGGATGTTCTCGACATATTTCACCCACAGTTCGCCGTCACTAAATGTTTGAATAGAAGCTTCACCGAGAGGAACGTTCGCTTCTTTACAGATTTGTTCCGCCAAAGGGCGATTGGCCCGTCCCGAAAAAATCTTCAGTTCGCTCATCAGAGTCCTATGGTGATTATGTTCAATGTCGTTCTGTTCAAAAAAATAATATGCTGGGGTGCCAGGATTCGAACCTGGGAATGGCGGCTCCAAAGGCCGCTGCCTTACCGCTTGGCTACACCCCAATAGCGTCGGGAACACTGCACAAAAAAACCAACTCCGTAAAGAGTTGGAGTTAAAAATATATTGAAAAAACACCTCTAAGTCAATCAAGAAAAGGAGAGTATCGCAGTTTGATTTTCTTGTGACATTTGTCTAATATAAATTATATGAATCAAAAACGGAGTTGAAAATGATCGAGAATCGAACCCACGTGGTGTCCCAGGCAATAAATTTCACGGAACAGATCGTCTCGAAAAGGGCGTTTTGGGTGTTTACATTTGCCCTCTTGATCGCGATAGGAGCTCAAATTGAGATTCCGAACCAGCCGGTGCCTTTTACATTGCAGACTTTTTTCGTTCTCCTTGCAGGCGCTCTTCTGGGAAAACGTGCCGGTGCGCTCAGTATGACCATGTATCTCATGCTCGGCGCAGCCGGATTGCCGGTGTTTTCCGGCGGAGCGTTTGGTTTGGCGAAGGTCATCGGACCGACCGGCGGTTACCTTCTCTCATTTCCGGTTGCGGCATATGCCGTCGGTTCGCTCACGAGAATCCGGGGTGAATATTGGTGGTTCCTGATTTCCATGGCCATCGGTTCTCTCATTATTTTCACCATCGGGACTATTCAATTAAATCTGGTGTATATGCATCACTGGGCCCATTCCATTCAGGCCGGATTTTTACTGTTCTCGTGGTGGGACGGATTGAAGATCGTCGCCGCAGCGGCAATAGCATATTCGTATTTCCATCGAATGAAGATGCACTGATCAAGCGCTCTATCGAATCAACCCCTCAGACGGAATTGAGCCTTATTTGACTCGAGGATAATATATGGATCGACGAACATTTTTTAGAAAAGGTTTTGGTACTTCAGTGGTGCTCGGTGCAGCACTCACAGGCAATTATGATAAGCTGTTTGCGTCTGCAGTGAAGGAGAGCGGTTCGCCGTTTGATCTGGTTGCAGTAAAAGGCGGAGATCCGGCAGTGATGTTCCAGAAGGGGATGGATGCCCTCGGCGGAATTCGCGCCTTTGTTAAAAAGGGACAGAAAGTGGTTGTCAAGCCGAATATTGGATGGGATGTCAGTCCGGAACGGGCAGGAAATACCAATCCAAAATTAGTCGCGGAAGTCGTCCGTCAATGCCATGCTGCGGGAGCAAAAGAAGTGTATGTGCTCGATCACACATGCGATAACTGGCAGCGGAGCTACAAAAACAGCGGAATCGAATCGGCGGTAAAAGATGCGGGCGGGAAGATAGCACCGGCGAACACGGAAAGCTATTATCACGACGTTGCCATTCCTCAGGGGAAAAGCCTCACGACAGCGAAAGAGCATGAACTTATTCTGGAGGCGGATATTTTTATCAACGTTCCGGTTCTCAAGTCCCACGATAGCGCCCGGTTGACCATCGCTATGAAAAATTTGATGGGGAATGTGTGGGACCGTGAAACCTGGCACCGGAATGATTTGCATCAATGCATTGCCGACTTTGCCTCCTTCCGCAAACCGACACTCAATATCGTTGATGCGTATAATGTCATGAAACGGAACGGACCGCGAGGCGTCTCCGTGGAAGATGTCGTCGTCATGAAGTCGCTGCTCATTTCCACCGACATGGTCGCGATTGATTCTGCAGCAGCAAAACTCTTCGGCATCAACCCCTCCGATGTCCGATATATCCAGCTGGCGGCCGCGCAGAACGTCGGCAGGATGGATCTGGAAAATCTCCGCATAAAGAGAATCAGCGTTTGAGGTGATGTGGTACGGTGGTTAAAAAAAATTCGTGTCGCTGTTGCATTGGTGTTTTTTCTTTCGGTCAGTTTTCTGTTTCTTGATTTCGGAAGCATCACTCCTGCCGGGTTGCACTCCGTCCTTGCCTCCACACAGCTGGTGCCTGCACTGATACGGACTCTTGTGGTGTTCGGCAGTGCATCGATCGGACTGGTCTTCATTCTTGTCCTGACCTTGTTGTTCGGCAGGGTGTACTGTTCAACGATCTGCCCGCTTGGCGTTTTGCAGGATATCGTGATCCGCATTGCAAAGCGGATCAATCGGCGGCGGCGGTATAAATATAAAAAACCTTCCTATGTCATTCATTACCTGCTCTTCGTTCTCATGACAGGAACGGCAATTTCCGGAAGTCTTTTTCTGCTGAATCTTTTTGAACCGTTCAGTAATTATGGGCGGCTCCTTTCAAATCTCGTGAGCCCTGCAGTGGTTCTGGCGAATAACGCGCTTGGAAATATTTTCGGATTCTTCGGGCTGCTCATTATTTATCAAATCCCCATACTCCACATCAATGCAGCCTCTCTCATTGCGCCGTTGGCGTTTTTGGTATTAGTAGGCGTTCTCTCCTATAACTCCGGGAGAGTATTCTGCAACCTGCTTTGTCCTGCGGGAGCGCTTCTCGGGATCATTTCAAGGTTTTCAATCTTCAAAATCGTTATCGATGAAAATAATTGCAAGGAATGCGGCTTGTGCGAACGGGTATGCAAGGCGCGGTGTATTGACAGTCATACACTGGAAATTGATTCTGCGGCATGTGTCGGTTGTTTTAATTGCATCGATGGCTGCCCGACAGGCGGCATGAGTTTTAGGGGCAGGCGAAAACAGACTGCACGAACACTGCCCGTCGTTCATGAAGGGCGAAGAGCGTTATTAAAGTCTACCATGCTGCCGGCCGTCGGCCTGCTGCTCCCCATGGGTGATCCGGGAGAGAGCGCGGATAAAAACCAGAAAGAATATGATGAAAGTCATCGGCATCCCATTTCGCCCCCTGGCTCAATAAGTATTGAACATTTTTCTGAGCATTGCACGGCGTGCCACCTTTGTATCAGTTCTTGCCCGACGCAGGTCCTGTCGCCTTCGTTTCTGGAATATGGAATTGCCGGAATATTTCAACCCAGGATGAATTTTTCGGCAAGCTATTGCAATTTCGATTGCGTGATATGCGGCAGCATCTGTCCGAACGGCGCCATTCTTCCTCTTGATTCGACGGTCAAGAAACAGGTCCAGATTGGAAAAGCACACTTTGTCAGGGATGACTGTGTGGTGGTGACAAAGAAGAAAGACTGCGGTGCGTGCTCAGAACATTGTCCCACCAAAGCGGTGAAGATGGTCCCGTATGAACAACGCCTGGTTATTCCGGAGGTCAACGATGAAGTGTGTGTCGGCTGCGGTGCCTGTGAACATGCCTGTCCGGTGCAGCCGCGAAAAGCAATCTATGTCAGGAGTAATCCGGTGCATGGAACGGCAAAAAAACCGAAATCCGAAAAGATCGAGCCGTCGTTCAACAGCAACCAGGATTTTCCATTCTGAGAGATTGATCACCTCCTGACCCATTTCTTAAAAACCGTCCAACAGTTCGTGAAATGTACTATCGTCATCATTTTTCTGCTTGACAATGACCTGTTGAACGTGTATATTAAGACAAAAAGGTCTGATATAAACAATGAGCATCATCTTTAGCCGTCAATGTGAATATGCCCTTCAAGCCGTGTCGTATCTTGCGCTCCAGCCGGCGGGGAAGAAGACCTCTATCAGGGAATTAACAAAAAAATTAAAAATCCCCTATCACTTTCTCGCAAAGATCCTGCAGGATCTGACCTATAAAAAACTTCTCGTTTCTCAAAAAGGTCCCTCGGGCGGGTTTGCCCTGGCACAGTCACCCGATCAGATCACGCTGTTTCATATCGTCGAAGCGATAGACGGTTCTGATTTCGCACATAAGTGTGTTATGGGGTTCCCGGAATGCTCTGGGAAAAATCCATGCTCCATTCATCACCAATGGGCAAAAATGAGGGATGAAATTTATTCTATGCTGGTGACTGAAAACATTACCGAAATGGCGAGAGAAATGAAAAAGCCTGAATACCGTTTATAAACACACGAATTTTACTGAACGCAATAATCAGATAAATTACTCTTAATATAAAAATCACAGAAGTACAATGAAGATCAAGAAGATATCACCCGACGTACGGAGGCGAAAAATCAATTTTCACAGTGAGGCGAAATGGCATAAAAGGATGCTGTGGCGCCTGAGGGAAGATTCACAATTCCTTCGGTCGGTTGTCCAGTTCTCATTTCTGCTGCTCTGTCTCTGGATTGGCGCAGAATTCTATTTGTTTATGGAGTGGGGACAGTCGGCAGGAACGCTCCCGTATCATCAACGGCCTCCGGGTGCGGAGGGATTTCTTCCCATCAGTGCACTCATAAGCCTGAAATACTGGATCCAGACGGGAATCGTCAATACGGTTCACCCTTCGGGCCTCTTTATCTTTCTCGCCATCATGGTGATCGGTGTCTTCATGAAAAAGGCTTTCTGCAGCTGGCTGTGTCCCGTCGGGACGTTGAGTGAAAGTCTCTGGATGCTGGGACAGAAAATCTTTGGAAAAAACCTGCGTGTGCCCCGGTGGCTGGACTATCCTTTGCGATCGATAAAATATCTGCTCCTCCTGTTTTTTGCGTATTCGATTTTCCAGATGGATGTTCCGACGTTAAAGGAATTCATCTATAGTCCGTATAATAAAGTCGCCGATATAAAAATGTATCTATTCTTCCTCGAGCTATCCTCGGTTGCTTTGTGGATTATTATTGTTCTTGCGGTGCTCTCTCTCGTCGTTAAAAATTTTTGGTGCAGGTATCTCTGCCCCTACGGGGCGCTGCTCGGTTTTCTCAGCACCCTGAGTCCGATAAAAGTCACACGTAACACTTCCAGCTGCGTGGATTGTCAACTCTGTACAAAAGCGTGCCCGTCATCCATTACCGTACACACTGCGACAACGGTACGGAGCGATGAATGTTCGAGCTGTTATGCATGTGTGGAAGCCTGCCCGGTAAAGAACACGCTGGTAATGAGTGCACGGGGCACAGACAAACCGATTCCTTCTTCCGTGTTCGGAGCACTGGTCGTCGGCGTCTTTATTGCAATAACTGGATTGGCACTGCTGACCGGTCACTGGCGTAATGGTATCGCCAAAGAGGAATATCTGAAACGGATCCAGAATATAGAATCACCATTGTACCAGCATAACAGGGGGCAGGTTGCCACGTATGGCCCCAACGATTAAGAAAGCGACGGAGATTTCACCGGAAAAGTTTTACGACCGTCTCGCTGCCGAGTATGACGGCATGACCGGTTTCGAACAGAGGTTCCCGTACGAACAACCCTTTTTCCGGATGATACGGGACCGATTTCAGCTGAAAACAGCGCTTGATGCAGGCTGCGGCACAGGATTTCATTCCATCCTCCTCGGCCGGTTGGGACTGAAGGTTACCGCAACCGACATTTCTGAAGAAATGCTGACTCAAACGAGGCGTCATGCGAAAGAAAACGGGATCCACATAAAAACGATCAAATCGAAATTCCCCGGTTTAAAAAAAGCGGCGCCTCATCAATTCGATTCGGTATTCTGTCTGGGCAATACGTGTGCACATCTGTTGACGGAAGAGGAACTTCTTCATTCTCTCAGCAGTTTCTATGGGGTATTGAACCGCCATGGAGTGCTCATTCTCCAATTACTGAATTACAACCGGATTCTCGCACAGCATGAACGCATTCAAAATATCAAGGAAGCAGACGGAAAAACCTTTATCCGGTTCTACGATTATGAAAATAAATTGATTCGATTCAATATCTTAACTCTTGAAAAGAATACTGGAAGTATTTCTCATTCTTTAAAATCGGTCATGCTTCGCCCATGGAAACCGCAGGAAATCATCAGGTGTCTGCGGCACAGCGGATTTGACGAGGTGAACTTATACGGCAGTATTGCATTGGACCGGTATCAATCCGCATCGTCAAAAGATGCGGTGTTTGTTGCGCGACGGGAGACATCATTCATCTGATGGGAACGTCCGGTGGTCTTTTCTCATTCGACTGAAAGTACAGGATGAAGTCTGATTCGGATATCCCACTGCCCGATGGATTATCTTCTTTTTGGCGATGAAGCGAATCGTAGTTAAAAATATTCCACAGATGAAATAAGGTAAAGGAGTACTCTCATGAAAACCTACTGGATTGCATTCGTATTGGTATTAGTGCTGGGATTTCTCGTACTGGGATGGGCGGGATGGCGTATTTACCAGGAGAAACCTCCCATTCCGGAATCCGTTGTGACAAAGGAAGGGAAAGTGCTCATCGCCCCGGGGGATATCGGCGAAGGCCAGAATGTCTGGCAGGCAATGGGCGGTATGGAACTTGGATCAGTGTGGGGACACGGAAGTTACGTGGCTCCGGATTGGACTGCAGACTGGCTCCATCGGGAATGTGAATGGATCCTCAACCGCTGGTCTCAAACGGAATATGGAAAATGGTATGCTCAACTTCTTCCGGAACACCGGGCGGCATTGCAAGCCCGCCTGACGGGCATGATGCGCAAGAACACCTATCAGCCTGCAACGGGATCAATCGTTATCGATTCGATTCGTGCGGCTGCGTTTGAGGCGAATGCGCTGCATTATGCAGAGGTATTTTCAAAAGGAAAATCGGAATACGCGATCCCCAGCGGGGCTTTGCAGGATCCCGTCAAGCTGCGTCAATTGTCGGCGTTCTTTTTCTGGACGTCCTGGGCGGCATCCACGAACCGGCCGGGAGATGAAATATCATATACGAGCAACTGGCCTCATGAAGATTTGGTGGACAATCACCCGACGCCGGATGCATTGGTGTGGACAGGTGTGAGCATCATTTTGCTGCTTGCCGGAATTGGTGCAATGGTCTGGTATCATGCGTCGCAGGCGCCGGAGTCGCTGCCGCACATGATCCCCAATGCCGACCCGTTGTTCAACACGGTACATACTCCGTCACAAAAAGCAACGATAAAGTATTTTTTCGCTGTATCGGCGTTAATACTGGTTCAGATCAT
>Ga0105104_10000334_pt1 | contig 35716 bp, 34 predicted proteins | sample PPLLaktember2015_3_FD_87034 | JGI IMG/M metagenome (GOLD analysis project Ga0105104, IMG submission 87034) | Freshwater sediment microbial communities from Prairie Pothole Lake near Jamestown, North Dakota, USA - PPLs Lake P7 Core (6) Depth... | ecosystem: Environmental > Aquatic > Freshwater >... | reverse complement strand
GCTTCCGGCTGGACGTTCCCGGAACGGATGTCACGTTCGGCCTCAACGCCTTCTACGACTATGTCTGGTACACGGGCCTGATCAGCGACACGAGCGCCCCGTCCCACAGCCAGGCCGGCGCCGACATGCACGCGGAGATGAACCGCGAGGGCGTCGTCGAGTTCGACGTCGCAGACGCTTTCGCCCGGAGTGACCGGCCGCGCGACATCGGCCTCGGCGTCGCCGTCATCTCGCTCTACAACCAGCTGAGCCTGACCGCCCCCATCCGTCCCGGAGGGCGCGCGTTCGAGATCCGGCCCCATGGCGCGTACACCGTGGAGTTCTTCGGCGCCTACAGCGGCATCCCCGCGGGCATCGGGCCCTGCCCGGCCGGCACCTGTCCCGGGAACCCGTCCGATCCCAGCGTCAACGACTACCAGAACTACGCCGGCGGTCTGGACATCCACTGGAAGTTCCTGCCCCAGACCGCGCTGGTCTTCGAGTCCAACTTCGAGGGCCGGAGCTACTTCCATCCCGACGGGACGGTGGTGCCTCCGGGGAAGATCCTCAAGCTGCTCGCCGGCGCGCAGGGTCTGGTCACGCCCAAGATCCAGGCCATCCTCAAGGCGGGCTACGCCATCGGCTTCGACGGGGCGGCGTCCACGTTCATCGGTCAGGGCGAGCTGACCTGGAACCCCAACGAGCTCAGCGCGATCAGCGTGGGTGTGCTGCGCGACGTGAACAACGCGGTGGGCGCGGCCAGCGCCACGGATCTCCGGTTCTACCTGAACAGCAAGACCTTCCTCAGCGGCCGGCTCGCTCTGCACGGCAACTTCGCCTACGACCTCATCGCCTTCACCCAGGGGCGCGGCCAGAACGACCAGCTGTTCAGCATCGACATCGGCCCGGACTACGCCGTGGCCCGCTGGTTCATCCTCTCGGCCGGCTACGTGTTCTCCAAACGGTCGTCGGACTACGCGCAGTCGCTGCCGCTCAACTACACGCGGAACGAGGCATACTTGCGCCTCACCTTCACGTACTAGAGCCGCCCGCGGCCGTCCCGTGACGAACGTCGAGACCACCTGGACCGATCGGATGATCGCGCCGCAATCGCGGCCGAGGCCTAGGAGCGACGCGACGCCGGGATCGGGCGCGAGGGCAAGCGAGGGACGGATCGATCCAGGTGGTTTCGGCGTTGGTCTCCGCCTCGTCCCACTTCTCCTCTGCTCGCTCGTCGTCTCCGCCGGCTGCAAGGGCCCGCGCGGAACCGGCGGGACCACTCTTCGCGCCGACGAGGTGCCCCAGTCGCCGGCCCCGGCCTCGACCTCCACCACGCTCGGGCCGGGGGATCTGATCGAGGTCCGCGTCTTCGAGGAGGCGGACCTCTCCGGCCCGTACCGGGTGGCGCCGGGCGGCACCATCGACTTCCCGCTGTGCGGGAAGGTCCGGGTGGAAGGGATGAACACCTCGGCGACCGCCGATGCGCTGACCCGGTGCCTCGGGGAGAAGTACCTCAAGCATCCCCAGGTCACGGTCCTGCTGCGCGAGTACAACAGCAAGAAGATCTTCGTCTTCGGCGAGGTCCAGAAGCCCGGCACGTTCCCCTACGAGGAGGACATGTCGATCATCCAGGCCATCACCATGGCCGGGGGCTTCACCAAGGTGGCGAGCAAGAACGACATCGCGGTGACCCGCCAGGTGGAGGGCAAGGAGACGAAGATCCGCGTCCCGGTGGCGGACATCGGCACGGGCCGGGAGAGGAACTTCCGGCTGCAGCCGGGGGACATCGTCTTCGTGCCGGAGAGCATCTTCTAGGCAGGCCCCGGCCCGGCCTCGACGGGCCACCGCCGGATCGAAGCGACCGCAGGTCGACGCTCGCCATCCCGTGCCACGGCGCGCCGTTTGCCCCGGTGCTACGAGTGTCGCCATGCAAGCGCACACGGAAGTGGATCTCATCCTCAAGCGGTTCGCCCAGCCGGACGAGGTCCGGAAGATGCTGAGGGGCCGCTTCGAGCTGGTACGGATCGGCGGGATGACCATCGGGCGGGCCACCTACGAGCCCGGCTGGAAGTGGTCCGAGCACGTGGGTCCCACCGTGGGGCAGACCCGCTGCCCGGTGGAGCACGTGGGAATCGTGCTCTCGGGCGCCGCCACCGTCGCGTTCGACGATGGACGCATCGTCGAGCTCCGCGCCGGCGACCTGTTCTACGTCCCACCCGTGCCGCACGACTCCTGGGTGGTGGGCGACGTTCCCTACGTGTCGCTCCACTTCCTCGGCGCGGAGCACTACGCCGCGCCTTCCCGACACTGAGCGCCGGTCGTTGCATCGGGCGCTACACGCTGTCGCGCCGGCCGCCCTCGGCAGGAGCCGTCGCGTGGTAAGCGCTGATTTTCCGGGCGGCAATCCCGGCCCGACCCGTGCAAAGAGCCCCCCGAGCGCCGGTCGCGGGCCGGCCGCCTCGAAGGGAGCCTCCGTGCATCACTGGTCTCATCCGGTCCCGGTCGCCACCACGTCACCGCTTCTCCGCGTGGTGCTGATCCTCCTGCTGATGGTTTCCGTTCTGGCGGGGGTGCTGGTCGCGTCGAACGCGCAGATCGGATGGCTCACGCTTGCCTTCGTGGTGGTGGCGGGCCCGGTGGCGGTGGTGGTGGAAGGCAGGAGCAGGAACAGGAGCCGGGCCGACCGTGCCGACAGGACACGCGGGTCGGCGATGGAGCACGCCGCGGCGAACTGGGAACCCGCCTGAGCTTCACCGAAGCCTCTCAGCGGACGAGGCCGATTCCGGTGGCCAGCGTGACCAGCGAGAGCAGCGCCGCTCCCGTGTAGAGCAGCGTCCTGAACTCAGGGAAAAGTCCCCAGACCCACTCGGCCGGGAGCTTCGCGTGGTCCAGCATCAGCTGGATGACCAGGGACAGGATGACCAGCACGCCCGCGTGCGCGTGCCTGTTCTCAGCGGAACGGCTTCGGCTTCCAGTGGATCTCGGCGAGGAAGCGCCGACACTCGTCGGTGAGCGCGGGGGCGACGCCGGGAGCGGCCGCGAGGATGTCCACCACCGACGTGTCGTACGGCGCGCCGTCGATGCGGCTCGCCACCGCCCCGGCCTCCCAGCACAGGAGCGCCCCCGCCGCCACGTCCCATGGCTTCAGGTTGAACTCGAAGTACCCGTCGTACCGGCCCGACGCGATGTAGGCCATGTCCAGCGCCGCGCTCCCCAGCCGCCGGATGCCCTGCGCCACGCCCAGGAACCGGGCGATGAGCCCCGCCGGACCCTCGGGGTGCTCGCGCACGTCGTAGGGGAAGCCGGTGCACAGCAGCGCCCGGTCGAGCCGCTCGATGCCGCTCGGACGGATTGGGCGGCCATTGAGCGTGGCGCCGCGGCCCCGGACGGCGCTGAACAGCTCGTCGCGCATCGGGTCGTACACCACGCCGACCTCGATCCCGCCCTGCCCCTCCACGGCGACCGTCACCGAGAAGTGCGGAAGCGTGTGCGCGTAGTTGGTGGTCCCGTCGAGCGGGTCGATGATCCACCGGTAGGTCGAGCCGGCGCTGGCTCCGCTCTCCTCGGAGAGGATCGCGTGGTCCGGGTGGCGCGCGCGGAGCCACTCCAGCAGCACCTTCTCGCTCGCCCGGTCGGCATCGGTGACCAGGTCGATGCCGCCCTTGAAGTCGATGGTGCGCGGCTGGTGGAAGCCATCGGCAAGCACCCGGCCGGCGCGCCGGGCGCCCTCCACCGCGGTCTCGAGCAGCATGTCCAGCGAGACGGTCACTGGCCGTCCTTGAGCAGCGCGTCCACCTGCGCCCGGATGTCCTCGAGGTTCCCGTCGAAGCTCTCCTGCGTGTAGCGGACGTGCCCGTTGCGGTCCACCACCCAGGTGGTCGGCATCTGCTTGAGCTTCAGCTTGTCCTCGAGCACGAAGCCTCCCGGGTCGAGCAGCACCGGAAGGTCGACCCGGGCCGCGGCGAGGAAGGAGGGGATCTGCGCCCGGTCCTCGTCCACGCTGACCGCGTACACCCGCACCCCACGCTTGGCGTAATCCCGCCGCAGCGCCTGGAGCTGGGGAAGCGAGCGCACGCAAGGCGCGCACCAGGTCGCCCACGCGTCGATGACCACCACCTGACCACGGTCGGAGGAGAAGGAGTGCTTGCCCGGCCCGGGGTAGTTGCCGAGCGTGATGTCGCTGACCGAGGCCCCCGCCGGCGAGGGCTGCGCCGCGAGCCCCTGGGTCTTCGCACCCGAGGGCGCAGGCGGCGTCCCCGCGCAGCCCACCAGCACCAGCAGCATGACCGCCGGCCGTCTCACCGGTGCCCTTTCCGGAGCTCGGCGAGCAGAGTGGCGTGGAAGCCTCCGAAGCTCCCGTTGCTCATGCCGAGGATGACGTCGCCGCTGCGGGCCTCGGCCGCGACGCGCGCCACCAGGGTCGGCACGTCGCCGGCGGCGTCCGCCTCGAGCCCGTGCGCTCGCAGGTCCGCCACCAGGCGAGGGATGTCGAGCTCCTCGCCCTCGGGCACCTGGTCGTGCTTCTCGGGCGTCTTGAGGCTCACCCGCGCCGCGCCGGCGAAGGCATCGGCGTACGCCGTCTGATGGAGCTTCCGGCGGCTGGTGTTGCTCCGCGGCTCGAACACCGCCCACAGCCGCCGGTCCGGCCAGCGGGCCCGGAGCGCGTGGATGGTTTCCCGGACCGCCGTCGGATGATGGGCGAAGTCGTCCACCACCAGGACGCCGTTCACCTCGCCCCGCACCTCCTGCCTCCGCTTCACCCCGAGGAACGAGGCACAGCCCGCGGCGAAGGCATCGAAGCTCACTCCCAGCGGGGAGAGGGCCGCCCAGGCCCCCAGCGCATTCTCCACGTTGTGGAGCCCCGGAACCGCGAGGTGCACCGATCCGACGCGCCGCGCGCGGTCCACCAGGGTGAAGCGCACGCCGTCGGAATGGTGGGTCACGTCCCGGGCCTGGACGTCCGCCGGGTGCTCGGGATTCACCGCGTAGGTCACCACCCGTGCCCGGCTGGCCCGGGCCAGTGCCACCGCCGCTGGCCAGGCCGCGCTCACCGCGATGCGTCCGTCGGGCGGGACCAGGGCCACGAAGCGCTGGAAGGCGGAGGCGTAGTGCGCCTCGTCCCGGTAGATGTCCGCGTGATCCAGCTCCATGCTGGTGAAGATGGCGGTGCGCGGCTGGTAGTGCAGGAACTTGGGGCCCTTGTCGAAGTAGGCGGTGTCGTACTCGTCACCTTCCACCACGACGTGAGGACCCTTTCCGACGCGAAAGTTGCTGCCCGCGTTGCCGGTCACGCCGCCGACGAGGAACGACGGGTCGACCCCCGCGGTGACGAGCAGGTGGGCGGTCAGCGCCGAGGTCGTGGTCTTCCCGTGCGTCCCCACCACCACCACCGGGTGCCGGCCGCGAAGGAAGAGCGCGCCGAACGCCGCCGGGAAGCTCATCGCCGCGAGCCCTCGCTCGCGCACGGCGGTTGCCTCGGGGTTGACCCGGCGGATGACGTTGCCCACCACCACCAGGTCGGGCTTCGCCCGGTCCAGGTTCCCGGGCGCGTAGGGGGTCATCACCTCGATGCCCCAGGCGGCGAGCATGTCGCTCATCGGCGGGTAGACGTTCTGGTCGCTCCCGGTGACGACGTGGCCCACCGCCTTGAGCATCCCGGCGAAGCTCCCCATGCCGGTCCCGGCGACGCCGAGGAGGTGGACGCGCCGGGCCTGCTCGGGGCGGACGTCCTGGAGGATGTTGCCGTGGTCGGAGGTCGAGGCTGGCCGGGTGATGTCGCGCTCCTGTTGCGTGTGCTTCTAGCACGCGAGGGTCAGGGGCCGTACGGCGCGTGCTCGACGCTCCGCCGCGCTACAGTCACTCGCTCCCGGGAGGCATCGCCTGGTGCGGAGTGCGACGCTCGGAGATCTCGAGCAGGCCGTGGTCAGGGTCTTCGGTGTGCTGGTGTGCGCGGCGATCGTGCTCCCCACCTTGCCGCGGCTCGGACCGCTCGGTGGCGCGCTCGCCGTTCTGCTCGGCGCGGCCACCGCGTGGCGGATCTGGCGCTGGGTGCCGGAGTCGGTGTCCGGAGGCTTCCGGCGCCGTCCGGTGCTTGCCGTTCTCTGGGCAATCGCCGCCCTCCTCTCCCTGGTCCAGGTCGGGCGGCTGGCGGCCTTCACCGCCGACCCGGACCGGCGCTGGGGCTCGGCGGTGCCCGATCCGGCGGCGGCGAACCACGCCTGCCTCTCCGCGTACTTCGTGGCCGCGGAGCTCTCTCGCCGCAACGTGGTCAACCTCTACGACGAGCGCTACTACCCGGCCTTCGCGGGGGATGCGGCGCGGCTGCTCGCCCCGGCGTCCGTCCAGGGGCTGGCCAGCTGGATCGACGACCCATTCGAGTACCCGCCCCCCTTCCTCCTGTTTCCGCGCGCGGCGCTGCTGGTGAGCAACGACTTCCCTGCCCTTCGCGCTGGGTGGTTCGTCCTGCAGGCGCTGGCCCTGGTCCTGGTCGCGGCGTGGCTCGCCCGGTGGGTGGGCGGACGGGACGGTCAGCTGGCGCTCCTGCTAATCCCGGGGCTGCTCGCCTCGCTGCCCACGCTGCTGGGCCTGCAGTTCGGGCAGTTCCACGTGGCGACGCTCGTGCTCTCGGTCGCGGCCCTGATCTGCTTCGAGGAGAGGAGGACCGGAACCGGCGCCGCGCTCCTGGCGGTGGCCACCGTGTCCAAGCTCTTTCCCGCCTTCCTTCTGGTGTTCCTCCTCGCCCGGCGGCGATGGCGCGAGGTGGCGTGGACCCTCGGGGCGTGCGGGCTGTTCGCGCTGGTGGGTCTCGGGGTCCTCGGGTGGAGCCCGTTCGAGGCCTTCCTCACCTACCAGCTGCCTCGCATCAGCACCGGCGAGGCGTTCGCCTTCTACGAGAAGGCGCCGGAGTTCATCATCTCGCGGAACTTCGGCATCCCCGGACTGACCACCAAGCTCCACCTCCTCGGCGTTCCTGGAATGACGCGCGGACTCGGGAGCGTGCTCGGGTGGATCTACACGCTCGGGTTGCTGGCCGTCGCGTGGGTGGGCGGTCTCCGGCCAGCCAGCCGGCTCGGCGATGCGCGCATCTGGCTGGGCCTGCTGTCGCTCGCCGCGCTGCGGAGCCCACTCGCGCCTTCGGCGTACGTGACGATCTCCATGCTCTGGCTCCTCACCCTGCTCGCCGGCGAGGTGCGCGGACGGCCGGCCCGGGTGGTGGCCTTCGTCGCGGCCTGGGTGGCGATCATGGGTCCGCCACCCCTCGAGGGGCCTCCCGAGTTCGTCGTCGGCTTTCTCGGGCAGGCGGTCGGGATCGCGGTGTGCCTCTGGGCAGTGACCGGTCCGCGCCCGAGAGCGAAGGCGATGCAGGCGCCGGCGGTGGTGTCCGCCGGCTGAACAGTCACTTGCCCTGAGCTGGGGGCTGGTCCGGCAGCGGGGGAACCGACGACTCGGGCACGCAGGAGGTCACTGCGTACTCGGCGGCCTTGCAGACGTAGGTCTCGCTCTTGCCGCACCCCGTCGCCCGGTAGCGGGAGCTGCCGAGCTCCTCCACCTTCACCTGGTCCGCCGGGCAGCTCGCGCTCTTCGCCAGGGTGTCGCGCGCCGCAGTGTTGAGCACGCCCGCCGCGCAGGCCGTGAGACCGAGCGCGCCGGCGAGGACGGCGGAGAGGAGAAGGGGAGACACGGCACGCTTCGCGGCTCCGGGCATCGGAGGCTCCTGGGCAAGGCGAGAGGCCTCCGGTTTAGCGCAGCCCGAGCGCCTGCAACACCGCATCGTGGAAGGCGGGGCGAAACTCCTGGACGCGCATGTTGTCTCGCCCCAGCGCCGTGCGGTTGGTGAGCAGCGCGATGCTCAGCCCGCGGGGACGGTCCACCCAGAGGCTGGTGCCGGTGTAGCCCAGGTGGCCGAACCCGCCCGGCGGCCTCCGGCCGAGGAGACGCCCCGCCGCGCTGGACTCGCCCGACGGCGTGTCGAACCCGAGCCCGCGGCTGCCGCCCGGCGTGGGAGTCACCGCCCGTTCCCACAGCGCGGCCGGGGCCAGGCGCCCCGCCCCGCCCAGCTCCTCGAGGATTCGCTGTCCGAAGCGGGCGACCTCGGTGGCGGTGCCGAAGAGTCCAGCGTGCCCGGAGACTCCGTCCATCACCCAGGCGTTGTCGTCGTCCACCTCCCCGGGGGGAGACGGCTCGCTGGCGAGCGACTCCCAGCGGTTCTCCTGGCCCGGCGCCGGCGGACGGGGCCGCAGCGAGCCGGTGAGCGGCAGTCCGTCCCATCGTCCACCGCAGGGGTCCCGGTCGTCGTGTCCACGGGTGGAGAGCCGGTGGAAGTGGGTCGCAACGCCGAGCTTCCCGGACATCCGCGCATGCACGGCGTCGAGCGGCGCGCCGGCGGCCTCGGCCAGCATCTCGCCCGCCAGCAGGAAGCCGATGTCGCTGTAGAGCGTGCGCGTGCCCGGCGGAGCGTCCAGCGGTGAGCGGGCGGCCGCGTCCCTGACCTCGCTGCGCACGCTCAGCCGGGTCGCCGGGAGGCAGTCGGCGCGGCGCAGCTCGGGCACGGTGTGCAGCACCACCGCGAAGAAGGGCTGCCAGGCCGGAAGCCCGGAGCGGTGCGCCAGGAGATCACCCAGCGTCGCCCCGTTCTTCGCCAGCGGGCTTCCGTCGATCCATCGCGACACGGGCGTGGACGGGCCCACCTTTCCCTCGGCCCACAGCCCGACGAAGGCCGTGGCGGTGCAGAGGATCTTCGTGAGCGAGGCGAGATCGAACGGCGTCTCCTCCGTGGCGCCCACCGCGGCCCGGCCGACCTCGCGGCCCTCGTGGAACACCGAGGCCTGGGCCGCGGGAAACACGCCCTCACGGACTCCCGCCTCGAGCAACCCGCGGAGCGGAGCGTTCACCAGCCGGTCCCGGGCAAGCTGGGTGATGGAGGCGCTCCGCGGCGAGTGCACGAACGCGCCTGTCCCTCCGGCCAGGAGCAGTCGTACACCGCGTTCTTGCCGCAGCCGTCCGCCTGGTACCCGCCGCCGGTGAGCGCCTTCACCTGGACCTTCTCCTCGGCGCACTTCGCGTCGGCGGACATGCTGCGGCGGACGGTGGGCTCGAAGCCCCGACAGCCGGCGGTCGCGACGGCCAAGAGCCCGAGCAGGAGGAGCTGGGCGGTTGGCGAGCGCCTCACGCCGTGGCGGCCTCGAGCGGCTGGAGCGTTCCCTGGTGCGCGTCGAGCAGGTGCCGCGCGCCGAGCGCCACCGGCGCGTTCACGTCCCCGTGCCCGATGGGCAGGTCGGTGATGCACGGCAGGCCCACCTCGTCCGCCAGGGCGGCCACCACCTCGCGGCAAGTGTGTGGCTCGTAGCGCCGGTCGATGGGCTCGCACTCCAGGAACTGTCCGAAGGCGATGCCGGCGATGCGCGAGAAGACCCCCGCGTTGCGGAGGTGGGTCCAGACGCGGTCGATGCGGTATGGCTGCTCGCCCACCTCCTCGAGGAGGAGGATGGCCCCGTTCATCTCCGGGAGCCACCGCGTCCCGAGCAGCGTGGCGACGACGGTCAGGTCCCCGCCGAGCAGCGGTCCCTCGACCACGCCCGGCACCCGCGGCTTGCCCTGGAGCGGGTCGGGGACGCGGCCCTCGAGCAGGGCGAACAACCGGTCGGAGACCCAGGGCGGCTGGTCCGCCAGCTGGGTGACGACCGGCCCGTGGATGGAGATCCGTCCGGTGGCCTGGAGCGCGCAGTGGAGGGCCACGTTGTCCGAGAAGCCCACCAGGGGCTTGGGCGGGAGTCGGCCGAAGTCGATGCGGGGGAGGAGCCGCGCGGCCCCCGAGCCACCCCGCGCGCAGACCACCGCGCGGTTGCCGGGGTCGGAGAACGCGTCGACCAGCGCCGCGGTGCGCACGTCGTCGCTGCCGGCGAGGTACCAGCGCTTCTCGAACAGGCTGGGCGACGGAGCGAGCTCGTATCGCTCGGCGAGCCGGGCCATGCCGCGATCGAAGCGCTCGCGATCGAAGGGAGAGGACGGGGCAACCACTGCAACGCGGTCCCCCGGTCGCAGACGCGGAGAGCGCACCATTGAACGAGAGCGTACCACGCGGCCGCGACGTCGAGCGGCGGCGGGTCCACGCGCCTGCCTGCCTGGGTGAGGTGTGGTGCGGGCGTGAGTGCGATAAGTCACTCGCCGGAAGAGGGTCTCGGTGGCCGGACGACTCATGCCCGCCGTGTTCCTGGGACACGGCAGCCCGATGAACGCGCTGGAGCGGAACCGCTTCTCGACCGCCTGGGCCGACTTTGGCGCAAGTGTGCCCCGACCGCGCGCCATCCTCGCCGTCTCCGCGCACTGGTACGTGAACGTCACCGCGGTCACCGCCATGCCGCGGCCTCGGACCATCCACGACTTTTACGGGTTCCCGCGCGAGCTGTTCGAGGTGCAGTACCCCGCCCCGGGAAGCCCGGACCTGGCGGAGGAGGTGGCGGACGTGGTGAAGCCCGCCCACGTCGGCCTCGACCGTGACAGCTGGGGCATCGACCACGGCACCTGGTCGGTCCTGGTTCATGCCTTCCCTCGCGCGGACGTTCCCGTGGTGCAGCTCTCGATCGACGCGCGGCGCGACCTGGATTTCCACCTCGAGCTCGGCGCGCGACTGGCCCCGCTGCGGGAGCGCGGCGTGCTCGTGCTGGGGAGCGGCAACGTGGTACACAACCTGCGGTTGCTCGACTGGTCCACTCCGGATGCCGCCTTCGACTGGACGCGCCGCTTCGACGAGGCCGCGCGCCAGGTTCTCACCACCAGCCCGGCGGACATGCCGCGGCTCCGGAGCCATCCGGATTACCCGCGCAGCGTCCCCACGCCCGAGCACTTCCTCCCGCTGCTCTACGTCGCCGGTCTGGCCAGCGCGGCTCGCCGGCCGCTGCAGGTCCTGGTGGAGGGCTACGCGTACGGCTCGCTGTCCATGGCGGCGTACACGCTCGACGCCAGCATTCCGCCGAGCCGGAGCGGGAGCCCGTTCCCCGGCAGCATCCCGGACCCATCGGAGATGCCGCCCGAGGACACGAATCTCTGACCATCCGATGCGAATTCAGCCCGTCAGCGACCTCCACCTCGAGTTCGACGAGGACCACGGCAAGCGCTTCGCCCAGGAGCTCCCGGTGCTCGGGGATGTCCTGGTGCTCGCCGGCGACATCCTCCCGATCCGCCGCGAGCCCCACGTCCTCGAGATGCTGGGCTGGTTCTGCTTCCGGTTTCCTCGCGTGGTCTACGTGCCGGGCAACCACGAGTACTACAAGACCTCCCCCGCGGCAGGGTCGGCCCTGCTCGCCTCCTGCGCCCGGGAGTTCCCCAATCTGGAGCTGCTCGATGGCGCGGTGACGGAGATCGACGGGACGCGGTTCGTCGGCACGACGCTCTGGTTTCCCCCCACGCCGGACGAGGAGGGCTACCGCCGCTTCCTTCTCGACTTCACGCTGATCTCGGAGTTCGTTCCATGGGTGCACGAGACGCACGCCAGGCACCTGGCCTTCCTGGAGCAGACCGTGCGCCCCGGTGACGTGGTGGTCACCCACTTCGTCCCCCACCCGAGGAGCATCGCGCCGCAGTACCAAGGCTCGCCCCTCAACCGCTTTTTCGTCGCCGAGGACGCGACCCCGCTGGTAGAGCGCCGCGGTGCCCGGCTCTGGATCCACGGCCACACCCACACCAGCTTCGACTACCGCGTGGGCGACACGCGGGTGGTCTGCAATCCACGCGGGTACCCGGGCGAGCCGGGCACGTCGATGAACCCCGAGCTGGTCATCGAGGTCTGAAGCGCAGCGCGCTCCACACCTCGTCGATGGCGATCTGCCGCACCGGCTGGGCGCCGCGCTTCTGTAGCTCCTTCGCCAGGATGTCGCGGTTCAGGTCCGTCCCCAGCTGTCCCGCCTTGGGGTAGGCGGCCCAGGCGATGCGATCGGCGCGCGCCGCATCGATCATCGGTGTGGCCAGCCGGTCCAGGTCGGCCGTCTTCGTCACGAAGACCAGGACGTCCTTCACGTTGGCGAGCGAGGTGACGTCGACATCGTCCAGATCCACGTCCTTCGGCTTGCCCAGCACCCGGAGCTTCGTCCCTGCCTTGAGGTTCAGCTTCTTCGCCAGGCTCATCTGGGGCCACCTCGCCGTCACCCGGACCCTGCCACAGGGCTCCGGACGTCGTCTTCAGTTCGTTTGACATCTCGGGTGCGCTCTTCTACGGACGCCGGTTCCGCGGATGCGGAGGGGCGCGTGACCACTGGTGGTCCCCGAGGACCGGGTCGGTGGAGCGGGGCCGGGCGCCTCGTCTTGCTGCCATGCCTCCTCGCGGCCGGGCTCACCGGCTCACCGGTGCTCGGACAGGCGGCTCCGCCGGGGCCCCACGAGGACATCGCGTTCGACGTGATGAACGTGCTCGCCCACCACGGGCTGCACGACCTCGAGGACGAATGGTGGAACGCGTACGGGCAGACGACCTACATCTCGAGCTGGAAGCTTCCCTTCACCGCGCCGTACACGAACCTCAACGGGAGCCCGAACTCGCTCATCCCGGAGCGGGAGCGGAGCTTCACCTGGAGCGCCACGCTGTTCCTCGGCGCGAAGCTCTGGGCGGGCGGGGAGGCGTACTTCGTCCCCGAGGTCATCGCCTTACGGCCCCTGTCCAATCTCCACGGACTCTCCGGGACGATCCAGAACTTCGAGCTGCAGAAGGGCGGCTCCGAGACGCCTCAGCTCTACCGGGCACGGCTCTACCTCCGGCAGACCATCGGGTTCGGGGGGGCACCGCTGAAGCTCGACTCGCAGCCCATGCAGCTCGGGGCCACGGTGGACAGCCGCCGTCTGGTCATCTGGGCGGGGAACTTCAGCGTCCTGGACGTCATCGACAAGAACGGAGTGACCGGCGATCCGCGCCAGACGTTCTTCAACATGGCCTTCATGACCCACGGCGCGTTCGACTTCATGGCCGACGCCCGGGGGTACACCTACGGCGCGGCGGTGGAGCTGTACTGGGACGACTGGGCCGTGCGCTTCGTACACGCGGCGCCGCCGCAGAATCCCAACCAGCTGGAGATCGATTTCCGCTTCTGGAAGTACTTCGGCGACCAGCTGGAGATCGAGCACCGCCACACGCTCTTCGGACTGCCGGGAGCGGTGCGGCTGCTGGGGTACCGGAACCGGGTATTCAGCGGCTCGTTCGACGATGCGGTCGCTGCGTTCGAGGCGGACCCGGCCAGGAACGCCGCCGCGTGCACCGACTTCAATTACGGGTCGACCAATGCGACCGCGCCGGATCTGTGCTGGGTCCGCAAGGACAACGTGAAGCTGGGCATCGGGATCGCCCTCGAGCAGTTCGTCGCCAGGGACATCGGCCTCTTCCTGAGGGTGATGTACGCGGACGGGCAATCGGAGGTGGTGGCCTTCAACGCGCCGGACCGGTCACTCTCGCTCGGCGCGGTGGCCAGAGGCGGGCTCTGGGACCGGCCCTTCGACGTGACGGGGATCGGGCTCGGGCTGAGCTGGATCTCCGCGAGCCATGCCCGGTACCTCGCGCTGGGAGGCGTCGACGGGTTCATCGGCGATGGTGCACTCCGTCAGGCCACCGAGGGCGTGTTCGAGGTCTTCTACAGCTTCAATCTGTTCAAGGCGATCTGGCTCGCCGGCGACGTGCAGCTGATCTGGAACCCTGCGAACAACGCCGACCGCGGCGGTCCGGTGCTGGTTCTCGGAGCGAAGGTCCATGCGGAGTTCTAGGACATCCGGGGCCTGGCTCCTCACCGGAGTGCTCTGCGCCGCGGGAGCGATGGCACAGGTCCCGGTGGAGGGCTTCAACGCCGAGCGCTTCGCTCCCTCGGCGCCGGGCGCTGGCTGGTTCGTGATGGACAGCCTGGACATGCACGGCGACCTCGGCGGCGCGCTGTCGTTCGCGGCGCGGTACGCGCGGGACCCGCTGCGTGTCCGGGCTGCGGACGGACGGACGACGGCCATCGTGACCGACTCGGCCTACGGGCAGATCGCCGGAGCCGTGACCTGGCGATCGTGGCGCTTCAGCGTCGCCTTCGACATGCCGCTCGCGGTGAAGGGAAGGACGGCGACCCTCGACGGGTACCGGTTCACCGGGCCCGACGTGGACCTCGGCTCCCATCCCGACACGGTCTCCGACGTCCAGCTGGGGGTGGAGACACGACTGCTCGGTGACCACGCCGGAGCGTTCCGGCTCGGGCTCGGCGCGCAGCTGTGGATCCCCAGCGGGAAGACGGAGGAGTACGTCACCGACGGGACGTACCGGGGAATGGTACGCGTGCTGTTCGCGGGGGACGTGCGCTGGTTCGCCTACGCCGGGCAGGTGGGCGTGCACATCCGCCCCCGCGACGACGGTGGGGTGCCGGGAGCGCCTCGCGGGAGCGAGCTGCTGTTCGGCGCCGCGGCTGGCGCGAAGCTCCTCGTCACCGAGACGTCGCGCGTCGTGGTGGGCCCGGAGGTGTACGGTGCCACCGCGTTCGACGGTTTCTTCAAGTCCGAGACGACGAGCGCCGAGGCGCTGCTCTCGGCGCGGTACGAGGGAACCCGGAGCACCGGAGCCCAGCTCCGCATCAAGCTCGGAGCTGGCCTGGGTCTCGGCTCACAGTTCGGGACCCCGTCGTGGCGCGTGCTCTTCGCCATCGAGATGTTCACCCACAACGCCCCGTGACCGCACCGAAGGTGTTTGACACCTTCGTGTCAAGTGGACACGACATCGAAGGTGTCTGGCACTTTCATGTCGTGTGGACTTGACGCGAACGGGAGCTTCATCGGTCGAGCACGGTCTCGAGTCGACGGCGTCCGCCCGGCGTGCAGTACGGGAGCAGCAGCGCCATCGCCGCGCGCAGGTGAAGCTCGAGGCGATCGGCCGGGTCCGCGTCGGGCGCGGCGAGAATGGCCGACGGGAGCCAGAAGAAGATCTGGGTGAAGAGCTGCATGCGGAGCTCCGGCAGCCGCCGCTTCACCCGCTCGCCGTCGAGCAGCCCGCCGGAGACCAGCTTCCCGAGGATCCGCTCGGTCCGCAGATCCCGCGCGCGCTGCATCTCCACGTGGACCGGGCGGAGCTCGGGGAAGGCTACCAGCAGCCCCACCACCTCCCGGAAGAACCACCGGTTCTCCAGGTCCCGCCGCATGACCCCCCGGACGAGCGCGACCACGTCCTCGAACCCCTCCCCCGCTGGCAGCGCCTCCGCGAGCGCGTTGTTCCGGGCGTGGGTGTCGGCCATCAGCGCCGTGACCAGCGCCTCCTTCGTCGGGTAGTGGTACGAGACGTTCCCCGGGCTGAGGCCGAGATCCCGAGCAATCTCGCGGACTCCGACCGCCGCCACCCCCCGCTCGTTGAAGGCCTTCCGGGCGTGCTCCAGGATGCGCCCCGCCGTGCCCCCCGGCTGTCCAGAATTAGTACGTTGACCTAGGTTTATCACCCGTGCATAGTACATCGTACTAACCGGGAGATCACCATGAATGAGCGGACCTTCGAGAACCCTCAGACGCGGGAGCGGGCCACGCTGGTGGAGTCGGCCCTCCAGAACGGCGGGAAGCGGTCGGTCCTCGACATCGAGGTCGGCGTCGGCGGCGGCGTGATGGGCCACTTTCACGACCTGCACCAGGAGCAGATCGAGGTGCTCGCCGGGGTGATCGAGGTGACCATCGATGGCGTCACCCGGCAGGTCCGGGCCGGCGAACGCGCCGTCATCGAGCCCGGGCAGGCGCACACCTGGCGGAACGGCTCGACGACGGATCCGATGCGGTTCCGCGGCACGTTCGTCCCTGGCCATCCGGGATTCGAGGCGGCGATCCAGGTTCTCTTCGGCCTCGCTCGGGACGGTCAGACGAGGTCGAACGGGTTCCCCAAGCGGCTCGACGATCTCGCCTTGCTCGTGAAATGGAACCGGGGCCTCCCCTCGGGGCCGTTGCGGCTGCTCGCCCCGGTCTTCGGGTGGCTCGCCCGCCGCGCCGAGGCCCGGGGACGCGCCGCGGAGCTGCTGCGACGGTACGGCGCCGAGGAGCTCGTCGCGCCCTCGATCTCATCATCCGCCGCCACGCGCCCGGCTACCGCGGCAAGGGCCTAGATGCTGCACCCTCTCGGCTCGGCGCACTTTCCCTCCGGCTCGCAAAGGTTGGAGTAGCACTCGAATCTCGTCGTGCAGCGCGCGCCGCCGAATTTGCGAGGCACGCACGCGCTCGGCCCGGCATCGGTCACGCAGTAGAGCTCGGCGGGACAGGCCGCGAGGCCGACGCCCGCGTCACAGGGCGTGGGGTCGGGCGACGGCAGGCTCGGGGCGACGTTCGCACACGGGTCGGAGCAGGCAGTCGAGACTGCCGCGGCAAGACATGCCGCTGCGAGGAACACCGCGTGCAGCCCGCGAGAGCCCATGCGGTCACCAGATGATCGGCCGGGAGCTCGTGCAACTTCGCTGCGCGCTGGGGTGAAGCGAGGTCGACACCACCCCGAAGAGGGATTCCTAGCCCCAAGGCGCAATGTGAGGGTGCACACGCCTGACGGGTGTGCGGGGTCTTCCGACGGCCGATGCGGTAAAGGAACCCGATGCTTCCACACCCGCTCGAGAACCCGACGGTGAAGGCCGCCATCGAGGCCTTCCAGAACGGCGACCACAAGGCCTGGTCCGCCCTGTTCGAGCACGACGCCGAGCTGTTCGACGACGGCAGCCCGCGCAGCCTGGAGAAGTTCACCCGCGACGCGCTCGGGCACGAGCGCTTCACCTCCTTCGACCGGGTGAGCCCCGACGGTCTGGAGGTCGTGGGGAAGTTCCACTCGGAGCAGTGGGGCGACTTCAAGACCTACTTCCGGTTCCAGGTCGGTCCGGACGGGAAGATCCACCGGCTGGACATCGGGCAGGTGGACTGAGCATCGCCCGGTGCACACCGCGATGGTCATCGGGGTCGGGCTGGTCCTGCTGGGAGGCTGTCTCCTCGCCGGCAGGCTTCTCGGCGGACCCGCGGCGCTCCCGACGGCGGCGCTGGTCTTCCTCCCGCTGTGGTTCATCGGCGCCGGGGTGAACATGGCCATCGGCGTCCGGAAGGCCGGCTACACCGTCGCGGAGGAGGCGCCGGTGTTCCTGCTGGTCTTCGCCATTCCGGCCCTGGTCGCTCTCCTCCTGCGCTGGCGCCTGCACTGAAGGAACCGAGCGCGCATGTCCGTCAGTCCATCCGCGCTGGAGGACCGAGGCACCGGACTCGGTGCCGGTCACCGCGAGCCCACCGGGCGGCAGATCGCGCTCCTCACCACGCTGGCGATGGTCTGCTTCGCCGGAAACTCGCTCCTCTGCCGCCTGGCGCTGCGAGGCGGCGCGATCGACGCCTCGAGCTTCACCGCGGTCCGCCTCGGGTCCGCGGCCCTGGTGATGGTGGTCCTGGCACGGCTCGGCGGGCAGGGGCGAGCGCACGGCGGAAGCTGGATCTCCGCCGCGGTGCTCTTCGGCTACGCCATCGCCTTCTCTCTCGCCTACGTCCAGATCGGCGCCGGGCTCGGCGCGCTCCTCCTCTTCGGCGCGGTGCAGCTGACGATGATCGGCTGGGGGCTGGTGAGGGGTGAGCGCCCGGGCACCGCCGAGTGGTCCGGCCTCGCGCTGGCCCTGGTGGGTCTCCTCCTCCTCACCAATCCCTCGGTCTCCGGCTCGCCGCCGGGCGGCATGGCGCTGATGCTCCTCGCCGGCCTGGGATGGGGAATCTATTCCCTCCGCGGGCGCCGGGCTGCCGACCCGCTGCAGACCACGGCCTCGAACTTTGCCCGCACCGTTCCCCTGGTGCTGGTGATGGTCACGGTCAGCTTCCTCGTCGAGCGCCCTCACCTCTCGACGACCGGCGTCGTGGCGGGCGTCACCTCGGGGGCCGTGACCTCGGGCATCGGGTACGTGATCTGGTACCGCGCCCTGTCGAAGCTGAGCTCACTCCAGGCGGCGACGGTGCAGCTGACCGTCCCGGTGATCGCCGCGCTGGGTGGGGTGGCGTTCCTCGGCGAGCGGATCACCCTCCGGCTCCTGGGGGCCGGCGTGCTGGTCCTCGGTGGGATCGCGGTGGTGATCCTCGGCCGCGGCCGCTGATCGGCCTTACCGCACCAGGCGACGCACGACCTCGTCGACCGCGGCACGCATCGCCGCCGGCGACTCCGCGCGGAACCGCTGCCCGTGGCCGGGGAGCACCCACTGGAACCGGAGCTCGCGGAGCCGTTCCAGAGAGCGGAGCTGCTCGGGCCACGAGTACCAGCAGACCCCCTGGCCCATGTCGAGCCGGTGGTCGTCCTCGTCCCACCACAGGTGGTCGCCGGTGAAGAGGAACTTCTCCCGGTACAGGAGCGCGATCGAGCCCCGGGTGTGACCGGGCACGGGGATGACGGTGAGATCGTCGTCGAGGGCCACGGGCTCCGTTCCGGTGATCCGCCGCTCGATGGGCAACGCGCCCACGTCGGCGGCATGCATGACCCGCTCGCACCGGAAGCGGCGCGCGAAGGCGGCGTGGTCGGCGACGTCGTCCCGGTGGGAGAGGACCATCGTCCGGACCCCACCCAGCCCCTCGATCCGCTCGAGCAGCGGCCGCGAGGCACGGGGGGAGTCGACCAGCACGTTCCCCGCCGGTCGCACGATCAGATACGAGGACGCGCCGTACGACGCCTCCGAGTGCCACCCGCAGGAGAAGACGTCGTCCTCCAGAAGCTCGGGGAAGGCCCTGAGCGCGGCGCCGAGCGGCCGCTTGGGCGAGGTGCCGATGCTCGCCGTGGGGCAGGCGACCAGGGCCATCAGCGCGCGCAGCTCGCGATCACCGGCCTCGGGCTGAGCGGTGACGTAAGACTGCCCGCGCCGGTGCGACCGACCGAACGTCTCCGGCGCGATCTCCCGACACGCGCCGCAGTCGATGCAGCTGTCGTCGACGAAGAAGCCGCCGGGAGCGTTCTCCGCGAGCCGGGCACTGAGGCGGGCCATGGGCGAATCTATGTCGCGCCAAGGAGCTCGCTGCACGGCCGCCCGCTTGCCCTGGCGCTCCTCGAGACCGATCGACCGGCGGACGCGATCACTCACGCCCGGGCCGCCGGCGCGGCGATGGGGCGCGAGTCCGCGCGCAGCCCGGAGCGGGCCCGTGACCTCGCCCGGGCGTGACGAGGTGCAACCAGAAGTCACGACCCCCCTCCGGCAGAGGCGAGGCTCCTCGGGCGGCGTACGTCCAGCGCTGGAGCAACTGTCACCCCGTCCACGGACCGGCGAGTATGACCGTGGCCGGGGTCGGGCGGGCGCCCCCCTTAATTGGACTGTCCGCCGGCATTGCCCGGGCCGCAACCCCCTCACGTGTGCTTGGCTAGCCAAGGCGGTTTCCGGACGGGAGGGTCGGCCGATGGGCCCAGCGACGGCGGTCGCGCGGTTCCGAGCCAGGAAGGAACGAGCGCTCTCGCGCCGCGCGCTCGCGATCGGGCTGTGGGCCATCCTGGTCGGTTCCGCGGTTCGCCCGTCCATCGCACGGGCGGACCAGCAGCAGCCGCCCGGGACGCCGGGAACTTCGCCGGCCGGTTCTGGCGCAGCGCCCTCCTCCTCGTCACCTTCCTCACCGCCGGCGTCCGCCCCGGCACCCTCCTCGACGGCCTCCTCCCCGGAAGGACAGACCCCGCCGGACGCTTCGGCACCGGCCGCATCTGCCGCGCAGCCCGCCGCCGCCACCTCGCCTCCGCCCGAGTCCGAGACCGAGCCGCCCCCGAAGCGCCCCGTGCCGGACTACCGCGGCCAGGAGCCACCGCCTCCCACCGCGGGTGAGGTGCTGATCTGGGTCCCCCGGGTGATCCTCATCCCGGTCTACCTGGTCACCGAGTACGTCATCCGCGTCCCCGTCGGGGCACTCTCCACCGCCGCGGAGAAAGGCGACTGGGGCCCCGCCGTCTTCAACTTCTTCGCCTTCGGCCCGGACCACAAGGGCGGCATCTTCCCCACCTTCTTCCTCAACTTTGGCTTCCGCCCCAGCATCGGCCTCCACTTCTTCTGGGACGACACCTTCGTCGCCAGAAACAAGGTGACCGCGGATCTCGCCTGGGGTGGCTCCAACTGGATCACCATCGGCCTCGGAGACCGGTACCGCTTCACCAACGAGAGCTCGATCGCCCTGGAGGGCCACTGGAACCGGCGGCCGGACAACCTCTACTTCGGGATCGGATCGCTCACGCCGGACACCTTCAAGTCGCGTTACGGCACAGACGTCGTCGGCGGCTCCCTGAGCTATCTCTACGCCGCGAAACAGGCACGGGTCGAGACCGGGGCCCGCCTCACCCGGACGGTGTTCCGCGAGTACTCCTGCTGCAGCGACCCGACACTCACCCAGCGCGTCGAACGCGGTGAGCTTCCGCCCCCGCCGGGATACCAGGAGAACACCACCGCCGCCGAGCTCTTCATCCGCGCGTCGCTGGACACCCGCTCGCCGGACATCAACCGGAGCGGGGTCCGGGTGGGCGTGGCCGCCGCCCCCTCGGTGGACACGACCCGCGGCTTCGACCGCTCGTGGATCCGCTACGGCGCCGGTGTCGAGGGGTCGTGGGACGTCACCGGGAAAGGCCGGGTGCTCAGCCTGGGAGTCCTGGCGGAGTTCGCCGACCCGCTGGGCAGCGAGCCCGTCCCCTTCTGGCAGCTGGTCACGGTGGGCGGCGCCGAGCCGTTCGTCGGCTTCCTCCGCGGACGGCTCCGGGACCGCAGCGCCCTCGGCGCACAGCTCTCCTGGCGCTGGCCGGTCTTCGCCTACCTCGACGGCGTCGCCGGGGTGAGCTTCGGGAACGTCTTCGATGCGCACCTGCGCAACTTCCGCTGGGACGCGCTCCGGCTCTCGGCCGAGCTGGGCGTCCGCACCGCGTCCATCCTCGGCGCGAGCAACTTCCAGTTCGTCGTCGGCATCGGCACCGAGCCCTTCAGTCAAGGACTGCGCCTGACCTCCTTCAGCCTCGCGTTCGGGGTGACCTATGCGCTCTAGGAAACACGAGCAGGCGCAGGCCAATCACCCAGGACAGAGAGGCGAGCCAGGCCGCGATGACGTCCGAGGGATAGTGGACTCCGAGGTACAGGCGCGAGGCGCTCACCGCGAGGACGAAGACCGCCGAGAGCGCGAGCACCGCCCACCGGAAGCGGGTTCGCCAGGCGAGGATCGTGACCACCGTGCCCAGTGCCATGGACGCCATCGCGTGTCCGCTGGGGAACCCGAACCACATCGCTCGCGTGGCCGAGTTCCAGAGCGCGGGCCGCTCCCGGCCATAGAAGGCCTTCGCGGCATCGTTCAGGATCCACGAACCCACCATCGCCAGCAGGACGAACAGGCTCAGGGCGATCCGCCGGCGAAAGAGGAGGTAGGAGAGCAGCGCGATGCTGATCGGCGTCACGCCGCCCCAGGTCCCGAGGTCGGTGATCCCGACCGCCACCCGGTCCCGCCCGGGAGTGGCGTAGGAGTGAATCCACCCGAGCACGGCCAGGTCCCATGGCGGCGGCTGGGGATGCACCACCCAGCGCGCCAGCAGCGCCAGGCCGCAGAGCGGAACCAGCACCCCAAGGAACAGCTCCACGAGTCCGCGACGGTGCCGGCGAAGGCGGTCCCGCACCGCTCTGGCCAGCCATCGCCTCCGGTGCTCGTCGTTCAGGGTCCGCGAATCGTCCACCGGCCGTTGATACCCCAGGGACGCGGTGCGGCGCTCGCCCCGGTCGCGGCGCTCGCCCTCGCCGGTCTCCTGGCCTGCGGCGGCGCCCGACCCTTCTCCACGAAGCCGGTGCTCTGGGAGGACGACGACCGGCGTCCGTTCCGGCCGAAGCCGGAGCAGTCCTTCGTTCCGCTGTACTGGGATGGCGCGGATCACATCCTCTTCCGCCCGCTCAGCCACGTGTGGCTCCTCGAGACCGGGCGGCCGGCGCGAAACGTCAACGCGCTCGACGAGGTCCCCGACTCGAGCTGGTTCGTCAATCGCCTAGGCCGGCAACCGATGACCCCCCAGGAGATCGCCCGCGGGCCGTGCACCGGACTCTCGCCGAGCGAGGACCACCCCTGGAAGGTGGTGGGAGTGAAGATCGACGGCGCCAACCCCGGCTTCCGGATCAAGACCTCGTCGGGGAAGGTCCACGTCCTCAAGTTCGACGCCGTCCAGCAGTGGGGCCGCGCCTCGACCGGCGACGTGGTGGGGAGCCGGCTGTACTTCGCCGCGGGCTTCCAGGGGCCCTGCAACCGCATCGTGCACGTGCGCACCGAGGAGCTGGAGCTGCCCACCGAGGAGATCAAGGACCCGGGCGGGAAGACCCTGACCCGGGAGCGGATCCTCGAGCTGATGGCGCACCTCCCCCGCGAGAAGGACGGCACCGTCCGCGCCCTGGCCAGCGAGTTCCTGCCCGGGAAGCCCCTCGGCCCGTGGCTCTACGACGGCACGCGGGGCGATGATCCCAACGACGTCGTGGACCACCAGGACCGGCGCGAGCTCCGCGGCTCCCGCCTCCTCGGCGCCTGGACCAACCACCACGACGCGCGCTCGCAAAACACGCTCGCGGTCTGGATCGAACAGCCCGACGGGCGTGGCCACGTCGAGCACTACCTCATCGACTGGGGAGACACCCTCGGGGGCCTGCTGGACTGGGACAGCGTCTCCCGGCGGGTGGGCTACACCTACTACATCGACTGGGGTGCCATGGGCGCGGACTTCATCACCTTCGGCGCCATCGAGCGCCCCTGGGAGCGCGCGAGCTTCGGTCCGGCGGGGCCGATCTGGGGCTACTTCGACGATCGCGAGTTCGTGCCGGAGGACTGGCACGTCGGCTATCCCAACACGGCATTCTCGGCGATGGAGGAGGCCGACGGAGCGTGGATGGCACGGATCATCTCTCATCTCGATGACGCCTCCCTGTCGGCCGTCATCGACGAGGCGCACCTCTATGACCCGCTGATCCGCGACGAGCTGGAACGCATCCTCCGCGGCCGGCGCGACCGGATCCTCCGCCGGTACCTGCTCCGGCTGTCCTCCCTCACCCGGCCGGAGGTGAAGGACGGGAGACGCCTCTGCGTGGAGGACCGGGCCGACGCCGTCGGCCTGGGTGCCGCGCCCGCACCCGTGGCGAAGCTCTACCTGTCGGCTGACTCGGCGGCGGCGCTGCCTGTCTCACCGCAGGGGCCCGCCGAGCTGTGCGTGACGGTTCCGGACCTCGGCGAGGGCCAGCGCGTGCTCGACCTCTCCACCGGGCGCGCCGGGCAGTTCCCCCTCCGGGTGCATCTGCTCGAAGGTGAGCCGCTCCGGGTCGTCGGCCTCGATCGGCCGGAGAACGATCAACCGCCGGGCTGAGACTGAGGCTGAGGCTCCCACAGCCTCCGGTCGAACCGCGCCGCGCTCAGCGCGGTCCACAGCTGCGCCGCGAAGCTCCGGATGAGCTCCAGGCAGAGCGCGTCGTCGTCCTCGATGTCCTCGGTCAGCTCGCGGTGAGGGAGCACCAGGGCCGTGGACTCGGAGGTCGCGAGGAGCTGGCCATCCGCGGCCACGCCGGCGACAGACTGCGCGAAGCCCAGCACCTCGCCAGGGCGAACGGTCCGCGTGGTGCCTTCGGGGGATATGAGCTCCAGCGAACCCTCGAGGAGAACGAGCACGTCCGCCGGCTGGTCCTCGCTCGCGACGATCGAGCCCGCCTCGTACTGCCGCGCCCGCGCCACCCGGGCCAGGCGGGCGATGGTTGCCATGCCGTCCATGCCGAGCCCGAGCGCATCGCGCAGGGTCAGCATCCTCGACACCAGGTCCAGGCGGACGGTGGGAGGTGGCCGGGGGGGCGGCGGTGCCACCGGCGCGAGGCGCCGGGCCTCCAAGAGCTTCAGCGCGAAGAGCCGGAGGACGGACCGGGCCACATGGCCGTGCTCCTCGAGGACGCCCATCAGCGCGTCTCGGTCCAGGACCAGGAGCACCGATCCTGCCTCGGCCACCAGATCGGCAGGCAGCACGGCGCCGCCGAGAACCGAGAGCGCGCCCACGCCCGGTTGACCCGCCGCTGAAACCAGATCGGGCAGGTCGAGCATCACGTGGAGTCGGCCGGCGAGCTGGACGTAGTGCGCCGAGGCGCGCTCTCCGGCGCGCGCCAGGACCGTCCGGGTAGGAATGACCTCCTCGCGGCCCGCGGCGGCCAGCAGCGTGAGGTCCTCGACCGACATCCGGTCGAACGGAGGAGACCGGCTCAACCGCAGCACCCGCTCGGCGAGGGTGGCGGAATCCAGCTCAGGCATGGACCACCTCGGGCCCGCGCTCGAGCTGCTCGATCGCACGATCGACGGTGGCGGCGGACTCGGCGTCGGCGCATCGCGGCCCCGCGCGCAGCCGCGTCACCACCCCGGTCCAGCCCTGCTCCCGCGCGAGGCAGGGGGTGAGCAGCCGCACCACCTCGCTGCGATGGTCGAGCAGCGCGGCCACGAAGCTCTCGGGCGTGGGAGAGGCCCCCAGCACGCTGGGGACGTAGGAGGGAACCAGGGCGGCCGGCTCGAGGAGGGCGAGCACCGGCTCCCGCCACCGCGCCGGGACGAGCTCCAGCAGCACCTCCTGCGCGGCATCGCGACGCCGCCGGTCCTCGGAGCGGACGCCCAGGTACACCTGCTCCAGCCCTTCGTCGGGGAACAAGAGATTCAGGACGCGGAACGCCCGCTCGGTTCCCCGCCGGGCCCGATCCCCCAGGAGGTCGAGGAGCAGCGTGCCCGCCGGCTCCGCCCCGTCACCCTGCGCGAGGCCGAGTCCGGTGCCCGCCTTCCGGAGCGCCCGGTTCCGGAACACCGACCGCAGCTCCAGATCGAGGGCCGTCTCGAGCGCTGCTCGATCGAGGGACAGACGGGGGTGGGTTCGCCGCAGCTGGCTCAGCGCACGGAGGGAGCGGAAGCGATCGAGACCTCCGCGGGGCTGGACCAGGCGCTTCAGCAGCACCTCCGCCGCGGACTCGGCGGGAAACCGGGCGATGGAGGGAGGGAGCTCCCGGGCAAGCGCGTACGGGGTGTCCGGAGAGAGCAGGAGCCGCTCCAGCTCGACCAGCGCCGGCCTTCCCATCGCAACCAGCGCATCGCTCGCCCCGGAGCGGAGCCGGGGCTCGACCAGCAGCTCCACCAGGTGAAAGACCAGCTCGGGGGGAGGGGCAGGGAGGGCCGGGGTTGCCCGGAGGAGCTCGCGGCGTGTTTCGACGTCTCCGGAGAGGAACAGCGTCTTGATGATCGGGACCAGGTCCTCGCGGGGAGCATTTCCCAGGCCCCAGGCGAGCGCGCGGCGCGCCTCCAGATCCGGACCGGCGGCGATGGCCTCGAGAGTCTTCCGGGCCTCCCCGTCCTTCTCGGAGGCGGAGAGGGCAATGAGCGCCGAGGCCCGGACCCGGGGACTCCTGTCCGCGAGGGCGGCTCGCAGCGCGTCGGGCGCGTGACCGGCCCTCGCCCAGAGCTCCACGGCGATCGCCCGGACCTGATCATCCGGGTGCCGGAGGAGGAAGGGCACCATGGCGTCCACGTCGGGTCGCCGGGCCGGGACGAGGTAGCGCAGCGCGGAGCGCACCACCAGCGGATCGGGGTGGTAGAGAATCAGCGAGGGCACCAGGCGCAGGCGCCCCGACGCGGCGAGGACGTCGAGCGCGGTGAGAACCTCACGCACGCTGGACGCGCCCAGCGCGGCGACCAGCACCTCCGCCGAGGCGAGGTCCAGCCCTCCGATGTCGGGAGTGGAGACCCGTCCCGCACCGAGCTCCCGCTGGAAGCGCTGGAGATAGCGGCGGCGGAGGATCCAGGTGGCCTGAACCCAGCCCAGGCCGACCACGGCGAGACCCACGGTCGTTGCCCCCATCTGCTGCTGCTGGGGCAAGAGAGGCAACGCCAGGAGAAAGAGGGAGGCCAGGGCCTGTCCCCCGCGCTGCCCGAGCGTGTCGATGGAGGGTTTCACCACGCGCCGCTCGGCCGGACCGATGGGGAGGTAGAGCAGCTCGGTTCCCACCCGGTACACCGACGGGCGGAGCCCTCCGTCGAGGGTCTTCAGGACCACTATCGCCAGCAGGCCCGCGCCCACCGCGTACCCGGAGGCTCCGGCCAGGACCACCACCGGAAGCAGGGCGAGGCTCCGGGTCACCCCGGTGTTCCGGAGCAGGAAGCCCACCAGCACCAGCTCCACCACCAGGGCGAGCACGCTCTGTCCCAGGTAGACGTTCGCGACCATGCGAGGAATGCGCTCGGGCGCCGTGTCGGCGGCGACCGCGGCCTTGAACAGGTAGTCGATGAGCGTGGCGCTGGCAGCCGTGAGGAGCGCCAGCACCGCCAGGAGCCGCAGGTAGGGGTCCCGCTTCACGTACCCGGGCATGGCCCGCGGAGCCATCACCTCCAGCTGGGCGACGTGACCCGCGCAGCTCGCCCGGGTCGCCAGCTGGGAAAGGGCGGCCGAGGCCAGGGTGACGCCGGCGGAGACGAGGAGAAGGTTTCTCGGGTCGGTGAAGCCCAGGGCCACTCGTGCCACGGCGTTCCCGGACACCGCGCCCAGGAGCCCACCGGCGGCGATGAAGCCGAACGTGCGCTTGGCCTCGTCGACGGAGAACGCCTCGTCGGCCACGAGCCAGAACTGAACGAAGATCAGCGAGGAGAACAGCGCCGTCCACACGTAGAAGCCGAGCACCGCCCCGCGCGCGGCCGCGAACGCCCAGAAGGCCAGGGTCACGGCGCACGCGCCGAGGAGGGTCAGGAGGAGAGCGACGCTGCTCCGTCCTCCCCAGAGCCTGCGCTGCAGCGGAGTCAGCACCAGCACCCCGGCGGTCACGCCCAGGTACAGCCAGGGGAGCCGGCTGACGGGTTGCTCGGTGAGGAACAGCCCGTCGCGGGCGGTCTCCAGCAGCGCGTGCGCGCCGACCAGGAGGAAGAGGAGCGCGGCAAAAGGGAGCGCACGGTGGATGGGGCTCCCCGGCGATCGAGGGGAGGCGCTCATACGGAGGGAGCCGCGGTGGCGGCGGTGAGAGGACGAGGCTCGATCGCGCCGCTCCGGACGAGGTGGAGGGAACGGACGCGCCAGGCGGTGAAGAGCCAGGTCGCGGTGAGCACGACGTTCAGCGCGGCGAAGCCGGTGGTCCGGACGCCGAGGTGCGTGCCGATCCAGATCGACACCGCCGCGCATACGTCCCCCGCGCGGACGAGGAAGGTGTCGATCACCGCCTTGGCCTTGTACTTCTCGTCGCGGGAGACGACCAGGTAGAGCGCGTTGATCGCGGTGGTCTCGAGCGAGTACTCCACGCCCTTCTCCGCGATCTTCGCCACCCGGATGAGAGCGAGCGCCGGGAAGAGGACGATGGCCACCGCACCGCCCATGGAAACCACGGGCAGGATCAGAAGAGCCGAACCCACGCCGAGGTACTTCAGCACGCGGGAGACCACGAAGAACTGGCCGATCACCGCGATCAGGTTCACCCACCAGAAGTAGTCGGCCTTGAACTGGCCAACGAACTTGCCTGGGTCGACCATGGCGCTGGACCGGGCGACCTCGATGAGCGTCTTGTCCAGCACGTACTCACCGGAGTTGGTCACCCAGTTGGCGAGCACGGTGATGAAGCCGATGAGGAGCAGGTAGCGGTCGTTGATCAGCGAATGGAACCCGCCTTCGCCGGTCAGGGGCTGATCCTTCGCCATCTCGCGGCCGCGATCCTTGGGACAGCACTGCTTCTGAGCGTTGACCAGGGCGAAGGGGATGACGGTGATCACCAGCAGCGCCGCGGAGGCGAGCATCAGCTCGAGGGGGCCGAGCTTCCTGAGCAGGAAGCTGGCCAGGGCTGCCCCGGCCAGCGCGCCGACGGAGCTGCCCACGCCAATGATGGCGAAGAGCCGCTTGCCCTGCTCCGGCGTGTAGACGTCGTTGGCGAAGCTCCAGAAGGTCGCGACCAGCAGGTAATTGAACGTGCCGACCCAGAGATAGAACGACAGCCCGATGGAGACGCCGGCTCGGAAGAGCGCCGCGAAGACGAGGAGGTTGGAGGCGACGAAGAGGAAGATGATGGCGATCAGCTTCAGCCGGCTGACGCGCCGGGCGATGGCTCCGTGCGCGCGGAGCACCGGGATGAGGAGCAGCGCCTGGCCCGCGGCGGCGTAGGCCTTCACCTCCGCCCCGCCGCTCAGCAGGATGAGCGGCTCGCGGATGACCTTGAGCAGGTAGTACGCGGTCAGGATGAGGAAGATGGTCGCCGTCAGGACGAGTGCGGCCCACGCCTCACCGGCCCGGACCTCGGCGAAGGGACGCAGCAGGCGCTCCGGCCAGCCCGGAGCACGCGGCTCGGCGCTCATGCCAGCCCTTCTAATCGCCCTCGCCCGGGCATGCGCACCAGTTCTTCTGGGAACTTGCGTCACGCCGCCCGCTCGCTGCACGGTGAGTGCAATCCGGCGGAATGCCGCGGGCCTCGCAGGTCATCCGAACGACCCGCGGCCGGGTCGACACCGGCGTCGACGTCGGCTTGATCCGCGCGAGGCGCCTCCTTTAAGGAAAGCAGCGGGATGACGCCTGCCGTGCCGGCAGGTCGACTCCCCGGGTTGCCTCTGCCTGTCCGCGAGTGACCTCCCGCCGGCCGCCGGCCGTGCGTGAGGACGAGACGGAAGACGTCGCCGGCCGCGCGACACACCGCGACCGGGCCGTCGTGTGCCGTGTCCACGACGTGGTGAGGAATTCAAGATGCATTCTGAGTGGTACGAGTCATTTTTCTCCCCGCTGGCCCTGCAGTTCTGGCGTGAGGCACTAGACAGGCGCGCATGGAGCTCTTCGAGCTGGTCCTCGCGCTGCTGTTCGCCGGGGCGCTGTTCACGCTCTGGTCGGATCGTCTCGGAATTCCGTATCCGGCGCTCCTGGCGCTCGTCGGAGCCCTGATCGCCCTGGTCCCGGGCGCGCCCGGAGTCTCACTCGACCCGGAGCTCGCGCTCGCCCTGTTCGTGGCGCCGACCTTGCTGGACGCGGCCTACGACGCCTCGCCCCGGGACCTGCGCAGGAACATCTGGTCCGTCGTGGGTCTGGCGGTGATCCTGGTCCTGCTGACCGTGGCCGCGGTCGCCTGGGCTGCCCGTCTGATCGTGCCCGGGCTGGGCTGGGCCGCGGCGATCGCGCTCGGGGCAATCGTGGCGCCACCGGACGCATCCGCGGCGACGGCCGTCCTGCGGAAGCTGCGGCCTCCGCACCGGCTGCTGGTGATCCTCGGGGGCGAGAGCCTGTTCAACGACGCGACGGCGCTGCTCATCTACCGGGTGGCGGTGGGGACCGCGCTGACCGGTGCGTTCTCGGGGTGGAGCCTGGTTCCGACCCTTCTGCTCACCTGCGGTGGCGGCGCGCTCGTCGGATGGCTCCTTGCACGTCTGTTCATCAGGGGGTTCCGCGCGATCACCGACATCTCCGTGAACGTGCTGCTGCAGTTCATCAGCACGTTCACGGTGTGGATCATCGCGGATCGCCTCGGCCTGTCGGCCATCATCACCGTCGTTACCTACGCCATGACCATCGCCCAGCGCGTCGGCGGCCGGATGGACGCACGGCAGCGGATCGCGTCCTATGCAGTGTGGGACGTCGCGGTGCTGGTGCTGAACGTCCTGGCCTTCGTCCTCATCGGGCTGCAGCTCCGCTCGATCTACGCGCGCGCGCACGGAGGGGAGTGGCGGACGTACGCGCTCTGTGCCGCGGTCGTGTGTGCGACGGTGATCGTCGTCCGGGTCGTGTGGGTCATGGTCTACGGCGCGGCGGTGCGCTGGAAGAGACAGCACTGGAGGGTCTCACCAGAGAGGCCGGCGCCCACCATCCGTGGCGGGATCCTCGCCTCCTGGTGCGGGATGCGAGGGATCGTGACGCTCGCCGCGGCGCTGGCCTTGCCGGCCAGCTTTCCGTATCGCGACCTCGTCGTCTTCTCGGCGTTCTGCGTGGTGCTGACCACGCTGGTCCTGCAGGGCTTGACGCTCCGGCCGCTGCTCCAGTGGCTCTCCCTCGACGAGGACCGGACGGTGGAGCGCGAGGTCGACATCGCCCGAGCCGAGACCGCCCGTGCCGCGTTGCGGGCGCTCGACGATCAACCGTCCGCGGGACTCCTGCGCACCGAGTACCAGGCCCGACTCCAGGCCGCGGAGTCGCCGACCACGCCCGAACGCCCGACCCGCGCGGACGGTAGTCTCGCCGCCCTCCAGCGCCGGGCCGTGGCCGCCCAGCGAGACGCGCTCACCGACCTGAGAGCCCGCCAGGTCATCGGCGACGACGCCTTCCACGTGGTCGAGGAGGAGATCGATCTCCAGGAGTTGACCGCTGACACGCGGGTGCGGCCCCCGCCCGAAGGCACGGGAGGGTGACCCTCGTGGTCAGCGCGAAGGCAGTGGGGCGCTAGGCGATCTTGATCGTCCGGGTGATCTGCCCGTTCGCTTCCCAGTAGGTGCGCTTGCTGGCGATCGACGGGTCGCTCTGGGCGGGCTGGACGTTGCCGGCCTTGTCGATGGCGCGCGAGGTGATCTTGTGCTCGCCGGCCGCCGGGCTCGGCCAGTCGACGTGCCAGAACTTCCAGGCGAACTCGTGCTCGGCGCCCTTGTCCATGACCGCGGGCTTCCACGGGCCGTCGTCGACCTTCACCTCGACCCGGGCGATGGGCGCGCCCCAGGCCGCTCCATAGATGCGGTACTTGCCGTCCTGGACCGTCACCTTGGCCGGGACCGACTTGAGCAGGGACTTGCCCACCGCGGTGCGCGTCCAGACGGTCGATCCGTCGGGCCGCGCGACCTCCCGCACCGTCAGGTACCGCTGCGCCTGGAAGGGGCCCTCGAAGCGCGAGTCGATCACCTCGATGCGGGTGAGCCACTTCACGTTGGAGATGCCGAACCAGCGCGGGGCAATGAGGCGGAGCGGGGAGCCGTTCGCCGCGGGGAGCGGTTTCCCGTTCATCTCGTAGCAGAGGAGATTCGCGGGATCGGTCGCCTCCGCCCAGGACATGCTGCGGGCGAAGGGAGATTTGGCCTTGAACTCGCCCATCTTGTCGCCGAGGCCGCCGATGTACTGGATGGGCTCCTCGCCCTGGTCGGCGCCGTAGAAGACGACCTCCGCGCCCGCCGGCTTCCGTCCCGCCTTCTGGAGCACGGCGGCCAGCGGAGTTCCGCCCCAGCGCGCGTTCCCGATCGCCCCGGGGAGGAACGGGAAGCCGTGATTGCCGGAGCACTCCAGGGTGAAGACGACCTCCTTCTTCGGAAGCGCCTTGATCGCCGCGAGATCGTACGAGCGCGGATTCGCGACGAGCCCGAAGATCTCCAGCTTCCACTTCGCGGCGTCGACCTCGGGAACGCCGTAGTGGCCGACCCGGAAGAACTTCTCGTTCGGAGTGATCCACGAGTCCGGCGTCTGGGCTTCCCAGTCGAGCTGGTTGAGACCCGCCAGCGGCGGAGGTGGGGCCGGCGGCTGGTCGAGGAAGGGGACGTTCGTCTCGCCCGGTCCGGCCCAGGCGAAGAGCGGGCTCTGGAAGAAGGCGATCGCGGCCAGCGCGCCTCCGGACTGGATCAGGGCATCACGGCGGGAGATGCGGCGAACGTCCATCGGGGGTCCCTCCTCGTGGCGCAGATGCTACCGCTTGAGCGGGCGGGGCGAGCAGTTCCGTTGGGGATTCGACCCCCCGTCGAGAAACGGAACCCCCCGCGAGGGACCGTTGCTTCGGTCTTGCACTGTGATCCCGGATGTGCGGGGGAGGTGATCCGCTCCGGGGCCCTCGCGGCAACCGAGTGGCCGTTACGGTCCCCTCCATGCGGATCGCGATCCTCACCTTCGACGGCTTCAACGAGATCGACTCCTTCGTCGCGGCCTACATGATCAACCGCGTCGGGCTCCCCGGGTGGAAGGCGGAGATCACCTGCCCCACGCCGGCGGTCGAGTCCGCGCGAGGGGTGCGGGTGAGCGCGCAGCAGCCTCTGGAGCTGGTCCGCGAGGCCGACGCGGTGCTGGTCGGAAGCGGCAGGTTGACCCCGCGCCTGGTGGAGGATGGCGCGCTCCTCTCGCGTCTGCCGCTGGACCCGCGGCGCCAGCTGGTGGGCTCGCAGTGCTCGGGCGCCCTCTTCCTGGCGAAGCTCGGGCTGCTGGACGCCCTCCCCGCCTGCACGGACCGTCAGACGCGGCCGTTCCTCGAGGCGTCCGGAGTTCGGGTGCTGGAGCAGCCCTTCTTCGCCAGCGGGAACCTCGCCACGGCCGGCGGGTGCCTGTCCTCGCAGTACCTCGCCACGTGGGTCCTCTGGCGGCTCGCCGGACGCGACGCGGCAGAGCAGGCCCTGGCCTACGTCGCTCCGGTGGGCGAGGAGTCCGAGTACATCTCCCGCGCGCTCCGCGCCGTCGGGAGCTTCATCGACGAGCCCACGGTGGCCGCGGCCGCCTGGCAGCGCTAGCCGCCCCGAAGGTTCCACCGAAGGTGCCAGACACCTTCGATCGATACCATCGCGTTGCATCACCCAAGAGCAAGACGGCCCGCCTCCTGCGCAACCCCTTGGGTTCCTGCAGTATTTTTTTCTCCTTGCTCCGAAGAAACAGATTATGCGAATCATTCTCAAATAGGGAATGGCATCGCGAGCGTCGAGAAAGCGTCGGGCCCGGGGAGTGGTCGCCAACCGCGGGGGAGGGCTGAGGGCCAGCTTCGGTCCGTACGGCTCGGCCGTGGGCCTGGTCTCGGCGCTGGCCTCGGGGCCGGCGCTGGCGCAGGAGGCCCAGCGCGCCCCGGTCCCGCCGGCCGCGGTGAGCGATGCCCCGCCGCCCACGCCGTCCAGTGAGCCGCCCGCCTCCGAGCCACAGTTCGTCCTCCCCACGGTGAAGGTCGAGGGCGAGGCCGAGCCGTACAACGTCCAGGACAGCGGGCTCGTCCGCTCGCCCAAGCCCCTGGTGGACACGCCGCAGTCCGTGGTGGTGGTCCCCGAGGCGGTCATCGAGCAGCAGCGCGCGAACACCCTGCGCGACGCCCTGCGGAACGTGTCCGGCATCACCATCGCCGCGGGCGAGGGCGGCCGGCAGGGCGACACCTTCATCCTCCGCGGCTTCTCGGCCCAGACCGACGTCTTTCGCGACGGCATGCGGGACCTCGGCTGGTTCACCCGCGACACCTTCAACATCCAGAACGTCGAGGTCTACTTCGGACCCTCGGCGGTGCTCTTCGGCCGCGGCTCCACCGGCGGCGCCGTCAACCTCGTCACCAAGAAGCCCACGCGCACGACCGAGGGCTCGGTGACCCTCCAGGGCGGAACCGCCCCCTTCGGGAGACTGGAGGGCGACGCCAACGTGGCGCTCTCGGACACCTTCCAGTTCCGCCTCGAGGCGATGGGGCAGCTGTCCTCCATCCCCTCGCGTGACGAGGCCAGCGCCAACCGCGCCGGCGCGGCTCCGTCCATCCACTGGCGCATCGCCGAGCGCACCACGCTGGAGCTCGACTACTTCTACCAGCACGAGCACAGCACCCCGGACTACGGCCACCCGTACTACGCCCCCGCGGCCGGTCAGGACGGCTACCCGGTCTCGTACAACATCGGGGTTCCGCGGAGCGCCTGGTACGGCGTCGGCGGCGACAACCTGCCGGACCTGGAGAACGTCAACGCCAACATCGCCACCCTCCGGCTCCGGCAGGGGTTCGGGGACCAGACCTCGCTGACCACCAGCGTGCGCTACGGCCAGGTGCACCGCCTGGCGCGCCCCACCGCGCCGCGCGGGCTCACCCCCGCCGTCGATCCGACCACCATCGGGCGGCAGCGCTACGAGATCCAGACCGACAACGACTACCTGGCGCTGCAGCTGGATCTCCGGACCCAGTTCCGGACCGGGATCCTCGAGCACACGGTCACCTCGGGCGCGGACCTCTCCCACGAGAAGCGCAACCAGTACCGGCGCAACTCCACCATCCCGCCCGGCACCTTCAGCAGCCCGGTGAACCTGCCGGCGGACCTCTTCGACCCGGACCCCACGCCCGACCTGAGCCAGGTGAGCTGGGGGTACGCGAGCGACAACGACACCACGCAGAAGCTCGGCGGCGTCTACCTCTCGGATCAGATCGCCATCGGGCGGTACGTCGAGGTGCTGGGCTCCATCCGCTACGACGTCTTCGACACGCACTACGCCGCCCACGCCCTCACCACGCCGACCAGCACCGATCAGCAGAAGACCGACCATTTCTTCAACTGGCGCGCGGGCCTGGTGTTCCACCCGCTGGAGAAGACCAGCGTCTACGGGATGTACGGGACGTCGTCGAACCCGTCGGCCGAGTTCGGAACGTTCCCCAACGGCACGGTGACGCTCGATCCCGAGGAGAACGCCATCGCCGAGGTGGGCGCGAAGGCGGACCTGTTCGACGACCGGCTGGGCATCACCGGCTCGCTGTTCCGCATCGACAAGAAGAACGCGCGGGTGCCGAGCCCCGAGGGCAACGGGCAGATGGTCCTCGCCGGCAAGCAGCGGGTCGACGGCTACACGCTCGGCGTCGCGGGCACCATCGTCGGCAGCTGGCGGCTGCTGGCGAACTACACCTTCCTCGACGCGAAGATCACCGAGAACCCGAACCCGGTCCTGGTCGGCCAGCCGCTCCCCAACACGCCGAAGCGGACCCTCTCGGCGTGGACCACCTTCCAGCCGTTCCCCGGATTCACTCTCGGAGGCGGCGCGGTGTACGCGGACTCGGCCTCGGTGAACAACCCCACCTTCGCCGGGACGACCGCCTCGAACCTCTCCTTCTACAAGGTGCCCGCCTACTGGCGGTTCGACGCGTTCGCCAGCTACGTGTGGAAGGCGCTCGAGCTGCAGCTCAACGTCTACAACATCGGCAAGGCGCTCTATTACGAGCAGTACTACTCCGGTCACGCGGTGCCGGCCGCCGGCCGCTCCGCGTCGCTCACCGCCACCATCCGATTCTGACCTCGAGGAGCTCTCGTCGATGCTCGTCCACGTTCCCGGAGTCCTCGATGCCGAACAGCTCCGCCACTGCCGCACGATGCTCGCCAGCGCGGAGTGGGAGGACGGCCGTGCCACCGCCGGTGTCCAGTCGGCGAAGGTGAAGCGCAACCTCCAGCTGCCGCCGGCGAGCCTCCCGGCGCGCGAGCTGGGCTCGGTGGTCCTCGGCGCGCTGGAGAAGAACCCCCTCTTCATCTCCGCGGTGCTGCCCCAGCGCGTGTACCCGCCGCTGTTCAATCGCTACGACGCCACGATGAGCTTCGGTTCGCACGTGGACAACGCGATCCGCGCGATTCCCGGCTCGCCCAACCCGCTGCGCACCGACGTCTCCGCCACCCTCTTCCTCTCCGAGCCGGACACCTACGACGGGGGCGAGCTGGTCATCGAGGACACCTACGGCCAGCACGCGGTGAAGCTCGCCGCCGGAGACCTGATCGTCTACCCCGCCGGCAGCCTTCACCACGTGCGCCCGGTGACCCGGGGCGAGCGGCTCGCCTCCTTCTTCTGGGTGCAGAGCCTGGTCCGCGACCCGGGCCAGCGGGCGATGCTCTTCGACCTGGACATGGCGCTGGTCCAGCTGAACAAGGACGCGAAGCAGCACCCGGCGCTGGTGATGCTGACCGGCCTGTACCACAACCTCCTCCGCACCTGGGCCACGCCATGAGCGCCACGCTCTCGCTCCCCGGGCACCCGGGGAGGGTGGATGCGGGCACGCGGCGGCATCCGTTGCTCTTCGGCACGGTTCGCCGCGGGGAGGACGGCGCGTTCCGGCGGCGAAACCTGCGGCTCCTGCCCCTGGCCATCGCGGTCCACCTGATCGCGCTGGGCGTGCTCCTCACCGTC
>Ga0105104_10000332_pt1 | contig 35736 bp, 27 predicted proteins | sample PPLLaktember2015_3_FD_87034 | JGI IMG/M metagenome (GOLD analysis project Ga0105104, IMG submission 87034) | Freshwater sediment microbial communities from Prairie Pothole Lake near Jamestown, North Dakota, USA - PPLs Lake P7 Core (6) Depth... | ecosystem: Environmental > Aquatic > Freshwater >... | reverse complement strand
CGAAGGAGGCGTCCGCGCTGGGAGCGCAGGCGTCTCGCCTGCACTGGGGCCGCAGGCGTCTCGCCTGCGATGCACAATCGATCCTGCATCGCAGGCGGGACGCCTGCGGCCCCAGTGGCCGTCCCCTTCGGCTGCCGCTTCCTTGGCCGACTGGCGGACCGTTTGTTCGGTCCAGCCAGAGCTCCCAAGGAAGTTGCACCGCGTCGACCGGCCTGAGGGCCTCGAAGGAGGCGTCCGCGCTGGGAGCGCAGGCGTCCCGCCTGCACTGGGGCCGCAGGCGTCCCGCCTGCGATGCACAATCGATCCTGCATCGCAGGCGAGACGCCTGCGGCCCCAGTGGCCGTCCCCTTCGGCTGCCGCTTCCTTGGCCGACTGGCGGACCGTTCGGCGGTCCAGTCCATGCTGGTAAAGCATCGGAGGCGGCAGGAGCGGCCTCAGTCCGGGGCGGCCGATGTGAACTTCTTGAGCAATTGCTGCTCGCCCTGGGCGATATCGGACAGATCCCGTGCCATCTGGCTGGCGCGTTCCAGCTGTCCAAGCATTTCGCGGGTAGCGGCTGTTACCTCTTCGACAGCGGCAGCATTCTCTTCGCTGACCGCAGAAACGCTCTCCATTGATTCGCTGACGAGGCGGGAGAATCCCTGCATCTGCCCGATGGAGCTAGCGATATTGGTCAAACGCTGCTGATTGGCTGTCACTGATTGCCGAATGTCGGCCAGCAGTTTCGTAGCCTCCTCGGTTCCCTTCGCTGTCTGCCCGACTCTCTCAAGCCCGCTGACCATGGCTTTTTCAACTTCTACGACACAGCCCTGCACCGTGCCAACGAGCTGCGTGATTTCTTTCGTCGCGTCCGCAGTTCGCTCGGCCAGCGACCGGATTTCCCCCGCCACGACGAGAAACCCGGCCCCGTACTCCCCGGCGTGGGCGGCTTCTATCGCCGCATTCAACCCGAGCAACTTGACCTGGGTCGCGATACCGCCGATGATCTTGATGATCACATCGATCCGCTTGGAGTGTTCCCCTAGCCTCCCAACTGTCTTCGCCGTCTGAGTCACCGAGTCACGCAAGGCGTTTGCATCGGTCAGAGTCGTCTCCAAAGCCTGCGTCCCGGCCTGAATGGACCGGCCCACTTCCTCAGCTTCCACTGCGCCCCGGTCGGCCTCCGCGTTAACCTCGTCGATATGTTTCAGAAGCGCCGCCAGGGCTTCATGGGTCCGGGTGACATGATCGTTCTGAGATACCGCACCTTGGCCGATTTGTCCCATCGCCGAATCAATATGGACAGTTGCGGATCGCACCTGGTCCACTGCCTTGGCCATCTGGCAGCTGAGGTCGAGCAGCTTGTTCGCCTGTTCGATGTTCGAGTATATAAGGCTCCGCAAACCGCTTGGCTCCGAATTGAAGGTAATAACGGGAATACCCGATTCGTGCGCACGGTTGACCCAATCGACCAGCCGGGCCTCGAAAATACCGAGTACCAGACCATCTACGCGATTGGCCATAGCGTCATCGACCAACGGGGCATAGACGTCGGCAGACAGAAGACCGCGGGATCGATTCTCTTCGGGGATCATCATCTCCACTTCGGCGTTCAGCGGTCGCAACTCCTCTGCCGCCGCAGCGACACCGGTCGTTACCATATCAAAGAAAGGATTATCGGCCCGCCCAAGAACCCGAATGCGAAGCCGCTTATGGGCCACGGTCGACACCGGCCGGGCGTACCGCTCACGGTCCGGGATTCTCAGCCCCTCCGCCGGATCCCAGAATTCGTGGTAGTTCTCAGCCGTGACCAGATCCATGTGAGTGAGCAATCGCGGCGCCGAAGGCTGCCAGCCGGCCACCAGATGGTTGTACATATGGATGACCGGGTCATGGCCCTGTGCGAATGGATCCTGGTTCAAAGACCCCGTAATGAGTCCGCGGGACAGATACTGCATGGTGGTGTCGACGAGGTCGTGGGCGATGATCCGCGTCCGGCCGCCCAGATTGAGCCGCTCCACCGCCTGCGCGCACGCAAACGGAATTCCTCCCCTCGTCACGTAAAAGCCGGCCAGATCGGGTACTTCCCGCAGTAGCCGTTCTGACTCAGACTCAATGCACTCGGCCAAACTCGTGGCCGTGGCAGGATTTACATTTAGCGGGGGAAGAACCTGCACCTGGGGGTATTTTTCACGAAGGCGGGACTCGAAGCCCTTTCTCCTTAGCTCGAGGGACACGATGCCCGCCGACGTCACCACGGCGACTTTCCCGCGGCCGCCGACTGCCTGTCCCATGGCTTCGCCGCACATCTCGCCTTCGAGGAAGGAATCGGCGCCGACGTAGCAGAGACGCTGACAGGGGGTTTCAGTAATGGTGCTGAATTCGGTGGCCGCGGCGGCCAGGGCCAGGCTGATTGAATTCATCACCTCCACCCATTGACGGGCATCTGGATAAGCTGCCGGATCAAGAACCCGGGGCTCGATGTGGAGGCGGGCACTAAAGTTGCCGCAGGCAAGATCGGATACGGCGCGTCGGAGGGCGGCACAATCGACTTCCGCGACATGACGGCCTAACTCGATGATCTGCGCGTCGGATGCCGTCTTCTTCGGTTCTTTTGGATGAACCAGCGGGCGAAAAATCGCGAGGGCGAACACAATCCAAGTAATCGCAGGAAAAGAAAGGTTCAGGCCAAAGTGAAAATCAACCCAAGGCGGCAAAACCACCAGTTGCAGAGCAAATCCGCCTGTCACCGTCATGCCTTCCCTCCGATCCTCGCCGAATCCCGGGCCCCCGCGGTCATTGACAGAGACGAGGCCAAGAGTAACAAATGCACCTTCAGCAGGCAAGGACTTCAGAGCCACTTGACGGACGCCGGCTGAAAAGGATGTTCAGCCGGGCCAAGGAAGTGACAACCGAAGGGGACGGCCGCTGGGAGCGCAGGCGTCTCGCCTGCGCTCCCAGGGAACCCTCACTGCCCGGGCGGCTGCCAGTAATATCGATTCTCCAGGATGTCGCTCAACATTTCATCGAAGAGCATGAGCTGGATGTCGAGGATCTGACCGTGATCGACCTTCGGCAGCGTCACGCGGTCGCTGACCGCCCCGTGAGTGCATTCAAACGTGAAGCTCATCGCCCCGCTGGTGTGGTGAAGTGCACTGACAAGATTGAAATACTTGGTCGGCGGGAACTTCGGATCCTCAACGGCTGGCGCGAATACTCGCCCGTACGGCAGCCCTGCCTTCTTGAATCGCGCCTCCAGTCGCCGCGATAGAGACTGCGCGCGTTCCTTCATGAAAACCGGGACGAAAGAAGGCTCGACAATCGTCGGGTTCGACCCATGCGAGTGCAGCGAGACAATCATGTCGGGCGCTTCGGAACGGGCGAGAGCGAGTATCGCCTTTGTCTCTTCCGCCATGGGAGCGAAGTACTCGTCGTGCATGATGTTCACGCCGTTATCGTTGAAGTAAGCGCCTAGAATCCCGATGTCACCCTTCATGGGGTGCACTGCCTTGCCGCCCGGCCAACCGTAAAGAGAACCATCACGTCGCGTCCCCTGCCCATACTTCGTCATCGTGTCGAGGGGCACGCCGACGAAGCTGTCGTAGGGGCAGCGCTTCCTGCCGTCCGGGTTCGCAGACGGGATAATGACGATGCGGGCCGCCTCAATTTTTTGCTTAAGACGCGGCCACTCCTGCCCCCGAAAATCCTTCCCGGTCTCGGCCACATGAATAAGGTTCACCAGGCCGACGATGTTCTCGACCTCCTGCCCGTGGACCGGACCGATGAACAGGACAACCGGTTTCGTCCCCCGCGCTTTTTGAGCGTGGTAGGCCGGATTACCGGCTGCGACCGCGGAGTTGTAGTTCGCTTGCGTATGGAAGTCCTCCTTCGGGCCATAGGACACGGCGTATACCGGCAGTCCGCCAGGCGAGCGGGCGATCACCTGTGTTTCTCCCTTGGATACCGCTTTGACTTCGGCCTCTATATCTTCCAGCCGGGACTTCCAAAAGGCGGGCAGATCCCGGACGGGAGGCGGATCCTCGACGGGCCGACGCGCAGTCGCTTTCGGGCGCGTATCGGGCTGGTTAAGGAGGACGTCGACTTTCGGTGCATTGTGACTGTACGGTTTCATCAGGATGTCAACGCGACCGTCGCCGTTGAAGTCGCCCAGCCTTCCTTCGTGAATGCCCTGCGCGCTCGACGCCACGGTTCGCCGAAAACTCCCTTTCCCGTCTCCGTACCAGACCAGTGTCCGGGCCTGGTCGCCGGCGCCGGGCCGTCCCATCTCCCCGATCATGATGTCCGGGTTGCCATCCCCATCGACATCAGCGATATCGCATGTATGGCCGTGAACCATGAAAGCGAGCCGATGGCTGATCCATTTTGCACCGTCCCACTCGTACCATTTCGCTTCCCCATCCGTGTCGCCCGGGCTGAAGACCACCTCGGCCCAACCTCCCTGGACCAGCTGCCCGACGGCGCACTGCGTGAACCGCATCTCATCGTCGATGATCAGCGCCTGGAATTGGCCGTTACCTTGGTGCTTAAACCACCGGCCGCCGCCCACGAGATCAAGCGTGCCATCGGCGTCCAGGTCAACCGGAGACGAGGGGAATCCTTCCAGTTCGGCGCCCGCATCCCAGGAGTACACAGTTTGATACGGCCATGGCTCGGTGTTTTTCGGATCCGATGGGATTTCGAAGAACAGAAGCTGCCTGCCGGCTTGATTCCACGAAACGAGCTCGGGTTTCCCGTCGCCGTCGTAATCCCCCACGGTTTGATCGTGGTGTTTCTTGGGGCCGGTGTTCTTGATGATCCGCCGCGTCCACGGCTGGCTGAAATCCGGGAACGGATTCTCCCACCACCACATCAGATTGCCGCGGTAATCCTGGCCCAGGATCAGGTCGAGATCCCCGTCGGAGTCGATATCGCAAACGTCGCCCCCAGCCTCGGGAGCCAAGACGGTGTTATCAATGACGTACCTGTCCCACCCTCGCCCGTTGTATTTGTACCAGACGACCGAAGGCGCCTGGGTCCGCTCGCCGATGGCAAAGTCGACGATCCCGTCCTTGTCAAAGTCGGCCGTCACGAGACAAGTTTGTTGGCTGCCGGCATTGGGGACCGGCAAGTCTCCGGTGATGGTGCTTTTGCGGAGCCAGGTGACGTCCGCGGCGGCCAAAAGGCCGGTAAGTGCGACACAGCCGAACAGTACCAAAAGGGAAGGAACAGGCTTTTTCATACGTGTTTCTCGATTTCTAACCTAGTCTGAGCGCTCGACCCGATTCGCGTTACAGGGCCGCGCACGCAGCAGAGGGCCGCGGAGCGCTTTGTGCGGAGCGAGTCCCGGAGCGAAGTAAGCGGGACCACCAACGAACCTTTAAGGCACGTTGGGTGGTCCGCTTACTTCGCTCCGGGACTCGCTGCGCACAAAACGCTACGCGGCCCTCTGCTGCGTGCGCGGCTCTGTAACGCGACTAGAGCAGAATACCTACACCGGCACGGCGCCTGCTTTGCCGATGCAATCGCGAATCAGGCCGGCCATCTCAGGACCGCAGTTACCGGATCCGCGCAACGCGGGCGCCCCACTTTGCTTGAGCAAACGAACCACCTCGCACCCTAATCGAAGATTATCTCGGGACAAGACCATGAAATCCCGAGGAGCGTCGCGGTACGGGAACAGGTCGAGTCCGAACCAGCCGTCGTACTCCATTTCGTCGAGGATGTAGAGCACCGATACCAGCCGGGTAAAGTTCACGGTGCCGGGAGGAAGATCCGCATCGCACTGCTGATCGTTATCGTTGAAGTGAGTGTGATACAGCTTCCGGTACCGGCCGATCATCGAGAGCTGGTCCTCCAGATTCTCCTTCGCAATCAGGCTATGGCCGATGTCGAGATTGATGCCGAAATTGGGATCGTTGATCTCGTTGACCAGGCAGAGCGCCTGGGCAGTCGTCCCCATCATGATGTACGACCGCGGCTCAAACGGCTTCGGTTCGATGCAAACCTTCGTGGAGTAACGGTTCTGGTGGAGGTATTCCAGGATCTGCCGCACCGAATCGACGTACCGATCGTAAAGATCCATGTAATCCGACTGCAGCGGGAAGTCGTTGCCATCGGTCGCAGGCCAGAGCACGCTGATGGGGACGTTGAACCGCGCCCCCATATCAAGCGCTGCCTTAACGCGATCGATGGCCGCCTGGCGGACGGCGCCGTCGCAGTGGGCCAAGGCGCCGAACTTGTATTGTTTTTCGGTCCAGGTATGACCGCAGAGCTGGACGATCTGAAGGTTATAGTCATTCAGTACCTTCTCGATCTCGGAAGCATTCCCGTCGTTGATCTCCGTGGGGAGGTGCAGTTCGATCCCATCAATGCCTTCGGTTTCTCCGACTTCCCTGATTCGGTCGATGACGCTTACATCTTCACCGAACCCGTTGATGTTGAAGCGATCCCGAAGGTTCGTGTTTCCCCAAATACCCATTGAAATCCTGTTCACTCGACCCTCCTCTCCTTAGCTCCCTGGAAATCCTCACCGTCCCAGAACTTCGCCAGTTCGGGTTGTACGATCCGTTCACCGCCGCTTTGTCGACCCAGTTCTGTGATTTCATCACGTGAGATCGGGGCTGTGGCTCCACGTTTCGTGGCCGAGACCGCTCCCATCAAGTTCCCGAAGACGCACGCCTCGCCGAGCGTTGCACCGTGGAGCAGCCGATGGACAAAGCCGGCGGAAAACGAGTCGCCTGACCCCAGGGAGTCGACCACCGGGACCCGAAAACCCGGGACGTAGACCGGCTGCTCTCCTTGCGGAGAGGCGGCCAACACACCTTTTTCACCGAGAGTGACAACCACGGCTTCCAGCCGGCACCTCCTCGCCATTTCCAGAGCCAATTGTGAAAGAGCAAGCACCGGCAGCCCGAGCATCTCTCCCACGGCGACTGCCTCCTTTTCGTTGAGCTTCACGATGTCTGCCGCTTCGATAGATTGCCTGACGGTTTCCGGAGTGAAGCAGTCTTTGCGCAGATTGACGTCCAGCAGTTTTCGGGAGGAAGCGGCATTCTGCAGCAGTCGATGAAGCGAATTGCGGGAGACATCCGACCGCTGAATCAGCGTTCCGAAACACAGGCAGTCGGCTGACGTCACGATGTGCTCCAACTGAGGAGTGCTTTCAATGAAATCGTAGGCCACCGACGGGACGATCACGAAGTCGGGATTGTTATCGGCATCGAAAGAGACCCGCACTGTCCCGGTGGGATAGGAATCGTCCCATTGGAGACAAGAAGGATCAATTCCGAACGCGGTGACCAGGTCCCACGCTTCGCGGCCAAGAGGGTCCCGTCCCAGCCGACTGACCGGATAAGCAGTATCGCCGAGGGAGTTGACCCGGTAGGCAAAATTGAAGGGCGCGCCTCCCAGTGTCCGTCCCTCCGGCAGCAGATCCCACAGAATCTCTCCGAACGCTACGATTTTGAACGACAATTGCTCAACCTCCGATAAAGCCGGTGTCAGCCGTCAGCTGTCAGCCTACCACCCCCGCAGCGGTTGCTCTCGACCGGTTCCAGTCGCTCCGGAAACCTTCGAGCCCTTTCTCGGTCAGCGGATGCTCGAAGAGCTGGAAGAACAGGGCTTCCGGAACAGTGGCAACGTCGACGCCGGCGCGAAGGCAGTGGAGCACGTGGTTCTGGGTCTTCACGCTGCCGGCAATCACCTGGGAGGTAAACCGGTAATTGGCCTTGATGAGCATCGTGTCACTGATCAAGGCGCCGCTGTCGTTCCCTACCGCATCCAATCGGCTGAGGACGATACTGATGTAGCTTGCCCCGGCTTTCATCGCCAGGAACGCCTGTGTGGCAGAGAAGATCATCGTGACGTTGGTCTTGATCTTCCGGTCCCTCTCGAGAACCGGGACTGCTTTCAATCCTTGGGCGGTCATCGGGATTTTGACCACGACATTAGGGCCCAGGCCCCGGATGTCCTCGGCTTCGGCCACCATCGCTTCGGCATTGTCCGCCATGGCTTCAATGCTGACCGGGCCGGGAACCAGCCGACAAATCTCGGCGGCCACTTCGCGGAAATCACGGCCCGTGCGGGCTATCAGGCTGGGATTCGTGGTGACCCCATCCAACAGGCCCGTCAATTGAGCCGTCCGAATCGACTCCGCATCTCCTGTGTCGAGAAAAAGCTTCATTGTTTCCTCTCCCTCTCAGAGCTACCCCGCCGCCCCCTCCAGTCGAATCTGTTCCAACTGCTCCAGTGTCACCCGCACCGAGGGCGGATCCCCCAGTTCGTCAACCACGAGATCCGCCTCTCGGAAGTCCTCCGAACACGAATAGGAGCTCGTGGTGATCAGGCACCGAATCCCAGCCGCTTTCGCGGCCAGAAGCCCGTTGCGATTGTCTTCAACAACGAAGCAATCGGTTGCGCTCACGTCCAGTTCTTCCAGTGCACGCAGATAAATCTCGGGGTCCGGCTTTTTGCGGGAAACCACATCACCCGCAAGTATGAGATCAAACCGCGATCTACGAGCCGGGCCCAGTTTGTCCACAATTGAGTGGACGGCGCGCTCATTGGAGGTCGAGCAGACAGCAAGCTGGACGCCCGCTGCGATTGCTTCGTCGATCAGGCGGACAACGCCAGGCCGGAAGTTCAGCTCGCCCAACACGATCATCCCCCGGAACGCTTCTGTCTTGATCCTGTGCAGATCACGAATCAGGTCGTCTTTGTCTTCACGTTCAGCCGGCCAGCCGACCGAATCGAAGTAGTGCTTCATCCGTTCCTTGCCGCCCGCCACCTGGAGCAGCTCGCCGTAAAGCGGGATATCCCACTCCACCCCGAGGTCGAGGGCTGCAAAGGCCCGGTTGAAAGCTACGCGGTGCCCGTCCCGCTCGGTATCGACCAACACCCCGTCACAGTCAAATATCAGGGCCCTCATAGTCTCTCCGGGTCCTCCAATCGCGCCTTCAGAGCATTCAAAAAGCCGGCCGCGTAAACGCCATCGACCGCCCGGTGATCACAGGCCAGGCACACGGTCAGGACCTCGCGGACGAAGACGCCTGGTTCGATCGCAACGACCCGCTTTTGAATGCTTCCGACTCCCAGGATGGCGCATTCCGGCGGATTGATGATCGGAATGAACCGGTCGACTCCACTCGTCCCGAGATTGCTGATGGTGAACGTCCCCGGCCGCGCGGTTTTGTGAAGCCCCGCCCGGGCCCCCTCTACCACTTGCCGGCTCGCCGCCTGGATCTCAGCGACGCTCTTCTTGTTCGCCTGTTCGATGACCGGAACCAGCAGTCCGTCCTCGACTGCAACCGCAACACCGATATTAATCTCCCGCTTCAGGACCAGGCGATCGTTCTTTACGTGCGCGTTCAGCCGCCGGAAATCTTCCAGTGACAGCGCGACCGCCCTCACGATCAGGTCGTTCCAGCTGATCCGCTCCTGCCGGCCTTCGTTCAACAGAGCACGGTGGGCGGCCAAGGCCGTACAATCAACGTCCTTGAAAACATAGAAGTGCGGGATCGACTGCTTGCTGAGGAGCAGTCTCTCGGCTATCCGGCTCCTCATCGGCGAAAACGGAATTTCGATATCCGCTTCGGACTCAGCACACTCCAGATCCCGGGCAACGATTCGGCCGCCCGGCCCACTTCCGTGGACGTCCTCGAGGTCTATCCCGCGTTCCCGGGCGCGACGCCGAGCAGCGGGAGAGGCTGCTGGACGGCTGATCCCTGGGAGCGCAGGCATCTTGCCTGCACTGGGGCCGCAGGCATCCTGCCTGCCGGCTGCAGCGTCATCGGTCGCTTGCTCAGTCGTTCCGGCGACCGTCTCTTGGCCCGGTTCTCCAATGTAAGCGATCGGTGAAAAAACGGCCGCATCTTCGCCGTCATGCTTCAGGATCTTCAGAAGCAGGCCGGAGACGGGCGCCTCCACCTCGAAAACCGCCTTGTCGGACTCAACGGAAACGATCACGTCTCCCTTGGTCACCGGCTGGTTCTCGGCCACAGCCCATTCGACAATCCGGCCAGTCTCGATGTCCTGCCCGATCTGGGGCATATTAACTGCGTGTGGCATAGTGTTATTTCGCGCGCAGAGGTGGACCAGTGGACCATGTGGACTAAGTGGACAAGGAATCCTGTCCACTTCGTCCACGTCTCACCCCCTCTCAGCCCCCCCGAAAAGCTCAATCAAAGTCTTCGCGTCCTGCTTCAAACGCTCGTACTGGCAGCCCAGCACCTTCAGCGGCTCATACTGATCCGGATTGGAAGCGTGATACGCGATGAAACTGTCAATGAACGTGTGTTTCAGCTGGGTAGATATATTCACCTTCGCACACCCCAACCTGATGCACTTTTTGAAGACTTCCTCTGAAAGGCCGGTGCCGCCATGCAGGGCAAGGGGGATTTCGATCCGTCGCGAAATCTCTGCGATCCGGTCAAACGCAATGCGCGGCTCGCCTTTGTAGATTCCATGCGCGGTTCCGATGGCAGGCGCCAGGCAGTCGATTTGCACCTGCGCGCAAAAAAGCTGCGCTTTCCCCGGATCGGCCAGCCGTGCCTGGTCATCGGCGACTGAATTGTCATCTTCTACACCGCCGATCTCTCCCAGCTCCGCCTCAACGGAAACACCAGCCGGTCTCGCCATTTCCACGACCCGGTGCGTGAGGCTGAGATTCTCTTCGAAGGGTCGCGAAGAGGCGTCGATCATGACCGAGGTCCAACCGCTTTGGATACACTGGCGGATAAGCTCGAGATCCTTGCAGTGGTCAAGGTGAAGGGCGACGGGGACCGGACATTCGGCGGCCAGCGATTCCACCCATCGTGCCAGAACCGACGCTCCCCAGAAGACGACGGTTTTGGCCGACGTCTGGAGGATCACCGGCGCTTTCAGTTCAACCGCTGCCCCAATAACCGCCCGTGTCGAGTTCAAGTCGAGGATATTAAAGGCCCCGACAGCGTATCCTCCCTCGCGCGCCTGCCGGAGCATCGTATTCATGTTCTGGAGCGGCATCGTGTTATTTCCTCCAGTTTTTGAGCGTCTACTCTGCGTAAACCGCCCGTTTTACGGCCTGAATTATGTCCTCCTCCTGAGGAACGCAGGCTTTTTCGAGATTCAGATTAAAAGGAATTGGCGTGTCGAGGCCGGCCACAATCTCGACGGGGGCATCCAGATAATCGAAAGCCTCCGCCTGTATCCGGGAGGCAATATCCGAGGCGACCCCGCCACGGCGCACCGCCTCCTGGACTATCACCACATGTTCGGTTTTCCTCACGGAACCAAGGATCAGATCGAGGTCCAGGGGAACCAGTGTTCTCGGATCCACGACCTCGACCTCAATCCCTTCGCCCGCCAGACGATCGGCGGCAGCCAGGCTCCGCGGAATCATGTTGGACCAGGCAATGACCGTCGCATCATGGCCTTCCCTCCGGATCCGGCCTTTGCCGAACTCGATCAGGTACTCCTCCGCGGGGACCTCGCCCGATGTGAGGTAAAGGGACTTGTGCTCGAGGAAAACCACCGGATCGTCAAGGCGGATCGCCGTCTTCAAAAGACCTTTGGCGTCATAGGCGTCGGAAGGGACGACAACCTTGAGCCCGGGGATGTGGTAGAACAGCGCCTCGAGCGACTGAGAATGCTGCGCCGCCAGTCCGTTTCCCGCTCCCCCCTGGGTCCTGATGACCAGTGGCACGCGGCCTTTCCCCCCCGTCATGAACTTGAATTTGGCGGCCTGGTTGCAGATCTGGTCCATAGCGAGCAGCGCAAAATCCACAAAAAGGATTTCCACGACCGGCCGCATTCCGGCTATGGCTGCACCCGCACCAGCACCGACGAAGCTGGCTTCCGAGATCGGAGTGTCGATCACCCGGCCGGGGCCGAATTCGGACAGCAGACCGACCGTGACCTTGTACGAGCCGCCCCGTTCGGCAATCCCTTCCCCCATCAGGAAGACCGACGCATCCCGCCGCATTTCCTCGCGCAGGGCCTCGTTGAGCGCCTCCCGATACAGTACCGTGCGGACGGCTGTTTGCGCCGGACCGGAAAGCGTTTGCGCCATCAGTAGGCCTCCACGATCTGGAGAAACTCCTCGATCGGCATTTCGGGACTGCTCTTCGCAAAATCGATAGCGTCTTGCATCGCTTCTTCGACCCGTCTCTCCAGGACGCTGATTTCCTCCTCCGGCACGCCGGAGTCGCGCAGGTTGCGGCGGCCTCGCTCGACCGGGTCAATTGATTTGTAGTAGTCCAGCCGCTCTTTCGGCATGTACGCACCGGGATCGTTCACATGGTGTCCGCCGTGCCGGAAAGTCTTCGCTTCCAGGAGGACCGGTCCCGCACTGTCTCGGCACGCGGCGCACGCTTCTCTGACTTTTTCGTAAACCGCCAGGACGTCGTTGCCGTCAATCTGATGACTCGATACCCCGAAAGCGGCGCCGCGCCGGTAAAGCTCCGGCTCGCGAGTCGCCTGTTCCACGGGGGTGGAAACGGCGTACTGGTTGTTTTCGATCAGGAGAATCAGCGGTAATGACCAGGTGGCGGCGAGATTGAGGGATTCGCAGAAGACGCCATTGTTGACGGCGCCGTCGCTCAAGAAAACCACAGTAACGCGCTCGTCGCCGCGCAGTTTGCTCGCCAGAGCTGCGCCCACGCCGATCGGCAGGCCCCCGCCAACAATTCCGTTAGCCCCCAGGTTTCCGGCCGCCACATCGGCGATATGCATGGAGCCGCCTAGTCCTTGGCAGTAGCCGGTCTTCCGACCGAGAAGCTCGGCGACCATGGGGCGAAGCTCAGCTCCTCGAGCGATGCAGTGGCCATGTCCGCGATGCGTGCTTGTAATGAAGTCGGTAGGGCGAAGCGCAGCACAAGCGCCGACTGCAATAGCCTCCTCGCCGAGGTAAGGGTGAAAGTAGCCTCGGATGAAGCCGTCGCGATAGAGCCTGATGCATTCTGTCTCGAACCGCCGAATCGTGTAAAGAGTGCGGTACAGATCAGCCAGAAATTCGCCGGAGTACCGAGACAGCATAATGTTATGACATTATGCGCCCGGCCCGAATCAGTCAAGGAGAAAATGGCCTGGGAGCGCAGGCGTGGTCAGTTGTCAGTTGTCAGTTGTCAGTTGTCAGTTGTCAGTTGTCAGCTGTCAGTTGTCAGCTGCCAGGCCCTCACCCCTGCAGATCCGCGTAAAGCGAATAGCGGTCCCCGCGATAGTGAATCCGGAGGAACTCGGCCGGCGCCTGGTTTTCCGAGTACGAGACTCGCTCGATATAGAGAAGCGCGCTCCTGGCACTTACCGACAAAAGCCGCGCCAGTTCCGCGCTCGCTTCTACCGCCCGGATTGTCTGCTTCGCTGACGACCAATGAATGCCGTAGTCCCGGGCCGCATCCTGCAAAGAGGCCGTGAGTGTGGCCCGGCCGAGGATCCCGGGGAACAGGCGATGGACCAGGTGCGAATCCTCGACACTCAGGGGTTCGCCGTCTGCCAGCCGCAGCCGCCGGATGTGGACGATCTCTTCGCCAGATGGAACCTCAAGTTTTTCCGCAATCTCCGGCGGTGCGGGCAGCAATTCAGCGGAGAGGACCCGGGTGCCGGGCGCGAAATTGCGGCGTTTCATGTCTTCGGTGAAGCTGACGATGCGGACCAGGCCCTCTTCGAGGCCTCGGTGCGACACAAAACTTCCGCGTCCCCGCTGCCGGTATACCAATCCCTCGCGAACGAGAAGATCCAAGACCTGACGGACGGTCGTTCGGCTGACGCGGTAACTACCGATCAGCTCGGATTCGGCCGGAACCAGGTCTCCTGGTTGGTACTTGCCGCCCAGGATATCGGCGCGCATGATTTCGTACAGCTGGTGGTAGAGCGGGAGCTTGCTTTTAGGATTCAGCCGAGCCATCGCGGGACCCTCACTCTTTGGGCTTCGCGCCTAGATCTCTTGCAACACGGAGCATCATGCGGGGAATATATCATAATGTCATGACTTTGCCGGACAAACACAGACGAACACGGACTGTCACGGACCGGCACGGACAGTAAGCAGTTGATGTCCGTGTTCGTCCGTGTCAGTCCGTGTTCGTCGGCACGAGCAGCCTGTGCGAGAGCTTACTCCCCGTACTCCACCAGCAAAGCCGGGCCGGGCCAGTTGATCTCGGCTGCGTGCTCTTTCGTGTTTGAAAAGACATGAAAGACATTGTGCCCGCTGCGCAGGAGGCGCATCGGCACCGGGATCGAATCAAAGCTGTAGTTGTGAACCAGGCCGACCCGATCCACGAGTTTCTCTCCGTTCAAACCGATTTCCTCGGCATGAGCTGCCGACCAGGTGCTGAGGACCAGCCGCGCTGCCCGGGCCTTGGAGAGATCGCCATCAACAATGATCCGGCATTCCTTCCGGCTTCCCACCCGGACGCCGAAGGCTCTTGGCACCTCTGAGGCTTTCCAAAGCCGCACCGACCGCCCCTGGCGCTTGAACGTGACGCTCACCGGGTTCGTGATGTAGATCGATCCATCGGCATCGGTGACTCGCGCCGCAATCCGAACCGGCTGATCCTGGTCCGGAACCCAGGTGGTGTCCCATGTGACTTCGTACGGCTCCTGAATCGCGGTTCCGATGTGGCGACGCAGCTGTCCGCGCTGAACGACGTAGTGCCACTGCCGGTAGACGCCGTCCCCCTCCCAGTTGAAGTCCTCGTATTCGCCGATCACGTCGACTTGCGTTATAGGAGTGAGGCTCCTCCCCGCCTTGACAGCGATTCGCGGGTTTTCTCCGATCGCCGTTCCGGGGGTGGGGCTCGTGATTTGGCCGACCACTTCCTCCGGCGCATTGTAGTAGAGACGGACGGTAAACTCGTAAACCCAGAAGAAACCCCAGTTGAAGCTGTAACAGGTTTGCGGTCCGGCCGTGAACTGAAAGAGATTGCGCCCGGCTTTTAGCTGATCGAGCGGGACTTCCACAGTCGCACGGCCCAGGATCGTTCGGTAGTAACACTGGGCAGGCGTCGGGGTGTTTTTCGGCTGAGGGATAGCGATCCACTCTCCGCCGTTGATTCGGAACTTCTGATCGCTTGTCCCGATATGCCCGCCCCAGTAGGAGACGGAGACTTCCGCACGGGTCGCCCGGCCGAGACTCGGGATTTCCAGTGCCCGCTCCCGCCGCGCGCCGGCCCGCATGTCGTCCGTCTGCTTCCCCGGCCGGGTCGAATTGGGATCGATCTCACCGAAACGATGCGCGTAGACGTATTCCCTGAAGCAGTCACCGGGCACCGGCTCTCCCAGGCAAAAAACGGCAGACGCGAAAACAGCCAACCATGAAGTGACTATGAGTCGTTTAAGCATAAGGAATCAGGGCTTCGGACATGCTCCCACAAAGCCCTCTCCAAAAAAGACGGGGGTATAAGAGTGCTCGGTAATCCATTGGATGGCTCGTTCCACCCGCTCTCGGTAATCAGGCAGGTACGCCACGTAGTCCGGATGCCAGAACTGCTCGTGGATCATCAGCTCAATGACCTCGGACTGGTGCGGATCGGCCGCGAGTTTTTCGAGCCGCGGCACGATCTGGTCAAGCGGCACGCCGTTAATGACCATGTCATGGCGAACAAACAGGATGTCCCGACCGATGTCCTTCCAGTAGTCCCGGCCGGTGAGGTGAAGGAGATGGGGCATCGTGACGTCATAGCTGACGGCCGGCAGCTCGCGGCGCAATTCGAAATAACCGACCAGAGTCTTCACTCCCTCCGCTCGCAAGGCCTCCATGGCAGCCGCAGTTGCGTCGCCCCAATGAATGGTCGTCACGTCACTCAGGAGCTCTGGCCCCGCAAACCGTTCGATCTCTCGCGTAACCAGTCGATAGTCCTCTCGTATCCGGCCGGCGGAGGAGTGCAGGTAGGGGCGGTCAGGATCATTCGCCCGCGCGTGGAAGGTCAGTCTTACCCACTTGGCGTTCCCATGCCACTCGCGCCGGTAACGATCGGGCATCTGGGTGAGGTTAAAACCGTTCGTCTCGAAGTAGATGTTGAAGTGCACCTTGGCACCGTATTTCCGGTGCATCTCGCGCCAGAATCCAAGAAAGCGATTCTCGAAAATCGACTGGTACGGCGGATCGTGGAAAGCGATATCTTTGAGCCAACGGATGTTGTCGTCCACCGATACCCGGTAGCGCGGGAAAGAATCCCGATCCCACTGGACCGTGATCTGATCGCGATTGTCGGCGCCCGCCTGGGCAACGATTCGGCTTTCACGGCCCTTGATCACGACCTCCGCCCGGAATCTCCCGCCCGAAACATCGGCGCGGAGTCCGTTCACGGTCACTGGGCCTTGGCCTGCGAACTCCCCGCCCACTTTAATCTTCAACCCATCCGGTGTGGCGACCCCGTCATGGCGATTAAGAATCTGCCCATCGATCGGTTCGGTAATGCGAAGCGGGCGAGCGGGCGTCCAGACATCGGGCTGCGAGGACTTCAAGGCCCCGACGCGGTGGATTGCGCCGGGATTGGGGGCGGCGACGAAGATGGAAGAGCGGTCGGCCAGACCGAACACCACATCGGAAACCGGGGTGCCAAAAGGCTGGGAGCGAAGGATCCGGCCGACGGAGTCGAGAACGGTCAGACCCGTCTCTCCGGCCGCATAGATGTTTCCGTCGTCGTCGAGCTCGAGGCCTGATACCGGCGAGCCGAGAGCTGCCAGGCGGGACAGCGCCCCGCCGTTGCCCACCTGCCAGACGTTTCCGCCTCTATCAGCAACGGTCAGGAGTCCCGTTCGGTGCGTGACCGTAATCGCCGACGGAGCTTTGACTCGATCGGTGATCATCCGGCCGCCGAGGTCGCAAACCGTGGACGAACCAGCGTCAACAAAAACCACGTTGGACCCCGACACAGCAACATCGAGAGGCTCGACCAGGGGTCTGCCGCCGCATCGATCGGCAGCCACCGTCACCTCTCCCCAGGGCGTCACTCGCAAAACGGCTTTTCTTTGAGGATCGGCGACGTAGAGCGTGCCGCGCGCATCAATCGCCAGCCCAGTCGGCTTTCCGCCGGTTTTGGTCAGGGTTTGGCTCAGTCTTGGACCCAGGACCTGGACGATCGCACCTGATTCGTCAGCCAGAGTGGCAAACAGGGCCCCCTGAGGGTTGAAGGCGAGAGCGTGAATTCCAGCAAGTCCGTTAAAGGCGACTGGGGGCCCGTCCTCGGCATGCAAGCAGAACGAGAAGAGTGTCAGAACCGCGAGGCAGCAGAGAAGGAAGCGCAAGTTAACCGCCAAAAGAAAACGGGAATACCAGGGCCGAGAACAACCCTGGTATTCCCGTGGAGGAGAGCCTGGGACAGGCTAGAACTCCAGGCGCAGTCTCAGGAACATCTGACGAGACTGAGCCCGGTCTCCGGGGTTACTGTTGTTCGGGCCGCCGACATCCGAGATTTCTCCCGCCGCACTGTTCGAGACATTCATCTGCGGGTTGGTGAAGTTCGTGTGGTTGAACACGTTGCTTGCCACGAGCCCAACGACGAATTTCATATCCTCATAGAATCGAATCGACTTGTGCAAACCGGCATGGAAAACGTTGAGGCCCGGCCCGGTAACGATGCCGCGACCCGCGTTCCCAAAGCGGCCAACCGGCGGTGCTGCGAAGGCAGCGACGTTGTACCACATCTCATGCGACGGGTTGTCCAGTTTCGGATTCCCGACGAGATCCGGTCGAATGGTTGTTGAGGGCCGGTTTCCTGAAGCCGTCCAAATGATCCCATTCGGGTCCGCCAGCTGAACGGAGGGAGTCAGGTGCTTCCCGGTCTGCTGCGCGGTCATGAAAGAAAACTCCCAGCCGCCGAGTGCCATGTCGACGGGTCGCGAGGCATTCCCAAAGAACCGTTTCCCTCGCCCGAAGGGAAGCTCGTAGATGGTGTTCGCCACGAACCGCTGATTCGGAACGATCTCATCCGGACCCCGCTCGGCGGCGCGGTCAAACGGGTTGATGGGATTCGTGTCATCGCCCACATCGCGTGCCCAGGTGTAAGTGCCCTGGAACGAAAAGCCCTTCGTGATATGGTGGCTCGCCTCGAGGTTCAGAGCGTTGTAGATGTGGTTCCCGCCGTTGTCCGTATAGGAAATTCGCGGATACTTCGGGAACGGCCGCGGCTTGTTGATAAAGAGCTCGCCGTTCGGCTCCGGGGCGTTGAGATCCCGGGTCCAGAACATCTGGTGAGTGGCTGTGCCAACGTAGGAAGCGCGGAACCCGGTGTTCCAACGCTCGTGCTCGAGGGTCAAGCTCCACTGCTGAGTGTAGGGGAACCTGAGATCCGGGTTGATCGCCGACGGAATGGAGACCGTACCCTCCTTGCCGCTCCCCGTATCCGGGAAGACCCGCGGGAAAACGACAAGGGACGAGGCGCTGTTCGTGTAAGTGGGCTCAGCCTGAACAAAGGGCGAGCTGCCTGCAGCGCTCGGACTCTGCGGAGTCATATCATAGAAGATGCCGTACCCGGCCCGGATAACCGTGTTTCCGTCAAACGGCCGATAGGCGAAACCCACCCGGGGCGCCAACTTGTTCCTGTCCGGGTTCACAAGGAAGTCAGAGTTGAACCCGGCGCTGCTGGCGCCAACGATGTCGACATAGCCCTCCGGCAGATAGGGAGAAACAGCGCTCAACCCCTCGTCGGCGACGATGATGCGGCCGGTGATGGGGTCAAACATCGACAGCATCCCGTTAACGGCTTTCCAGGGCGCATGGTACTCGTACCGCAACCCGAGGTTCAGGGTGAGGCGCGAGTTAACTTTCCAGTCATCCTGAAAATACAGATCCACAACGTTCCTGCGTGTGTCCTCGAGCGGTTCCGGCACGCCACGACTCATGCTGGTCGGCACGCCAAACAGGAAGTCTGCGTATGGGTGCCCCGTCTTCGACACACACTTGCCTTTCGAGTCCAACACGCATGAAAACGTGTTGGCGAATTGAACCGCGCCGAAGGTAGAAGCGTGGTACTCCTGGTTCGCGAACCGAACCTTCCCGACCTGTACTCCCATTTTCATGTTGTGGGTGCCCCGAAAGTAGCTCAGGTCGTCGTGGAAATTCGTGTTCATGTTGACGAAGCCGGGATTCAGAGTGACCTGCTGAGAAATGGACGTAACGCTCAGCCCCGAGAAACTGACGTTGAAAACGCCGCCGCCGTCAGGATAAGGTTCATGAAGCCCCTGAATAGGGCCGAGAGACGTGCTACCCAGGTAACTCAGAACCTCGCGGCCCTCGAGCGGGCCTCGGCGTGGATAACCGTTAAAGGCGTGCGAGAACCTGACCTGGTTCAGGAGAGTCGGGCTGAAGGTATGATTCCAGCCGGCGCCGAAAACCTTGCTCTGCCGCTTCCAGTTCTTCCAGCCGAAAGCCGGGAGAGAGGTTTCCCAGTCATTCACGTCCACCTGGTGGAGCTGATAGCTGGCGTAAACGCTGTCGGAGGGCCGGAAGGTGTGGTCCAACTTGGCCACACCGTGCCACTCTTCACTCGCCTCGCCCTGCAGAATCTGCAGGTAGTTCCTGGAACGGAACGTATTCACGTCGCCCACATTCGGGAGGGGCCAGAACCGCTCCTGGATCAGCTTGGAGATAGGATGGATCTGGTTCGCCGGGATCTTGCCGTCCTTGTAGACCTCGCCTGTCAGGGGATTCCTGATCTGGAGTCCGAGGGCCGAAAAGTCACCGTTCCGCCAGGCTTCAAGCGGGACGTTGGGGGTCAGTTCCTCGCGCACCTTGCTCCCCGAATCCTGGTCGGCGGTGAAGTACCAGAAAGTCCGGTTTCTGCCGTCGTAGAGTTTCGGAATGTAGAGCGGGCCGCCCACACCAAACCCGTACTCGAGGTCAATGCCGGAGGCGCGCGTCGCGTCAAAGAAGTCGCGGGCCCTGAACCAGGGGCTCTGGTAGTTATAGAAGCCGAAGCCGTGGACCCTGTTCTCGCCTGATTTCGTTATCAGCATCACATGCCCCAGACCGGCATGCTCGGCGCTGTTGTTCACCATCTCGACCTTCATTTCCTTGTAGGTCTCGGTCTGGTTAGCAAGGTTGGAAATGACGCCGCCCTGGCCGCTGTTAATGCTGCCGCCATCGACCGACATCTGGTACTGATCGGTCCGGCTACCGGCAAAAGAGGGCGAGCTGCTCCGCGGCTGGGTCATCCCCAGGGTCATGAACATGAAGTAAAGGCTGTTGTTGCTCAGGGGCAGCTTATGCAGTTCTGTCTCGGTTCTGCCGCCGGCGATGACCGCACGTTCCGTTTCGATAGCGCCCGCCTCGGCTACTACTTCGACTTTTTGCTGCATTTCGCCGATTTCCAGGCGGATATCCAGACGTCTGGCGGTCCTGGCGCCCAGGATAATCCTGTCCGCCACGAATTCCTTGAAACCGGTCAGGACGGCCGACACCGTGTATTCGCCTTCCCTGACTTCGGGCAGGGTATAAATGCCTGAGTCGTTGGAAAGGGTGGTGAACTTAAGGCCCAGCGTCTTGTGGACTGCTGTCACCTCGACGCCAGGCAGCACCGCACCACTTGGATCGGTGACGCTGCCGGTGATCGTCGCGAAGGTCGATTGGCCGTAACTCGGCGCTGCCAGTGCGATTGCAAGAAACAGCAAGATGCAAACTCGGACTCTCATAATGGCCTCCATACCAGGTGGACTTCTACCCCAATCGTCATGCGACTGATGGCCCTCAGACCCGCCTTCCGACTTTCACTGCCGCGTTCCGCACGCCCCGGATGATGGCATCCAGGTCATCCTTAGTCAGCCGTGGGTGCTGCGGGGTATTCAACTCCCGGCGATAGAAAAACTTCTCGGCATTCGGACACTGATCCTGCCGAAAGCCCAGCTTCTTTAATCCCGAAAAATGATAAGTGGGTTGATAATGCAGAATTCCCTGGATGCCCTCCTCGCGATACAGGACTCTCAGGAAATCGTCGCGCGAAGCACCCAGCTCTTCCTCCTCGATACAGACCGTGTACAGGTGGTAAACGTGCCTGCAGTTCGGGTCTTCGAAAACCGGGGTCACACCCCTGATTCCACTGATGCCCTCGCTTACGTACCTGCCGTTCTGAGTGCGGATCGCGTTGTGCCGGTCCAGCTTGGCCAGCTGGACCAGGCCGACGGCCGCCTGTGCTTCATTCATGCGATAGTTGTTGCCCCATTTGCCGTTGTAGTCCACGACATCAAAATGGGAGGGAATCCAATAGTCTTTCTGATCCTTCCAGTTCTGCAGGTTCATGCAGCGCAGCTTCTCGACACCTTCCGCATAGCGGTCGCTGTTGCAGGTGATCATTCCCCCTTCGCCGAGCGTCGTCATGTTCTTGAGGGAATGGAAACTGAAGCAGCCAAAATCTCCGATCGAGCCCGCTTTCCGCCCCTTGTACTCGGCGCCCGGCGCGTGCGCGCAATCCTCCATGACCGCCAGCTTGTGGCGCGCCGCTATCTCCATGAGCGGATCCATATCGACCATCTGCCCGCCGTAGTGCACCACATAGATCGCCTTGGTCCGGTCCGTGACCTTCCTCGCCACTTCGTTCGGATCGATGTTGAAGGTGCAGGGATTGATATCCGCATAGACCGGGGTTGCGCCCTCTTTCAAAACTACTAAGGTAGTGGCGATGAAGGTATTCGGCGTGACGATCACTTCGTCACCCGGGCCGAGTCCAAGCACCTGCGAACAGACGTGCATCGCGGTGGTGCAGTTGGAGACCGCGTAGGCGTACCTGGTGCCCGTGTATTGGGCAAACTCCTTCTGGAAGGCAAGGACCTGCGGACCCATGGTGAGCGAGTCCTGCTTCATGGCACGAAGAACAGCGGCCTCTTCCTCGCCGTCGTAGATGCTCCCGAAGAACGAATAGGGGACCTTCAGATGCACCGCTTCGTCCACGGAGTAACTGCTCGTGATCCCTCCGGCCGATTCTTTCCCGACATTGACCTGACTGCCCTGCTCACTCGTTCGCGCCATTCGTGTACCTCCTCCTGGAGCAACTCGTTCACGTCCTGCGCTTTACAAGAGCCAAGAGCCGACTCTTCCGGAGCGTGAAGCTCTAACCCTGGCGAAGCGGCATCAGGCTACCGCCGCAATCTGCCGCTGTCAACGAGAAAATAACAAAGTGCGAACAAAATATGGCAATAGTGGCGACTCTCGCCCTCTTCTACTAACTCGACTGTTAGAAAGTAGCCGCTTTCTCCCACAGGCGGCAGTTAAGTTGTTGAGTATGTTTGAGAGTTGATCGAATCAGGCGGAGAGGTTCGTCCTCTCTTAGCGGACGAACCGGATCCGGCCGAACCGGCTGGGCACGTGAAAATCCGGGCGGGGAGTAAGAGTCGGCCAGAGGGCCAGGTAACGGCGGAGATCGGGTGGCCCGTCGGCTCGGAACAGATTCAAAGACCATTCGTCCCCGGCCTGGAGCCCGGTGCTCGAGACAACCTTGATAGGCACCTTAAGCTCGGCGGTCCACACCGCCCCCCCGGGATCGATTCGGGCACAGACGCCGGCATTCAGCCGGCGGTCCCAGTTGTAGAACGGACGGCCTTCCCGGAAGATCACTTCCAGGTCTATCCAGTGCCCGGAAGGCGCCACCTCAAACTCATAATAGTGATCGACACGTTGGCATTGAGGCGAGATAAGAACCTCCGCGATGTCCAGGTCCCACAGCTGCCAACGGGGCTGCTCGACCGGCGCGGCGGTATCGATAGTCAGTTCCTGATAGGGGCACGAGAACCCGAAATACAACGCCGTTTCCGACCAGAGGCAATAGAGGTCGGAGGCAAGCCGGCCGGCCGGTGTCCCATCCCAGCACCGGTCGATACAAACTGTGGGCGTTCCCGACGCCCGGAACACGCTCAGATCGCCGGTCAGGTCGAAGTCTTCATGCTTCCTGGCGTGAATGATGTGCAGTTGGCGTTCCATAGTATCCCAAGAAGTGGCAGCCGAAGGGGACGGCCGCTGGGGCCTTTTTCAACACCTCGGAGTGCGCGACTCTGCACGCACCCTCACCCCCTCGGTGTAACAAAAGTCACGAATAACGGCAGCAAAATGCTAAACCGGGGCCGACTTGCTGTCAATCGGTCTAGTAACTGGGGCTTTTATGGCTGGCCGACTGGTCAGTTACTAACACCGCCGTCATCATTTTCTTGACTTGGGACCCCGGGCGTGGTTATTTTTGTCACGACAATTCCCGTATTTCTGGGAGGAATCGGCGCATGAGGAGAGTTTTCGTTTTGCATGCAGTGGTCGGCTGTCTGCTCGTCTCGGGGTTCGCATCGGTTTTTCCTCCGCCCCAGCAGATGCAGGTGACCAAGGAAAAATTCGGTCTGGCCGACTGGTTCATCGCCGTCCCCCCCAAGGCTTCATCCCAGGACATGTTCCTGGCCCGATCGTTTTCTGCCTTCCTCGTAGATCGGTGGCAGTTGGCTCTGCCCGTCCGGGAGATCTCGAAACTCCCTTCTGGCCGTCCGGTTATCGTGATGGGGACAGGTCAGAACGCCCTGGTGCGACAGGCTCTGGAGCGCGGGAAGATGGACGTCAGTACCCGAGCAGGCGGCCCCGAGGGATATGTGTTGGATGTTCAGAAGGATTTGATCCTGATAGCGGGGGGCGACGACGCCGGCACCTTCTACGGACTGCAGTCCTTGCGCCAGCTTGTCGGTCGCACCTCGGACCAGGTCCAAGTGACTCAGGCATCCATACAGGATTGGCCCTATAAACCGTTCCGCGGTGTCAAGGTTTACCTGCCCGGACGCGATAATCTGCCGTTTTTCAAGCGCTTCCTGAGTGAATTCGTCGCGCTGTACAAGTTCAACAAGCTCATCCTCGAAATGAACGCCGGGATGCGGCTGGATCGCCATCCTGAAGTGAACGCCGGATGGATTGAATTGGCCAACGACCTGAACTACAGCCGCCGTCACCGTCCCGAAGGCCCGAACGGCGAGTTTACCGACTCGGTCCATCATGACACCGCTGACGGGAGAATGCTGGAAAAGGCGGAAGTCGCGGACCTCGTTGCGTTCGCCGCTCAGCACCACGTCGAGGTGATTCCGGAGATTCCCGCACTGACGCATTGTTACTACCTGTTGACCCGCCACCGGGAGCTGGCGGAGATTCAGAACGCGGAGTGGCCGGACACTTACTGTCCCTCGAATCCGGCCAGCTACGAGCTGCTTTTTGACGTCGTGGATGAGTACCTCGAGGTGATTAAGCCTCGGATGGTGCACATGGGACACGACGAGTGGAGAATGCCGGTAGGCGTGTGTCCAGCGTGTCGCGGCAAAGATCCCAGAGATCTCTTCATCGCTGACCTGAAGAAGATCCACGGCCACCTGACCGGGAAAGGTGTGCGCCTGGCTATCTGGGGCGATCACTTGAACGAACGAGTGCGCGGGGTCAAGACACAGGCCAAGAAGCTCGACTCGGGTTTCGAGTACGAGACTCCGGGCGGATTGACGTCGGAGCAGGTCAAGACTCACGTCCCCAAAGACATTCTGATCTTCAACTGGTTGTGGGAGGACATGCACGGCGGAGCAAAGAACGACAACGAACTGAGTGAGTGGGGTTTCGAGCACATCTACGGCAACTTCACCGAGAAGTTCGTTAATTACGCCGAACGCAGCAAACTGAAAGGTCTGATCGGCGGGGCTCCTTCGGCCTGGGCCGTTTCTTCGGAGCTGAGCATCGGGAAAGACCGCCTTCATAATTTCCTCGGAACTTCCGGGCTACTCTGGTCGACTCAATGGCCCGAGCTTTCTGACCTCTATCGAAACATCCAGGCGTTGATGCCCGAGGTACGGCGCAATCTGAGGGGGAGGAGCAGTCCCAGCCAGGACGGGGATCCTGTGGTCCCGGTCCCGCTGCCGACCGGCGGTACAGCGTGCATCAAGCCGCCGGTTGCGGTGAGGTCCGGCCGTATCGAGGTTGAGGGAAAGGCTTTCGATTTGTCCTCGTCCCTGATCACATCTTCGGCGACCGACGCGCCGGTCATTCCCATTGGCGAGGACTTCAGCAGCCTGATTTTCCTCCATGGGCTGGCCAACGAGGCGGATAACAACGTGGTGGACCGCCTTATCTATAACGTGGACGATACTTCGGATCTGCTCGGTTATTACGAAGTGCTTTATGAAGACAATCTGAAGGTCACGGTTCCGGTCCGCTACCGGGTAAACATACTGCAATGGCAATGGGGCAAGAACCCCACGAACGGGTATTACTGCTGGGGCGCCGACCACGTCGACGTCAGCCAGGCAGGAGATTCGAGCTGCAGCTTCTTCGCTTACGAGTGGGTCAACCCCAGGTTCGGGAAAGTGATAAAAGAGGTGAGGCTCTTCCCTTCCAAGGGCTTTCGGGATTGGACTGGAAAGACGATCGATGAGAACTCGATCTGGCTGGCCGCGATCAGCGGCGTCAAAAAGAGGCCTTTTCCTGATCCTATAAAGGCTGCGGCCGCCAACCGATGAGCGCCGGGACCCAGCGCGGAATGTGAGTGGTTATGGAAAGCGCTTTGACAAAGAAGGAGCATGACAAGGCAGTCATCACGGCGGCAGTGCGGATGTTTGGACCGCTTTCCCGTGTTGAACTGCATCGCCTGACTCATTGGCGGCCGAGTACGATCTCGACGCTCGTGCGGGAGCTCCTCGAGGAGGGGAGGCTGCGGGAGGCAGGGACCTCCAACAACCCGCTCGGCCGCAAGCAGGTCCTCCTCAGAATCAACGAAAGCTACGGTTTCATTCTGGGAATGGAGTTGGATTCCGAGAAAGTGATCGCGGCAACGATGGACCTGACCCCCCAAATCCTCGCCATGGTGTCACAGCCCGCTCGGCTGGATGGCGGTGTTGAAGGACTGCTCAACCAGCTCCGGGACTGCGCAGACCACCTGATTCAGCAGCAGAAGGCGGCGGGGCAGCAGCTGCTCGGAATCGCGTTCGCCGACACCGGCCTGGTCGACACGCAAAACGGAGTGTCGATCAGCTCGTCGCTGACCGAATTCTGGCAAAATGTGCCGCTACGACAGCTTTTCGAAGACGAGTTTCACGTGGCCTTCCTCCTCGAGAGCAATACGCGCGCAAAAACAGTGGCCGAGCGAATCCTGGGCGCCGGCGAAATGGCTGATGACATGGCCTACATCGACTACGGCGTGGGTATCGGAGCGGGTATCTTCACAGGCGGACGCCTGCTTCGAGGGTCGCGGGACACGGCCGGAGAACTGGGACACACCCAGGTCGCCGAGAACGGTCCTTCGTGCAAATGCGGCAGCTTCGGTTGCCTGGAGGCAGTGGCCAGCGGAGCGGCGATCGCGGGGCGAGCGCGTCAGGCGATACGTGATGGCGCCAGCTCTAAGGCTCTTGCGCTGGCCGGTGAGGCAGACAAGGTGAACGGGAGAACGGTCCTTGAGGCCGCCAGGCTCGGGGACAAACTCTGCACTTCGCTCATGGAGGACGCCGAAGATTACCTCGGACTGGCGATTGCCAACCTGGTCAACCTGTTCAATCCTTCGGTCGTAGTGCTCGGAAAGCGCTTCGAGCTGGCCGGCCCGGCCCTGACCGACCGAATCGCCCGCATCGTCAAGCGCCAGGCTTTGCCTCACGCCACCGAGAACCTGGTCTTCCGGATCGGGAAGTTCGGTGATGACGCGGCTGTCCTGGGCGCCGGGCTCCTGGTACTCGAGCGGCTTTTCGAGATCCCGGCGCTGAAACCGCCCGAATTCCTGAAGCTGGACGCTCACAACCAAGGGCTTCCACTGGAATTGCGACGGACTTAACCGCACGGGCGTGCTCGAGTCGCGTTACAGAGCCGCGCACGCAGTGCGCGGCTTCGTAACGCGACTCGAGCACGGCTTCTGCAACGCTTGAACGAACACAGGATCAACCATGAAAAAACTGAAGTGGGGAGTCATCGGGGCGGGAGGGATCGCCGACCGCCGAACCATCCCGGCTTTACTCCAGGCTCAAAACTGCGAGCTGTGCGCCGTTATGGATGTTCATAACGTCGAGGCACTGAGCAAAAAGTACGGCGTCCCCGGATATTCAGACGCGGCGCTCCTCCTCGAGCATCCCGGTGTCCAGGCCGTCTACATTGCCACTCCGGTCCATCATCATCTGAGTCAGATACAGGCTGCGGCCGCGGCAGGCAAGCACGTCCTGGTCGAGAAACCGCTGTGCATGACCTCAGCTGAGGCTCGGGAGGCAATCGCGGCCTGCCGGCAGGGGGAAGTGCTTTTGCAGGAAGGCTACATGATGCGTCTGCACGCCGCTCACCAGCGAATCCTCGAGGTCATCGGCTCCGGAAGGATAGGCAAACCGGTCTATGTGCGCGCGCAGCTTTCCTGCTGGTACCCCAGAATCGACGGCGCCTGGCGGCAAGAGCCGTTGAAGGGTGGAGGCGGAGCGCTGATCGACATGGCGACTCACCTGTACGATCTGCTCGAAATGCTGATTGGAAGAATCCGACTGGTCGGGACGCGGGTCAGTACGCAAGTGCAGGACTATCCGGTGGAAGACAGCGCCACAACACTCCTCGAATTCGAGTCCGGCTGCCACGGGACAGTCGATACCTTCTATTGCCTCCCCGATGCCGCGTCGCGCACGCGACTCGAGATTTACGGAAGCCGCGGAGCGGTGCTCTCCGAAGGAACCATAGGACAGGGCAGCGACGGCAAACTCGAGGTCTATTCCGAAGAGGCCGGGAGAAGTTACGAGGCAGGACAGAGGAAGGATGTCGAAACGGCCTTTCAGCCGGAGACCTTCGACCGGGTAAATCCCTACACCAGGGAGTGCGAGCTTTTCGCTGAAGCGGTGTTGGAAGGCGCGCGTTCGGTGAAGATTAACGATGCCGACCACGGCCTCCACATTCTCGAGGTTGCGGAGGCCGCGTACCGGTCGTCACGAGAAAACCGGTTCATAGAGGTCTAATCGAAGACTAGTAAAAAAGCCTTCTGCTTCAGCTGGTCCCTGGTCGTCTTGCGTCGAATTCAGAAATCAGACCGGAGTCTTGGAAAGGCTTTGTTAATCTTATCCGATGGGAATCGTCTGGAAGTATGGAGCGCAAGCGATCCCGCGAGCCGCGGGTCGCGTAGATCGAATTGAAAGGACCGGCAACGACATCCTGGTCGAGGGATGGATGCTTCTCCCTGGAGTGCCGAACGGCTTTCCTCTCGTTTTCGTCGATTCCGTTTTTCAGGGACCGGCGACCGAGGTTATCCGCGAAGACGTGGCCAGAGTGCATCCCTGGGTTGCGGATGCGCAAAAGGCCGGATTTCTATACAGGGGGCCGATCGAGAATAGTGTTCGGAACGAGAAGTGGGCCAGTCTGGAGTTGATCCGGGGAGATCCCAGCCGCCCGCTCGCTTATCTCAACACGCTAATACCGATGACCCCGCAGAGTTCACTCCCGTGCCCGCCGCTTGATCTGGTTCGCCAAATCGGTTCTCCGGATGCCCCTTCGTACGCGGAACAAGGTCGGAAAAGCTTCTCCGATTTCGACCAGGCAATTGGCAGAAACCTTGATGGCATCAAAATCAACCGGCTTCTTGATTGGGGCTGCGGATGCGGTCGTATCAGCTCTTATTTTCTGGACATCCGCCCCGACATCGAGATCACAGGTTGTGACGTGGCGAGCAACTGCGTGGAATGGTGCAAAAGCCATTTGCCGGGGGGAAGGTTCTTCCGGTCAGGGCTGTTCCCGCCACTGGATTTTCCAGACAGACACTTTGACGTCGTGATTGCCTCCTCCGTCATGACTCACCTTACCAGGAATTCCCAACTAGACTGGCTTCGCGAAATGAGGAGGATTCTCTCTCCAGGCGGTCTGTTTCTCGCATCCGTTCTTGGCCGGTACTCGGCAGCCCGAGAGTGTCATGCACCCGTTAGCATTCGTCAGAGGCTACGCGCCCACTTCAGCCGCAGGAAGGCCGGCCTGGGATCAACCAAACCGGGGATTGACGATCGGGTCCAGAACCGGAGTCTGGACGGCATCGTCCCCGCCGGGTATTACAGGAACGTGTTTCAAACAGCGGAGTACACTCGGGAAGTGTGGTCCAAGGAGATGGAAGTTCTGGACTACATAGAGCGCGGCCTGGACAGCTACCAAGACCTGGTTATCGTCAGGCGACCTGACTGAGGAGAGCGGTTCGTTGGCTGGGGGACAGGGATTCGAACCCCGATAGCGTGGTCCAGAGCCACGAGTGTTGCCGTTACACCATCCCCCAGCAAAGAGGCGGCAGAAGAGGATTATACCAAACCCCGAGCGGCTTGCGAAATCAGCTTTTGGCTGCGCCGGCGACTTCGAGACGGGTGGTCGCTTTCTCGAGCGAAATCACCGCCTGGCCGTAGTCGACATCGGGACTTTTCGAGCGAAGCAGCTTTTCCGCCTCTTCCTTCTTCTGGCGGGCACGCGCCACGTCGATTTCCTCCGGCTTCTCGATGATCTCGGCGAGAACCGAGACGCGATCCGGCAAGACCTCGACGAAGCCCCAGCTGCAGAAGAGGCGGACTTCCTCTCCCGCCGTCCGGTAGCTGATCACACCAATACGCAGTTCCGACAGGAGAGGCGCATGTCCCGGCAGGATACCGAGATACCCGGTCACGCCCGGAACCGTAACGGCTTCCACCTCGCCCCTGAAGAAAAACCGGTCGGGGGTGACAATTTCCAGATGAATTACTTTAGGTAACGGTTCAGGCATATTGACGATTTACGATTGACGATTGACGACTGGGACCAGGACCGCCGAACGATTGACTCGATTCCTTAATCGTCAATCGTCAATCATCAATCGTTAATTCCTTTTAGGCTGCCTCTTCCTGCATCTTCCGCGCTTTTTCCAGAGCTTCTTCGATCCCGCCGACCATGAAGAATGCCTGCTCGGGGATCTCGTCGTACTTCCCTTCGGCCAGTTCCTTGAAGCCGCGGACCGTATCTGCGATTGGCACGTACTTGCCTTTCAGGCCTGTGAACTGCTCGGCGACAAAGAAGGGCTGAGAGAAGAACTTCTGGATCTTCCGCGCGCGGGAAACTGTGAGCTTGTCTTCTTCGGAAAGTTCGTCGATACCCAGAATGGCGATAATGTCCTGCAGCTCGCGATAGCGCTGCAGGATGCCCTGGACGGTGCGCGCCACATGGTAATGCTCCTCGCCGATAACCCGGGGATCGAGAATACGGCTCGTGGATGCCAATGGATCGACTGCCGGGTAGATCCCCTGCTCCATGATCTTGCGGTCCAGGTTGGTCGTCGCGTCCAAGTGGGCAAAAGTCGTCGCCGGCGCCGGGTCGGTGTAATCGTCGGCCGGGACGTAAATGGCCTGGATTGAGGTGATAGATCCTTTTTTCGTCGTCGTGATACGCTCTTGAAGCTCACCCATCTCGGTAGCGAGGTTCGGCTGATAACCGACGGCCGAAGGCATCCGGCCAAGCAAGGCGGAGACTTCCGAGCCGGCCTGCGTAAACCGGAAGATATTATCGATGAACAGGAGTACGTCCTGCCCCTCTTCATCACGGAAGTATTCGGCCACGGTCAGGCCGGTCAGCCCGACCCGCAGTCGCGCTCCGGGCGGCTCCGTCATCTGGCCGTAGACCAGCGCGGCTTTGCTGATAACTCCTGACTCGTTCATCTCAATCCACAGGTCGTTGCCTTCACGGGTCCTCTCGCCCACTCCGGCGAAGACGGAAAAACCGCCGTGTTGAGTGGCGATGCGGTTAATCAACTCCATGATGATGACCGTTTTGCCGACCCCGGCGCCGCCGAAAAGGCCGATCTTTCCACCGCGGGCGAACGGTTCGATTAAGTCAATGACCTTGATGCCGGTCTCCAGCATTTCGGTCTCGGTGCTCTGATCCTCAAAGGTCGGGGCGGGCCGGTGGATCGGGTAACGCTTCTCGGCTTTGACAGGGCCTTTCTTGTCGACCGGTTCTCCCAGCACGTTGATCACGCGTCCCAGAGTCTCCCGTCCCACCGGAACGGAGATCGGGGCGCCCGTATCGATCGCCTTCATTCCACGAACCACACCATCGGTCGGCTGCATGGAGATGCACTTCACGACTCCCTCACCCAAATGCTGCGCAACCTCGAGGGTCAGATCGATAGGGATCGGGGTCTCAAATCCGTCGCCGACAACCTTGATCGCACTGTAAATCGGCGGCACGTGGCCAGATTCGAACTGGACATCGATGGTGGGTCCCACGACCTGCAACACTTTTCCGACCACTTCTGGCATTGTCTCGCTCCTTCAGTGTCCGCGGCGCAACGCCCGCGGCTCTGATACCTTCACTCAGCCAGGGCCTCGGCCCCGCTGACGATTTCAATGAGTTCCTTGGTAATGGACGCCTGACGCATCTGGTTCATCCGCAGGGTCAGAGTGCCGATCATGTCCTCGGCGTTCCTGGTGGCCGAGTCCATCGCCGTCATGCGCGCCCCGTGCTCCGCCGCCTCGGATTCGAGCATGGCTCGGAAGATCTGGGTTTCGACGTGCTTCGGCAGGAGGCGATCGAAAATGAGCGCCGGAGGCTGCTCGTAAATGTAGTCGAGGAACACCTCTCGGCCTTTAGGCTCCAAGCGGCGTATCGGCAGCAGCGGCTCGATGACCAGGCGTTGCTGAATAACCGATTTAAACTCGTTATAGACCAATTGAACGGAATCCAACTCACTCTTTACGTAGTAATCAACAATCGCCCTCGCGATTTCCTGGGCGTAGGAATAACTGACGCCGCTGCTGACATTCAGATACTGGTGTTTGATCGGCCAGGATCTCTTGGCAAACCAGTCGACGCCCTTCCTGCCCAGGAGGGCCAGGGTCAGCCGCTGGTTGGCCGCATCGCTCTCAATATAGCGCACGGCGGCTCTGATGATGTTCGCGTTGAACGCTCCGCACAGCCCTTTGTCGCTGGTCACGACGACCAACATGACGCGCTGGTTGTCGCGCTCGGCGAGAAGCGGGTGGCACGCGGGATCAACGCGAGTCGCCACCGAGTTGAGGACCGCGAGCATGCGGTTGGCATAGGGGCGGGCCGCGAAGATCCGATCCTGCGCCCGCCGTAGCTTTGAGGCCGCTACGAACTTCATGGCTCGCGTAATCTGCCGGATGTTCTTGACCGATCGTACGCGCCGCCTGAGATCTATTAGATTTTCGCCTGGCATATTTGGTTCGAGTTAAGCGCTACGCCACTTTCTCCTCTTTAAATCGCGTCTTGAAATCCGCGATCGCATCGCGCAGCCGAGTCCGCAGATCGTCGTCCAGCGCGCGCTTCTGCCTGATATCCTGCAAAACGGCCGACCCGGGGCCTTCCATGAAGCTTTTCAGGCCGTCTTCAAACGGCCGGATCTCGGTCAGTTCCAGGTCGTCCAGAAAGCCGTTGGTGCCCGCGAAAACCAGCACGATCTGAAACTCGACCGGCAGCGGCTGATACTGCGCCTGCTTCAGCAGCTCGGTCAAACGGCCGCCGCGGGCCAACTGGCGCTGCGTGGCTTTGTCCAAGTCCGAGCCAAATTGCGCAAAGGCCGCCAGTTCCCGGTATTGAGCAAGTTCCAAACGAAGGGTGCCCGCGACTTGCTTCATGGCCTTGATCTGCGCGGAGCCGCCGACCCGGCTGACCGAATAGCCCACGTTAATAGCCGGACGAATGCCGGAATGGAACAGGTCGGTTTCGAGGAAGATCTGGCCGTCTGTAATCGAAATGACGTTGGTAGGAATGTAGGCGGAAATGTCGCCCGCCTGAGTCTCAATGATCGGAAGCGCGGTCAGACTGCCGCCGCCGAAGTCGTCGCTTAGCTTGGCCGCCCGCTCGAGCAGCCGGCTGTGCAAATAGAAGACGTCTCCCGGGAAGGCCTCACGCCCGGGCGGCCGCCGCAGCAGCAGGGAGATTTCGCGATACGCCGCAGCATGTTTGGACAGATCATCGTAGATGATCAGCACATGGCCGCCCCGGTCCCGGAAGAACTCGCCCATGGCGCACCCGGCGTAGGGAGCCAGGTACTGCATGGTCGCCGGATCGGAGGATGCGGCTGAGACGACGATCGTTTTGTGCATGACCTCGTGGTCGGTCAGCGTCTTGACGACCCGGGCAATCGTCGATCGCTTCTGGCCGATCGCCACGTAGATGCAAACGACGTCCGTGTCCTTCTGATTGATGACAGTGTCGAGAGCGATGGCGCTTTTGCCAGTCTGGCGATCGCCGATAATCAACTCGCGCTGCCCCCTGCCGATTGGAACCATCGAGTCAATCGCCTTAATGCCGGTTTGAAGCGGCTCCCGGACGGGCTGGCGATCGATCACGCCCGGCGCGATCCGCTCGACCGCATTGAATTCTGTCGTATGAACCGGCCCCTTGCCGTCGATCGGCCGGCCCAAGGCATCGACGACGCGGCCGAGCATCGCCTCTCCGACCGGAACCTGCATGATGCGGCGGGTGCGCTTGACCGTGTCGCCTTCCTTGACGAGGTGAAACTCGCCGAACAGAACGACGCCGACGTTGTCCTCTTCCAGGTTCAACGCCAGACCGTAAACCTCGTGTGGGAATTCGAGCAGTTCGAGCGCCATGACCTTTTCCAGTCCATGGACGCGCGCGATACCGTCGCCGGTTGAGATAACGGTTCCGACCTCGCTGACCACCACCCCCGTGTCGAAGTCCCTGATCTGTTCTCTGATGATCTTACTGATCTCTTCTGCTTTTATCGCCATTAACCGCTCCCGTAAAAGGCAGGAGTTGGAAGTCAGGAGTCAGAAGTCAGAATGGGAAAGGCGAGGAGAACCACCTGGTCGCCTTTATCCCTTCTGACTCCTGACTCCTGACTTCTGACTTCTGCTTTTTCATTCCGCCTGCAATTGCTCTTTTATTTGCTTAAGTTGGGCTCGAATGGAACCGTCGAAGATCGTCGAACCGAGTTGTACCTTCAGTCCGCCAATGAGGGAATCGTCCTCTACATAGCTCAGCCGGACCACCTTCCCCGTACGGTCTGCCAGCAGACTCTCCAGCCTCGCCTGGGTCAGCTGATCGAGCGCTTTTGCGGAAGATACAGTGCCCCTCACGACTCCCCGACTCTCATCAAGCGCCGTTTGGTAAGCCTCCAGAACCTGCTCGAATTGGCCCAGCCGCGCCGCCCTCAGGAGGACCAGCAGGAAGTTGAGCGTCGTATGGCTGATGGGAATCCGGGGAGCTACTGCTTCAAGGATAGTACGCTTCCGGGCAAAAGGCAGGGCCGGGTTGGTCAGGGTCTCGAACAACTGCGGATAGTCGGTCAGTAACTGTCGAACAGTTTGAAGTTCGTCCAAAACCTGATCTGCCCGGCGTTCCTCTAAAGCCACGTCGGCCAGCGCCCGAGCATACCTGCGTACAACTGCTGATGTCATTCCCCTCGCCCCTTATTTCTTCTCCCCGAGACTGACGAAGAAACGATCAACGACCTTGCGTTCGTCCTGCGGCCGGATCTCCCGGCCGATTCGGCGCTCGGCCAGATCTACCGCCAATTCGGCGGCGTACTCTTTGAGCTCTTTCTGCGAGGCCCGGGTCACATTCTCGATCTCACGACGGGCATTCTCCAGCAGGCGCTCGGCGTCTTTTTGGGCTTGCTCCCGGACGCGTTCGCGTTCCAGGTGGGCCTGCCTCTCCGCTTCTTCGCGAATAGACGCCAGTTCCTGGTCAATGTTGGTCACACGATCTTCGAGCTTGGCCCGCTCCGAGCGAGCTTTCTCGTAGGCGTCCGCCGAGGAGCGGATTTCATCACCGATGGATGTGGCTCGACCCGCAAAGAACCGCTTAGCCGGGATGCGGATAAAGTAAATAATCACGCCGAACAGGATGAACAGGTTGACCCAACGACCGATGGTCTCGATCCAGCCCCAGCCCTCCTCGTGTCCCTCTTCCGCTGCGAAAGCGACCAAAGGCAACACGCAGGAGAGGCCGACGACGGCTATTGCAGCCACAAGGGTGAACGCCAATTTGAGAGTGCGATGTTTCATGCTTTTCTGGAATCCGTCCGGTCCCGGTAAAACGTGACCGGGCGAGAATCAGGAGCGTTGCAGGATCCGGGCGGTGATCAGCACCGCCACCTCTTCCGACTCCTGTTGCAGGCGGTGCCGGGCCTTTTCTGCCTCAGCCCGGATTTCGTCCTTGGCCTGCTTCAGCACCTGCTCAGCGTCGGTGCGCGCCTGAGCCATGGCCTGCTGCCGTTCTTGCAAGGCGGCTGCGCGCAAGCTGTCGGCCAACCGATAGCCGGCCTGCTTTTCCTGCTTTATCCGGGAGGTGTACTCTTCCAACAGCGCCTGTTGGTATTCAAGCTCTTTCTGAGCTTTCTGCCTCATCTCGATCGTTCGTTCCCGGCGAATGTCCAGGATCTTCAGAAGCGGCTGAAACAGCAGTTTATTGAGGGCAAAAAGAGTAATAAGAAAGATCAGAGACGCTACTGGTAAAGTCCAATCCGGATTGATCACACACGACTCCTACTGCCTCTATGAAAAGGTTCTTTCTAGCATGTTTCCTTCTCTAACGTCAAGGCGGGTGCATGCAGTTTTATTCACCCCGGACCCGCTCCTGTGCCCGATTCGCCTTACGGAGCCGCGCACGGAGTGGAGGGCTGCGAAGCGTTGTGTGCGAAGCGGCTTGGAGCGAAGTAAGCGGGACCAACCAACGAACTTATAAGGCGCGTTGGGTGGTCCCGCTTACTTCGCTCCAGGCCGCTTCGCGGAAAACGCTCCGCAGCCTTCCGCTCCGTGCGCGGCTCGATAAGGCGACTCCAGCCCCAAGTTGACCCGCTGGCGACGGCCTTGCGACGACTGGCTACGGAAATGCTAGAATGCACATTCTCT
>Ga0105104_10000330_pt1 | contig 35823 bp, 37 predicted proteins | sample PPLLaktember2015_3_FD_87034 | JGI IMG/M metagenome (GOLD analysis project Ga0105104, IMG submission 87034) | Freshwater sediment microbial communities from Prairie Pothole Lake near Jamestown, North Dakota, USA - PPLs Lake P7 Core (6) Depth... | ecosystem: Environmental > Aquatic > Freshwater >... | reverse complement strand
CTCATTCCCTCTACTGACAAAAGTTCTTTGGCCCACTTACTTTTTTGAAAAAAAGTAAGCAAAAAACTTCTATTAATTAAAGTAAAACTCATTCCCTCTACTGACAAAAGTTCTTTGGCCCACCTTTCTTACAAGAAAGGTGGGTGGGTTGAAAATAATTTTGTTTTCGTCTACAATAGAGGCTTGAAAGAAAGAGGTTTCAATGTTTACACATGCAATAGTAAAAAGACCGGGTCGGTCCCTGGTAGAAGGAATCACAACGGCTGCACTGGGGAGACCGGATTATACTCGTGCACTTGGTCAGCATGACCGGTATATCGACGTACTCGCTCAATGTGGGGTTAAAGTGACCATCCTTGAAGCGGAAGAGCAATACCCGGACTCGGTTTTCATCGAAGACACGGCGGTTTTAGCGGAGCGGTGCGCGGTAGTGACTCGGCCGGGTGCACCTTCGCGGCAGGGAGAAGAAATCTCGGTACTCAACGCCCTTCACACTTTCTATTCCAATATCGAACGAATCCAAGCCCCAGGAACTTTGGAAGGCGGGGATGTAATGAGAGTAGGCGACCATTTCTATGTCGGTTTATCTGCTAGAACCAATGATGAAGGGTTTCAACAATTTTCCGATATTATGAATAAATATGGTTATACAGCAGCAGCGGTTCAGATGACGGATTTTCTCCATTTGAAAACCGGCTTGGCTTACCTGGAAAATAACAACCTATTGGTGGCCGGGGAATTTGTTCATCATGCGGACTTTACTGCTTTTAACCGGATTGTTATCGATAAAGAAGAATCTTATGCGGCTAATTGTATATGGGTTAATGATGCCGTATTGGCCCCGATGGGTTTTATGAAAACGAAAGCAGCGGTCGAAATGGCCGGTTACACCGTGCATGAAGTCGATGTTTCCGAATTCAGGAAATTGGATGGCGGTTTAAGCTGCCTTTCACTGCGATTTAAGAAGGAGGACTAATCATGAAAGCCAGTATAAAATGGAAAGAAGGAATGGCCTTTGAAGGTGAACTCGACGGCCATCAAATAATGATCGATGCGGACCCCCAATTCGGCGGTAAAAACCTGGGACCGCGGCCAAAAGGTTTAACACTGCTGTCCCTGGCCGGATGCACCGGTATGGATGTGATCTCTATCCTGGCTAAAATGAGAGTAAAAGTGGATTCTTTTTCAGTGGAAACCGATGGCGTTATTGAAAAAGATTTCCCCAAGCGAATAATGGAAATCGTAATCAAATATATTTTCACCGGTAACGACTTGCCCCTGGATCGAATAAAGCAGGCCATCGAACTTTCCGCCAACACCTACTGCGGTGTTTCCGCCACTCTCAGGCCTTCGGTCAAATTATCTTCCCAGATCATCATTAATGGCCAGTTGGTTCCAGATTAAATTTTTATATGATCCTGGTGGTTGGCCCCGGTATGAATAGGATTGAAGTGGAAGCTAAAGCACAGGCACAGACCGAGAAATTGGAAATCCTCGATAAAATCGAAAAGATGATAAAACCGTTGAATCCGCCGGTCCAGGCTTTTGAAAATAGTATACGAAGGACACCTTTCAGGATTTTAATTTCGGTTTTGATCAGTTCCCGTACCAAAGACGAAGTGACGCACCTGGCTTCCGGGCGATTGTTTACTGAAGCGGATACCCCGCAGCAAATGGAGCAATTGGAGGAGAAGGCGATCGAGCGGTTGATTTTTCCTGTTGGGTTTTATAGACAGAAAGCAAAACATATTAAACAGATCGCTCAATGGGTGACCCAGTCCGGGTGCGGGCAGGTGCCCGATACATTTGAAGGTTTGACCGCACTGCCCGGCGTCGGTCGTAAAACCGCTAACCTGGTATTGGCGCTGGCGTTCAACAAACCTTCTATTGCTGTCGATATCCACGTGTTCCGCATCTCGCAGCGGTTGGGTTGGGCAAAAGGAAATAAACCGGAAATCATCGAAGAACAATTGAAAAAACTATTTCCTTCATCTCACTGGCGGCGCATTAACCAGGCCCTCGTGGGTTTCGGGCAAACGCTTTGTAAACCCATCAAACCTCTCTGCCATCGCTGTGAAATCTCTTCTTATTGCCTTTACTACCGCGAACACCTCGCCCCTTCCCATCCCCAAAATCAAAAACATCCTAAAATAAAAAAAAATGATTGATATCACCGATTTAAGTTACCGCGTCAATAACCGTGAAATCCTTGAAAAGCTCAATTTAACTATGGAAGAAGGAGATTCCTGGTTGATATTCGGGCCCAATGGGGCGGGCAAGACCACTTTGCTTAAAATTTTATGCGGTTTCCTCCGGGATTTTGACGGGCAGGTACATTATCGCGGCAGCGATATAAAAAGAATGACCATAAAAGAGTTAGCCAGGATTATTTCCTACCAACCCCAGTTCGATGAGTTTTCCCTCCCTCTTAAAGTCAGGGAAGTTCTATTGGCTGGCCGTTACCCGTACAAATCTTTTTTCAAGGATTACTCGGACGAGGATTATCGGATTTATCGCGATGTGGTTCGCAGGATGGACTTAGAAGCTTTTGAAAATAGGGATATCACTACCTTGAGCGGCGGCGAACGGAAAAAAGTGTTGTTGGCCTCCGCTTTTATCCAGGATGTAGCTATCGTTTTTTTCGATGAACCGTTTTCTTTTCTTGATCCCGAAGCCGTAGCAAACCTGAGGAAAATGATGGTGGAGATGAATAGGATGGGCAAAACGCTGGTGGCAGTATCTCACCGGTTTGAAGTTTTGTTCCCGGTTGTGAACAAAATCCTGGCTTTGAAAGATGGTAAAATACTTTATGCCGGGCCTAAAGTATTTGATAAACAATTATTAAAAGCGGTTTACAATACTTCATTCGAGAAGATCGTATGGGAGGAGAAGGAGATTATTTTCCTGGATGCATGATGAGAAAGAAGTATATTATCATAATTGTGATGGGATTGGTGTTGGTTGTCCTGCTGCCCTTTATCGGTGTTGTAAAAATAAGCCCGGCGAAAGTGATATCGTCCGAAGCGGGGCTGGAGAATTTTATTTTCTGGCAGCTTCGAGTTCCCCGCACTTTAATTGCGTTTATGGTAGGGTCTGCGTTGGCTTTAGCCGGTTTGATTTTCCAGAATATTTTTAAAAATAACCTGGCCACGCCGTATACGTTGGGAATTTCTTCCGGTGCTGCGGCTTTCACCGTAATGGCGATGAAGTTCAGGTTGTCGATCATGTTCCTGGGTTTGAATGGTCTTTATATCTATGGATTTACCGGTGCATTGGTTACTATCTTTATAATTCTTGGAATAGCCCGGATCGTTAAAAGTTTTTCCATATATACCTTGCTCATGTCCGGTATTGCCCTTAATTTTTTCTTTTCCTCCTTTATTTTGTTGTTCCAGTACTTATTGAATTTTACCGAGACGATTACTGCCCTTCGTTGGTTAATGGGTGGGATAAATGTAACCGGATACAAAGAAGTTATATTTTTTGCTCCCATCTCTATTTTTTTTATTATTAGTGCTTTCCTGGTTCGGAATGAATTGGTACTGATATCCGGGGGCGATCAATTCGCCTATTCCAAGGGGATCGATGTCAAGAAATTCAGGATAATTATTTTCATCCTGGTATCGTTTGTGATTGGGGTAGTGGTTTCTATAGCAGGGCCCATCGGTTTTGTGGGTTTAATAGTGCCTCATATAGCCCGGTTGATTTTCAAGGATGATTTTAAGGCTGTAATATTTCTAACCGTGATTACCGGCGGTTTGCTCCTGGTCGTGACGGATTTCCTGGCGCGTGTGTTGATACCTCCGGTGGAAATCCCGGTGGGTGTGATTACCTCGTTTCTCGGTGCGCCGTTTTTTCTTTTTATTTTAATTTCAACTTTGCGCAAAGAATTAAAATAGTCTTCGCCGACCAGGGATGCCCCCCTCACCACAAAAGCTTTTGATTATTAACATTAAATAAAGCTTTGGGAAGTCCAGGAACCCTTTCTCGAAAGGGTTCCTGGTGTTCGAAGACAAATTAGGCGGTGGATATAGGGGATTGTGCGAGCCTTGATTTTTTTTTGATTTTAGTGGATCATTAAAGACTAAAAATTATTAAACACTCTTAATAGAGGTGACAAATGGATCGTAGAAATTTTTGCGGGAAAACGGTTTGTGCGGCTGCCGGGTTAATGGCTTTGCCGATGGCGGGCGGTTTGGAAGCCCAGGAAAGCGCCCCAGTCAAAAGGCGCAAATATAAAATCGAAATCGAGATTTACGAAGCCCGGCAAGATACCTGGTGCCATAAAAAGGGAGATAAATTCAAATACCCGGAAGACATCGGGAAGATTTGCCCCTGGCTAATGTCCAGTATGCATGACTTTATCCGTCTCCTGGAATTCGGGACCACATTGCCCTGGAAATATGAAAAAACACCTTATGAGAAAGTTATCGACCCGGACGGCGTTACCACGGAGTTTGTCCGCTGCCCGGACCCCACTTCCAACTTGGTGGCTAAAATCATCCGTACCTACATACCCTGATATTTCATTTCCAGGTATATCGTATTTTAAAAATCGAGATTAAAATGAATATCCCGGGTGACTTACTCGAACGTTTGCGCATTGTCGAAACGCATGACCCCCATAATAAAATTGCCGCTTTTGACCTCGATAACACCCTCCTAATCGGGGATTGCGGGGATGCGGTGTTTAACCGGTTGAAAGCCGATGAGCTAAAAACTCCGCTGCGCATCGATAATCGACGAATCCCCGTTACATGGGACGATTATTATGATGTTTTGCTTGAAAAAGGAAAGATTACCGCATACCCGATGATGGTTCGTTCGTTGGCCAATATCCCGGTAGAAAAAATCAAAGAAGCGTCCTACCGGATGTTTTTTTCAAAAGAAAAATCCATCGAAATCGAAGGGGTCGATATCCGGGTTCCCACTCCCCACCCGGTCATGCAAGACGTTGTTTCTTACTTGAAATCCAGGGGATTCGACATATACATTATCTCTGCCACCATCCAATATACTGTAGAAGTCGCAGCGAAAGAATTCTTCGGTATCCCCGGGGACCACGTGCTCGGCATGATACCCAGGCTTCGGCGGCATGACGTTTTTGGCGATGTGACCGAAGATGAAATCGCAGGCCCTATTACAGTTGCAGATGGAAAAATCGACGCTTACCGCGCTTTAGCCGGGAACACATCCCCCTTAATCACAGCGGGCGACAGCATCACCGACCTTAACATCTTAAATTTAACTCACCCCTCCGGCCTTATCATCTGGGTAGACGACGGCAATACGGAAAAACGCCCCGAAATAATCCAAAAAATCGCTCACCCGGGGAATCTCTATTTTTTAAAACGCTGATCCGATTTATTATACGTTGATCCGGCTTAATTTCAAATTATCCATATTGCCTTTTTGTCAGTATTCTGGTAGTATAGGCATCTATAGTTTTTAATTTAATTGTCGAAGGAGAAAACGATGAATAAGATTCTCATTATTATGGTCAGCGTCCTGCTAATGGTAGGTTTTAGTTGTTCCAAGGATTCCAATTCCGATAACGGAGCTGCTGAAAAAAACGGTAAAATCACTTTGGAAACCCCCCGGCAAAAAACCAGCTACGCTATCGGATACCAGATGGGATTGGGTTTGAAAAATGTCATCCAGGATGTTGATATCGATATTATCTTTAAAGGTATCCAGGATTCCGCCGTTAATAGTAAAGAACAACTCACCAAAGAAGAGATGCAGAAAATACTCCAGGAATTCACTCAAACCATGAACCAGCGAATGATGGAGAAAAGAAGGATAGACGGAGAAAAGAATAAAACGGAAGGCGAAACTTTCCTGAAAGCCAATGCATCAAAACCCGGTGTGAAGGTTACGGCCAGCGGACTCCAATATATGGTTATAATCGAGGGAACCGGTTTAAAACCCACTAAAACCGATCGTATTAAAGTGCATTACCGGGGAACCCTGCTGGATGGAACCGAGTTTGACAATTCCTACAATCGAGGGCAACCCGCTGTTTTCCCGCTTGAAGGATTTATCCCCGGATGGATAGAGGGTGTTCTACTCATGAAGGTTGGATCCAAATATAAATTCTTTCTTCCTTCTGGGTTGGCTTATGGTGATCGCGGCGCCGGTGCTATCGGTCCCAACGCCGTTATTGTTTTTGAAGTCGAATTGCTGGGCATCGAACCGCCCCAACCGAATCAACAGCAAGCACCCGCCGGAAAATAATGAATTGGATTTTTTTAATCATTTTACTTCCAAAATTAAATCATTGAAACTGGCCGGGATATTCACGTATCCCGGCTTGTTGTTTTCATGGATTTTTTAACCCCCATAATGGAAACCGATAAGATTATCATTTATTGCGACGGGGCCTGCTCCGGTAACCAATTTAAAGAAAACCGGGGAGGATGGGGCGCCATTCTCAGATTCAAAGAAAAAGAAAAAGAAATCAATGGCGGAGAAATCGATACAACGAACCAAAAAATGGAGTTAACCGCTTGCATCAAAGCACTGGAACAACTGAAAAAAAAGGATATTAAAGTCGAAATTTATTCGGACAGTGCTTATTTGATCAATTGCATGCAGCAAAAATGGTATATCAATTGGAGAAAAAACGGGTGGAGAAATCAAAAGAAAGAGCCGGTTGCCAACAAAGAATTGTGGATTCAATTATTAAACCTGGTAGAACCGCTGGATATCGATTTTTTTAAAGTAGAAGGCCACTCCGGGGATCCCCTGAATGAGCGGGCGGATTTCCTCGCCAGGAAAGGCATAGAGGAATTGGATCCCGTCTCTACTTAGTGGATAGAAACCGAATCCGCAGCGCCGGGACTGAATCGATTTCTTTTTTGCCAACTATACCATACCCCGATTCATTCCCAGGACCTCGAACGAATACTTTGTCCACACAGTCCACACAGTCCACGATGTCCACCCCGTCCACACTCTTTGCTTAATGGCCATTGGAAAATGTGTGCCGGAAGATTTCGATGAACTTTGGGAATACAGCCGGATTGAAACGGATCACGGGAAACATTTTCTTTGAAGAATCTACCCGCTGGCAATGTCCCGCTTGTTGAAGAGAAAACCCCCGACAGCAAACATAACAACAGAAAAGACAATCATGACCATCGAAGGGATTAAACCTACAGGCTTTCCTGTCATCAGCTCCATGGGTTTAAAATAGTCGAAAGGACTGACCGGGGAAATATAAGCCAGGGGTTTCCACAGCGGTGCCGCCATACTCAGGATATAGAAAACCAACAGCGAGATGCCTCCATACACGTACAGGGTCTTACTGGAATCGGAAATAGCCGCAAATATGACAATATACCCCGCGACCAATATCATAACGAGGAAAAGATTCCATGCCAATTCTCCAAAGGGTGCTGTGGGCAAGTTTTTTCCTTTGTGAAACAGGATAATGCCGAGGTATGAAGAAAGAAAAGTCGAAAAAGCCATTAAACCAAGACCGGGATAAATAACCAGGAAGAGGTTGAGGTATATGCGTTCCCGGGAAACGGGTTTATTGAGGGTAAACCCAATAGTCCCGGTCACGATTTCCGACGTCAGCATATGGGAAACCGAGATAAAAATGAACAGCGTAAAAATAACCAGCATAATGGGATGCAGGTATCCCAAAGCGATGACCCCGTATTTGAGCATCGTTTCGATGAAACCTTCACCCATCATTTTTTGAACCGCAGGGGGGATATTTTTCATATCTTTCAACATATCCTGGTGAATTCTTGCCGACGCAGCCAGGATAGAAAAAAGCATTTCAAAAATAAAAAGAGCCAGGCAGAGAAGCAGGGTTTTGATTTTTAATCCCTTTATCGATTGTTTTAAATGGATCGTTCCGCTCATGGGATTTCCTCCCGGTAGTAATCCAGGAAAACGTCCTGGAGGCTCGGTTTGGGCAGGGATATATCCAGGATTTCGAAACGGCTGAGTAATTTGATGATTTTATCGATATCCCCCTTGATTTTTGCTGTGAGCATGGTGCCTTTGAAGCTGTCGATGTCCCAATCGTCGCATTGGATAAGCGCGATATCTACGGGATTTTTAAATTTTACCTGGATAGTACGGATCATGCATTTCATCACTTCGTTTATTTTCTCCACTGCGGCCAATTTGCCGTTTCGAATGATGGCGGCGCGGTGGCAGACTTGTTCGACTTCCAGGAGGTGATGCGACGATATGAAAACGGTTCCGCCGTTATTCCCGTACTCTTTCACCAGTTCATAAAAGGTGTGCTGCATGATGGGATCGAGGCCTTCCGTGGGTTCGTCCATGATGAGAAGGCGGGGTTTGTGTTGAAAAGTTTGTATTAATGCTAATTTTCGGGCCATCCCCGTGGAATATTCCTTGATTTTCCGCTGGAGGTCTTTATCGGACATCTCGAATTTTTTTAAAAGGTATTTCCGGTAATTGATATCGCAGTTCCCGGAGAGTTTCCCCATGTAATTTAAAAAATCGTCCCCCGTCATGTGATTGTGGGGACGCACAGAGCTGGGTATATACCCGATATCTTTGCATATTTCGATGTGGTGCTTAACGGCATCTTTTCCAAATACCCGGGCGTTTCCCCTGGTTGGAAATACCAGGTTAACCAGGAGCCGGATGGTAGTGGTTTTCCCGGCACCGTTGGCACCCAAAAAACCGTAAATCTCTCCCTCTTCCACAGAAAGCGAAAGATCTTCTATCCCGATGATACCGCCGGGATAATATTTTGTTAATCCATTGGTTTCGATTATTTTTTCCATAAGATCATATTATACGAAAAAGGGAGCTTGGTTTCAACCAGGGCCGGATACCAAAATACACTATCGAACCTGTCTTCGACCCACCTTTTTGTAAAAAGGTGGGGCCAAAAACTTTTGATTATATCTTGAGCAAACTTTATAAAACCCATCCGTGACGAGCTGGACTTCTAAAAGCTTTTGATTGTATACTTTATAAAAATTTTGGGTGGTGCCTGAACCTGTCCATAAGTATTGGTTTACCAAAAGGTCCTGGCACAACCCCGCCGTGCAGGGTGCAGGAAAGTCCATATTTATTGCCGGTCTCACCATTGTATTTACCTTCATTTTTTTGTATTTTATTAGGTGTCATTTATTATTACTTGAAGGAGAAACCGATATGAATATCAACCGGATGAAAAAAATTTGTTTAGCGGTACTGGTTTTAACCCTGTCGATATCTATTTTATCGATCCGGGTGGCAGCGGCAGCAACCCAAGAAAATGCGCCCGGCACCGCAAAAATAAAACAAGAAATCAATTTAAAAAACGATAAAATAAGCTGCTCTATTTTCTTTCATAATGGTCAACTGGAATCCGAATCCATTGAAATACTGCCGGGATGGACAGGCAGCGCTTTTCCCCACAAAATCGAATTGGACGGCGATTTCGCTGTCGATGTTCAATGGACCGATTGGACAGCCCCGGGGGAATTCCATAACGCGGCAAACCCCGTGCTCCTGACTAAAAAACATTTCAAACTGGTAGAAAGCCGGAAAATCGATCAAAACCCCGATGAACCGGGTTGGATATTGACTTTTAAAAACGACGATATCCCCCTCGACATTCGATTAACCTACAAATTGGAAAAAGATGCTTTCTATGTGAAACGACAATTAAGCGTCCGGGACCCCAAAGCCTCTATTCATTTTTTACGGTGGATCTGGCCGCGCCGCGGGATGATCACGGGAACCGGCGATTTTACTATTATAAAAGAAGGCGGTTTCGGTTCTCCCACCGCACTAAAAACAACCCACGCCGGTGCTTTTTTCGGGCTCGAATACCCGACTGCTGAAAATTCCCTGAAACCCCTGGAAAAAGGAAAAGCCCTCTTATCTACCGGCCAGGAAATGGGAATGAAAATCGGGAACTCATGGATTTCCAGCGAATGGACCACCGCGGCTCTGACCCCGGATTTGTATGTTAAACTCTGGTTTAACCGGTACCTGGAGAAAATCCGCGTTGTCCCCCTAAAACCCTACCTCCTGTACAACACCTGGTACGACGTCCGCTCCCCGGAATACACCAACCGACCGGAAGATGTCATGAACGAAACCAACTTGCTCCGCATCATCGGCGACTTCAAACGGGAGATGGTGGAAAAACGGGGTTTGAAATTGGACGCTTTTGTATTGGACGACGCCTGGGATATTTATAAAAGCGATTGGGCCCTGCGGCAAAACGAATTCCCCAACGGTTTGAAACCCATTACGGACGCACTAAAAAGCATGGGCGCCGAACTGGGTATATGGTTCGGACCTACCGGCGGATACTCGAAACGGGATTGGCGGATCGAATGGATGAAAGCCCACGGGTACGAAGTGGTAGGCGATCAACTTTGCGTCGCCGGCACCAATTACCACAACTTATTAAAAAAACGTGTAACCGATTTTGTCCGTAATGACGGCGTCTCATATTTCAAATGGGACGGCATCCAATTCTCCTGCTCCGAACCGGACCACGGCCACCCTATCGACATTTACTCCCGCCGGGCTGTCATGGAATCCGTCATCGACCTCAGCCGCTCCGTCCGGGAAATCAACCCCAATATGTTTTTAAATATTACATCCGGCACATGGCTCAGCCCCTGGTGGACAAAGTATGCCAACCAAATCTGGATGCAAGGTTTCGATTACGGGTATGCCGGCGTTCCTTCCATTAGTCAACGCGATTCCGCCATCACTTACCGCGATTATGTGTTATATGAAGATTTCGGCATCTACGATATATGGTTCCCGATCTCCAACTTGATGACCCACGGCATCATCAAAGGACACCTCCAGAAACTGGGCGGCGAGAAAGAAACCCTGGACAAATTCACCAACGACGTGATCCTATACTTTGCCCGCGGCGTTTCCATGTGGGAATTGTACATCTCTCCCAATTTACTCACCGACAGCGAATGGGAAGCCATCGGCAAATCCATCCGATGGGCAAAAAACCGCTTCGATATCTTGAAACAAACCGAGATGGTGGGTGGAAATCCGGGTAAATGCGACGCTTACGGCTATATGCATTTCCTGGGAAAACAGGGCATCGCCGCCGTTCGCAACCCATCCATCGACCCGAAAACAATTAAATTGGAACTGAGCCCGGCTTACGGACTCTGCCCTAAAGCCTCCTCGCTGGTCGTCGAACGCGTTTATCCTACCCGCTGGATTTCTCCTCGCTTGTATTCCGCCGGCGCTGTCATCGAATTACCCCTAAAAAGTTATGAAACGGCAATCTATGAAATATACCCCCTGGATACTGCTCCGGAACCTTTATTGGCCGATGCCACGTTTAATGTGACCGAAGCACAGGGAAACCGATATGGCCTGGAAATCCACGGCATAGGACCCGACGCCCGCATCTTAAACCCGGGAATACTTCAATCTATATCTACAGACAACCAGCCTGTCCCCCTGTATCAATTCAAAAAATCGGTCCTCGTGGAAAAACCTGCATCGCCTTTGGTTACTCCAATATCCATGTCCCCGGTTAAAACCGGCGCTTCGGTTACCTTCTCGATCGATAAACCTGCCTCCTCCATGACCCTCTCCTTTTTACTGGAAGTCGCACGCGATGAGAGCTCTTCCGCTGTCGACCTGGACCGGCTGTTCGGGAAGAAAAAAGAACCCACTGAAATCGTTTCGATTGAAATCGACGGGAAAAAAACAACTGCGGAAGTCGAACAACAAGAAGGAAACTGGGCATGGTACAACGTGAAATTAAATCCCGGCTTCGAAGTTGGAAAACATTCCGCTGTAATCCATATTCAATCGCCTAAACCCAATCAAGCATGGAAGGGAAAAATTTCAGCATGGATAGTCTATACCGTGAAACCTGGGACCCAAAAGGTTAATTTTCAATTGACCCACGAGCTTCCGACCCCGCGCCCCCTCCCTCCCCTACCTTTTCCCGGCGGCGAAATCGAAAACAGCGTCAAACTGGGCGAAATATCCCGTTAATAATGGGTTTAATATAATGGAAAAATGGGATTTAGCAGCTATTACCAGGCAATTTCTCCCGGATGGTTCATTCACCGCAGGAAAACCTTACGGCAGCGGTCATATCCACGATACCTTCCTCATCGAAACCTCTAAAACTCCCTACATTTTACAGCGAATCAACCACTATATCTTTACCAACCCGCCGCTGGTCATGGATAATATTACCCGTGTCACCTGTCACATCGCAAGGAAATTGAAAAATGAAGGGCTGCCGAAAGAGGAAATTTCCAGGCGGGTTCTTACCGTCATACCCACGGTCAACGGGGATAGTTTCTACAAGGATTCTACCGGGAATTACTGGAGAGTATACCGGTTTATTTCCAATTCCGGCAGTCATGATGTTTTAACGTCCACCCATCAAGCGTATCAAGCTGCGTTTATATTCGGACGATTTTTGGATCAAGTCCGTGATCTGCCTGATCCTCCTTTATATGAAACCATCCCGGGTTTTCACAACGGCAGGAAACGTCTCGCGGATTTTCTCCAGTCTGTGGCAATGGACTCTTGCAACCGTGCGGCATCGGCTCGCAAAGAAATCGATTACGTAATGGCTAATGCGTCCATGTTTGAAGTATTCCCCCGTTTGGTGCTTTCGAATCAAATCCCGGTCCGGGTGACTCACAACGATACCAAGATCAATAATGTCATGGTGGATGAAAAAACCGGTAATGCCATATGTGTGATAGACCTGGATACCGTGATGCCGGGGTTATCGCTCTATGATTTCGGCGACCTGGCCCGGACCACCCTTTGTCCCCTGGAAGAAGACGAGAGGGACTTATCGAAAGTCCAAATCCAATTGCCTATTTTCGAAGCCATTTTAAAGGGGTTTCTTGACGGTGCTGCCGGTAGTTTTACTGCTCTCGAGCGGGATTATTTGGTTTTCAGTACAAAGTTTATGGCGCAGATTATCGGGGTTCGATTTTTAACCGATTATTTGAATGGCGACACGTATTTTAAAATTCATCGTGAAGGCCAGAACCTGGACCGGGCCAGGCGGCAGTTTAAGCAGGTACTCTCCATTATCGAGAATGAAGATCGAATGGAAGCCCTCGTCTACCCATTACGTGGGGGTTTATTGTAGAACCGGGCGGATCGTGCGTGTGACTCGTTTCTAACAAAAGCTTTCGTTAAAATATAAACGGAGTCAGACTATCCCGCGAATATCGCACAATTTCAAGGTCCAGCAGCCATCCCCCCCGCCGTGGGGTTAGCTTTTTAGCTTTTTAGCGATGGATGCCACGGTTTTGCCCTGGAAGCGTGCGCCGGCCAATTCGTTTTCGCTGGGCATTCGTTCTCCTTTGCCGCCTGTGATGGTAGAAGCACCATAAGGGGAGCATCCTGAGATTTCGGCGATTGTGGTTTGCCCCTGGAAAGTATAGGGAAGCCCGGCAATAATCATCCCGTGGTGGAGTAAAGTCGTATGGAAGCTCAGTATGGTGGATTCCTGTCCCCCGTGTTGAGTTGCTGTGCTGGTGAACACGCTCCCGACTTTTCCTACCAATGCACCTTGGGCCCAGAGTTGGCCGGTGGCATCCAGGAACTGCCGCATCTGTCCCACCATGTTTCCAAACCGGGTCGGTGTGCCGAAAATAATAGCGTCTGCTTCTTTTAATTCGTCTACCGTGCATATTGGGATATCTTTCATCGCTTTTTGGGCTTCCAGTGCTCCCATTGCCGTTAATACTTCATTTGGCAGTGTTTCGGGAACCCTCCGGGAAACCGGTTCTGCTCCGTCTACTTCTTTAATGCCTTCCGCGATAGCTTGTGCCATTTTATATATATGTCCGTACATTGAATAAAACACGATGTATACTTTCATTTTATTCCTCCTTTTTATAACTCGATTTTTGAATAGCAGGATATATTATATCTAATTTGAAAATTTTCAACCATATCTTAGGATGATAAATTTTTTTTTAGGCTGCCTGGATCATTGGTCATTAGTTAGCTGCGGACTGAGTGGGCCTGGTGGACAAAACGAAATTTTTTTGACTGTCCCGAATGCCGCTAACTTAAGGTTATTTTTGTGCTAAAGGGGCGTGTCGGTGCCTTTGAAATGATGAATGATGATCGATGAATTTAGAAAAAATAATAATCGGTTCACGGGTGCACGGGTTCTCGTTTCCAGGTTTGCTTTTTCATTAAGTAAAAAAATCGAAATTATATTAGATAACGTTTATGGAGAACGGTTTTATAATACAACGAAGGGCCGACGTCCGACGATCGACGATTCACGATTCACGATTCACCATCAACGGATAATGGAAGGGGAAACCGACTGCAGCCCCCGCGATTCCAAAATGACAATTGCTGACAAATGAACAAATGATATTAAATTATTAAATCTTTCCAGCGACAATTGAGACTTGACACAGCACACAGCACTATTGACTTTTTACCTCCAAACCGGTATCATCAAAACATGGAAAAAATCAACAATAACTCGAAACGCCACATCTTCATGGTCTCGGACTCCACAGGCCAAACATGTTTCCGGGTTGTCAGTGCGGCGTTGAAACAATTTCGAACAACGGAAGCTGTTTTGGAAACAACGGCTGAAGTACGGACGCAAGAACAAATCGAAGAAGTAGTCCACCGGGCATCGCTGGTGAACGGCATCATCGTTTATACCATGGTTACCCCCGAATCCCGGCAATTTATTACAGACCTCGGCCGTTTGAAAGGCGTCCCGACTATCGACATATTAGGCCCCCTACTTACCCGCTTTTCGGATTTGTTGGAATTATCCCCATTGGCAAAACCCGGTTTGGGAAAACAGTTGGATAACGAGTATTTCAAACGTATCGAAGCAGTGGATTACACCATTAAGCATGACGACAGCAGGGGACTCTCGACTTTAGGCAATGCCGAAATCGTTTTATTGGGCGTTTCGAGAACCACCAAAACCCCGGTCAGCATCTACCTCTCTTACCGCGGCTGGAAAGTAGCCAACATCCCCATAATCATGGGCTACCCCCCTCCTCCGGAACTGTTCGATATCGATCAAAGAAAAGTCGTCGCTCTAACCATAAAACCTACCCGCCTTCAAATGATCCGGTTGGAACGACAGCGGAAATTACAGGCCACTGGGCTCGATAACTATACGGATGTGGAACAAGTTAATGCTGAAGTGAATTATGGCCTGGAGATTTACAATAAACACAATTTCCCCATCCTGGATGTGACGTTAAAATCCATCGAAGAAACCGCCACCGAAGTGATGCGAACAATCTACACCCGGATGGGAGTTAAAAAAGGAAAAATCGAAACCGAACCCTAACCTTAATTTAACCTTGACTTTGTGTTTGGGTTTGACAGGATACTTTATCCTTCAGGGGAGTAAAAAAGATAATAATAATCGCGGGGATTAAAAGCAAAAAATCCCTGATTAAAAGCCCAACCGGATCGCTCCCTGCTCCTGTTTTAACCGTAGAAAAACACCCGCAATCGAAATTGAGACCCCGCAAAAGATTGAATGCGATGGCCAGGATAAAAACCAGGAGAAGACCGGAAAGAATAACGGATGCGGTTCGCTTGAACAATCCCACCACCAGGAAAGTACCGGCAGCAATTTCCACCCACGGCAGCACAATGGCAGAAATGGTAACCAGGAAACCGGGTAAAATCTTATAATTATAAATGATCTGGGCAAATCCGTGCAAGTCCTGGATTTTAGTGTAACCGGCATAGATAAAAAGCCCACCCAGGATTAAACGGCAAAGAGCTTGAAAATAGAAGGATGAGAGGATTTTTTTTGTTTTTTCGTTCATAAGGTCCACCTATTGCGATTGGTTTTCAGCAGTTTCCACCGGGTATCCGAAATTTTGCCATTCGTCGAACCCCCCTTTATAGAGGAATAATTCGCGATAGCCCTTTTTGTACAATTCGCGGGCCAAATCCTCCGAATCACGACAGTCGATACCGATGCAATAAATCACGATGCTCTTATTTTTCGCCAAGAAAGGTTCGACTCCCGTGTATTTTTGATTAAACTCCCCGATAGGTAAGCTGATGGCCTTCGGTAAATGGCCTTCCTTGTATTTCTCCGGGTGCCTGGCGTCCAATAACACGATCATATCTGTTTCCAATAGAGACCTCAAAGTTTCGACATCCATTTCATTGAAAGAAATCGAAGCCGCAGGGTCGGCTGAAACAAACACCGGGTCGGTTTTGGGATTGTAATCGCAAAAAAGCGGGAGAGGGGGTTTCTGAAAATGGTTATAAATCACACCGGAACCGATACCTAATAACAGGATAATAGACAATTCGCAAAAAAAACGTTTCATTGGTTTGAATTCCTTCGATATCAAATAAGTATTTCTCAAGAAAGTTTAATAATAATACTTATCTGACTATTTGTCAATCCATAAATCCGGGTTTCACCGGGTTTCAGCAGTTCTTGTTTTGAAAAGTGATTTTATACGCAAAGGGGGCGGGTCGGTGCCTTTAAAATGACGAATGATGATCGATGAATCGAGAAAAGATAATAATCGGTTCACGGGTGCACGGGTTCTCGTTTCCAGGTTTGCTTTTTCATTAAGTAAAAAAACCGAACTTATATAATACAACGAAGGGCCGACGATCAACGATCAACCCACTACAAACATCAAAGAAAAAGATTGATTTATTCTCTCCATTTTGATATCCTATATTCATTCAAAATGAGTTTCACTGTGAAAATTTATTAATGCGAGGTGAATTATGAGTATCAAAGATATCTTTCAAGAAGGTATGAAAGAAATGAAACGGAAATCCAATCTAAACAAAGAAAAACGAAACTTGCAACAAAAAGAAAAAGAATACGGAGACCACCTGTCCTCCCTGGGAAAAAAAGCATGGGACAACAACGTGAATATCGATAACTACCCAGACCTGAAACAATCCCTCCAAACCCTTCATAAACAAATGGAAGATAACAAAACCCAACTGGACGATTGGAACAAAAAAAAATCGGAAACCGAAGAAAAACGAAAAGAAGAAAACGAAAAATACGACAAACAACGTAAAGAACTGGAAACCAAGAAAAAAGACATCGACGATCAACTAAACACTAAGAAAAAAGCGCTGAAAGACGCCCAAAAAGACCTGGAAAACGCTAACAATCGCATTCAAACCATTACAAAAGAAGAAGAAACCTTAAAAAAGAAAGAAACTGACGCGGCTACCCCGGAAATGGACAAACAAAACCTGCGAACCGCTCTAGAAAAACTCGCAATTGAAAAAGAAGAAACTTCGAAAAAAATCCCTTCCGCCCAGGAAACCATTAACTCCACCCAACCCCTCATCCCCCCCCTCGAAACCGAATCCTCACAATTCCAAAAACAAATCGACGAAGTTCGAACAGAACAAAAAAAAGTAACCGGCGAATTGGATAATACTATCTCCGAACTGAAAAAAAATATCGACACCTCCACCAAATCCCTCAAAGAAACTGAAAAAGACCAACAGAAAAATTTCTCCATGCTGGGAGAAAAACTAGCCGCCGATAACTCCCAGGACCCCACTCTCTCCGAAGAAATGACAAAAGTCGGGAATACTGAAAAAGAAATGGTGGACGTCCGGGCTGAAATCTACAAACTGGAACAACTGGGCAGCGAAGCCGGCAGCAGCGCTTTCAAAAAAATGATCGGCATCATCATCGCCGGCGTGATTGTTATTATCCTCATTATCGTGGCTTTAGTCCTTTTATTGAAACCCAAAGAACTCACCCCCCAAGAAAAAATAGAAGAATTCTTGAAAAATATTCCCAAACCCACAGGCTCTGCTTATATCGAACCGTATACCCCATCAAATCACCCCGCGGAACGAGGCGTTTAAATGAATTCTAAAAAAGATTACGCGTTGAATATGTTCCGGGACGGTTTTAACTGCGCTCAATCCGTATTATCGCCTTTCGCTGCCGATTTGAACCTGGATACCGAAACAGCCCTCAAAATCTCCTCCGGTTTCGGCGGCGGAATGGCCAGGATGCAAGACACCTGCGGCGCTGTCACCGGCGCCATCATGGCTATCGGGTTTAAATACGGCAACTACCGAAAAGGAGACGACGCGGCAAAAGAAAACGCCTACCGATTGATTAGACAATTTTCGGGAGAATTCAAAACCCTCAACAAAACTCTCATGTGCAAGGACTTGCTGGGAATCGACTTAACCGACAAAGAAGAACAAAAAAAAGCCAAAGAAGCCGGTTTGTTCGTCAAAGTGTGCGAAAAGTGCATCACCGATTCGGTAACGATCCTGGAAAGAATTCTCTCCTGAAATAAAGCACCTTTCAAATCGCAGTTTCAACGGTGAAAACGCCGGGATTCCATCATCGCCTTTGGACGAGGTTTTACCGCATTAAAATAGGAGTATTTTTTTAATTTTATATAAAAGGAGTAACTGAATAAAATGAATAAGCTCAAATCATGCTGTGTTTATGTTTTGTTATTTTTCTTTTTAACGGCCCCCCTTCTATTTACCCAAACAATGGATAAGAACGTTAAAGCCGGTTTCGATTCCATCCAACCCATGAATCCCTACAACTATTGTAAAACAATGGCTTCCGAACGTTTCGACGGTCGTTTGACCGGCCACGAAGGGTATACAGCCGCAGCGAAATGGGCGGCGGAGTATTTCAAACAGTGGGGTTTATCCGGGTACCTCCAGTCCTTCCCCAATCCCTACGTGATTATCGATAAAGCCGAAATGACCTTGATTATCGATGGAAAAGCCGAACCGCTAAAACCCCAGGATGATTTTTTACCCACTCTTTTCAGTGATTCCGGGTCCAATAAATCCTCCCTGGTTTTTACCGGGTGGGGGATTCATGCACCGGAACTGGGATACGACGACTACGAAGGTGTGGATGTCAAAGGAAAATTCGTCCTGTGTTTTCGCGGCACACCGGACCCTGAAAACAAAGCGCTCCAGGACCACGATCAACACCGGCACCGGATGAAAGTAGCCAAAGAAAAAGGCAGCCTGGGTTTGATCTATATTTACGAAGAAGTCCAGTCCAACCCCAACGGCGATTGGATCCAGGGTTTTACCCCCGGCACCGTCAGTTATAAAACAGCCGACAAGATTTTGAAAGAAAAAGATTTCACCGCAGAGAAATTGCGCAGTGAACTGACATCCACGAAAAAACCGAAGTCGTTTCCTTTAAATGCAGAGATCGATTTTCGAGTCGAAGCCCGTCCGTTCCCGGATGGAACCGGGTACAATGTGGTTGGAATCATCGAAGGCTCGGACCCCCAATTAAAAAAAGAGTGTATCGTATTCGGCGGGCATTTCGATCACAATGGCCGGCATATGGGGCTTCTTTTTCCAGGAGCCAACGACAATGCCAGCGGTAGTGCCGTAGTCATGGAAATCGCTCATGCTTTTTCAATCATTGGGAAAAAACCCAAACGGTCGCTGGTTTTTGTTCTTTTCGGCAGTGAAGAACAGGGTTTAAAAGGTTCATATTATTTTGCCGAGCATATACCGCCGCAATTTACCCGGGTAGACAGCATGTTTAATTTCGATATGAACGGAGAAGGCGATAAAACGGTTGCCGTAATCAGCAAAGAGCCCCCGGTATTCGAAAAAACCATGAAAGAAGCGGATGAGTTTGTTCATACTTTGCAAGATATCCATTATATCAGGGGTATCGGTGTTCGCTCTTCGGATTATGCCCCTTTTTATTTAAAAGGTGCATCATGCATCAGTTTTTTTTCCAATGGTCCGCATCTGCATTATCACAAAACCGGCGATACCATCTATCGAATCAACCCGGATATCATGGCCGATATAGCGAAATTAGCCTACCTGACTGCTTACACCTGGGCGAATCGTTAATTTGTCTTCGACGCCAGGAACCTTTTTTTAAAAAGGTTCTTGGACCTCCAAAAGCTTTTGTTTAGATATTTTAACCTTCGGGCAGCAGTTCTCAAGTTTTCTTTAAATAGAAGTTTTTTGCCTACTTTTTTTCAAAAAAGTAGGGAGGGATTTTAAACGTGAATTCCGCCCATTGGCCGGGTTCTGAATCGGCGAGAATCTGTCCGCCGTGTTTCTGGATGATCCACCAGGTGAGGTAGAGGCCAAGCCCGGTACCTCGGCGGTCTTCGGTTCCTTTTTGTTTTAAGCGGCTGAACCTGCGAAATAGTTTTTTAGCTTGTTCTTTATCGAAGCCCACACCTTTGTTTCGAACGGAAAGAACGACGTGTTGGTCTTCTTTTTTTAATACAACATGGATATCGATGGAGTCGTCGCCGTATTTAACAGCATTATCCAGGAGATTGACGGCTGCGATGCGGAGAAGGTCTATGTCGGCGGTTAAAGTCATTCCTTCCGGTGCATCGACCACGAAGCGGGACCCGCGTTCGTCTGCTCTTGCAGAAACGGTATCTAAGGCAAAATCAAGAATGTCTTTTTTAAAATCCGCATCGGGTTTAGGGTTGAAATTCATTTCGCCGGATTCAAGTCTGGAAAGGTCCAGGTAATTATTGACCATATTAATCATATAGCCGGAGATGCGCATCATTTTAGTCATGGTTTTTTCTGCCACCGGGTCTATTGCGCCCATATAGCCTTTCAAATAAGTACTGCCTACAGACATCATGGAAGCGAGGGGGCTTTTCATTTCATGAGCTACGAAACCGAGGAGAGCCAGGTAATCCTGGCGGGCTTCTTCAAGTTTTTTGATGCGCCATATTTTTTCGATATCCTGGGAGATAATAGAGGATACTGCCAGTAATATGCGGGCGTGGAGGGGAGTAAAAGCATCTTTCACACGGCTGGAAAAGAATAGGAATCCTATATTTCGGCGGTCTACTTTTAAAGGTATCGTTAAGTTGGAGCCGATGCCTTCTTTAACCAGTAATTTTGAAGAAGTGGAATGGGGATTATCCTGGAGGTATGCAGGGATATCCTTAATAATTCGTGCGTTTCCTTTTTCAAGAACAGGCTGGAGGGATGAATTGGCGAGGCCGGAGGAATAGTCGTTTTTTATCATGGCTTCAGTGGGGTCGTATTCAGTGCGGAAATAATATGAAGATACACGTTGTCCGTCATTATCGACAAATGAGAGGCCGATGCGGTCATGGGGGAGGATGGTTTTGGTTTGAAGCCACACTGCTTCCATCAATTCTTCCAGGTTTTGCCCGATGCCGACGTCCCGGTGGAGGAGGTCTATTATTTTACTGGTGGTGGGGTCAAAATTTTTTTCGTCATCCGTTAGGGTCACATATATGACTGGGGAAGAAGATTTAGTTTTATCGTTTAAGAGTTGGTTCATTTAACACCTCAGGGTGTTTAATATACCATATTTCCTGGAAACTTCAAAGAGTTTTTTTTCGGTGCCTGCGTGGACAAAGTGGATGGGGATGATTTTTTTTGACTGTCCCCTTTTTTTCAAATGAGAACCAAAAATAAAAAGAACAGGGACTATAAATCAAAAACCTTTGAGAAAAAAGATAAATATATTGGAAGAATGTCACAAAATACACATTTTGTTAGAACTCTAAAATCTACAATTTTTTGAAAAATTTTCTTGACATTGTTTTTGAATGTTGCTAAAATATCCTATTCAAAATCAGGAATAGGTGTCCGTCGAGGAAATAAAAATGTGTGGTTCTCTTGCTATTTTTAAAAATTACAAGCTTTCTAAGTACAATCATTTCTTGGAGCTTGAAGACGGGCAATGTTACCTTTTGTATAATTCCATCAGCAATGGGCTGGCAAGGCTAGAACCCGAAGTATTCGGCTTACTGATGGAGGGGGAAAAAGGAATTCGAAAGCTGCAGGAAGACGAGTCCAAAAGGGATTTGATCCAAATGCTGTATAAAGGCAATATTATTCACGATGGGGATTTCGATGAGAAGGAGTACCTGAAGGCTGTTTTTAATATGAGCCGTTTCGGTCAAAAAAACTGGCTCTCACCATTCTCTCAAACCTCGACTGCAATCTTAAATGCATATATTGTTATGAAGGAAACCTTCCCGGGCAATACGCAGATCCATCGATGGAAAACCAAATCCTGGATTTCGTAAAAGAAAGAGTCCGTTCCATGGGATATAAAAGCCTCTATGTGACATGGTACGGCGGAGAACCTCTATTAAACAAAAACTTCGTTTTTTCGCTTTCCCGTAAACTCATTCAATTTTGCCGCAAAGAAAAAATCCACTATGGGGCAATGGCAGTGACCAACGGAACCATACTCACTCATCCTATAGCCCTCAAGATGAAAAAACTGGCAATAAATACGATACAAATAACAATAGATGGCCCCAAAGAAGTCCACGACAGCCGAAGACCTTTTAAAAACAGTTCAAAAAGCTCATTCGATACCATAATCGGTAATATCGAAAAAATAATCGGTATCATCCCGGTATATATCCGCATTAATGTCGACAAAACCAACTCCGTTAAAACCCTCGAACTGCTGGAATATTTTCAAACCAAAGGCTTCCTGGACAACCCGAAAGATATCTATGTTTATATCGGGTATACGCGAGAATGGACTTCGAAATGCGGGAATATGGCTTCTTCCTGTTTTTCGAATAAAGAATTCTCGGAAGCGGAGCTCGAATTCCATAAAATGCTGGTATCTAAAGGATTTTCCATCGGGAATATGTACCCGGCCCCCGTCAGGAATTATTGCTCGGCAGCCGGCCCCCACGGTTTTGTTATAGACCCCGGGGGCGGTATCCACAAATGCTGGTCGGATGTCGGGGATAAAGACGCTTACATCGGCAAACTGGGTGAACCGCTGCAATTGAATGGAAAATTTTTAAAGTGGCTGAGTTATGACCCCCTGACCCAAATCGAAGAGTGCATGGATTGCAAATACTTCCCCATTTGCGCCGGCGGCTGCCCCTATGTGATGATCAACCAGAAAGAAAAAATTCAAAACGACACTCATTACAACTGCACATCCTGGAAACTATTACTAGAACAAAAAATAAAATTATTTCTTGAAAAAAAAATGTCCAGTGAAACTCAAAAAAAATAAAAGGAGATAAAATCATGTGGATTAAGAAACCATACGATTTCTTAAAAGTTGTGACTGTGGAGTCTGCAGATTGCCCGCAGGCTTATTCGACTAATAATTGCAGGTGGTACGCAACATGCAGTTGTACCGGAACGCTCATAATTATAGACCCAATAATATAGGAGGAAAAACAAATGTCATGGATGGTAGAGCCATTTGAAGGTTTTAAAACGTTATCCGCTGCAGACGGGGAATCTTGTCCAAGCGTCTGGCATCAATGTAGTTGCACAAAAGGCCTTGTCATTAATTCCTGTACATGCCAGGGCGGTTTAGTATATGACCCGGTTAAATGAATCCCAATTACTGGATATTAAACAAATCTTTGTAATTTAAATTTACCTAAAAACAGTTTACTATAGAGGGTGAAGGGAATTCTAAGTCTCTTTACTCTCTCTTTGTAGCTTACTTAAATGGGAGACTCAAGTGAAGCGATTATTTTTCTATCTATTTATAGCAGCTCTTATTTCCCTGCAAATGCTGTGGGGAGAAGAAAATACACCCGGATCGAAATCCATCGATATAGTACTGTTTTCATCCGCTTTAACCGGGAATACTCAAGCCGCAGCGATTAAAGAAAAAGAACTTACCGTAAAATACTATGTTACTACTGAAGAAGTGGACTTAACTCCGATAGTGCGGGAACTGGCCGGGGATGAAAGCCTTATTCTCTCAGAGCAATCCGAATCCAAAGGAGGCGGCAAAGCTGTGTTTAAGGACTTCCTTTGGAGGCAAGATTATTTCACGATTCAATTCCACACTGCAGAAGATAAGCCGGACTCAACCATTCTCAAAATTACGATTTCGGATGAAAGCAACAAAACCCGATTCAGCGAAAATTTCGCGGTAACAGACGGTAAAACCTGTTATATCTTTTTTAAGTACCCCGGTAAACTATTGACCTTCGCAGCGAGATTTGCAGGAAATGAATTTCATTACCATTCCCAGTACATTTTTAATGGGGTTACCATCTATTCGGACGACGACACCCCCATAAATACATTAGAAAAGGAAGAATCGGTTTTCAATAAAGCCCGGGCTGTCATCCCGGTTCCAGTGAAACGGCTGATTCTTTCCGCCGAACGTATCGTTTTTACAAGGGATCAAAAACAATTGACCGGGATAAACGCAACATTAAGCGATTCAAAAGGCCAGAAGCTGGGTTCGGGGAATTCCATCTCCATCCCCATGGATAACCCTGAAAATTTCAAAATCCGTTAGTATGGAACCGACGGCCGGGGTTATAAAAAAGAACAGGAGCAAGCCCGATTCAATTCAAAGGATATACAGGTTTGCCCGGTATTTCAAGCCTTATAGAACCATTATTTTCATCGGTTTTATTTGTATTTTACTCAGTCTTTTTTTAAACCTCGTCCAACCGCTTATCTCGAAGGCAATAATCGATAAAGCCCTACTCCAAAAAAATACGAAAGTCCTTCACCGGTTGGGGTTTCTTTTCCTGGGCGTTGCTGTCTTATCCTACGCAGTCTCGACCGTACGCCAATACCTTTTTCTATATATACAGCAAAAGGTGATATTAAAAGTCAGGAAAGACTTGATCGAGCATATTCTCAACCTCCCGATGTCATTTCATAATTTCCAGAATCCCGGTTACCTCATGGCACGGGTGGACAGCGATGTGGGTAACCTATCAGGCGTAATGACGGACAAGTATATCCAGGCATTATTGGATATGATGATGTTGGCCGCAGCCGCCGGTATTTTAGTGGTATTGAATTGGAAACTGGCACTGCTTTCTTTATCGCTGCTCCCCATGTTTGTTTGGTCTCTAAGCTATTTCAGCCGTAAAATGAATGCATTGACAAAAGAGATGCAAGAAACCCACGCTCAAACTGCGTCCAGTATGCAGGAGATATTTTCTAACGTTTTTATCCTCCGGGTTTTTATGAAGGAAAAAAGCGAAACGCGCCGGTTTCTAAGCCGGTTAATCCGGTTCATCCGCTGCAATTTCAAAATGATCCGGCTGAATCTCAAATCCAACCTTTTCATGGGATGCCTTGCTACTCTCGCACCGTTGGCAGTCATCTGGTATGGAGGCTATCAAACTATCCGGGGCGAAATGTCCATCGGCTCGCTCTTTGCCTTTAATATGTACCTGGCTTACCTCTTCAACCCAATGAAAAATATTTACTCCACGTTTCAATCCTTTGCCGCCTCTACCGCCTCCCTCGAAAGAATCTACCAGGTTTTCGATACCCCATTCCCCACCCGGCAAATAGACTCTATCGACAGCGCGCCTACGGAAGAAGAAATGAAAGAAACAGGAACTATGGGCTTCATCGAATTTAAAGACGTCCATTTTTCTTACTCTCCCGACAAACCGGTTTTAAACGGAATTTCCTTCACGGCGGCACCCAAGGAAATTACTGCCATCGTGGGTATGAGCGGGGCAGGCAAAACGACGATTTTCAACCTTTTGCTCCGCTTATATGAAAATGCCTCGGGTCAAATCCTGCTGGATGGCAAAAACATCGAGGGGTTGAGTCTAAACCGGCTGCGGAGGTTAATCAAAGCCGTCCCACAGGACCCTTACTTGTTTAACCGGACCATCGCGGAAAATATCTCTTTCGGCGGCAGCGATGTTTACCGGGAGGATATAATTAAAGCGGCGGAAATAGCAGGGGTAGAGGATTTTGTACAGCGTTTACCCCATGGATACGATACCGTAATAGGTGAGCGGGGTGCCGCGCTGTCGGGCGGTGAAAAACAACGGGTGGCCCTGGCTCGCGCCCTGGTTTCAAATCCCAAAATCCTGCTGCTGGACGAAGCGACGGCGTTCCTCGATTCTAAAACCGAGTACCTGGTCCATGAAGCGGTTCGAAACGCTTCCCTGAACCGGACTTGCATCGTCATCGCCCACCGCCTTTCTACAGTGAGAGATGCGGATAAAATCATCGTCCTGGATGACGGAAAAATCGAAAACACCGGCAAACACGATTTTTTGTTGGAAAAATCCCTTCGTTACCGGGAACTGTGCGATAAGCAATTTATTAATGCCACATCAAATAAATAGGAATAGCAAATGGATAAAAATCATTTTTTGTTTGACTTTATGCAAATATTTGGATACAATAAACCATGACATACCCGATATTTATTAAAGAAATGCGTGAAAATGTTTCCAGTTTTAAATTCCTGGTATTTTTCGTGTTGGTCTTTTTATTGGTAAACCTGGATATGATGGTATTGATCCGGCTTCATAAGGATAAAACCCAGGATTTCGACCGCGTACGAAATGAAATGACCGAAACCATGAACGGCATCGATATCTATTCCGATATGGTGGTGAAACATATCCTGAAGCCCGGTATCTTTTCATTATTCAGGGAAGGATTGGATCGAAACATCGGGAATGTATATAAAGTATCGATACCCGATATACCTTCCATAGAAAATACCGAGAAGACAACCCCCGGCAACCTATTCATGGCAGAATTCGCCGGCCTCGACCTCACCCGGATTTTTATCCTGGTGATGAGTATTATGGCGATTTTTTGGGGCCACAATGCGGTATCCGGGGAAAAAGAAGACCGGACCCTGGGACTTGTCCTGTCCAACCCGGTATCTCGATCTGTTTTTCTATTGGGGAAAATCGCAGCAGGCCTCGCAGCCCTTTTAATCCCCTTCCTGTTCAGTTTTATCACCGGGATATTTATTATATTGTTTTCCGGTTCTGCGGACTGGGGCCCCACTCCCTGGCTGATTGCCGGTACATACCTCGTATTTTCCATGTTGTTTATCGCGGTCTGCTATTTCATATCGGTCTTTATCTCCGTTCTTACCCATAAATCCTCCACTGCGCTGCTTTCTGCATTACTCGTTTGGATCGTTCTTTTCCTGGTGGTTCCCAATATCTCCCCCTACATTTCCGGCGAAATCAAACAAGCTCCCCCCCGCCAAAAGTTGACTGCGGAACTCGACAACCTGGATAATGAATTCAAAAAGGAAGTGGTTGAAATCGAAAAAAAAATAAAACCGGCGAATTTCATTATCGATATCAAGGGGAATTTTATGCCCGGTTTCAATCTCTTCGGCCTATTCACCACCGGTGTAAGAGTAGAAACCAATTACCAACCGACGCTGGATTATATGAAGGAGTACGTCAGCCGGGTGGAACCTCTCCGCTTAACCTATATGGACAAAATCGAAAAGATAACGCTGGACCGGATTAACCGGTTGAAAGCCCACAAGAAATTGACCGATATTTTATCGGGTTTTTCCCCTGCATATCTATTCTCCGGCGGCGCAGCCGCTTTGTGCGGTACCGATGCGGAAGCTTACGAAACCTTTATCCGCCAATTCCGGCTCTATCGCGCCCAGTTGGTGGATTACTTTCACCGCAACCGGGTTTTTAATTCCTATGATTATTTTACTTCCCAGTTTTCCAAAGATAAGACTCGAATCATCGACCGCATCCCCTCGTTTAAATATAATGAAAGACCCTTCATCGAACGGTTCAACCGTGCCCTGGGGCAATGGATTTTCCTGGTATTGGAACTCATTGCGCTGTGGCTGGGATGCGTGGTACTCTTTATGAAATACGACCCGAGGTAGAGGCGAACCATGATAATGAAAATAGCTAAAAAAGATATCCTTGAAAATGTCATGGATTTTAAGTTCATGCTCATTTTGCTTTTATCGATCATTACTTTTTCCTCCAGTGCCATCGTTCAATCCATGCGCTACCTGGACCGGGTCGGCAGTTCCGCTTATTTCGGCAACAATGAGCAGGTGAAGATAAAAGAGAAATCCGGGAGCCTCAGCGCGCTGTTGAACCACAACCAGGTGGTTTTCCTCCCGCCCAACCCGCTGGAATTTGCCGTTAGCGGGAATTATTCCTCTTTGCCCGACCGTGTGGCGGTTTCTCCCCTCCAATTCCGGGTCGATTCCATTAACGTCGAAAACGGCCAGGCCAACCCCCTGGGCGATACCCCCCTGGATTTTGATTGGACTTTTATCATCGGGATTGTTCTCAGCTTCGGTGCCATTGTTTTCACTTACGACTCCATTTCAGGTGAAAAAGAAAAGGGGACACTCCGCATCATTTTTGCCAATACCGTGGATAAATACCGCTTCCTCCTGGGAAAATTCACCGGGAGCTTTCTTACCCTGTGTATCCCGTTGGTATTCGGTGTGGTGATCAATCTCCTGGTGGTTACCGTTTATTTTAAACTCCCCCTTTCCCCGGGACATTATATGGGGATTTTGATTATCCTCTTCACCGCATCGATTTACTTGTCGTTTTTTATCTCCCTCGGCCTGGCGGTTTCATCCCTCGTGGATCGAAGCATGAAGAGCCTTGCCGTTTTGTTTTTTGCCTGGGTCTTTTTGGTACTTTTGATCCCCAGCACTTCCGGTATTTTCGGGAACCTGCTTCACCCCGTGATGAACAGTACAAACCTGAAACAAATCCAGGATAAAGCTGTACAGGATATCCGGGAAAAATACAAGGAGACCTATGGACGTGTCGATTTCAGCAAGCCTTTTTCAAAAGAGACTATTTTATGGGTTAAAGCCACCAATGAAACCATCGACGCGGTTCAAAAAGTAAAAAACAACCATTTAACCGACTTGATGGCCCAGGCTCAATTCGCCCGGAATTTTTCCTTTATTTCTCCTTTTTCCATCTTCAAATATTCCACGGAAAACATCTCCGACTCAGGTTTTCCCCGGGTAAGATCGTTTCTAAAGGGTGCCCAACGGTATCGCCAGGACCTCCTGGAGTTTTTAATCCGTGAAGACAAAAAAGACCCCCAATCCCCCCATCTTTTGTTTTCACACTTCTTTTCCAGGAAGCCCGTCGATTTTAATAATATCCCCCGGTTTACCCCCGGCAAAAGTTCGCTTTCGGAAACCCTTCCCCGCTCGTTTATATATATTCTTTTTTTAACTGTTTATGCGCTTATCGCATTTGCCGCAGCTTTTACAGCAATAATCCAATACGATGTCAGGTAAAAAAAATGAAAACAAAAACCAATACGATCGTTTATAGTTTCTTTACCGTTATCGTCATCCTAACGGCGAGTTTTTTTCTCCCGGGCTCCCCGCTTTTTTCCCAAAGTTCACCGGATAATTCGTCCAACCGGAAATTATTCCAGTTGAAAAAAGCCGAGCTGTCGTTAAAAGAATTGAAAAGCAGTTATGAGATGGCTTTGGAATCCAGGAAAAACGGTTTGATATCCGAAGCCGAATTCTCTCAAAAATACACGGCCTACTTGAAGGGGGTTGTCGATTACCAGGAAGCGTTGATCGAATTTTCCAATATGGAATCCCGTCTCATCGTCGAAAAAGCCGTGAAATGGATCGATCCCAACGGCAGGCCCCACGCGCGGGTGGAAATCCTTTACTCTTCCCGCGACATCGAAGCGCTTCACAACCTGGGTATCAAAGAAGATTTATTTCCCCTCGATTTCCTAAAAGAGATTAAAGATATCTATATCTCTCTTTATTCGGAGGACTTTGTAATTTCAGACCCATACCAAGCCAGGATTCCATCCCTGAAAGCATCTCAAAGAAAGAGTATCGACTTCCGTTTACTCAAAGACGTCGAGCAACTCCAGGTTTCTGTTTTTTATGCCGGGAAACAGGATAATATCAGCGTATTTCTATTAAAAGATTCCACCTCCAATGTGATTACCATGCAATCTTCCCAGTTCTCGCAGGAAGTCGGCGTGGGGGGTGAAGCATCCTTCGACCTTTCATTGGAACGGTTCACCCGCGTCGATTCCGTCTTTAAATTACATATCCTCGGCCTTCCAACCGAAATCGGTTATGAGTTCCTCGACACTACCACCGGGGCCCGGTTATCTCAAATCAAGTTCCCCGAAGGCCTCACTTCTCTTAAATTAACTTTAAAAACCCATCTCCCTTCTATCGCCGATAAAATCGCTATCGATAAACCCATCGATTTTTATGCACTCTGCCTCGATGAAAAAGAATTTAATAAATTGGAAAATAGCAAAAACTTCGACCAGCCCGGGCAAATCATAAAAGATATCAAAGGGGGCGTGGTGAAACTGGAAATCATCCCCCGTGGAACAGGAAAAATCGAACTCGAAGCCGCCAACCTTTATATGGATATTAAAACCGGGGATATCGTCACTATGAAGGTAACTGCCATCAATAAAGGTACGCTCCGGTTAAACAGTATTAAACCGGCAGTAGATGTACCTCTCGATTGGAAATGGGAAATCACCCCCGACGTGATCCGGGAACTGGAACCGGGTAAAAAATACGATGTGAACATGAAATTTACCCCTCCCACGGATATATCGATTGGAGATTATGAAATCAAAATCAAAGCCGTTGCTTTTTCAGCCGGTACAACCGTGGAATCGGATTCGAAACTCATGAGAATCCACGTCGAATCACCCCCCAATGTCCTGGGGACTGCTTTATTGGTCATTTTTTTAATCGGCCTGGTTGCAACCGTTATCGTTTTTGGAATAAAAATAACCCGGAAATAAGAAGGTAAATATGCTAAAAACAGAGAATCTATCAAAAACTTACCCGGATGGTATGAAAGCACTGACAAACCTGGGTATCGAAGTGCGGCAAGGAGAAATCTACTGCCTCCTGGGTGCCAATGGAGCGGGGAAAACCACCACCATCAATTTATTTCTAAATTACATTACCCCCACCGGAGGTAAGGCCTTTATCAACGGCATCGATGTGGTTCAAAACCCGCTGGAATCGAAAAAATATATCTCATATGTCCCGGAAAATGTTTTACTATACAGCAATTTAAAAGCGATCCACAACGTGGAATTTTTTGCGCAGATTTCCGGCAGGACCGGGTTGGGAAAAGGTGATTATGATGCGGCTTTAAAACGTGTAGGTTTAGATGAAAGTGCTTTTGATAAAAAAGTAAAACATCTCTCCAAGGGGATGAGGCAAAAGGTAGCGCTGGCCACTGCCATTGTAAAAAATGCCCCTAATATGCTCCTGGATGAGCCCACTTCCGGGCTTGATCCTAAAGCAGCCTATGAATTTACCCTGATTTTGGTTCAATTGAAGAACGAGGACAAAGCAATATTGATCTCTACCCATGATCTTTTCCGTGCGCGTCAAATCGCCGACCGCATCGGTATCATGAAAAAGGGAGTCCTGGTGGCTGAAATGACTTCCGCTGAAATAGGGGATAAAAATATCGAAGATATTTACTTAAATTATATGGAAAACAGCGAAGCTGCGAGCTAAATTCCAATTTCCCATACTATTGACTAATAAAGAGATGGGGCCAGGGAAAATCGCTTCTCCCCGGCCCCGGGTTGTTTGATTAATAAAGGCTACTTTCCATTATTGCAGCCTTTTACCTGTTACTTGATGTCGTCGAGCCCGAATTTCTTCCACTCTGCGTACGGGATAGCAATCTTAATGGTCTTCTTGATTTCCGTGTACTTCAGGGTCATCTCTTTCATGTTCACGTCGATCTCTTCCGTAATCCGCTTCAATTCGCCTTTCATTACTTCCTGCCTGTTATTCAGATCGGTGACGATTCGAATCAACTCTTCAAGCCTGGCTACAAAAGCCTCATCGATGCCGCGCCTTCCCAAGAGTTCCATGAACTCCGAACGCGCCGTCGCTGCCATGACCGTCGCAAGGTTTAACTTCTTACTAAACCGTTGTGCCGTCCAGGTCCTTTTAATCGTCGGCTTGATTTCCGATTCGTTGGTTGTTGAATTTTCATCTGACATTGTTATCTCCTCAGGAGAACCACTATTTTTATGGCCCTCCTTCTTGTTAAATTTGATTTACTCGTTTAATCGCTTCTAAACATATAGCACCTCCCGAAAGTCTTTTTATTTTTTTCTCCAAACCATAAAAAGCATTTTTAAATACCGTCCCGGAATAGGAAAAACTCCAATTTTCATATGACAATCGGCCATTGTCATGTGACAATACCCAATTTGCACGTGCCAATCCTCAATTTTCTTGTGACAATTCCCAATTTGCATGTGAAAATCCCCGATTGTCATGTGACAATTCCCAATTTTCATGTGCAAATCCTCAATTGTCATGTGACAATTCTCAATTTTCATATGACAATCGGTCATTGTCATGTGCAAATCCTCCATTTTCACATGAAAATCGTTTTTTTCAAAATTCAAAATCCCCAGGAGCATCTTTAAAACGGTTTCTTTCATCATGATTCCAGGTTTATCGCTTTCCATTGGGGTTTTACGGTTTCGTCCCACGATTTCCACCCGTATTCATTTATAAAAGCGCTGCCTGCTCTTATAAAAGTGTCGTACCGTTTATCCGTGTAAACTTTGTTCCTGTGGATTACCAGGAGGCGAAAATTAGTTCCGTTGTCCTCTCCGATGATTAGGCAGTGTTCCAGGAAAAAATACACACTGTTCACTAACTCGAAAACAATATTCCTTCGCATTCAAGACTCTTTTTTAATTTTTCCCGTTTTTCTCTTTGCCTTCCGCTTCTTGTCCCTTATCAACTTCTATAATGGATGCGTCTGTAATTTTCAATATCCCGAACTTTGTCAGCAGGATTTCCAGGTATTTATCTTTGGATGCTTGTTTTACGTCGAGTTTTTGGGGTTGGGTTAACAGCAAATATATAAAAGTTTTGACATCGTCCCGGCACCGGTCTGCCACTTTCAGGTAGTAGGAGAGATCGTCCAGTTTTAATTTGAATAAGCGCTTAAGCTGCTTTTGAAACCGGGCAGGCCCTCCCAGGTAAGCGGCTGTCATATCCTTGAAATAATGTATAACCGCTTCTTTGTCTTTAATGAACTCCGATAGAAATTCTTCGATGTAGTCCAGGTACCGGTCATTTTTTAAAGAAGGGGCTCTCCGGGTTTTAAATGTCATTTCGGTTTTAAAATCGATTTCCAATTTAAATGTTTTCATCATGACGGTTCCTCCTGTTGGTTTCCACTTGGATTTTGTTTACATCTCAGGCGTTTTTTTTTGCACTCCAGTATATTTTGGAGCCATGTTTCTTGTGGGCAATAGAAATGGCTCCATTGTGATTTTATTTGATCCGAATACCGGTAATTGTTGAAATACTTAGAAAAAGCGATTCGAGCCCCCCTGCTGGTTCTATATCGTTCATCGAATAGTATTTTATTATCCACAGACACTACCAGGCGGAAGCTTTTTTTATCTTCTTCCTTGATAATCAAGACGTAGGGGAGGAAGTACATGGCAGAATTAATCAACCTGCTGATTTGATTCGACATGTTTCACCTCTTCCAGGAAAAGAGCAGCCGTGGCCCGCGCTGGTGGTAGTTATTAATGAAACCGGGCCGGCGACTGCCTTTAAACGCTTCTGAATTGTTAGAACCAGACTGCCAAACCGGTTTAAAATCAAAAAACAGGGCAACCTGCCCCGTGCTTTGTCCAATGAAATTAGAAGTCCATGACGGGATGTTGAAACAAAAAACGGAAAACGCGGGGGGTGTTGTGTGTTTGCACGAATTGTTTATTTCCCCCCGGTTTTCCACAAATTGTTTGAGTGGGATAACACAAAAACAAGCAAATTTATTGTTGAAGAACCATTCACCGCTTAGAAATGCAAAAAAGGAATCCAGGGCATCAGGCACTAAGGGAGATGTCCTGTCGCCCTGGACTCCCATATTATGGATTAGGCTTGTGGGGTTGTATTGCTGGGTCGGGAAATAATATGAATATTTACTCAAAAGAAAAAAGGAACCCGGAGCGGTTAATATAGTGGGAGATTCTAGAACGCCCCGGGTTCCCTTTTTACGATTTTGACTCATGAAAGAGAGAAGACCTAACAAAACCATGGGATTCTTTTGGGGATTTTGTAGGTCCGGGAACAATTGGCCCATGGAAAAAAACGGTCTCTCAAAAAAGAAGGAGTTTCCTTCTGAAACCTTTGATCGATTATCATCGATGCTGACTTTTAGCATGGCGCAAGGGTAAACACTATTGATTAAAAGAAAAAAAAGCAGCGCAAGTAACAAGGCAATGATTACCCGGTGCGTGCTGCTTTGAATCATTTTTTTTCTATCCCGTTGAATTGAAAATCATAGTTTTCGGCTTTCAATTTTTCTATGCCGCCGCGTATCTCATTACTCTTTAACAACATCATGTCATTTTTCATATAAAAATTATACCGTTTAAAATTCGGAATGTCAAGATGTTTAAAATATTTTTTTTGGGAATGTACAATTAAGATTTCTGACGTTTGCCAAATCGAGCGAATTTCTTTTTTTCTTCTTTCAAATGCGCATCGTGTAATGAATTGAATGTATTGACCCATTTCTCGATCTGTGATAAAATCATTATTCATGAATGACATCGATTATGCAGGTATCGGCCCCCGGATTAGAATTGCGCGAAAATTAACCGGCCTTCTTCAAGCTGAATTTTCAAAAAAATTGGATATCAATCCTTCGACTCTCTCGGATATTGAAAACAGCAAGCATTTGCCGCGGATCGATTTTTTATGTAAAATGGTTTCGGCTTTTAATGTAAATATCAATTATATTCTTTCCGGGAATGGTGAACCCCTTTTATCAAGTGTGAATAAGCTTGAAATCTTTTTTGAGGATAATCCTTTCGGGGATTCAACCGAAGATATCATCGATATATTGGAATTCATGAAGAAATCCCCGCTGTTTTTCAGGGCTGTGATTTTTTATGCGAAGGAGTATTTTACTAAGAACAAGAAATATATTTTGAACGAATTAAGGGAGCATGAAGAGTTGAAAAAAGAGGAAGTGCCGAAAATCAAGGGAAAATAAAATCCAGCGATGGGAAAAAAGACCCCTGGCCTTGTTTCGCCCATGCCGTAAAGGCATCGTATAAAATGATATATTGAATCACCTCATTCCAGGTATGAAAGACGGCACTCTAATAAAGGAATTCAATATCGAAGGCATTTTTAAAGATATTTAATCCTAATTTTTGATAAGTTATTGACTTGAACTGTTAAAAATGATAACATTTCTATCATGAAAAGTACCGATTATTCAGCTATAGGCAGCAGGGTAAAAGAAGCTAGGTTAAAACTGGGAAAAAGCCAGCCCGAATTTGCACACAACCTGGGGATTTCGGTTTCTTCCCTGTCGGATATCGAAAACAACCGCACAGCTCCTGACTTTGATCTATTATTCAAACTGATTTCCCAATACAATGTCAATGCCAATTTTATCATTACCGGCCTGTACAACCCCATAATCGAGCCGATGGGAGAATTAGACCAGCTTTTTAAGGATAATCCTTTTGGCGATAGCACAAAAGATTTCATCGAGATGCTCAAATGGATGAAGTACTCAAAAATGTATCGCTATTCAGTGCTTAACTTTAATAATCAATTCCTTTTTTTAAACAAAGATATCCTGGAAGAAGAGAAGGAACAACATTTAAAAGCGTTGAACAAAAAAAATAAAATCGAACAACCCTTAAACCAAGAAAATGGCTCTTAAATAATTACGGAGGAAAAAATGAATAAGAAATGGTTCGCTTATTTTTTAGTGATCGCCCTTTTGGGATTGCTCCCTTTACCCGTTTTCTCTTTATTTATATCTAATATTTCAGAGATTTCATTTGGAGGAGGCAGCACAACCAATACTGTTATTAATGAAGAGTTGGGCTCTCTGATTATCCAGGGTGCCCAGCAGTTCCTGGATGGCTATAAAAATACCCTGGCACTAATGCAAACCACGGAGAACCCGGAGGCTGCCAAATCCGCCGCGGCTGAAATCGATACCGCTCTATCCCGCTCGCTGACCGCTGTCAAATCCGCCGTAACCACCTATGAAACATTGATCGAAT
>Ga0105104_10000329_pt1 | contig 35854 bp, 33 predicted proteins | sample PPLLaktember2015_3_FD_87034 | JGI IMG/M metagenome (GOLD analysis project Ga0105104, IMG submission 87034) | Freshwater sediment microbial communities from Prairie Pothole Lake near Jamestown, North Dakota, USA - PPLs Lake P7 Core (6) Depth... | ecosystem: Environmental > Aquatic > Freshwater >... | reverse complement strand
TCTCGCCCGTGCCCGCGGAGTTGTGCGGGACGCTCGCGGCGCTGTCGAAGCCCTTCTCGGCCTTCTCGTCGCTGCCCGGCGACGAGTACGCGATCTCGTGCAAGATCAACACTCGTCGCGGCTCCGAGCGCATCGTCCGGGCGGCCTTCGACTTCGCCCGCAAGTTCGGGCGCAAGAAGGTCACCGTGGTCCACAAGGCCAACGTCGTTCGCGCCACCGACGGCCTGTTCTTCGAGACCGCGAAGCAGGTGGCGAAGGACTATCCCGAGATCGCGATGGACGATGCGAACATCGACGCGATGACGATGTGGCTGCTGAAGAACCCGTTCAACTACGACGTGCTGGTGGCGCCGAACCTGTACGGCGACATCATCTCCGACCTGTGCGCGCAGATGGTGGGCGGCCTCGGCTTCGGCTGCTCCGGGAACATCGGCACCAAGCTCGCCGTCTTCGAGCCGACGCACGGGTCGGCGCCGAAGTACGCGGGCCAGTACAAGTGCAACCCGATCGCCACCATCCTGGCGGCGAAGATGATGCTCGACTGGCTCGGCGAGACGGCCAAGGGCCAGGCGCTGGAGGATGCGACGGCCGCGGTCATCGCCGAGGGCCGGGTGCGCACCTACGACATGGGCGGCTCGAACAAGACTCTCGACGTGGCCCACGCGGTCGCGGCAAAACTGTAGGACGAAGGCGGAAGGCGGGAGGCGGAAGGCGGAACAACCCGGCGTGCCCGCTGCCCGCCCTCCGCCTTCCGCCTCCGCCCTGACGGGGGGTTCATGAAGCAGATCATCCTCCACGACGTCGGCCTCCGAGACGGCCTGCAGAACGAGAAGGCGATTGTCCCCACCGAGCAGAAGGTCCGATGGCTCGAGGCGCTGGTGCAGGCCGGGGTGGACGTCGTCCAGGTCGGCTCCTTCGTCCACAAGGAGAAGGTGCCGCAGATGGCGGACACCGACGACCTCTTCAGGATCTTCAAGCAGGCCGGGCGGGCGCCGGGACGTGCCCGCCTCTCCGCCCTCGTCCTGAACGAAAAGGGCATGGAGCGGGCGTTTGCCTGCGGGGTGGATTACCTTTGCATGGGTGTGTCGGCGAGCGACACGCACAGCCGGAAGAACACCGGCATGGGGACGGCTGAAGCCGCCGACCGCATCATCGCGATGGGGAAGGCCGCGCGCGAGGCCGGGGCCGCCGTGCAGGTGTCGGTGCAATCGGCTTTCGGGTGCGGCTTCGAGGGGGTGATCCCGGAGCCCCGGATAATGAACCTCGTGCGCCGCTTCCTCGACGCGGGCCTGGTCACCGTCAGTCTCGCCGACACGGCCGGCCATGGAACGCCCGACCAGGTGGAGCGGCTGTTCGCCGGGGTGATGGCGTTGGACGCGGGCGTCGAGTGCGCCTGCCACCTGCACGACACCTACGGCCTCGGGATGGCGAACGCCTACGCGGCGATGCGCGTGGGCGTGAAGTACTTCGAGGCGGCGTTCGGCGGCCTGGGCGGCTGCCCGTTCACGAAGATCGCCGGCGGCAACCTCTGCACCGAGGACTTCGTGCACATGATCCAGCGGATGGGGCACCGCTCGGACATCCGCCTCGACGCGCTCATCGAGCTGTCGAAGGACGCGGGGTGCTTCTTCGGCCGCGAGATGGCCGGCCGCGTCTGGAAGTCCGGACCGGTCAGGACCGTGGCTGCGGTCTAACGACGAAGGCGGAAGGCGGAAGGCGGCCCTCCGCCTGGAAACGACATATTTCGGGAGGCGCTCTCTTATGAAGCTCCTAGACGGCGTCCGGGTGCTGGACCTGACCAACGTGCTGGCCGGGCCGTTCGCGACGCTCCACCTCGCGCTCGCCGGCGCGGAGGTGATCAAGATCGAGAACCCGGAAGGCGGGGACCTCGCCCGCAAGCTGGGCAACGTGCCCGAGCTCAACCAGCAGTTGATGGGCACCTCGTTTCTCGCGCAGAACACCAACAAGAAGTCGCTGACGCTCAACCTCAAGGAAGAGGATGCGAAGGAGATCTTCCGGAAGTTGATCCTCACGGCGGACGTCCTGGTCGAGAACTTCCGGCCGGGCGTCCTGGCGCGGCTCGGGTTCCCGTGGGAAACGCTCCACGAGATGAACCCGCGCCTGATCTACTGCGCCATCTCGGGCTTCGGGCAGACAGGGCCGGACGCCGACAAGCCTGCCTACGACCAGATCATCCAGGGTCTGAGCGGCGTCATGGCGGTGAACGGCGACGAGCGGCTCAACCCGCTGCGGGCAGGCTTCCCGGTGTGCGACACGGTCGGCGGCCTCAACGCCGCGTTCGCGATGATGGGCGCCTTGTACTGCCGCGAGAAGAGCGGGCGCGGGCAATTCATCGACGTCGCGATGATTGACTCGATCATGCCGCTGCTCGGCTGGGTGGCTGCCAACTGGCTGATCGGCGGCAAGCCGCCGCAGCTGCTCGGCAACGACAACATGACGGCGGCCCCGTCGGGGACCTTCCGTACGTGCGACGGCTACATCAACATCGCCGCCAACGAGCAAAAGCAGTGGGAGAGCCTGTGCGACGTCCTCGGCCTGCCGGAGCTGAAGACCGACGAGCGCTTCCAGAGGCGTGACGTGCGCAAGGCCAACCGCCGTGCCCTGACGCCGATCATCGAGGCAAAGCTCACGGAAAAGCCGACGGGTTACTGGGCGCAGGCGCTGAACGCCAAGGGCATTCCCTCCGGCGACATCCTTTCGCTGCAGGATGCCCTCGTGGCGCCGCAGATAGCGCACCGGGAGACGATCCAGACCATCGAGGAGCCGGGCATCGGGCCGCTGAAGCTGTTCAACCTGAGCGCCAAGTTCTCGGAGACGCCGGCCAGCCTCGACTCGCCACCCCCGCGCCTGTCGGCGCACACCGGCGAGATCCTCGGGGAACTGGGGTACACGGAGGCGGAGATCGCTTCGCTGAGGGAGCGGAGAGTCGTCTAGATCACGTGACGAGGGAACGACTGACCACGTGGCCAATTGCAAGTCGACAGTTGTCAATTCACGTGACGAGGGAACAACTGACCACGTGGCCAATTGCCAAATCGACAGTTGTCAATTGGCCAACTACCATTGAGGGGAGAACCACGATGGGCATGACCGTCGTCCAGAAGATCCTGGCCCGCGCCACCGGGCAGGCCTCGGTTGCGGTCGGCGACGTCGTCGAGCCGGCCGTCGACCTGGCGATGTCGCACGAGAACGGCGCGCTCGTGATGAACCAGTTCTTCGAGGTCTACAAGAACACCGGTCACGAGCCGAAGGTCTGGGACCCGTCGAAGATCGCGATCATCCTCGACCACCGCGTCCCGGCCGAGAGCGCGAAGACGGCCACCAACCAGAAGAAGATCCGCGAGTTCGTGGCGCAGCAGGGAATCGCGAAGTTCCACGACATCCGGGGCGACGAGGGCGGCATCTGCCACCAGATCCTCCCCGAGCACGGCTACACGCGGCCGGGCCAGGTGGTCGTCGGCACCGACAGCCACACGACCAGCCATGGCGCGGTCGGCGCGTTTGCCTTCGGGATTGGGGCCACGGAGATGGCCGGCGTCTGGGCGCTCGGCTCGATCTTCAACGTGGAGGTCCCGGCCACTATCAAGGTGGTAGTCAAGGGCGAGTTGCCGCAGAACGTCCTTCCGAAGGACCTGATCCTCCACCTGATCGGCGCGATTTCCGCCGAGGGCGCGAACTTCAAGGTCATCGAGTTCCACGGCGCGGGCGTGAAGACGATGAGCATGTCGGGACGCCTGACGCTGTGCAACATGAGCGTCGAGGCCGGCGCCACCTCCGGCATCGTCCCCGCGGACGGGGAGACCGAGCGCTACCTGCGCGAGGAGGCCGGGGTGACGGACCCCCTCGACCTCGTCACGCCGGACGCGGACGCGGAGTACGCGCGGGTGGTCGAGATCGACGCGGCCACGTTGGTTCCGCAGATTGCCTGCCCGCACACGGTGGACAACGTCAAGCCGGTGGGCTCGGTGGCCACGGTGAGGGTGCAGCAGATCGTCATCGGCTCGTGCACGAACGGCCGTCTGGACGACCTCGAAGTGGCGGCGCGAATCCTGCGCGGCAAGCGCGTCGCAAAGGGCGTCCGGATGCTGGTGTTCCCCGCCTCCTGGCGCATCTACCGCCAGGCGCTGAAGCAGGGATTCCTCTCCGACCTGGTGAACGCGGGCGCGGTGGTGATGAACCCCGGGTGCGGCTGCTGCCTGGGCGTCCACGAGGGGGCGCTGGGCGACAACGAGGTGGCGCTCTCGACGACCAACCGCAACTTCAAGGGTCGCATGGGCAACCCCAAGTCCGAGGTGTACCTGTGCTCGCCGGCGGTCGCCGCCGCGAGCGCGCTCACCGGGGTCATCACGGATCCGAGGTAAGGGAGGCGAAGACACCATGGCACAAGTGGTTTTCACGCTCGGGGACGACATCTCGACCGACGCGATCTATCCCGGCCGGTTCATGGCCACGGTCCTGCCGACGGAAACGCCGCAGTTCGCCTTCGCCGACTACGAGATCAACGCGCGGTTGAAGGCCGGGCAGGTTCCCGCGGGCAGCGTCATCGTCGCGGGGGCGAACTTCGGGTGCGGGTCCTCGCGCGAGCAGGCGGCGTCCACGCTCAAGGGTCACGAGCTGGTGATCGTGGCGAAAGGCTTTGCCCGGATCTTCCTCCAGAACTCGGCGAACCTGGGCCTGCGCACGATCATCTGCCCGGGGATCGAGGCCTCGCAGGGCGACGAGCTCGACATCACGGCCACGCGGGTCGTCAACAAGACGACGGGCAAGTCGTTCGAGATCGTACCGCTGCCGAAGGCGCGGCAGGACATCATCGACGCAGGCGGCCTGATCGCCTATACGAGGAAGCGGCTCCTCGAGAAGCACGGAGTGGGGCGAATTGAGAACTGAGAATTGAGAATGAGAAAGCAGAGGGCCGGTCGAACGCACACGCGGCGGCGGCCCTTCCTCTTTGGGACGCCGTGACATCTTCTCCATTCTCCATTCTCCGTTCTCCATTCTCCGTTCTCCATTCTCCGTTCTCCATTCTCCATTCTCAATTCCTCACCCGCCGGGCCCTGCCTGCACACCGGCGTCGGTGATCAGCGCCGTCACCAACCCAAGGGCCACGCGCTCGAAATACGGGTTGCAGACGGTCACTCCGGCCGGCGCGCCGTCCCACACCTCGCGCGGATCGTGGTCTGGAGGGCGGAGCGAATCGCCCACCTGGAGGTCGACGAACTTGTCGCGTGTCGCGAGCACGTAGACGGCCGCGCCCGCGAGCCCCGCGGCAGCGGCCAGCTGCCAGGTGCCGGCCTTGTTGAGGAACCAGGCGGGCGTGACGGCATCGGCGCCGACGAGCACGCCATCGCAGCCCGGCAGCGCCCCTGCGATCGCGGCATCGGTCCGGACCTCCACGCCGATCCCCGCAGCGACCAACGCCTCCGCCGTTCTCCGCCCTTCCAGCATCGGCCGGCCCTCCCCGCACGTCACGTGGACGGGGTTGGCTCTCGCGATCCCGCGCAGGCACGCCAGCACCGAGCCGCTGAACGAGCACGTGACGAAGCGCAGGGGCACGCCCGGTTCCGGTGCCAACGCCTCCTGCGCGGCGCGGGCCAGCGCGGCAGGGGCGCGGCGCCACCGTGCCTCGAACCGCTCGAGCGCGCCCGGCTCGCCGCGCTCGGCCGCGGCGGCAGCGGCCAGGTTGCGGAACGAGGCCATCGCCGGCTGGGCCTCGCAGATCGCTCGCGCCACTTCTTCCGCCGCCTCGGTTCCGTCGCGCAACGCCACCCTGACGGCCTCGATCGCCTCGGCCACCAACTCGGAGGCGCCCGAGGTTCGGTCCGCTGCCATGCGCGCGACAATCGACCGCATGTCTTGGTCCATTCAGCGAGTGTAAACGCTCCGGGGTCGAGGAGGGCTGAAGCCCTGCTCCGACCGTTGAACGAGCGCAACCGCGTCCGGTCAGGGCGGTTCAGCCGAGGATCAACGATCGGGACAGGCCTTCAGGCCTGTCCTCAGCCAACGCCGCTCCCCCAGTGGCGGGGCTGGAGGCATTGTGCCAAGATGATGGGATGCGCGACCTCCACCGCATCATGCTCTCGTCCGAGGTACGGGATCTGACGGACGAGATCGGCCGGCTGTTCGAGGACCTGGACCGTACGGCCCGCGACCGCCGCCAGCCGTCCGGCCACTGCACGCCCGCGCTGGACGTGCGCGAGACCGGCGAGGCTCTGGAGGTGATCCTCGACCTGCCGGGCGTCCCCGCCGACCGGGTGCGGATATTGCTCAAGGGCGGCGTCCTGCTGGTGGTCGGCGAGAAGTCCTCGCCCTACGCCGGCGGCCACCCCGACGCCAGCTTCCACCTGGTCGAGCGCGGCTTCGGCCGCTTCGCCCGGGCGGTCCGCCTCGAGGGTGCCTTCGACGGCGGACAGACCACCGCCCAGGTGTCGGGCGGCGAACTGCGGGTCGTCGTGCCCAAGATCACCGAGCGCCGGGGCCAGGAGATCCTCGTGCCGGTGGCCAGCGCATGAACGTGCTCTTCATCGGCGACGTCTTCGGCCGGCCCGGCCGCGACCTGGTGCGCGCGGGCCTGCGGGCCCTCGTCGATCGCTTCGACATCGACTTCGTCATCGCCAACGTCGAGAACGCCGCCGCCGGCTTCGGCATCACGCGCGAGATCGGCGACACCATCGCCGGCTGGGGCGTGGACGTCATGACGTCGGGCAACCACATCTGGGACAAGAAGGAGGCGCTCGACTACATCGGCGCGGAACCGCGGCTCCTCCGGCCGGCGAACTACCCGGCGGGCGCCCCCGGCCGCGGGTCGGTGCTCGCGCGAACCGACGACGGGCGGGGCGTCGGGGTGGTGAACCTGATGGGCCGCGTGTTCATGAACGCGATCGACGACCCGTTTGCCGTCGCGGCACGGGAAATCGAGGCGTTCGCCGGGCGCACGCGCGTGATCATCGTGGACTTCCACGCCGAGGCGACCTCCGAGAAGATGGCCATGGGCTGGTTTCTGGACGGCAAGGTGAGCGCCGTGATCGGCACGCACACGCACGTGCAGACCGCCGACGAGCGGCTGCTGCCGGGCGGCACGGCGTATCTCACCGACGTGGGCATGACAGGGCCGATGGAGTCCATAATAGGCACCGAACGCGAGGCGGCGCTCTCGCGGTTCCTCACCGGGCTGCCCTCGCGTTTCGAGCCCGCCACCGGCAACCCGCGCCTGCACGGCGCCGTGATCGGCATCGACGAGGCGACGGGCCGCGCCACGTCGATCGTCCGTCTCGACTGCTCACCCGAGGACCTCGTGAGGATGCGGCCCGATCCGGAAGAGGCATGACGGGGCTGTTCGACCTGCCGTTCGAGGAGCCGGAGCCCGACCCCGCTCCCGAGGAACCGAGGCGCCCGGAGCCGCCGCCAGCCCCCGCGCGTCACGTCTGGACCGTCAGCGAGATCACCTCCGCCATCCGCGACACCCTCGAGACACGCTTCGCCGAGGTCTGGATCGAAGGCGAGATCTCGAACTGCCGCCTCTGGAACACCGGCCACCTGTACTTCACCCTGAAGGACGAGGGCGCGCAGCTGAAAGGGGTGATGTTCCGCTCGGCCCTTCGCGCGCTGCGATTCAAGCCGGAAGACGGCCTCCGCGTGGTGGCGCGCGGTCGGGTCACGGTCTACGACCCGAAGGGAGAGTACCAGGTCCTCTGCGAGCACATGGAGCCGCAAGGCGTGGGCGCCCTGCAGCTTGCGTTCGAGCAGCTCAAGAAGCGGCTGCAGGCCGAGGGCCTCTTTGCCGCCGAGCGCAAGCGCCCGCTGCCCGCCCTGCCCCGCCGCATCGGCATCGTCACCTCGCTGGACGGCGCCGCCGTCCGCGACGTCATCAAGGTGATCTCGCGGCGGCATCCCAACGCCAGCCTCGTGATCCGGCCGACGCGCGTGCAAGGGGAAGGCGCGGCCGCCGAGGTGTCGCGGGCGCTGGCGGCCATCGCGCGGGTCGCGGGGGTGGACGTCGTCATCCTCGCGCGCGGCGGCGGATCGATCGAGGATCTCTGGGCCTTCAACGAGGAGTCGGTGGCGCGCGCGATCGCCCGGTCGCCCGTACCCGTGATCTCGGGGGTGGGACACGAGACCGACTTCACCATCGCCGATTTCGTGGCCGATGTTCGCGCCCCCACACCCTCGGCGGCGGCGGAAGTCGTGGTGGCGGGCAAGGACGAGTTCTGCGCACGCATCGACCGGCTCACCGGCCGCCTGAAGGCGTCGGCCAGATCGCGCGTGGAGCGGTCCAGGACCCGCCTGCATCGTCTCGCGGGGAGGCCGGGGCTGGCGGGCTGGCCGGGACGCCTGGCCCTCCGGGGCCGACACGTCTCGGAACTGGCGCACCAACTGGGACGGACCGGACGGGCGCTGGTGGCGCGGCGCCAACGCCGGTATCATGACCTCCGCCTGCAGCTCGAGACGTTCGACCTGCGGCGCCGGCTCGGGAACATCGGCGCGCGCCTGGCCCGCGTGGACGGCGCCCTGCGGGCGGCGGCCCGGCGCTTCCACAACCGCGCCGACGGCCGGCTGCGCACGCAGGCGGCACGGCTCGACAGCCTCAGCCCGCTGGCGGTGCTGGGCCGGGGGTACGCCGTGTGCTGGGACGGGTCGCGCACGCGCGTCATCCGCGACGCCGAGAGCGTGCGCGAGGGCGACGAGATCCGGGTCACCGTGCAGCGTGGCGAGATCAAGGCGAGGGTGACGGACGGCGACAAGCACTGAGAGCCGAATCGGCGTCACTTGCCAACTTGACAACTGACCACGTGTCGAATGGGCCGAGGAAAGCAAGTGCAGCAGCGTCGAAGACAGATCGTTGCCAAGTGGACAATTGCCACATAGACAGTTGCCAAGTAGACAATCGCCAAGTGGTCGTTTGCCAAGTAGGCAATTGCCCACTTCAACAAGAAGAGGCGCATGGACGCAACCATCAAGGACTTCGAGGCGGCGATCGCCGAGCTCGAGGGGATCGTGAAGAAGCTCGAGGAGGGCGACCTGCCGCTCGAGCGGTCGCTGGAACTCTACGAGCGCGGCGTGCAGCTGTCGCGGTTCTGCCACGCGCGGCTCGAAGAGGCGGAGCGGCGCATCGAGATCCTCGACGAGCGCGGCGAACTGCGCCCTGCGCCGGCCTCCCTGGCCGGGCCTGCCCAGGCCCCGCCGGACGAGAAGCGGGGCCAGGCCCTGCCTCCCGATCGGGAGCGGCCGCGGTGACGACGGTATCCACGCTGCGCGAGTACATCGCGGCCCGGCGCGAGCTCGTGGACCAGGCGCTCGGACGTTTCCTCCCCGCCCCGCCGCGATCTCCCGCCGTCGTTTCGGAGGCGATGCGCTACAGCCTCTTTGCCGGCGGCAAGCGCTTCCGGCCGATCCTCACGCTCGCCGCCGCGGACGCGGTGGCCTCCGACGTGCGGCTGCAGGAGGATCCGCAGCCGGCGATGGCTCCCGACCACCGAGTGGCGCTCGCGCTGCCCGCTGCATGCGCGATCGAATTGATCCACACCTACTCGCTCGTCCACGACGACCTGCCCGCGATGGACAACGACACGCTGCGCCGCGGCCGGCCCACGAGCCACGTCGTGCACGGCGAAGGCATGGCCATCCTCGCCGGCGACGGACTGCTGACCGAGGCATTCGCGCTGCTCGCGCGGGAGCCGGCCGACCCCGAGGGGCACCTGGCCCCCCGCGTCCGGCGAACGATTGGCCTCATTGCCGATGCGGCGGGCGCCGCCGGGATGGTGGGCGGGCAGGCGGTGGACCTGGAGGCGGCGGGGAAGGGACCGGCGGCGTTCTCCCTCGAGGGGCTGCGCGACATGCATGCGCGCAAGACGGGCGCGCTCATCAAGGCGTCCGCGCTTGCCGGCGCCGTGATGGCCGGGGGCACCGCCGCGGCGGTCGACGCCGTCGGCCGCTACGCCGCCCACCTCGGGCTGGCCTTCCAGATCGTGGACGACGTGCTGGACGTGGAGGGCGCCACGGAGGACCTCGGGAAGACGGCGGGCAAGGATGCCGCGGCCGGCAAGCCCACCTACCCCGCGCTCGTCGGCCTCGAGCGGTCCAAGGCGCTGGCCGCCGAGGCATTCGAGGCTGCGCTCGACGCGCTCGACGGGCAGCGCATGCGCTCGAGCCGCCTGGAGGAGATCGCCAGGTGGGTGGTGGGCAGGACGAGCTGACAAATGCAAAATGCAGAATGCCGAATGCCGAATGCCGAATGCAGCATGCAGAGCCCCTGCGGCGTGACGGTTTGACGGGCTGCCAGCTGCGAGCTGCCGGCTGCCAGCAACGTGAAGCAAGGCGATGAAGCAGCGTCTTGACGTCTTGGTCGTCGAACGGGGCCTGGCGCCCTCGCGGGATCGGGCCCGCGCGCTCGTCATTGCGGGGCAGGTAGCGGTCAACGGCCAGGTGGTGTCGAAGGCAGGCACGGGAATCGCCGCGGACGCAACCATCGTCCTCCTGCAGCCCGATCACCCGTACGTCGGACGCGGCGGCCTGAAGCTTGCGCACGCGCTCGACACGTTCAAGATCGTCGTGGAGGGGCGCGAGGCGTTGGACATCGGGGCCTCCACGGGAGGCTTCACGGACGTCCTCCTCAGGCGCGGCGCGCTGCGCGTGGTCGCCCTGGACGTCGGCCACGGCCAGCTGGACTGGCGGTTGCGCCACGATCCCCGGGTCGTCGTCATCGAGGGGCAGAACGCGCGCTACCTGGAATCCGCGCACGTGCCGGGCCCGGTCGATCTCGTCGTCATCGACGTCTCGTTCATCTCGTTGGCACAGATCCTTCCGCGCGTTCCGCCGCTGTTGCGACGGCCGGCGGACGTCATCGCCCTGGTGAAGCCGCAGTTCGAGGCCGGGCGAGGCGAGGTGGGTCGCAAGGGCATCGTCCGGGATCCGGCGGTGCACGATCGGGTGATCGAGCAGGTGACCGAAGCGGCAGCCGCGGTCGGACTGGCACGGGCCGGGCTGACCCCTTCTCCGATCACCGGTTCGGAGGGCAACAAGGAATTCCTGCTGCACTTGACCCCATGATCCCAGTCACACGCATCGGCATCGTCGCGAAGATCCGCCTGCACTCGGTGGCGTCCCACCTGGTGGAGATTGCCGGGTGGCTCGAGGCGCGCGGAGTCGAGCCCGTCTTCGAGGTGGACACGGCCGCGCTCGCCGCCCTCGGCACCCGCCACCGCCGTGCCACTCGCGAGGACCTCGCGTCGCTGGTCGATCTCCTGCTGGTCCTCGGCGGCGACGGGACCATGCTGGGGATGGCCGACCGGATGGCGGAGTCGGGGCAGGACATTCCCATCCTGGGCGTCAACTTCGGTCACCTCGGCTTTCTGACCGATCTCTCCTGGTCGGAGTTGTTCTCCGCCCTCGAGGCCGTGCTGGCGGGGAACGTCCGGATCGAGACGCGCCTGAGCCTGAAGGCTGCCGTCTGCCGCGCGGGAGCCGTCGTCACTCGCCGGATGGCCCTGAACGATGTCGTCATTACGCGCGGCGCCCTCTCGCGCGTCATCGAGTTGTCGGTGACGGTCGGCGGCGAGTTCGTCGCCCGCTTCAACGGCGACGGCCTGATCATCGCCAGCCCCACCGGCTCCACGGCCTACAACCTGTCGGCCGGCGGCCCCATCCTCCACCCGGCCGTGGACGCGCTCGTGCTGACGCCCATCGCCCCGCACACCCTCACCAACCGGCCCGTGGTGATCCCCGCCTGGGCTGAGGTGCAGGTGCAGCCGTTCGTCGCCGATCCATCGGAGGAAGCCGTCGTGACGCTCGACGGACAGAGCGGAGTCCGCCTCGAGCCGGGCGACACCGTCAGCGTCACGCGCAATCCCTCGCCCGTGCGCCTGGTCCACGCGACGTCACACAGCTACTTCGAGGTGCTGCGGAAGAAGCTCAAATGGGCGGAACGGTAACGTCGTCAGAGAGGTGCTGGAGGTGCCGGGGGTGCTGAAGGTGCTGGAGGTGCAGTGCTGAAGGTGCCGGGAGTGCTGTGGGTGCGCGTCTAGCGCTGGCGGCGTGACTCCTTCTCAATTCTCAATTCTCCATTCTCCATTTCGCATTCTGCATTTCGCATTCTGCATTCTGCATTCTGCATTCTGCATCCTCAGTGCTTCGTCCCCTGCCCTGCCGTCTCCAGCCGTTTTTGCCTGAAGTACAGCACCTGATACTTGTGCACGTTGCGGTTGTGTTCGTCGAGCGTCCGTGCGAACGCGTGTGACCCGTCGTTGCGGCTGACGAAGTACAGGTAATCGACGTCGGCGGGACGGATCGCCGCTGCGAGCGCCCCGCGCCCCGGTGCGGCGATTGGCCCCGGCGGCAGGCCGGGATTGCGGTAGGTGTTGTAGGGCGAGTCGAAGGCAAGGCCTTCCTTGGTGAGGTTGCCCTTGTAGCGGCCCGCGCGGTCCAAGGCGTAGATGACCGTGGGGTCGCACTGCAGCGCCATCCCGATCTTCAGCCGCTGGCGGTAGACGCCGGCAATCAGCGGCCGTTCCTCGGCTCGGGCTGATTCCTTCTCCACCAGCGAGGCAAGCGTGACGGCCTCGCGCAGGTCACGGCCCTGCCTGCGCAACTCCGCTTGCAAGCCTTCGTCGAACACGTTCCTGAACCGGCCGACCATCATCTTCACGAGGTCGGACGCCGCCGAGCGCCGGGGGAGCGAGTACGTCTCGGGAAACAGGTAGCCCTCGCGGTCTGGCGCCCGCGGATCGAGGTCGCGGCCGAGGGCGGCGTCACCCGCCGCCTTCACGAAGCTCGCCGCCGTCCCCAAGCAGTGCGCCTCGTAGACGCGGCTCATCTCCCGGATGGTCAGGCCCTCGCGGAAGGTGACCTGGCGGAGGTAGACCGCCCCGCGGGCCAGCATGTCCACCACCTGGCGCACGGCGAGCGGCCGGTCGAACCGGTACTCGCCGGCCTTCAACCGCCGCGCGGCGCCCGACTGCCACAGCGCCGCCCGGAAGCTCCACTCGTCGCGGACGACACCCGCATCCACCAGCTTGCGAGCGATGGATCGCGACCCGTCGCCCTGGGCGATCTCGACGAACTGCTCGGGGGCTTCGTAGCCCTTGTAAGGCTGGGACAGGGAGTACTGCAGGAACCACCACGCGCCGGCGCCGAGGGCGGCGACGACCACGGCAAGGAGAAAGAAGCGTCGGATCATTCCCAGTCCTGGCTTTCGGCTTCGGGCGTCGGGGGCGCCGCCGTCGAATCCAAGTACTCCTGCAGGATGATGGCAGCGGCTGCGGCGTCGAGCTTCTTCTTCCGGCTCCGCCAGTCCCGGTCGCGGACCGCCAGCAGGCTCTCCGCTTCGACGCTCGTCAGCCGCTCGTCCTGCAGCGTGATTGGCACCGCCACCCGCGCCCGTAGCCGCTCGACGAACGCCAGGACCCGGGGCGTCTGCTCGTTGGGCGACCCGTCCAGCCGGCTCGGCAGGCCCACGACAATGGCGCCGAGGCCCTCGTCTTCGGCGGCGAGCCGCTCGACCACCTCTCCCACCTGCGCCACGCGGTCGCCCTGCACCTGCAGCGTCACCAGCGGCCGCGCGAGCGTGCCCGAGGGATCGCTGATGGCGAGGCCGATGCGACGCTCTCCGATGTCGATCCCCAGCACACGCACGCACGAATGGTACCCGCGAGATCGGCCCCCGGGCAAGGGTTCGGTAGGGGCACAACCTGCCGGACCCCTACCTTTGCTATACTTTCAAATAACTCCGATTTCGGTCGGGATTCCACGATGATCAAGAGACTCCTCGTTGCCCTCGTCCTGCTGGCGATAGCGGCCTGGGTACCCACCGCCTGCAACCGGTCCGCACCGCCCGAGAAGTTCAAGCAGAAGTTGGTCATTCTCGGCTTCGATGGTATGGATCCGCGCCTGGTCGAGAAGTGGATGGGAGAAGGCAAGCTTCCGAACTTCAAGAAGCTCGCGTCGGAGGGCGGGTTCTACCGGCTCCAGACATCGACGTCGCCCGAATCGCCCACCTCCTGGGCATCATTCGCGATTGGGGGCAACGCCGGCAAGCACAACATCTACGACTTCCTCGTCCGCGACGTCAAGACCTACATCCCGGACCTGGGCATGGTGAAGCGGGAAATGCCCAATTTCCTCTTCAACTACATCCCCACGGGGAAGCCGAAGCTGACGTCGTTGCGCGGCGGGACGTCGTTCTGGGTGACGGCCGGCCAGGCGGGCGTGCGCTCGTCGATCCTCACCGTCCCGGTGACGTTCCCGCCGGAGGACGTTCCCTCGGGCCGGCTGCTCTCGGGCCTGCCGCTGCCCGACATCCGCGGGACCGTCGGCACGTTCTACTATTTCGCCACCGACCTCAGCCGTTATGAGGAAGGCAACACGGAGATGGGGGGAATCCTCAAGCGGCTCGTGTTCGAGGGCGACACCACGACCACCGAGCTGATTGGGCCCCCGAACCCGATTGTCACGGCCCAGCAGCAGGAGATCCGCAAGAAGGGGCAGCTCACCGAGCAGGACCAGGCGCGGCTGGCCGAGCTGGAGGCGAAGCGGGATGTCCGCGTGCCCTTCACGGTCCGGTGGAATCGCGAAGCGAAGAGCGTGACCGTGGACCTGCAGGGCACGACGATTCACCTGACCGAGGGACAGTGGTCCAAGTGGATCCCGCTGGAGTTCCGGGTGAACTGGCTGGTTCGCCTCGACGGGATGGCGCAAGTCCACCTCATCCGCGCGAGCGACGAGCTGCAGCTCTACATCTCGCCCGTCAACTGGCGGCCGGAGTCACCTGTGTCGCCGATTTCGTCGCCGGCGTCGTTCTCCGAGGAGCTGTACGAAAAGCTCGGGACCTTCAGGACCCTCGGCTGGGCCGAAGCCACCTGGCCGCTGAACGAGGACCGGCTCGACGAGAAGGCATTCATGGACGATCTGCTGCGCGCATTCGACGACCGCGCGCAGGTAATCCTTTCGCAGATCGATTCCGGGAAATTCGACCTGGTGATCGGGGTGATCGAGGCGACCGACCGCGTGCAGCACATGTTCTGGCGCTTCCTCGACCCGACCCACCCGATGTACGACGCCGCGCAGGCGGCGAAGTGGGGCGACGCGATCGAGCGCGTGTATCGACGCGCGGACACGCTGCTGGCCGAGGTGATGGAGCACGTTTCCCCCGGGACCGACATCCTGGTTCTCTCCGACCACGGGTTCCACTCGTTCAAGCACGGGGTGAACCTCAACACCTGGCTGATCGAGGAAGGGTTCATGGCCAGACAGAACCAGCCCGTAGGCGACAAGAACCTGCACGACATGTTCGGCGGGGGCGGCCAGTTCTGGGAGAACGTGGACTGGACGCGGACCCGCGCCTACTCGCTCGGCCTCGGGCAGATCTACTTCAACCTGCGGGGGCGCGAGGGCAAAGGCACGGTCGGCGAGGGCGAGGACTACCGCCGCCTGGCCGACGAACTCTCGGCGCGGCTGCTGACGATGAAGGACCCGACGACGGGCGGGCGCATCGTGCGGTCGGTCTACAAGCGAGACGATGTGTACTCGGGGCCGTTCCTCGCGAACGCGCCCGACCTGCAGGTGGGGTTCGAGGACGGCTACCGCGTGTCGTGGCAGACCTCGCTGGGCGGCTCGCCGCCGGGACTGCTCTACCCGAACATGAAGAAGTGGTCGGGCGACCACTGTTCGTTCGACTACCAGACGATCCCCGGTGCTCTCATCTCGAGCCGGAAGCTGACCGTGGACGAGGCGCGCATCATCGACATCGCGCCGACCGTGCTGAAGTACTTCGGCGTCGCGATCCCGAAGGAGATCGACGGGAAGCCGCTGTTCTGAGTCTGCTTTTGATGAAGGATCCGGCGTGGGGCCGGCCCGCGCCGTGCGCCGTCCTTCGACCACGCTCTGGGCGTGGCGAGCCAAGTCGAATGATGGGCTCGGCCATCGGGGTTTGCCGCCTGCCCCACGCCGGCAGCGCCGCCGCCTGGCATGTCATTCGTGGCTCACTGCCTGCTGCCTGCTGCCTGCTGCCTGCTGCCTGCTGGCTACCGCCTACCGCCTACTGCCTACCGCTACCGCCTACTGCCTACGCCAGAGCCCGCCCTGTTACAATGCGCCTCGTGAGAAGCTCGATCTTCGCGGCCGTCGTGTCGCTCGCACTCGTGGCGCCGGCAGGCGTGTGGGCCCAATCGGCGCCGGCTCAGGATCCCGCCGCGCGGGCCACGGAGCGCATCGCCGGGCTGCAGCGCGAGGCGGAGGCCCTGGCAAACCAGGAGCGGACACTGCTCGGTGAACTCCGCAAGCTGGAGGTCGAGCGCGACTTGCGCCTGGAGGAAAGCCGGCGGTTGGACGCCGAGGCTGCGGCGCTGAGGGCGCGCATCGACGCGACAACCCGAGAGATGCAGGCCACGCGCGCGGCGATCGACGCGGCGCGGCCCGGCCTCGACGCCCGGCTGGTGCAGGTCTACAAGCTGGGGCGCCCGGGCTACGCGCGGATGCTGCTGGGGGCCGGCAGGACCGAGGATGCCGTGCGCGGGGTCCGCCTCGCGGCGGCGCTGGCCAGTCTCGACCACCGCCGGGTTGCGGAGCAGACGGCCGCCGTCTCCCGCCTGACGGTCTCGCGCGTCGATCTCGAGCAACAGTCGGCCCGGTTGAAGGACGTACAGGCCGCCGCGCGCCAGGCAGCCGAGGAATCCACCCGCGCCGCGAACGCCCGGGCCGCGCTGATCCAACGAATCGACGCCCGCCGCGACCTGACCGCCCAGATGGTCGGTGATCTGGAGCGCGCGCGCGACCGGCTGAAGAAGCTGGTCCCCGGCGCCCCCGTCGAGTCGGTCGCCCTCCCCCTCAAGCCGTTTCGTGGCACGCTCGACTGGCCCGTCGCCGGGCAGGTCCTTTCGCGGTTCGGCCAGCGCCGTAACCCGCGGTTCGGGACCACCGTCAGCCAGAGCGGCGTCGAGATCTCGACCGCCGAGGCCGAGGCCGTCCGCGCCGTCCACGAAGGACGCGTGGTCTTTGCCGACGTTTTCGCCGGCTTCGGTCAGCTGGTGATCGTCGATCACGGCAATCTCGGATACACCCTCTACGGCTACCTCGGCTCCATCACCAAGCCCAAGGGTGGCGCCGTCGCCGCGGGCGAACGGCTGGGCACGGCCGGGCGCTCCCCCTCCGGCAACTCCGCGCTGTACTTCGAGTTGCGAATCGACGGCAAACCAGTCGATCCCTTACAATGGCTCAAGGGGCGATAGTCTCATTGGGCAAGATACCAACTTGACGACTTGGCACGCGCCGAGGGAGACAATCGCCAGGTAGACATCGCTAAGTAGACAATCGGCAAGTGGACAATTGGCAAATATCGTAGGACCCCCATGACTGCTCGGACTCGCCTCCTCGTCTTGTTCGTGACCGCGCCGGTCATCGTGTTCGCGCTGGTCGGCGGCGTGCTGGGAAAGGCCTGGACGCGCGAAGAGGTGTACCAGGACCTGCGCGTGTTCGAGGACGTGGTCTCCCTCATCTCGAGCAACTACGTCGAAGACGTGGACCTCTCGAAGGTGATGCGCGGCGCGATGCGCGGCCTGGCCGAGGGGCTCGACCCCGACAGTTCGTACCTCACTCCCGACGAGGTCCGGCGCTTCGAGGGCGCCGAGAAGCTGCCGGCGGCCGGGATCGGCGTCGAGCTGACGCGCCAGTACTACCTGCGGGTGATCGCGGCGCGTGACGGTTCGCCGGCCGCGAAGGCCGGGCTGCGCGCCGGCGACTACATCCGGGTGCTGAACGGCAAGCCCACGCGCGAGATGTCCGTCCACGAGGGGATGGTCCTGCTGCGCGGCGCGCCGGGCAGCAAGGTCTCGCTGCTGGTGATCAGGGGTAACGCCGCCGAACCGCACCCGGTGGAGTTGGTCCGCGAAGCGCCAGATGGCGCGGACGTCAGCGGGCGCATGCTGCAGGGCAACGTCGGTTACGTGCGGATCGCCGCCTTCGGGCCCGGCGTCGCTGCCGCCGTCACCGGCAAGGCAAACGAGCTTGCCAAGGCGGGCGCCACGGCGCTGGCCCTGGACCTCCGCGACACGGCCACGGGTGCCTTGGAGGCCGGTCTCGAGACCGCGCGCGTCTTCGTGCCCTCCGGCACACTCGCGTTGAAGGAAACGAAGGGATCGGCGCGCCAGCCCGTGATCGCCGAGGCGAGCGCCTCCACCGTCAAGCTCCCCGCCGTCGTCCTCGTGAACGACGGGACGTCGGGCGCCGCGGAGCTGTTCGCCGCCGCGCTCGCCGGCAACCAGCGCGCGGAACTGGTCGGCGAGCGGACGCAGGGCCGTACCGCCATGCAGAAACTGGTGCGGCTGCCCGACGGCGCCGGCATGCTGATCTCCAACGCCTGGTATCTCACTCCCGCCGGCGACCCAATCCACGAGAAGGGCCTGACGCCCGCCGTGGCCGTCGAAGTGCCGGAGGTGGAGTTCGGCGCGCCGGCGCCCACCACCGACCCGATCATGGACAAGGCGCTGGAGCGGCTCAAGAAGTAGTCGCGTTCAGTTGGCAAGGAGACTACTTGGCGAGGGACCATTTGCACCCTTGCCAAGTGGTCAGTTGTGAACTGACGGAAGACGACCAGCCACCAGCCACCAGCCACCATGTCCCGCCCTTCCCCTTGACAGCTGATCAGTGCTCGCGTATAACCGCAAGGCGTCGCCGACAGTGACCTCGTAGAACGGCGCCCCCCACGATGCTCGGGGCGCCCCGAGCAAGGGGGCATCCTTCGGCGAACGAGGAGGGTTATGAACAAGCATGAACTGATCGACAAGATCGCCAAGGACACTGGGGTGACGAAGAGCAGCGCGGCGGCGGCTCTCGAGTCGGCGCTCGACGGCATCAAGAAGTCGTTGAAGAAGGGCGACCCGATCACTTGCGGCGGGTGCGGCACGTTCAAGACGTCGATCCGCAAGGCGCGGACCGCCCGCAACCCGCAGACGGGCGCGACGATCAAGATCGCGAAGCGGCGCGTCGTCCGCTTCTCCGCCGGGAAGGCGCTGAAGGAAGCGGTCAAGTAAGCCGGACAGACGGCCCAGTTGTCGCAACCCGCCTCCGCCCGCACGTGTTGCGAGGCGGGCGAAGGCGGGCCCAATCGCTCCCCTATCGACGCGGCTGCCGGACGCAGAGAACTGCCTGAATCGTTGACCACCCTGCCGCCCACTGGTATACTGGTCACTTCTGTACGTCCCGGCTTTTCTTGATTTAGGCGCGTAGCTCAGATGGTTAGAGCGCCTGCTTGACACGCAGGAGGTCGGCGGTTCGAGTCCGCCCGTGCCTACCACCTCGATTCCGTTCTGCGCCGGAGCAATCGGCGGTCAGCCTGGACGCGAGTGGCAACTGGGGAACAAAGAGCCGGGTCGTAGCCCGGAATCCCGACCGCTGATGGCTGAACACACCTCCAAAGCCCTGAGCGAGCCCGCGAGCGAGCGCGAGTCGAAGGGCCTCGGCTCCTGACACCCGGATGACTCAGGTTACTGTCACGTTGCCGGACGGATCACGTCGCAGCGTCCCCGAAGGGACGACAGTGCGCGACCTGATGGCGGATCTTCCGCCGCGCGTGGCGAAGTCCGCCCTCGCGGCGATGGTGGACGACCGGATGGTGGACCTGTCCACTCCGCTCGACCGCGACGTCTCGCTGCGCCTGGTCACGCCCGACAGCCCCGAGGCTCTCGAGCTGTACCGCCACAGCGCGGCCCACCTGATGGCCGCTGCCGTGACGAACCTCTATCCCGGCACCCAGTGCGGCATCGGCCCGGCCACCGACGAGGGCTTCTTCTACGACTTCGTCGTCCCGCGCCCGTTCGTCCCCGAGGATCTCGAGGCGATCGAGGCCAAGATGAAGGACCTCGCGCGGCAGGACCTCGCCTACGAGCGGCGGATGCTGCCCAAGGACGAGGCCAAGCGCTACTTCGACCAGCGCGGCGAACCGCTGAAGGTCCAGCTGATCGAGGAGAAGGGCGGCCCGGTGGTGTCGTGCTACACCATCGACGACCTCTTCGTCGACTTCTGCACGGGGCCGCATGTCCCCTCGACGGGGAAGCTGAAGGCGTTCAAGCTGCTGACGACCTCGAACGCCTACTGGAAGGGCGACGCGAAGAACCAGCCGATGCAGCGCGTCTACGGCACGGCGTTCTTCTCGGAGTCGGACCTCAAGGCGCACCTCCACCGCCTCGAGGAAGCGAAGAAGCGCGACCACCGAAAGGTCGGCAAGGACCTTTCGCTCTTCATGTTCCACCCCTGGGCGCCGGGCTCGGCGTTCTGGCTGGCGAAGGGGACGACGCTCTACAACACGCTCGCGAACTACATGCGCGAGGTGCTGTTCCCCGCCGGCTACGTGGAGCTGAAGACGCCGCTGGTGTTCAACAAGGCGCTGTGGGAGACTTCCGGCCACTGGGGCCACTACCGGGACAACATGTTCATCGTCAAGTCCGAGGAGGAGACGATGAGCATGAAGCCGATGAACTGCCCGGGGCACATGCTCGTCTTCGCGAGCGAGGTGCGGAGCTATCGGGACCTCCCGCTGCGCTTCCACGAGCAGACGGCGCTGCACCGCAACGAGGCGTCGGGCGTGCTGTCGGGGCTGACGCGGGTGCGGCAGTTCTCCCAGGACGATGCGCACTGCTTCGTCGCCGAGGACCAGATCGGCGCGGAGGTGGAGCGGCTGATCCGGCTGGTTCAGCGCGTGTACGGGGACTTCGACCTCCAGTTCACTGCGAAGCTGTCCACCATGCCCGAGGAACATCTGGGCGAGGTGGCCACGTGGCAGCAGGCCGAGGCGCAGCTGCGGCAGGCGCTGCAAAGCGCGGGGCAGCCCTACACGCTGAACGAGGGCGACGGCGCGTTCTACGGCCCGAAGATCGACTTCGACGTCACCGACGCGATCGGGCGGAAGTGGCAGTGTGCCACGATCCAGCTGGACTACCAGATGCCCGAGCGTTTCGGCCTGAAGTACGTGGGCGCCGACAACGCGGAGCACCGGCCGGTCGTCATTCACCGGGCGATCTTCGGGAGCTTCGAGCGCTTCGTCGCGCTGCTGATCGAGCACTACGCCGGCGCCTTCCCGCTGTGGTGCGCGCCCTTGCAGGTGATGGTGCTGCCGATCGCGGACCGGCACCTGGCGTTCTGCGAATCGGTGCGCGACCGCCTGGCGGCGGCCGGGCTGCGGGTGGAACTGGACGGGCGCCAGGAGAAGATCGGGTACAAGATCCGAGAGGCGCAGCTGCAGAAGGTGCCGTACATGCTGGTCGCGGGTGACCGCGAGGCCGAGCAGGGGACGGTGGCCGTGCGCACGCGGACGGGCGGCGACCAGGGCGCGCGCCCCGTCGACGAGTTCGTCGCGGCGGCGCTCGAAGAGATCCGGACGAAGGGTAAGAACGTCGGCTGAACCATTTTCTCCTTGAGGAGGGCTTATCGCTTTCGATCGCTCCGGCCCACGTCGTGACGACCGCACCAGGATCAACGAACGCATCCGCGTGCGGGAAATCCGTGTGATCGATGACGCCGGCCAGCAGCTGGGCATCATGTCGCCGCAGCAGGCACTGGCCATCGCCCGGCAGAAGGCTCTCGACCTCGTCGAGGTCGCCCCGATGGCGCAGCCGCCGGTCTGCCGGATCATGGACTTCGGGAAGTACCAGTATCAGGAACAGAAGCGGACGCGTGAAGCCCGGAAGCACCAGAAGATCATCGAGGTCAAGGAGATCAAGTTCCGGCCGAAGGTGGACGAGCACGACTACCAGTTCAAGAAGAAGCACATCGAACGCTTCTTGGCCGAGGGCGACAAGGTCAAGGCGACGATCTTCTTCCGCGGGCGGGAAATCGCGCACCCCGAGATCGGGCGCCGCATTCTCGAGCGGCTGATCCAGGAACTGGGCGAGGTGGCGATCGCCGAGTCGATGCCGAGGATGGAGGGCAACACGATGAGCACCATCCTCACTCACCGGCCAGGGTCTGGCCGCCCCGCGGCCCCCAAGCCGGCCCCCCAGGCGCCACCGGCGCCGGGCAGCGGCCAGCAGGGATAGAGGAAGACGGACAACGCGAAACGGAAGAGACTGTCATGCCGAAACTCAAGACGCACCGGGGCGCCGCGAAGCGCTTCAAGAAGACCGGAACGGGCAAGTTCCTCCGCAGCAAGGCGTACAAGCGCCACCTCCTGAGCAGCAAGACGACCAAGGAGAAGCGTCACCTCTCCGGCACGACCGTCGTCTCCGACCAGGACGCCGCGAAGATCCGGCGGATGCTGCCGTACAAATAGGCGGCAGGCGGAAGGCGGTTGCGCTCGGACGCCACGCGACAGGGATACAGACAATGGCGTAGGCGGAAGGGGGAAGGCGGTCAGCCCGCCCTCCGCCCCCCGCCTCCCGCCTGATAGCGCAAGGGAGAAAGCAATGCCTCGAGTGAAACGCGGAACCGTGCGGCGGGCGAAGCGGAAGAAGCTGCTCGGCCTCGCGAAGGGCTATTACGCGCGGAAGAGCAAGCTGTATCGTTCCGCAAAGGAAGCGGTGGACACGGCGCTGAAGTACGCGTTCGTGGGTCGCCGCAACAAGAAGCGCGATTTCCGCCGCCTGTGGATCATCCGGATCAACGCCGCGGCCCGCGAGCAGGGCATGAGCTACGGCGACTTCATCCGAGGCCTCAAGATCGCCGGTATCGCGCTCGACCGCAAGGCGCTCGCCGACCTCGCCGTCCGCGAGCCGGGCGCGTTCGCCCGGATCGCCGGCCAGGCCAAGCAGGCGCTGTCCGCGCCCGCGGCGCAGGCGTAGCCGGCTTTGGTCGTGTAGTGCGGAGTGGCAAGTGGCTGGTGGCTGGGAAGCAGGCGCGTCACGCAGGATGACCAGCCACTAGTCCACCAGCAACCAGCCACTCCTCCACGCTCCGGTTCTCCTGCAGGAATCCCATGCCCGACGTTGTCGACATCGAACGCCTGCGGGCCGAGTTCCAGGCCGCTCTCGCCCAAGCGTCCACGGACGAGGCGGTCCGGGCCGTGCGAGACCGCTTCCTGGGGCGCAAGGGCGGCGTGGTCGCCACGCTGATGAAGGCCGTCGCGGGCGCCGCTCCCGCCGATCGCCCGCTCCTCGGCCGGCTCGCCAACCAGCTCAAGATTCAAATCGAAGCGCAACTCGAAGAGAAACGCCTCGCCGTCGAGGCCGGCCGGCCTATTGCCGGGGCTGTGGACGTGACGCTGCCCGGCCGCCAGGCGCCGCTCGGGCGGCTCCATCCCCTGACCGCGGTGCGCAACCAGGTGGAGGCCGTCTTCAGCCGCATGGGCTTCGAGATCCTCGAAGGCCCGGAGGTCGAGGACGACTATCACAACTTCGAGGCGCTGAACATGCCGCCGGAGCACCCGGCGCGCGACATGCAGGACACCCTGTTCCTCGCGCGCCCGGTGCCGCAGCGCGCCGCCGGAGCCACGGGCACGCGCCCGAGCACGAGGCCGGCGCCCCCGGAGAGGCCCGCCACCCTGCTCCGCACGCATACCTCGGCGATGCAGATCCGCTACATGGAGGCTCACGAGCCACCGGTCCGGATCGTCGCCCTGGGCAAGGTGTTCCGCCGCGACGACCTCGACCTCACGCACACCCCGATGTTCCAGCAGTTCGAGGGGTTGCTGGTGGACGAAGGCGTGACCATGGGCGATTTGAAGGGCACGCTGACCGCGTTCCTCCGCGAGGTGTTCGCGCCGGACACGAAGGTGTTCTTCCGCCCCAGCTTCTTCCCGTACACGGAGCCGAGCGCGGAGGTGTTCATCGGCTGCGTGTTCTGCGAGGGCTCCGGGTGCCCCGTCTGCAAGCGCACCGGCTGGCTCGAAATCCTCGGCAGCGGCATGGTGCACCCGGCCGTGCTCGAGGCCGTGGGCTACGACTCGGAGCGCTACACCGGTTTCGCGTTCGGCACCGGGATCGAGCGCGTCGCGATGCTCAAGTACCGGGTGGATGACATCAGGCTGTTCTACGAGAACGACCTGCGCTTCCTGGAGCAGTTTTCCTTTTGAAGATCCTCGTCTCGTGGCTTCGTGAGTTCGTGGACGTCTCCGCCCCGGCGCCGGAGCTGGCGTCGCGCCTGTCGGCGTGCGGCTTCGAGGTTGCGGGCATCGAGGGCACGGGCGACCACGCGGTGATCGACTTCGAGATCACGGCGAACCGGCCCGACTGCCTGAGCGTGGTCGGCCTCGCCCGAGAGGCCTCCACGGCCTACGACTTGCCGCTTCGCCGGCCCGCGACCGCACCGGGCATGGAGGGCACCCCGCCGCCCGGACCTTCCAGTGTCTCGGGCGACGGCCTGACCGTGACGATCGAGGCGCCCGATCTCTGCCCCCGGTACGCGGCGGCAGTTGCCGACGTGCGCGTCGGCCCCTCGCCGGAATGGCTGACGGCGCGGCTGGAGGCGGCTGGCGTCCGGCCGATCAACAACGTCGTGGACGTCACCAACTACGTCCTCCTCGAGGTCGGCCACCCGATGCACGCGTTCGACCTCGAGCGCCTGTCCGGCGCCGAGCTGCGCGCACGCCGCGCGCGCGAGGGGGAGCGGCTGCGGACGCTGGAAGGCGTGGAACGGCCGCTCGACGGCGAGATGCTGGCGATCGCGGACGCCATTACGGCGCAGGCCGTCGCGGGCGTCATGGGCGGCGCGGCGTCCGAGGTGTGGAACGGCACCCGGCTCGTGGCTTTCGAGAGCGCGTACTTCAAGCCGGCGTCCGTGCGCCGTACGAGCAAGCGTCTCGGGCTGAAGACCGAGGCCTCCTCGCGCTTCGAGCGCGGAACGGACATCGCCGCTCCCGTCGCGGCGCTCGAGCGCGCGCTCGCGCTGCTCGAGCAGATCGGCGCGGGGCGGCGGCGCGGCGGCATCCTGGACTGCTATCCGGCGCCCCGGGGCCCCGTCACCGTCGGCCTCCGGCGCGCGCGGATCGCGGGCCTGCTGGGCCTGGTCGTCGACGACGCCGTGGTGGAGCGCGTGTTCTCCCGCCTTGGCTTCGTGGCCGCCGCCGCCGGCGAAGGCTGGAACGTGACGGTCCCGACCTTCCGCCAGGACATCTCCCGCGAGGCCGACCTGGTCGAGGAAGTGGCCCGGCACGCGGGCTACGACCGTATCCCGGCGACGTTCCCGGCGCTGCGCGAGATGCCGGCCCGGCCGGCGCCCGCCATCACGCGAAAGGCGCTCGTGCGCCACGTGCTGACGGCGGCAGGATTCTCGGAGGCCATCAGCTTCACCTTCATCGAGTCGCCGGCGGCCGAGCCCTTCCTGGCGGCGGACGCCGCGCCGCATGCGGAACTGGTCCCGCTCGCCTACCCGCTGTCCGAGAAGTTCGCGGTCCTGCGGCCCTCGCTGCTCCCCGGCCTGCTGGACGGGGTGGCGCACAACCGCCGGCGCGAAAGCCGGGACGTGCGGCTGTTCGAGGTGGGCTCGTGCTTCGACAGCTCGCGCGGGGAACAGCGGCGCGTGGCGTGCGCCTGCACCGGGTCTGCCGCGGCGGAACACTGGGGCGGCGACGACCGGCCCGTGGACTTCTTCGACGTCAAGGGCATCGTGGAACGGATCGGCGAAGCGATGCGCCTGCCGCTCGCCTTCGAGCCCGCGACGCGTCCCTACCTGGTGGCTGGCCGGACGGCCCGGGTCTCGTGCAACGGGCAGGTCCTGGGCGTCCTGGGCCAGCTCCTCCCTGCCCTCGCCGAGGCGCGCCAGGTTCCGGCAGGCGACGCCGTGTACGTGGCCGAGCTCGACCTCGACGCGCTGGACCAGGCGGCCGCAACGGCCGACGTCCAGGCCCAGGCGCTGCCGCGGTTCCCGTCGATCGTCCGCGATATTTCGGTGGTCGTGGACGAGGGGTTGCCTTCCGAGCGCGTTCGGGCGACGATCCGGGCGGCCGCCCCGGCGACCCTCGCGCGTGTGCGCGAGTTCGACCGCTACCAGGGCACGGGCATTCCCGAAGGCCGCTACAGCCTGTCGCTCCGCCTCACGTTCCGCTCGGCGGAGCGGACGCTCACGGACGCGGAAGTCCAGGCGGCGATGGACGCGATTGTCGCGGCGCTCGTGCAGGAGCACGGCGCAGTTCAACGGTAAGCGTCACTTGACGACTTGACCCGTCAAACAGCTTGCTCCCTGGCCAAGTGGTCAGTGGACAAATGAGGGAAGACGTGGCACGAGTAACGACCCCCGAAGACCTCGGTTCGCTGGACCGCCTTGAACAGAAGGTGAAGATGCTGGTGGCGACGGTCGGCCGGCTGCAGGGCGAGCAGACCCGGATGGCCGAGGAGAACCGGCGGCTGGCGGGCGAGCTGGACGCCGCGCGGGCCCGCGCAGACGAGGCGGAGAACGGCCTGGCCGAGGCCGAGACCCTGCGACAGGAGCGCGACCAGGTTCGCGCCCGTGTGGCCGGCATGCTGGAGCAGCTCGAGGGCCTCGACCTGTAGGCCCGGAGAGGCGGCAGTCCCGTGAGCGAACCGGCCCGCGTCATCCCGATCGAGATCCTCGGGCAACAATACCCGATCCGCACCACGCTCGATCCCCGCTACGTCGCCCGGCTGGCCGCGTACGTCGAGGAGAAGATCCGCACGACGGCGGACATCACGCCAACCACCGACACCGTGCGCCTGGCGGTGCTCGCGGCGCTCAACATCGCCGACGAGTACTTCCACCTGCGCGACGGGGACGTCTCCGAGCAGGAGGAGGTGCGCGACCGCGTCGCGCGCATCGAGCTGATGGTGGATGAAGCGCTGAAGAACGCAGCGCAGGGCTGAAGCCCTGCTCCGACTGAAGATCCAAGCCCCACTGGCGGTACTGTCCTTACTCACTGCCAGGGCCGGCCCTTTTCCGTGATCCACCACCCCGCCACTTCCTCGCACCCCTCGCAGGCCCGGCGCTTCAAGGACACCGCCTCGTCGTCGTGCGCCGCGACGAGCCGTTCGTATTCGCGAATGCGCGGGATGCCGGAGTGGAGGCGGACCTGCTCGTGGCTGGCGAACGCCACCGCGTATGCGTCCCAGTAATCGGCGGTTCCGTACCGGATGCCCCGCCGCACGAGCACTTGGACCAGCGCGTCGCGCCTGTCGGGTGGAGGCGACGAGACCACGCGCCGAGCCAGGCCGGCAGTATCGGCCAACGCCACCGCCCCCCACACCAGCAAACCCCCGGCCGCCAGCCCCTTCAACACCCTCGACGGGACGGTGCGCATGACCAGCGCGGCCACTCCCACCGGGAGGAGCAGCGCGAGAAGCATGTACCGTTGCGTGAAGATGCTCATCGCCTCGCCCCGCGCGCCCGCGTAGACCAACGCCGACTGCGCGCCGACGAGGGTCAGGAACAGTGGAAAGGCGATGGACCCGGGTGAGCGCCTCGTGGCGCGAGTGGCCGCCCGAGCCACGGCGGCCGCGAGCGGCACGCCAAGGGCCACCAGCAGAACGGGCCCCAGCCATGCGGCACCCTGCGGGCTTGCAATCGGCCCGGCCGCGATCGAAACGTCCAGCGTTCGCATGTTGAGCAGGTCCGGCAGCGGCCCGCTCAGAAGCCGGCGCACGTCGGACCAGAGGCGGTCCATGGAGAAGTTCGCAAAGCTCGAGACCGTCGCCAGGCTCCCCGCGCCGGTGGCGAGGATCCCCGGCGGGGTGCCGGGGCCGTGGGTGCTTGAATAAGGCGTGAGCACGCGGATCAGGTCCCAGGCGGCGGCGAAGACCAGCAGCGAGAGGCCGCGTGCGGCAAGCGCCGGGCGGGTGAAAAGAGACCGGTCGAGGATCTCCACCGCGATCAGCGCGGTCAGGCCGTAGATCGTGAACTCCCGGTTCAGGACACCCAGCGCGAGCACGACACCGAACAGCACGGGCCGGCGTCGCGTCATCCACAGCAGCAGCACGGCCAGGAAGGGCTCGATGTTCATGCCCACGGCGCGCACGAGAAACGCCGCGGTGATGGGCGGCGGCAGCAACACGAACACCGAGCAGGCGAGGGCCGTCCAGGCGCCGAGGCCGGTGCTCCGCACCAGCTCTCGCAACAGGAGCCACGCGACCACCAGGTTGAGGGCGAGGACCGTCCCCTTCAGCGCGACCGGGGTCGCGCCCGTCACCAGGAAGACCGGCGCGGCGATCCAGGCTTCCACGCCGAGCAGGTAGGGCTGACCGTAGAAGAACAGCGGGAAGGCCCGGCCCTCGGCCAGGTGCTTCGCCATCAGGCCGACGATGGCCTGGTCCGAATCGAAATCCGTGTGCGGGTAATAGACCCAGACGAAGGCTCGCGCGACGACGAGCGCGAGGGCCGCGGCAAGCGCGAAGAGGTAGGAACGGGACCGCACCGCTCCTCGGTGCTCCCCCGCAACATGATCGCTCGCGTGCCGCTCGCGCTCCTCCATCGAGCTCCCCGTTCGCCCGTGAGCCCTGAGCCCTGAGCCGTGAACCCCAGCCCTGGGCCTGCTTTCAGCGCAGCTATGATACTGTCCCGAGCTTGTGATGTCATCGAAGCGCGGACAGGCGCGGGGAGCACTCGGGCCGGCATCGCTCGTCGCCGCGGTCGTCCTCGCAGCCGCGTTTCAGTGGTGGACCTCCCCCCTGCCATCGCCGCTCGAGCCACCCCTCGAATCCTGGCGTGCGGCCTCGCTGTCCCCCGCGTCCCCGGCCCTCCGATGGGCGGCGCCGCTTGCCGGCACACCCTTCGTGCACGGCCTCCCGCCGCACGCCTGGGTGACTGCACCGCTACCGCCCCCCGTGCACGACGGGGCTGACATCTGGCGCCTGATCGTCACGGCCCTCGTCGCCGGCTTCGTGGCAGTCTTCGCGCTGACGCTTCGGGCAGCCCGGTGCCACGCGCTGGCCGCGGGCGCCGCGGCGCTCACTCTCCCGCTGGCGGGGGTCTTCCGGGGCGACCCCTTCACCAGCATGGAGTCCGCCCTCACCGCAATGCTGCTCGCCGCGGCCATGTTGGGCGCGCTCCGCTTCCGGGCAGGCGCCCGATGGCCGTGGGCCGCGGCGGCCATCGTGTGGCTCTCCCTCGCCGTGGACAACCGGCTCTCGTGGCTGCCGATCGCGCTGCCCGCCTTTGTGGTTCTCGACCGCGCCGGCCTGCCCCGGTCGCGGCGGCTGGCACTTGCGGGCACGATGCTGGCGGCTCTCCTCGCTGCCGGCGCGCATTCGCTGGCGTCCGCGTGGCTCACGCTGTCCGCCACACCGGCCGGCCCGGACCAGCTGTCCGGCAGTCCCGGTTTTGGCGTCCTCCTCCGGCTGGCGTCGCTTGGCCTCACGTCCGCTGGTCACTCAATGTCGTCGAGCGCAGCGACGGTCTCGCTCGCCCGCGCGGCGCACGGTGTGTTCGGCTACGTGGGGCTCGCCCTCATCGTGTACGGCGTTGGCCGCCTGGCCCGCCGCCGCGCCCTGCTAGCCGTCGCGGTCGCGATCTCTTCCGTTGCGCTGCTCGTTCTTGCCCTCGGCGCCAGCCCCGTCGAGGCGTCCGCCCCTGCCCTGGCACTGCTGCTTGGCGGAAGCCTTGGCGTGGCCCTCGGGGCGGATGGCCTCCTGCAGGCGACGACGCGGCAGGCTCGAGCCGGAGCGGCCGTGCTCGTCGTCCTGGCCGCCGTGCTTCCCGCGGCCCGGTTCTATCCGGCCGAGGCCTGGTCCGCCGGGCGACGCCTGGCCGTGTCGCGCGAGGCGCTGGCGTTGGCGGTGGGTCCCCGCCCGGCATTCGTGGCGGACCTGCCACCGATCGATCGGGCAGTTCTGCCGCTCGGTCGAACCGTCCGGCTTCCCGCGGACGCCGCGGTGGTCCGGGGTTTCGCGGCGGCTGGCTACGGAGTTCACGCGTTCGAGCGCTCGAGGCACGAACTCGAGGCGCAGGGGCTCTCATTCGCCCACCTGCCGCTCGCCTGCCCAAGCCTGGACGCATACCTCGCCGCCATGCCCCGTGGGGCCGTTGTCGCCCTCGCCGCCAGCCCGAACTCGGACGCTCTCCCCTACTACTCTCCTGCCGCCGGGGCCTCGGCAATCGGCGTCCCTCGAAGAACCGGCGCCTGGCTCACCCGCGCCGTGTGCCTCGTCGGGGTCGCCGGGGCGTCCTCGGGGGCCATCGCCGCCGTTGAGCAGGCGTCTGCGGACTTGCGGGTGCCGGCCAACAAACGAGTCTCGGATCGCCGGACGATCCTCCCGGTCACCGTCTCGCTGTCGGCCGATCCCGCGCGCGCCCGGGTCGCGGCCGAGAGGCGGTGGTACATCGAGTCCAGGCAGGGGTTGGCGATCGCAGTGCTCGACCCGATTGGGAATTTGTGGGATGCCCGGGTGGTGGACGAGACAACCGGGTTCGCGCTTGCGCCTCCGGACTCCCGACTCGCCGCATCGCGCCTGGAGCCGGCCGCCCCCGCGTGCGTGGAAGTCCGGGACGGGGTGACGACCGACGTGACGCGGCTCGCCCGGTCCGGGGCGCTGGGATGGTCAGCCGGCACCTCGGCCGGCGCGGGGCTCGTCTTGTACGTGTTTGGGCCGCAGGGACTGCCCCCGAGTGCCGCGAGCGAGGACCGGCCGCCGGAGAGAGAGGCGTTCGCGCCCCGCGATCCCGCGCTCCTTGAAAGGATGATTGGCGACGGGATGCCCGCTTCCGCAGGCAGGCCACTCCCCGCATCGCGGCTTCGGGTCGCGCTGGACGGGCGACCGGCGTGGGGAACGATTGCTCTTGGCGCGGTGCCGTCCACCGTGCTCGCCATCGCCCGCGGGACGAGCGGCGCGGGGGCTCCACGCCTCTGCGCCGCCAGCATCGGGCCGGAGTTGCTCTTCGCCAACCCGCGGCAGCGGGCCGCGGAGCTCCTGACCGCCCGCGGTCGGGACCCGTGGTTCGGCGCGGGGTGGTATCCCCCGGAGTTCGACGGCCAGACGCCGTTCCGCTGGGCGAGCGACCAGGCGGTGCTCCTGCTTCGGATGGCGCCGGTGCCCGCACTGCGTGTCACGGTGGACGCCACCGCCGCAATCCGGAGCGTGCCACCCGCGGCGGTATCGCTCGTCGTGAACGGCCGGTTGTATGCAGCGTGCGATTTGGGGAGCGACCCGACGCGCTGTGAGTGGGTCGTCGGCGACGGCGTCTGGGTGGAGGGCGTGAACGAGATCGCACTTCGCGTCTCGCGCGCCGCGCGCATCGGAACGGACCCGCGGCTGCTGGGAATCGCGGTTCGCGGCGTGCGGCTGGAACGCGCGGAGTAGCCGGCTCGGCCGGCTCAGTTTCACCTTGACCCCCTCTGGGTGACGGTCTAAGATCGACCCAGAAAATTGAGTTCCCTGCTTTGCGCGTGATGGTCTGGGGGCTCGCTTGAGCCAACATTTCCGTCAAGCGGGCTGCTAGGTTGCGCCGTGTGCACGCCTCCGCTGTGAGGAAGCCTGACGCGCAATCACCAAGGCGGTCCCACCTGCTTTATGCAGGTTCATGCGGCCTCCCCACACGGCAAAGCGGGGCCTTTCTTCCTCTCTCCTCATCTCCGTTGTCTTGCGGGGCTGCAGTAGGTCCCCCGCTTCCCGCGAGCCGAGCCCCACACCCCGACTGAGGGGTCTCGAAAAGGACGCGGCATGCCCGCTGGATATATGGCGTATCTGGTCTTGTCGGTGGTGGCCGACGTCGTGGCCGTCGCCGTGCTCCTCTATTGGATCGCCTCCCGAAAACGCCTGGCGGCCGAGACCGTCGGCCGGGCCGAGGAGCAGGCCCGCTCGATGATCCGCGATGCGGAGCGCGAGTGCGAGACCCGCAAGAAGGAGTCGCTGCTCGAGGCGAAGGAGAAGGCGCACGAGCTGATCATGGAGGCCGAGCGCCTCGCCCAGGACCGCCGCGGACAGGTGGCGCGCCTGGAGCAGGTGCTGACCAAGAAGGAAGAGAAGCTCACCGAGCGCCTGGCCGCCGCCGATCAGCACGAGAAAGAACTCCGGTCGCGCGAGCAGACCATCCGGGAGCGCGACCGCGCCACCGCCGCCGCGGCCGCGCGCTACGAGCAGCTGCTGACCGACCAGCAGCAGGAACTCCAGCGGGTGGCCGGCCTGACGATGGAAGAGGCCAAGGAACTCCTGCTGCGCCAGATCGAGTCCGAGGCGCGGCGGGACGCGGCCAACATCGTCAAGCGCCTGGAGTCGGAGGCGCGGGAGAACGCGTCGGCGCGCGCCAAGCAGATCGTCACCGAGGCCATCCAGCGCAGCGCCCCCGAGCACGCGATCGAGACCACCGTGTCGGTGGTGGACCTGCCGAGCGACGACCTCAAGGGACGGATCATCGGACGTGAGGGCCGGAACATCCGGGCGCTGGAGATCGCGACCGGCGTGGACCTGATCGTGGATGACACGCCCGGCGCCATCATCCTCTCGGGCTTCGACCCCTACCGCCGCGAGATCGCCAAGCAGGCCATCGAGCGCCTGATCGCGGACGGCCGCATCCACCCGGCGCGCATCGAGGAGGTGGTGGAGAAGGTCAAGGCGGAGCTGGAGGAGTCGGTTCGCCGCGAAGGCGAAGCCGCCGCCTTCGAGATGGGCTTGCACGACCTGCACCCCGAGGTCCACCGGCTGATGGGCCGCCTGCGCTTCCGCACCAGCTACGGGCAGAACGTCCTCAACCACTCGAAAGAGGTCGCCTACCTCGCCGGCCTGATGGCCCGTGAGCTCGATCTCGACTGGCACACCACCGTCCGCGCCGCCTTCCTTCACGACATCGGCAAGGCCATCGACCGCGAGATGCAGGGGACGCACCTGGAAATCGGCGTGGACTTCCTGCGCAAGCACGGCGAGTCGGACGCGGTCATCCAGGCCATTGCCTCGCATCACATGGACATCGATTGGCCGTCCGTGGAGGCCATGCTCGTGCAGGCGGCGGACGCGATCTCGGCGGCCCGCCCCGGGGCCCGCCGCGACATCCTCGAGTCCTACGTCAAGCGGCTCGAGAAGCTCGAGGGCATTGCCGACTCGTTCAAGGGCGTATCCAAGGCGTTCGCGCTCCAGGCCGGGCGTGAGATTCGCATCCTCGTGGAGAGCGAAAAGATCAGCGACGAAGAGGCGGTGTGGCTGTCGAAGGACATCGCCCGGCGGATCGAGAGCGAGCTCGAGTACCCCGGCCAGATCAAGGTGACGGTCATTCGGGAGACGCGGGCGGTCGAGTACGCCAAGTAGCGCGACAACGCCTTGAGCCCTGAGCCTTGAACCCTGAGTCTTCCGTCTCCGACCTCGGCGAGCGCGCGGTGATCAGGCGCATCCGCGCCCGGGTCCCGCCGCCACCTGCCTGGGTCGCGGCCGGGATCGGCGACGATGCCGCCGTGATCGTGCCGGAGCGCAACCGGTCGGAAGTCGTCACGACCGACGTGCTGGTTGAAGGCGTGCACTTCGACCGCTCGTATGTGCCGCCGGAGGCGATCGGCTCCAAGGCGCTCGCGGTGAACCTGAGCGATCTGGCCGCGATGGGCGCCGAGCCAAGGGTCGCGCTCCTCTCGCTGATCCTGCCGGGCTCGCTCCCGGTCAGGGATCTGGACGCAATCGTCGCCGGCCTGCTGAAGTTGGCCGAACGGTACGGCGTGGCGCTGGTCGGCGGGAACATTGCCCGGTCGCCCGGCCCCCTCGTCGTGGACGTGACGGCCATCGGAAGCATCAAGCCGCGCCGGGTGATGCTGCGGAGGGGCGCGGCGCCTGGCGACGGCCTCTATGTCAGCGGCGCCATCGGGGCCGCGCGGGCGGGCTTCCTGGCACTCGTGGCGGGGGCGGGGGACGGCGACGAGGGACTTGCCGGCTGCCGCGAGCGGTTCCTCACACCGGACCCTCGCGTCCGGTTGGGGCTTCTCCTCGGGCGCAATGCCGTCGCGTCGGCGTGCGTCGATCTCAGCGACGGCCTCGCCGACGCCGTCCGTCAGCTGACGACCGCCAGCGGGGTGGGCGCGATCGTCAGCGCAGAGGACATTCCGGTTCCGCAGGCCGCCGCGCGCTGGTTTGCAGAACGGGAGGGACTGGACCCGGTCGACGCGGCGCTCCGCGGCGGCGAGGATTACGAGTTGTTGTTCACCGTGCCACGGCGGCGGCGGCGGGCCCTCGAGGCGATCCTCCGCTCGGCGGACGGCCTCCCGTGCACCAGGATTGGGACGGTCACCGCCAGCCGGGCACTCCTGCTCCGGCGGGCCGGGGCGGACGCGGATCTGCCCGCGGGGTTCACGCACTTCCGATGATCGCGATCACGCGCGCCGTCATCCGCAGGTGGGTGGAGGCGCTGTTCCACATACACGATACGCCGAGCCGCACCGCGGCTGCGTTCGCCCTGGGCGTGTTCTTCGGGTTCTCGCCGTTCCTGGGCCTGCACACGCTCCTCGCGCTGGCGTGCGCGTTCGTGCTGAACCTCAACCGGGTCGCGGTGCTGGTCGGTGTCTACTCGAACCTGCCGTGGATCATCGGGGCGTATTACGCCCTGACCACGGCGGCTGGCGCCTGGGTCCTGGGGACGAAGGTCCCGGCGGGTTTCCGCGACCGGGTGGCCGAGCTGTTCGCGCTGTCGTTCCTGGAGAAGGCCTTCTGGGAGCGCCTCTGGGTGCTCGTGGGCCCGTTGCTGTGGCCGTATTTCGTCGGGTCGTTCGTCGGCGCGGTGCTGCTGGCCCTTGCCGCTTACTACGTGACTCGCGGGCTCCTCGAGGCCCGCCAGCGGCACACACGGGAGGCACGAACCAGGACGACACGCTGATGCGCATCTCCCACTCGCTGTGGCGGAAGCTCGTGGTGACGCTGGTGTTCGGCCTGGGGTTCGTGCTCGTCTACCAGGCGACGATCCTCGATTCCAGGTACGCCGCCCGCCAGAGCCAGCTCCGGGAGGACCGCGCCGATCCCGGGCCGGGCGCCCGCCTTCGCTTCGTCGCCACCGCCTACTGCACCGGCGAGGTCACCGCCTCTGGGCTGTCGCCTCGCAGCGGGATCGCCGCGGCCGACCCCGAGGTCCTCCCGACCGGCTCGGTGGTCCAGATCACGTCCGGCGGCGGCACGCACGACGGCGTCTACACCATCATGGACTCCGGCCTCATCGTCAAGGGCCGCCGGATCGACATCTACACGCGAAACTGCGAAGAGGCGGTCAGGTTCGGACGCCGAACGGTGCAGCTCTTCGTGCTGCGCCTTGGCTGGAACCCCCGCGCCAGCGGCCAGAGCCTTCTCGATGCGCTCCTGCCGTGGCGCGACACCCGGCGTCCCGCCGCTCCTCCCCGCCTGCCGACACGTTCCCTGCCCTCGACCGATCTGCCTCAGTTCCCGGACCGTTAGCCCGGCCTCCTCATGAAGTCGAAGCATGGGCCGGCAGCTGGCGGCGCGATCCGCTGTCCGCTGCCGGCCCGTGGCCAGAGCCTGAATCCTGAATCCCGAATCCTGAATCCTGCGTTCCCCGCTGCAGGGACCAGAGGCGAGCATAGAGCCCGCCCTTCGCCACCAGCTGGCGATGCGTGCCCATCTCGCGCAGTTCGCCCTTGTGCAGCACGAGGATCTTGTCCATGTGCTGGACGGTCGCCAGGCGGTGGGCGATCGCGATCGTCGTGCGGCCTCGCATCGCGGCGTCGAGCGCTTCCCTGATCGCCAGTTCGGTGGCCGAGTCCACCGACGCCGTGGCTTCGTCCAGGATCAAGATCGGGCGGTCGAACGCCAGGGCCCGCGCGAACGACACCAACTGCTTCTGCCCCGTCGAGAGCGTCGCCCCGCGCTCGGCGACGACGGTCGAGATCCCGCCGAGGGCTTCGACGAAACGGTCCGCGCGCGTGGCCGCCAGCGCCGCACGGACCGCGTCGTCTCCGATGGACGCCTGGCCAAGGCGGACGTTGGAGGCAATCGATCCCGAAAAGAGCTGCACGTCCTGCTGGACGAGGGCAAACAGCGAACGGAGCGCTTGCAGGTCGAGCTGC
>Ga0105104_10000328_pt1 | contig 35857 bp, 34 predicted proteins | sample PPLLaktember2015_3_FD_87034 | JGI IMG/M metagenome (GOLD analysis project Ga0105104, IMG submission 87034) | Freshwater sediment microbial communities from Prairie Pothole Lake near Jamestown, North Dakota, USA - PPLs Lake P7 Core (6) Depth... | ecosystem: Environmental > Aquatic > Freshwater >... | reverse complement strand
TGATGGATTTTTCCATCTTCCCTAAATTTTGGATACCATTTTAGTTTTATACTTATCCCTTAATAGCTTTTACTGACAGCACTCTTAAAAATAATATTTTTTTTTGACGGTGGATTAGGGTTTAGGTTAGCAGTCAAATTTTTCTTTTTACATATCGTCCTTTCATTCTTTATCCGGCTCGTGCTTTCTCATATCTTTTTTCAAAAAGCGAACAGGCCGGAAATTCCCTGAGTTCTCTGCGCCATCTGTGACTAAACTAATTTCGCAAAGCACACCATATTAAATTCCGAATTAAAAAACTTGACTTTTTGTTCCGGTTTCATTAAGATGAAATATGGTAGGCACTATTCAGGGGCATTACCGAATCGAGCATGATAATGATGTCTGACAAGATAACTCAGCGATGTAAGAAAGGTTTCCATGACCTTGCGGATGAAGAAATCCGACGCATCGTTACCCAAAATAAAAAACCCTGCACCGGGATTTTCCTGGCTGATGGGAATCGCCGTTTGGTAACCGCACTCACCGGTATCACTCCGCAATCGGATCTTTTTTATCCCACTTACCTGGACATCGTAACCCGCTATTTTATGGAAAACCTGGAAATCTTTTTCCATCACGGATTAAAAAACCTGGTTTTTCCTTTTATCGGGCCTTCGCTTATGGAACGGGAGCCAGCTTATAAGCAAGTAGTCATCCCGGGTCTTCTCCGGGTTTTGTTCAACGACGATAAATGGCTCCAATTCTATAAATCCAACGACATCCGCATCAAATATTACGGGAACCTCGACCGGTTAAATTCGGAAAATTCAGCGGCGGATGGGGTTCAAAAGTTAGAAAACGCTGTTTCTGCTACCTCCCTGCATCGGTCCCATACATTGTATTTCGGCTTTTTCTCCTCCCCCTCTCCCGTATCCGACGTGATGGAAATATATAAACAGTTCTACTATTCGCACGGGCGGGAGCCGGACCGGGGAGAGGTAATCGCGTGTTACTACGGAGAATACCTTGCCCCGGCCGATTTTTTAATTACTTCCTCACGGTTGGCAGGCCTCGGAGCTCTGCCCCCCTTCATTTTTGGGAGAGAAACACGGATGTATGCGCTGGTTTCGCCGGGTATTTTTGCTCTAAATCGCTGTTCTTTCCGAGAAATCCTGTATGATTTCTTATACGGTAGGTCCCATAACGAACCGGGACCCAAATCCCCAGCGGACGAGCGAAAAGAAATCGAAACATTAAAAAATTTTTACACCACCCACCCAAATACCGTTATCGGTGCAGAGAAATCAATCGGTAGGTTCCGGGTAATGGGAATGGATATGGATATTAAAAAAACTGGACCGGGATTATTAGACCACGAGAATAAAGAATGAAAATAATGGAGGGAATTAATGCCTGCCAATGAGTCTTTCCATAAGATTCCGAACCCTTATAGCCCTTACGATCAAAAAAAAGGCCGTTATTTTTATAATAAAGCAGTAACCAAACTCATCAAACGGGAATTTGAAATCGTTCCACCGAGGAAAATGATTTTTATCCAGGGCAGCGAAGGCTCCGGGAAATCCAGCACCCTGGATCGAATCATCAATGAACCCGATACACTGGGGGCTCAATATTTTCCCTTGTATATCCCGTGTACTCGAATCAAAACCGGGAAAAACGACGATTTCTTGCTCACGCTTTATGAACATATACGAAAATCCATCGACACCCTGGGAATTCGATCTTTCGAAGACCCGGTGGATAATATTAAAACAAAAGTAAATGCATCCGATTTCTCCCATTTGTTCACTTACATTGAACAAAATGTCGAAAAAACCCATTCCATTATTTTATTGATCCTTGACGATTTCGACAAATTCATTGAATTTAAAATTTTAAAAGACCGCCACATCAAAGTCATTCTATTATTTAAAGAATTCCTCGAAAAGAATAGTAATATCCGTATTATTATGACAGGCCGGTTAGATTTCAGCGAAATGATCAAACAGTGGGGGTTTGGAGATTTTTTAAAAAATACCTTGACCATCAAAATGAAGAGCCTGGAAATCGAGGAGTTTAACGAGGCGGTTACAGAGCCCGTTAAAAATTGGGTGACTTATACGGGCGAAGCACTGGAAGCCATTCGAACGATTACCGGCGGCAATATGTATTGCCAGCAATTGCTTTGCTATTACATCATTTTCCACTTGAATATCAAACAAAAAACGGTCTGCGATGCCGAAGATGTCGAAGCCGCAGCAGGATTGACGATTAACGATGAACGCGACGATTTTAAGTATTTCTGGGATAAGTTGATTATCGAAGAACAACTGGGTTGCTCTGCTATAATGGATGACAGTATTGTAAAAAAAAGGGGATATTATCACTTCATCGATCAATCATCCCTCTTATATCACGTGTTTGAACCTGAAGCGTTAAACCGCATCCTGAATCGATTGCATTCATATGACTTCATTAATAAGGTCGAAGGCAGACGATTCGAGGATTCCCCTTTTAAAATTCCCCTTTATGGGAATTGGATAAAAAAGGAACATCCCTTTATTAAAACAGTCGTGGAGAATTTTGATTTCATTGCTCACTCCACGCAGTTTTCTTCACTGGAAACCATCCTGGGCGAAATTTCCAAAGAAATGTTCCCGCATGATCGCCAGGATATCATCCATTTTATACAGGAATGGTTCGAATTAAAAAACAAATTATACGAATACGGCAGGCTCAACCGTGATGAGATTGAAATTCCACTCCGCGTTTTATGCCGTGTGTTGAACCTCTTCATAAAAGATAACGATTCCCCTCAAATGGATTATTTCACCATCGATTCCAGGAAATTGAACATCGGGAGAATCGAAGAGGCCTTTTTTATTATACAGGACAGGAATGACCCTGACAAAGACGATATCAAACATCTTAAAGATATGATCCTCTCCAACGTCAATACCACCAAACCCTGTTTATTTTTTTGCCTCAAGAAAAACGACTTGATCGACGAATTGGTTCGAAAAACCTTTTTAAATATTATCTTAATCGAAGATGACGACTTAAAGAGTATTTTGTTTTCTTCCCGTCCGTTACAGTCGTTGAGAGACATTTTGCTTCAACGGATTTCCAGCAGCCAGATTTCCCCTTACCAGACCGATGGACCTGCGATTACAACCTTCTATGGAAGGAACCGCGAACTCCGGAAGATACTGGGCACGACGGGTCGCAGTTTTGCAGTCGTTGGAGCCCGCAAAATCGGGAAATCATCTCTCCTGGCCAGGATTAAGAGCGAATTGGACAACCTCGGCGCTTATTCTATTTTCATGGACCTGGAAAGCCCGGTGAATCCCGATCATGCCTCTTTCCTGCAGCGCATAGAAATCGAACTCGATCATTTGTTTCATTTGAATCCCAGTTTTCACAACAATATCGATCTTTTCAGCAACACCCTTAAAACGATTTTAAATCCCAATAAAAAACTGATCGTTATCCTGGATGAAATCGACGGATTATTGATGTTTGACAAAGAAAACGATTACCCTCTCATTCGAAGCTTTCGTTCGTTGTTCCAGGAGGGGTATTGCCAATTCATTTTAGCCGGTTTTGAAGTGCTTCAAAATATGAAGAGGGATATTCATTCCCCCTTATATAATTTCTGTGAAGAAATCCAATTGGGCCCATTAGAAAAGAAATACGCCGTCGACCTGATAACGGAACCTATGGCCAATATCGGGATCCGGTATGAAAATGCTCTCGATAAAGAATTGATCATGGAATATACCTCCTGCCACCCCAATTTGATCCAGTTTTTCTGCAAACAATTAATCGAACATCTCGAGGAAGACCCAGACTCTCCCGGTAAACGAATCGTTTTCCGTTCCGATATCCTGAACCTGTTTAATTTTGAATATGAAAATTATGTCATCGATGGCTTTTACATGTTCTATTCCGATATGGATGACCTGGAAAAACTCATCGTTCTTCTTTTAATAAAGGATTACCCTTTTAAACCCGGCATTTCATTGAAAATGATCAATCAATTATTGATGAATAAAAAAATTTCGCTTCATGAACGGCTATTATTCAAAACTCTCCAGAAATTGATTTTGAGATTTATTATTTGGGATAAAGGAAAAGGAATTTACGATTTTGCACTGCCGCATTTCCCTTCTATGCTAAGAAACAGAGTAGAGAAAGAGTTGGTCGATAGTTTGGCTAACCGGGTGAAAAAAGGAAATTTTGAAAGTCAGCACTGAATTATAGAAGGAGACCGAAGGGGCAGGGGTGATTCCCTGCCCCTTCGATTCCATGAAAACTACATTTCCATTGGAATGTCTTTATCAATTACGGGTATCGGCCCGGGGCACAATTCGCCAAAGCAGCTATTTTTGACTGTCCTGCAAATGTCACCATTTGTACAATTACAGGTTACATCGATGCATACAGTGATTAGGCATGTGACGCATACGGTTAACCCGGTCACAGACCCGCCTTTTGCAATTTTCATTTCGCCCCTGTTTAAATCGGCAATGGTCTGTTTTGAAAATGAAAGTTTCTTGTTGAGATGTTTGGTTTTCATGTTTCCTCCGTATTTTTAAATATTTTTAATTTGTTTCAGGAGGGCATGCGTATGGAACACAACTGAAGCAGCTTTTCTCAATTGTGATACAAATGCTATCATACGTGCATGCAAGGATTGTAAAAGTGGGGAAAAAAACTCCGCCTTTAGCGGACTTCAACTCCAAATCCGCTACTGTTTGTTTAGATAAGGATAGTTTCTTGTCGAGGTTTTTGGTTTTCATGTTTTGTCCCAGTTTTTAGATTAGCTTAGTATGTTTACTGTTCACATGCGTATGGAACACAACTGAAGCAGCTTCGCTCGATCGTCACACATATGATATCCCATGTGCAGGCAATCGTAAAAGTGGGAAAAAAGACTCCGCCTTTAGCGGACTTCAACTCCAAATCCGCTACTGTTTGTTTAGATAAAGATAGTTTTTTGTCGAGATTTTTGGTTTTCATATTTCCTCCGTATTTGTTTAGTTTTTATTCGATAATGCTGTTATGCAGGGGTGATTCCCTGGTCCTTCGATTATATTTATACTTCGTTATGCTTCAATGGGGCAATCTTCCATTCTTGTCGGGCATAATTCTCCAAAGCAGCTATTTTTAACTGTCCTGCAAATGTCTCCTTCCGTGCAAAGGCAGGTGAATTCGATACAAATAGTGGGAATCACGCAAGTGTATGCAGTGATTAAAGTCCCGCCTTTAACGTTTTTCATTGTGATGTTGTTTAAATCGGCAATGGTTTGTTTTGAAAGGACAAGCTTTTTGTCGAGATGTTTGGTTTTCATGTTTCCTCCAAATTTATTTAATTTTAATTTTCTACTTCCGCTGGAGAGTATTAATGCTCTACTCCTTCTTTTTCATTCCAGCTCCGATGGAATATTTTATCCAGGTATCGTTACAATCGGCGGGCGGCAAAATTCTGGGCGGCAGCTTCTGACTGTTCCACAATCGGTTTCATTTGTACAATAGCAGCTATAGTAGCATATAGTGGGAAAACAAGTGAAGATAGACGCAGTCCCACCTTTTGCAGTTTTCATTTCAACCCTGTTTAAATCAGCAACGGTTTTTTTTGAAAGTGAAAGCTTTTTGTCGAGATTTTTGGTTTTCATGTTTCCTCCGTATTTTTAAAGTATTAATCGGCCTGCTGGATGCACAGGTATTCGAAACAGCTTTGACCAATAGAAAAACATATGGCACCCAGTGTGCATGTGCACGTGAACATTGTAACGATAGTTCCGCCTTTTGCAGACTTCAACTCATCGCTGCTTAAATCCGCTACTGTTTGCTTTGAAAGTGAAAGTTTTTTGTTGGGATGCTTGGTTTTCATGTTTCCTCCATTCGGGTTGATCGAGTTTATTTACGAAATTTAAAATTTGGGCTAAAACGTTGTGGGTTAATAACTGGGTACTTATTTGAGTGATGAATAAATAATGAAGTATAATATTACTACAAAAACAAGATAAAATCAAGCTTTTTCAAAGAAAATTTGCAAATTTCCCCCCCAAAAAAATACAAACCTCCCCCCTTGGTTTTTTTTACCGGGAGTTCCCTTGAGCTGCGGGTTTTGCCTGGCCCTGTTTACTCCTTCATCATTATTGCTTGTTGCCCAAATTATCCAATTTATCCGGTACTGCGAGTATAGCCTTGATCACATCCACGAAGAGGTAAGAAAGTGCAAAAACGACATAACTGGCAAAGGGAAGAAGCGCGCCCTGGAGAATTTGCATCGCGTAAAATTCACCCTGGGCGTATTTAAATGCCCAGCTCGAACCGAAGAGACCGAATAGACTAATCAGTAACATAATCGTTCCAACAACAATCATAATACCGAAAAATACGGGTACAAGAATCATGTAGGCTTTGACGAAAAAAGTAATAATCCCTATAGCTTCTTGGCCCGCGGAGTTGGATTCGGTAATCTCTATAGTTACAACTTTTGCATTGAATCCCACCATGGAAAAGAATTCCAACACGGCAAAAACTCCGAGTCCCCACAGGAAAGGATCGAAGCTTTCCACCCTGATTGCAGTAACTATAGAAAAGATCAATACAACGACTCCCCCGATCAAAGCCAAAAAAGCGAAACAGTCCAGAAATGCCTGGGAGGATATCCGGCTGGGGTTATTTTTTACCAGGTTTTTCCCGGCAGGTAAGAATTTGTGGGCTGTGTACTGCGCTACGAAGATCAACAATACCCATCCGACCCCATACAGGAAGAATTCGAACGAATTTCCTCTAATAGCTAAAACCAAACAAAAAATAAAACCGATTGCTGCGGATAAAAGTATCCCCATATGACCTAACCTGGTTAACCAGTAAATACAAAAGTCCAGTATCTCGGATTTGAACATGTTCCTGATAGACTCGATCAATTTTGACAGTATTTTGACTACAAATAAGCAAGGGTAATCATCTTTACGTGCCGTATCCATATTGCCTCCTTATTGTGGCTGGATTTTTTAATTTTTTCTTTAAAATTGAATTGTACTGAATTTCAAAAAAAAAATCAAATAAAAATCGAGTTATCATAGAATTTCGAAAAAAACCCGATTGTTTCCATTTTTTTTCTTGATATTCAATTTAAATTGTGCTATGATTTTCTCCTACACAGATTTGCCGGGGTGGCGGAATTGGCAGACGCACGGGACTTAAAATCCCGGGAGGCTTACCCCCTCGTGAGGGTTCGATTCCCTCCCTCGGCACTCTCTATTCTATTCCCCCCACTAAGCGATGAACAGAAAAATTTTACACGTTTTGTGGGTTATAAAGGAGATTAAAAATGCGAAAACGACTATTGACGGTTCTTTTCTTGATAATACCCGTTTCACTTCTCGCTAAAAACTCCATTACGCTTCCCGATATCGCTTTGCCCAGGCGCATGGCTGTAAACAAGACCCACCTATATATCCTCGAAGCCTCCAACACCCTCTTTTGCTACTCGCTGCTCGACGGCAAGCTGAAATTCAAGGTCTGCAGAAAAGGAGCGGGCCCCCAAGAACTACAGTATTTGCCGATTCTCAGGCTTTACCCCGATTACGTTTTCCTCGGCACAACGGTTAAATATATCCGTTATTCCCTGGAGGGGAAAATGGAAGAAGAAAAAAAAATGCCCAGGGAATCCGTATTAGTCCCCGCAGGAAATCAATTTGTCCTTTATATCTTCAGTTTTGTCACTATTCCCCAGGGGTATGGCAAAATCATTATAGCCAACCTCGTTAACAAAAAATTCCAAAAAATAAAAGAAATCTACCGCTCCTCCGAGCCCGAATCCGGTTCGTTTATTATCAGCGGCGGTACGCAAAGAGGAAAAATAAAAATTGTCGAGAACTATTTCTGGATACACGCAGTCGATGGGAAACTATTTATTTGCGATTCTTCAAAAGGTTTTTATATCGACGTTTTCGACTATAACGGCAACCACCTCTATTTGATTAAAAAGAACTTTCCAGCCGTTAAAATCACCTCAAAACAAAGAAACGCATTAATAGAAGATTATAAAATCAAATCCGGCTTCGGCGATCGATGGAAACAAATCGCTTCCCAAAACGACATCGTGTTCCCCGAAACCCTCCCTTGCATGGAACGTGTCTTCATCACCGACAACCATATCTATGTCCGAACATATGTTTTAAAAGACCGCCTCTCCGAATACATTATCCTCGATTACTCCGGGAACATACTAAAAAAAACCTACCTCCCTTCAACCGATATATGCACAATTAAAAACGGGAAGTTTTATTACTTGCTTGAAAACGAAGAGGAAGAAACCTGGGAACTCCACATCAAAAACATCGATTAGCCAGAGTAATGTTGTACCAAAAACTTTTGCGGGGGTCCAGGGGGCGGCTTTTCTTGAAAAGAGCCCCCTGGTTATACCAGGAAATAAATCACACACAGGATGTTGATTATCCACAATGTCAGGTTCAAATCCCTGGCCTTTCCCTGGAATAACCTAATCAGCGTATAGGACAAAAACCCGAAGGCTAAACCGATGCTAATACTGTAACAGAGAGCAATCAACACGATTATCAAAAAAGAAGGAACGCCGATTTCCAGGTTTTTGAAATCGATTTTGAGGATGTTGTGCATCATAAAAAATCCCACCATCACCAGTGCCGGTGCTGTCGCGTAGGCAGGAACAATAGTCAGCAGGGGAACAAAAATCAACGCTAAAAGGAAAAGAACCCCAGTTACAACGGATGTAAGCCCTGTCCGCCCTCCACTGGCTATACCCGACGCAGATTCGATGTACGTCGTCGTCGTGGAAGTCCCGCATACCGCCCCAAACATCGTGGCTAACGCATCGAGCGAGAGCAACCGGTCCAACTTCGGTATCTTCCCGTCTTTGTCCACCATCTGCGCTTCTTGAACCAAACCCAATAAAGACCCGATACTATCGAACAAGTCCATAAACATCAACGTAAATATCGGGGCGATAAACCCAATTTTTAAAGCCCCCAAAATATCGATTTTTAAAAAAATATCACCGATATCCGGTTTAAACGAAAAAAACTCTTTCGGCATGACCGTATCGCCAAAAACAACCGATAAAACCGTGGATACGAAAATCCCAATCAATAATGAACCCTTGACCTTGCGGATTTCCAGCACGATCATACACAGCAACCCTCCTAAACCGATAAGAACATTTTTTGTCAAAGAACCCCCGGCTACTAATGTTACATCATTCTTGATCACTAAACCCATATCCTTAAGACCGATAAACGCTATAAATATCCCGATTCCTACCGCAATGGCACTCAATAAACCCTGGGGAATCGCTTCCACCAGTCTTTTTCGTAAACCCACCCACGTCAGGACCAGGAACACGACTCCCGAAATAAAAACGATCCCAAGCGCTTCCTGCCAGGGAACCCCCTGGTTCACTACCAGGCTGTACGCGAAAAAAGCATTCAATCCCATTCCCGGTGCCATAGCTATCGGTGCATTGGCTATCAAACCCGTTAATATTGTCACAACTCCCGAAACCAAACAGGTCACCCCGACGACTGCCGCCTTGTTCATCCCTGCACCCGCCAGGATGTTGGCATTGGCAAAAATAATGTAGGCCATCGTTAAAAAAGTCGTGATTCCCGCTATTACCTCAGTCATTACAGAAATAGACCCTAATTCGCTTCTCCGGAAATACTTAAGAAAAATGGATTTTTGATTCATTAAATATACTCCTTTTCTTTACGATGAAATTAATTCAGCCGCAGAGGACGCAGAGAGTTAAGAGTTAAGTATTAAATCTTTCCAGCGACAATTGAGACTTGACACAGCAATAGATTTTTTATCGCTCGGTTATTCTACTTTAAAAGTGACACTACTCAACACGTTACCTGCAGTATCCTTCAGCTCGATTTTCCAATTCCCCGTCATATCCGTAACGGTTTTGAGTGCCCAGGTCCTCCAACGGGAACCCTGTCTCAGTGTAAGCGTGGTTTCGTTGACTTTTTTTTCATCCCGGTACCAAACAAAAATCACATCCATATCGGAAGCAATATCCTTGGCGTCCAGGAAACAATATACTTTTTCCGTGGATGCCGGGAAAGATTGCGCTTCGCCCACCAACTCACGGTTTTCTACACCGTTGCCTACAGCCAATTTCGACACCGTCAAACCACCCGCGGTATCCTGCGCGAAAGAGATACCGGCCAAAAACCCAAACACCCACACTATGATAAATATTTTCTTCGTATAATTCATCGTTTACCTCCCAGGTAATACCCTATTTTTACTCAGGATTATATTATATCAAAAATTCCAAAAAATATGGAATATTAAAAACCGTTATTTTTTATTTTTGGGAATCATTATTTGACTTTTTGCGCCAGTGTTGGTATTGTTAATCCAGGAAAATTTTATCATTTACAGGAAGGTGCCCGTATGAAACCTAAACTAATTTGCGGTTTATTGATCGTTTTCTTTTTTATCCTCCTCTTCCCATCATGCGATAATTCCCCCAACACAAAAAACATCGTCCTGGGGAAAATACGAAAAGTATCCGAGCTCGCTGTCGTTAAATTTACCCTCAACAAAACCATACTCGCCAGGAAACAAAAAAAAATATTCCTTTTTAAACTGCAGGATGCCTCTTTCCTCGCTTATTCCAGGGTTTACATCGAGGCGGGAATCGCCATCGATGAAATCGACCCCAACGATGTGAAAATCGATAAGAACGATAATTCTATCCGGGTTTTATTGCCCCCAGTCAAAATCATAAACTTTTCATATCCCATCGAGGAAATGAAACCGGATATGAACTATACCCGGGATTCTTTTTTAAACCGCATTGCCCTGGATGACCTGGAATCCTTTTTCCGCGAGGCTGAAATTGAAATCAGGGCTTGTATCAACCACATGGGAATCAGGCAGCGGGCAGAGGAAAAAACAAAATTATTCATGCAAAAACTCCTGGAAAAAATGGGCTTCGACGCTGTTTACATCGATTTCAAACCCCCAACCCAAACCTTAGTATCATATGACCCGGGCGACCTTGAACGAGAACCCCTCGAAAAAGGAGTCCTAAAATGATCAAAAAAATAATCCTTCTCGCTTCAGCAGCCGTAATCGCCGTTGTTGCCATCATCAATTTCGATCTTCTAAAAAAATGGATCGCTCCCTCCGATATCGTCCTGGAACCTACAGGGATTACAATAAAAGAGATTTCCGGCATCGGCAAATTAATCTGCGCCGAATACGTCGGGGAAGTTGTCGATTCCTTCACCGAACACAAAGAAAAAATACTGAAATCATACAAAAGCGGAGAGAAAATCAAAGCACTCTATTTGTTTCTTAAAGATGCCGCCGATAGAAAAATAATAAAAAAAGAAGACCTGGAAAACGATACCTGGAAATACAAACTCAATAATACCGACGATATTCTTTTTGTCGACAAACCCTTGATGGAGATGGTATTCAATATGAAAGATACCGATTTTGTCGAACCCTACAAAACCCGCGTCGACCAAGAAATTAACCGGGTGGAACCCTTTGCTTACCTCGCTCGCGGCATTGTCCGCATGTCTTATGATCTATCGAAACTCAATGAAAAAAATATTTTTTTCCACGCATCCTCGGGAACTTTACTCCTTCATCTCAAATTGGAAGTCGAACCCACCATCAATCCCTGGTTCATTTACTCCAGGAAAGTGAAAATCGAAGGCTATGAAGTCCTGGAAGATAACCTGGACGTGGAACACGAAGTCTCCTTTTACTGCATTTGCCGGGTTAAAAAAGGATGCATCGAAAAACTCAAAAACCAGGTGGAATCCGGTAAAGAAATCAAAGAAACCGCACGGTCCTCCGCTCATCAAACCCTCACCCGGTTTTTCTCTTTATTTACTTTTAATGGAATGCCGATTAAAGAAGCCAGGATTATTGAAAATCAAAACGAATTCAACCAGGCAAAAATGAAATAAAGAAAAATTCTTGTGATATAATTAATGAATGGAAATTGAAATAAAACCAACCGATCACATCCTTCAAGGAAGCTTGCTTAAAGCCATTATTCGCCTTGGAGCGCCTATAGCCCTGGGGTCATTTGCACAGACCCTGTATAACCTGGCCGATGCGTTCTGGTTAGGTCAATTGGGACGAGAAGCCTTAGCGGCCCCGGTGATTTCGTTCAGCATCGAATTTTTTTTGATTGCCATCGGTATTGGATTTTCGGTGGCGGGCACATCATTGGTGGCCCAGTACATCGGGGCGAACCAGCGAGAAAATGCCTGCAAAACAATCGGGACACTTCTTGTTTTTTTGGTTTTGTTATCGCTTTCATTGAGCCAGGTCGCCGTGAGATTCGGAAGGGAATTGCTGGAGCTGCTCAACACCCCCAAGGAAGCGTTTGATTATACGCTTTCATATTACAGTATAATGATGATCAGTATGCCTCTCGCATTCCCGGTTTTCGTTTACCAGGCCGCCATGAACGGTTCCGGCGATACCGTTTCCCCCCTAAAAATTACCCTTTTTACCGCAGTATTAAATGCTATATTTGATCCGGTGTTTATATTCGGATGGTTGGGTATGCCGGCAATGGGAGTGAGAGGAGCTGCCTGGACAACGCTTATTACGCGCGCACTGGCTTCTTTAATCGGTTTATATCTCTTTTTTTCCGGCAAAAAAAGCATCCATCTCAAATTGAGCCACCTGAAACCGGATATCAAGATCGGTTCGCTGTTATTTAAAATCGGGCTCCCGTCCTCCATCGGTTTTGCCGGGACATCCGTGGGTTTTATCCTGCTGATGTTTATCGTGAACCAGTTTGGAGCAGCGGTTGTATCCACTTACGGTATAGGAATGCGTGTCACTCATTTTTTTATGCTCCCGGCTGCGGGAATTACCTCAGCCATTACGGCTATAGTGGGGCAAAACCTGGGAGCCAGGAACATCCAGCGGGCCAAAGATGTTGTTGCTAAAGGATTAAAATTGATGCTGATGGTGGTTGGCCCTGCTTCGATTATTACTGCGCTAATGGGTCGTCAGCTTACGATTTTTTTTGTTCCCGGCGATTCCCTGGTTCACGAGTTAGGGCAGATCATGTTTTATCTCAATCCCCCGTCGGTTATATTTTTTGGTTTAGCCGGTGTCATAGAGGGGGCATTCCAGGGCGCGGGATATACCATACCTGTCATGATCAGCGGCCTGCTGCGTATATTGATTTTAAGGGTCCCGGTAGTGTATTTCCTGTGCATAGTCTTATGGCACGGACCGGGAAATATTTATGCCTCTTCCGGCATCTGGTGGGGGATGACTTTCTCTAACTTCTGTGCGCTGGTCATCGTGTGGCTCTGGTATAGGAAAGGAAAATGGGCCAAAGCTCGTATTCATCAAGATTCACAGGTTATACCCGAAAGCCAGGAGGTGCAGATATGAAAAAAATTACCCTGTTTTGTTTGCCTTATGCAGGCGGTACTGCTATGATCTATGGAAAGTGGAAAGATTTACTCCCGCCATCCATCGACGTATTCCCCATCGAACTGGCGGGGAGAGGAAAACGAATATATGAGCCGCTTTATGAAAATATCCGGGAAGCGGTAGACGATACCTTCAATATCATTAAAACTCACTTGAAAAACTTCCATTCTCACTATGCGATTTTCGGCCACAGTATGGGAGGGCTGATTGCTTATGAAACCGCTTTAAAAATTAAAGAAAATCATTTCCCCGGGCCCAGTCATATTTTCTTTTCGGGACGAGGTGCGCCGCATGTCCCGCGAAAACAGGACAGGAAGATTTTCCACACATTACCGGGAGAGGAATTCAAAAAAGAGATCATTGAATTAGGGGGAACGCCTAAAGAATTTTTCGATCACCCTGAGTTAATGGAAATACTTTTGCCGATATTGAGAAACGATATGAAGATTGCTGAAACCTACCGGTATCCGTATGGGGATGAGATTAAACCTTTTGATTGCGATATTACTGTTTTTATCGGGAAAGGGGAGGAAGTGACGGCGGATCATATGTTCGGGTGGAGGCAGCATACGTTGGGGGTTTGTTCTGTTCATTATTTCGAAGGAGAGCATTTTTTCCTTAACGATGAGTATATGCGCATACTTGCTATAATCCGCGACGCGCTTCTCCATCATTAACCACACTACGTGAAAAGACAGAAGAAAAGAAGCCCATCCACGAACAGCGCTGTGCTCGTTCGATAAAAAATTCGCAAGAAACCCCACTACGCGGCAGCAGTTCTTATTTTGAAGAGTGATTTTATACGCAAAGGGGGCGTGTCGGCGCCTTTGAAATGATGAATGATGATTGATGAATGATGAGTTGGGAAGAGAAGCGCGAGGTGAAAGTAGGGGCGTGTTCTAATCGCGCCCCAAAAATAGAGGATATTCCGGCAATGCAATAATAAAACCCGTCCGTGACGGGCCGATTACAGCCCCCGCGATTCCAAAATGACAATTACTGACTACGTGGGGTTAGTTTTTTTTCGATTTCGTCCGGGGGGAGGGATATCATGGCTTGTTGGGACTCGAATAGAAAGGTTTTAATCACTTTGTTTTGTTCTACAAGGTTGATGGTGTGGTTGACCCAGTCGGGTGGGATGGAGAAAATAATAGTAAGCGGTTGGTCGTAGATGTCGTTGGGCAGGTTGTCGGAGAGAGTAACCTCGATGTAGGATATTTCTTTTTTCCGGTGGTAAACCGGTTCTACTTTCACTTGTGCGTGTGCTCTTTCGCGGATGTAGAGGGTAACAGCCGACATGGGGGCGTTCCAGAGGGGTCTTTCTTTGATGGAGTTTATATTTTTTTCAAATTCATCGTATTTGATAAAACCGTATCCTCTTTCATCGCCGATGGAGTGGTAGGCGAGGATGATCCAGGCTTCTTGTTTGATAGTTTCGTCGAGGTATTCGATGAGTTGGTCGTTGGTGCCGACGCAGTGTTTGCATTCTTTAAAAGAGTAATCTTGCATGACGAGAGCGGGGAGGGCGAACCAATCTTCCGGTTCTGTTTGGGAGCTGGGAACGATATAGGGAGGTTTTTTCTTTTTATCGGAGAAATGCAACCGCCCGCATAGAAATCCTGCGGCTTCCAGTGCTTTCCGGGTTTGCGGCTTATTCCCGGCCCCGGAAGGGTAAGCGTAGGCGATGGGTTTGAGTTTCAGTTCGATCATGGCGTCGTAGCAATGCTTGAAGGATTTCAGCGCATCGTCGTAAGAGAGGTTGTCATGGTAAAGGTGTTTGTGCCCGTGGCCGAAGTAACCGAAGCCCATGGGTATGAGATGTTTATGAAGATATTTAACTAATGTTTCGTTACGTTGGTAGTCGTAGGTTACGATCTCGTAATCCATGCTTAGGCCGCATGATGCGATGAATTTATTGATATCGCGGTTTTTCGGTTGTTGGGGGTCTCCGTGGTCATAGGTCAGTGATATTGCGCCCCGGAAGTTGTTGAACCATTTGGTAATAACCGGTGGGGAGGGTTCGCCGTAGATCGAGGCAATACTTATTGCGGCTGTGAAAATTAAAAAAAGAGAGTATTTCTTCATGGGCTAATTTTAATCGAAAATTTTTTTAATGTCAAAGCCAGCCCACTACGTGAAAACAACAGGACGAAGCGACATTCCCGGATAGGCTGCTCACAAGCTGGAAAACAAAGCAAAAGAAGAGAATTGCATTTGTGAAAAAAATGTCAAACGCTTTGGGAAAGCCCGGGAAACCATTTCACGAAATGTTTTTTTGGTCGTCGAAGACAAATTGGATGGCGGATTTTGGTAAATGAATCAATTTTGTTTTTTGAGCAATCGATGGTATAATTCACCTTTCAATCATTGTTTAAGAGGAATATAAAATGAAGACTTTACAGGACCACCTTAAACGCAAGCTTTGCGAACTGCTGAAATCCGAATTTGACCCGAACCCGGACGACATCCAATTTACTATTCCACCCAACCGGGAATTTGGAGATCTTTCAACCACGATCCCTTTTGTCCTGGCTAAAAAACTAAAACAAAAACCCTTTGCTATCGGCAACCGGATCATCGAATTAATTAAAACCGACAATGCGCTGGATATGTTCGGAGATATAAAGCTCGCGGGAGGAGGATTCCTGAATTTTTATTTCAAAACCAACTTCCTGCTGAATTACCTGTCCGCTTCTCTATATCAACCCATACAACCCAAAAATCAAAAAGTGGTAGTGGAACACACCAGTATTAATCCGAATAAATCAGCCCACATCGGCCACTTACGCAATGCCTGCATCGGCGATATCCTGGCAAGAAGTTTAAAATTCCTCGGTTACGATGTTGAAATCCAAAACTACCTGGACGATACAGGAATCCAGGTGGCCGATGTAGTATGGGGTCTGATGTATTACCAGGGAAAAAACCTCGACGAAATTATGGCTATTCCCCAATTAGCCTCTTACCTATGGTATCTTTACCCTGAAGTTACCCGCCTTTTCGATGAGGATGAAAGAGCAAAAGAAGGACGCAATGCGGTTCATAAAAAAATCGAAGAAAAAATCAACCCCGAATACGAAGTCAGTAATTTTATCGCCGAAGAAGTTTTAAAAGATCATATTCGCGTCATGAATACCATCGACGTCCAATATGACCTGCTTGTCCGGGAAAGCGATATTATCACTCTCGATTTCTTCAAAGAAACCCGCGATATACTGGAAAATAAAGGAATCCTGTACCCTTCCGCAGATCCTGGAAAAAAAGGCTGCATGGTTATTAAATACCGGCACGAAAATATTGAAAAAATCGTCATCCGCTCCAACGGAACCGTAACATATATCGGCAAAGATATCGCTTATACGACATGGAAAGTCGGCTTATTCAACCGCGATTTTTATTATAAAGAATTCTATGCTTATTCACCGGGTAATAAAAAAATCCATATCACCGATTATCACCCGCACCCTGCCGATAAAAACCCAATCTTCGGCGGTGGTGAAAGCGTGTTTAATGTCATCGATGTCCGCCAATCCTACCTGCAAAACATCATTTCCCAGGTTCTCAACGATATCAGCCCTGCCGACCACCAAAAAAAATTCTTCCACTTTTCCTATGAACGCGTCGCTCTTACCCCTCGATGCGTCGAAGATATGGGCTTCGATATCTCACCGGAAGAAAAAAACAAACCCTATGTGGAAGTATCCGGGAGAAAAGGAATCGGTATAAAAGCCAACGAATTGGTGGATCAATTGGCGGCCAAATCCATAATCGAAGTACAATCGCGACACCCCGAAATGGATGAAAAAACGGTTCATACGATCGCCAGGCAAATTGCCATCGGTGCGCTTCGCTATTTCATGATTAAATTCCATTCCAATTCGGTCATTGCTTTCGATTTTAAAGATGCACTGGCTTTTGAAGGTGAAACCGGCCCATATCTCCAATATACCGTTGTCAGGATCAATAGCATCCTGAACAAACTCCGAGAGAGAGGAGATGAAGTAGAAGTTAAAAATGCCGGCCTGGATATGTCTACTCTTGATCAAAAAGAATACAAACTATACTACGAAATTCTTTTGGAACTATCGACTTTAGAACTCCAGGTAGAAATGGTACTCAACGCACATGAGCTCTCCGGGATTCCCAATTATGCGTATTCGGTATCCCAAAAGTTTAACCAATATTACCACCAATTCCAGGTCGCTTCGGAAAAGAACCCCCAAATCAAACAACTTCGACTTCAATTGGTTTTATTGACCAGGAAACAATTGGAAAAGTTGTTGGGCATCATGGGGATCCCTATCCCGGGAAAAATGTAACCACCGCTACTTCGGACCTTCGGACCTGTCTATTTTTATACTCTATTTACTCACAAAAGACCCACATCCAAATATAATTAGCACGAAACCGCCCCTTTAAGAACTTTGGCAACAATATTGCCAATATTATTCGGACCGGTCTCGCCGGCACGCTGAATCGACTAAAATGAGCCCGAAGTCCATCGGTTGAAAAAAGTGAAGAATAGGGTTGCCAATATTGCCGATGCTTAATTTGAAGATATAATTTTAATAACTATTAATAATCCTTTTGTTGAAAACTAAAAGGGAATGACGTGATCGTGATCCGAAACGATACAAGATTGTTGTATTTCGAAAATCGGTTTAAAACACCGCTTTTTAAAAGACAAACCGCCAGGGAAGGAAAAATTGTATCGAAATGAGCCCCTAATTTATCAGGTGTGATCCAAAACGAGTCTTTTTTTTTACGTTTATTTCATTTTTTATTTTTCCAAGAAAGCGAAAAACTTTGAAATTCATTATATAAAAAGTTTTCGAGGGTCCGTGAAAAATGTGGAATGAAGTATGCTTCCTGATTGTGGAATTTAAATTATTTAAACGAGGTGATCCATGAAAAAAAGCAACAATATGATTTTTAAAACGGCAGTAAGCCTATTGGCTTTTTTTATTTTTAGTCTCAGCGTCTATTCGAAGATTATTGCCAACATATCGGAAGAAGCATACCGGGAAAGTGAAAAAAACCTGGTACGAGTGGATGTCGTCGAAGCCGCGGCATTTTATTTGAAATCGCAATCCGACGTCCTCTTGCTCTCAAATAAAATCGAATTGGCCGATATCTACGCTGCCGATTATCCTGGACTGCGGGATATTGTAAACAGCGCTATATCAAATATGGAAAGTGCAAATGCCAAATACGCAGAACTGGGACAAATAACCGAAAACTCATCCTATAACCTTACCACAACCGACAATTTAAAAAATTTTGATTACGCTTCATTCCGGGAAGCTAACAAAGGAAACAGCACTGCAGCAGGGAAAGCATGCGATTTTCTTAAAAACGGCGATGTAACCGGGGTCTATTCTCAATTACTTTCGGATACTCGATTAATCCTCGACCGATTGACCATTATCCGCTCCGCTCTTGAAAAAGACACGATGCCTTTAACGTCGGAGCTCTGGAAATTGAATCGATCCTATGCGGAAACATTATTGTTCGGGCAATATGTGGCGGAAATTTTTTACCAGGTAACTGGAAAAGTAGAATAAAATATTCTAAAATATAAGGATGAAATGCTTTTCGAATTCAAATAAAATGGAACTTAAACGATTGCTTACAAAAAAAATGGTGGGGATACTCTTGTTCCTGCTGATGCTCATGGCTTATTTTGTCCAGATTGGAATCGACCAATACAAAAGTACGGTGGATAATAAGGAGATATTCCTTGATTTCGAAGCAAAAAAAGTTGAACAGTATATCAATTACAATCAATACGGTACGTATGGATTCCGCATTTTTTTTATGCCGTCACCCTTGAGTGTTTTCTTCTCAAATTCATCGTCTATTTCTGAACTCACCTCGATCGTCGATGCCGGGGAGAGGCTCAATATTTATAATTCGTTCAAGGGAAAAGCTTTATTCAGTGAGAAGCTAGGGGGATTCAAAGACTTTTCAGGTATTATGCTGCTGTTGGGGTCCCTCATGTTTCTCTATTGCGGTTATGAAGCTTTGATACACAAGGATTATTTGCGATTTACCGGTAACCTCGTCGGGTTTCGACGTCTTTTTCTTTCTATCATTATTTCTCGATTTTTTTTCTTAGTTATTTTTTTTGCCGGGGGTGTGGGGATCGCTTTTATCCAGTTGAAATTAAACCACATAACTCTTTCTCGTTCCGAATATAATTTATTGGGCTTTTATGTTTTAAATACGGTGCTGTTATCCCTTTTTTTTCTTGCTATCGGGACTATTGCCGGATCGTTCAAATCCCGTTTCAGCGGGTTTGTATTGCTGATTATTTCCTGGTTTCTTTCAGTCCTGTTGATACCCGGGTTGGTCAGTAGGCTTATATCTCAGAAAGCCGATAATATTACCCCTGAATACACGCTCGAGCTGCGGAAGTTAAAAACGCTGATGGAATTCGAAAAGCGGGCATTTGAAAAGTATGGCCCCACCGACACCAAGAACATATCGGAGGTCAGGGAATTAATCGAAAGTTATTGGCGAAACGAATTAAGAAAAATCCAGGATCTGGAAAAAAAGCTGGTAATGGAAGTCAGGAAGAATATTCGACGATTCCAGGTATTCTCCATCCATTTCCCGACTACGTTTTACCTGTCGGTAAACAATGAAATCAGCAGTAAAGGCTACAATAGTTTTAATTCCTATTATGATTATATCCGGCGGCTTAAAGAAAAATTTGTCCGGTTCTACCTGGATCGAAGGTATTACACCGATACGACGCCGGATTCGTTAACAAAAATCGAATCCTTTTTAAAAAAGAACGAGAATGTTTTTATCGCATCGAGCGGCCTACCTGGAAATTTCTGGGGAGGGTGTTCGGTTACGCTGGCTTATATTTTTGTTCTCTGGATAATCTCTTATGTTCGATTTAAGAAGAATTTATTTTTATAACATTTTGAAACGGATTAGGTAAGGACTGGTTAAGACAATGATCAAAATTGAAAAGCTATTTTTAAAAAAACGAATTCCTGAAATCAGCGAGTTTGATCTTTGTGTTGCAAATGGAGAATCTTATGTGCTTCTTTCATCCGACGACAATGCCTTTAATCATTTAATCAACATTTTTTCCAGGATTGAAAAAAATTTTAAAGGTAGAGTGGAGATCGACAGCGAAAATATATTGGAACCCCATTCAAAGGGGGAGATTAATCCCGATAACCTTGTTTTTTTAAGTAATGGGAACCAATGGCCCCCGGATTTGAAAGTGAAGGATTGGATCGATTTTTTTAAAAAATACAGCGGGGCTGCCGAAGAGGAGTTTGAAGAAATCTATATTAAATTGAATATCGATCGTATATCCTCTTGCAAGATCGGGGAATTGCCCGAAATAGAGTGGCGGCGAATACTATTTTCTCTAGTCCAGTTAAACGGATTCGGTAACTACATTTTTAAGGATTTTGCCAAAGGAATGCCGTTCGACTTCAACCTGGAATTTAAAAAAACAATTCAACGCTTGAAAAAAAATGGCTGTGCCGTCCTTTACTTCAGTAACGACGTTTTTTTAGCCCCGGAAATAGGGGACCGGGTGGGGTTCATGAAAAAAGGAAAATTATTATTGGAATTGACTTCTACGGCAATGAAAAAGATAAGTATCAAAGAAATTTATTTCCAATTCCTGGCAGAGTGAAGGTGTGAAGGAGGATAAATCTCTCTTATTAATCATTCTTTTCAACTTCTTCATCGAAGGAATACGGGAGAGAGAGAATAACTTCGGTTCCCCTGCTGTCGCTGTTGATTATGATCGAGCCCCCCAGGGATTTCATTAAACCATAGCAGGTATAAAGGCCGAGGCCTGTTCCTTCTTCTTTGGTGGTTTGAAACGGTTGGAATAATTTTTCTTTAAAAGAATCGCTAATACCGGGCCCGTTATCTTTTATGGAAATAGTAAATAATTCTTTCGACGGGAACTGGTCTCTTCCTTTGACATAAGTGGCGATATCGATTTTGCCGGGATTTTGGCGAATAGCTTCGACTGCGTTGAATAATATATTCACCACGACCTGTTGGAGTTGCTGGAAATCGGTTTCAATAAACAGGTCATTATCGAATTTTTTGTTGATTTCGATGGTGTGGGGAATTTTTAAGCTTATGGATCGAATGGAAGAATCGATAATGTCCGATAAACAAATCTTTTCGACTTTTTTATTTTTAAACCGGGAGAAGCTCAAGAGCGATTTGACGATTTCGTCGATGCGCTGAACCGATTGTCGCATGATATTGAGCTCTTCGATAATATCTTTTTTTTTAAAGTCCTTCAATTCGGTAAAATATTTGAGAAAAGTGGATATTCCAGCCAGGGGATTTTTTATTTCGTGGGCGGCGGATGCCGCCAGTTCGCCCACCATTGCCAGCCTGTCCATCCGGTAAATTTTAAAATAGTTTCGATTGCTTTCCAGTTGACTGCGCTCACTCACCACCAGGGGAATCAAGATATTGGATAATATTTTAAAAAAGCCTTCGATGCTGTCCAGCTCTTTATAGGTAGCGTTATTCGCTTTAATGGCAACAAAACCGTAAAGCTTTTTCAGTGAATACAACGGAATTATTATATCGATATTCCAATGCTCAAATAACTCCGGGTTGTCTTTTTCCAGGAAATTGAGGCGCGAGGGTGTTTCATTTTTCATAATCAGTGTTTTACCGGAATTTTTTAAATAAATCACCAGGTTGGAATTCCAGGTTAAGGGTTCGAGAGAAATAGCAGGGTTAAAGGGGTGGAGCGCAAATTCGGTATCCCGGTTATTGAGCATGAACACCCAGGTTTGGGTAACCGGTAAATTTTTGCACAGGAACTCGGAAAAAAAATCCAGGAATTGTTCGGTGTAATTCAATGCTTCCAATTCTTTCAGCACTTTTTCGATAAGCTGCGTATAATCGATTTTTTTAAACATTTTCGAGTTCGAATTCTTCTTGGTCGTCTGCTTCTACTTCGATATCGATATTTAAAGCATTTAATTTCCTGTAGAGGCGGGCACGAGAGATATCAAGAATTTTCGCTGTCTTTTTTATATTATTTTTGTTACATTCCAATACTTCCTTGATATAGTTAAGTTCATGTTCTTCAAGAGTTAAAAAAGAACGTTGAAGGGATTTTTCAGTTTCATGAAGGGTAAGCATCAAGTCGTTGAGTGTGATGGAATCATTATTTTTTAAAGAAAAAATACTTTTGATGGTATTTTTCAATTCTCTCACGTTTCCATCCCAACTGTAGGTTACCAGGAATGACTCGGCTTCCTTGGTAATGCGGGTGATTTTTTTTTCGAAGAGATTATTAAAGACGGATATAAAATGCCAAACCAGCGGCATAATATCCTCTCGCCGTTCAGAGATGGGCGGGATAAAAATAAAATTCCCTTTAAGCCTGTAGTATAGGTCTTTCCGGAATCGCTCTTTATTGACTTCCTCTTTCAAGTCTTTGTTGGTAGCGGCGATCACTCGGACATCGACTTTTACAGGGGCATTATTTCCCAATTGGTAGACGACGCCGTCCTCCAGGACACGGAGAAGTTTGGCTTGCATTTGGAGGGGCATTTCCCCAATTTCATCCAGGAACAATGTGCCTTTATCTGCCTGGATAAAACGACCGCCATAATGATCCGATGCGCCGGTAAACGCCCCTTTTTTAAAACCGAATAATTCGGATTCGAAAAGTTGTTCCGGGATCGATGAGCAGTTAATGGGGAGAAACACTTTGTCTTTTCGCCGGGAATTATTGTGAATGAATTTGGCCATGATTTCTTTTCCCACACCTGTGCTGCCTTGGATTAACACCGTATTGTCCGTTTTGGCAAACTGTTTGGCCAGGGAAACCATTTCCGCCATCTTTTTGCTCTCATACACAATCTCATCCGATGTATGTTGGGAAAGAAGTTCTTTCTTAAATGACAGGTTTTTATCTTTCAGCGAGGAGAACTCCACGATCTTTTCCATCTGGATGAAAAGCAGCTCCTCATCCAATGGCTTTTCAAGGTAGTAATAAGCGCCGTTTTTTATTGCATCCACCGCAGTGGGGATGGTTGCGTGTGCCGTCATTACAATGGTTTTTCCTTCCATTTTCGATTGATACTTCTTCAGCAATTGGAGCCCATTCCCATCCGGCAGTTTTAGATCCAATAGATATATATCATAATTGGCATACCGGATTTTTTTTACGCCGGCGGAAAAATCTTCCGCTTCATCGACAGAGTAATTTCGAAGTTCTATAAGCTTTTTCAGTGATTTTCTCACGGCGATTTCGTCTTCTATAATCAAAATATTATATGCCTTTGTGTCCATCGTAAAATAATTCTACACTATTTTTACACTCAATACAAGACCGTTATAACCATATTGTTATTATTGTTTTTTAAACCAGCCAGAACCGGTTATAATCCTTTGTTTTTGGAACCAATACCTGGAAAAAGTCAAGCGGGGGAATTTGGAGTTGGAAGTTGTCGTTTAATCGCCATTCCAGTTGGAAAAACAGGTTGTCTCCTTCTTTTATATGAAGGGTACTCATGTGTATAGCGATCTCGATAATGTCTCCGATGCTCAACTCCGGTTCAATCTCTGCGTCCGGGGATGGAGTCTGGGGAAATATTTTCAACTCCTTATAAATTGTGCTTGTTTTTACATTTATTTTGAGGGAATAGCCTTTTTCCAGGATCCCGGCAGCGCTGATTTTGGTATCGATCCTGATGTAGAAATGATCGGGGCCGAAACCATAGAATAGTTTATTCACCAGCGGATTGGAAATATTCATTGCCCCGCCGATGTTGGAAACGTCGATGACGCCGGAATAAAGCCATTCAAAATAGCTTGAAATTCGCCCGTCGATTTTGGGGAGAAGGGGGCGTGACGGTGTCGTGACAACAACTTGTGTCTCCGAAGAAATAGAGTACACCGGGAAAGAAAACTCGTACGGAACTTGCTTTCCGATTATATCATACACTTTCTGGAGATTTTTCCGGAAGAGATTGTCGAAAATATCCAGGTCCGGGGTATAGTTCTCTGTTCCAAACCACCAGAACCAATCGCTTCCTTCGGCGATAGAGATATATTCCCTGGCTTCCTGTCTTTTTTCTCCCGGTAAATCGGCGTAACATGTTTCAAGCGTATCGCGAGTTTGTTTGAGTAGTTTCCAGCCTTTGCGATCATCTTCGCTGCCGATCCAAATATCGAAATTGGCATTTATCCAGGATCCGGCGCTGAACCGGGTAAGTTTTCCACTTGCGACACCCCCTTCCAGCGCATCGGAGAATGTCACGGCTTCCAATTTGTTATCTTCCGTTATTAAACGAAAGACCTCCCGTAAAAAACTCCTGCCGCTGTTGGAGTAGTATTCCCATGCGTTTTCCCCATCCAATATGACCGGCACGACATAATTATGGGCCTGCGATTCGCTGTGAGGGATACTGGCTTTGATTCGTTCGACAAAATCCCTGGCCGCATCGCCAGGGGACATTCTCCGGTAGTGGAACCCGATAAGGTCCGAGATATGCCGGTCTCTAAAAAATATTTTGATTTGGCGATTTTCCAGGGAATATGGTTTGTACAGTACTTCCGGGTTTCTAACAATAAAATGGTGATCGCGGTTAATGGGGATCGAGAGGGAACGGCTTAGATTGGCTTCGTCGGTTGCAGTCCACCGGATACCCATTTCGTCCATAATGGCAAGTATATCGCCGGATAAGCTTCCTTCCGATGGCCAGATACCTGCCGGTTTCCGGCCCATTGCTTTTTCCATATATGCCAACGCGCTTTCCAATTGGTAGATGGCGTCTTCTTTCCAGTTGAAATGCAAGTCATACGGGGGCAATGTCGGGTTGGCTTCTCGCCCCAGTTGAGGATCCACCAATAGGGGTAAAATGGGGTGGTAAAAAGGGGTGGTGGATACTTCGATCTGGCCCGATTCACTGTATTTGCGGTATTCCGGTATAATCTTGCCCAGTAGTTCCATTTCGATTGCACCGACTTCTTTTTTATCTCCCTCTGTGAAATGCTGCCCTTTTTTGAGTAGGTGTTTGACCCGTTCGTCATTTTCTTTATACAATTCATCGAAGTGGCAGAGGTGGAACCAGACCTGCAAGTCTCGTATCTCATCCGTAGTAAAAATCTTTTCCCAGGGAGGGTGGTCATCCGGCGATCGTTGGAACCGTTGTTTTTTTTCGTAAAGATAGCGGTACCGCGGCCAGGGTTTGACCAGGTTTTCGTAGTTGGCGGAAAAAAAATGCCGGGCCAGGAAATGGATTTCTTCGGTGTGTAGATTGTGGGCGTCTTTCCGGGATACATCCTGGAAAATATCGGTCTCGCCTTTAAGATAGCTCTCCAACTGGATTAACAGGGAAGGTACAAGGTTAAAAGTGGCTTTGATTTGGGGAAAATCTTTTAAAATCGCCACCATCCCGTAATAATCTTTTAGGCCGTGGAGCCGCGCCCACGGCAGCTCGAATTTATGCGTATAGGGGTTCCTGTAGAAAGGCTGGTGCATATGCCATAAAAAGGCGATCTTTATTTTTTTTCGCACGTTTCTTTTAGCTCTACCAAGACACCGGAAAAACTCTTGGGGTGGGCGAAGGCAATTTTTGAATTACCGGCGCCGGTCCGGGGTGTGGTGTCGATCATTTTTATCTCTTTTTGTTTAAATTCTTCGATCTGGTTGGCCAGGTTGTCTACCTCATAGGCAATGTGGTGAATCCCGGTTCCCCGTTTCTCGATAAATTTGGCTACCGGGGATTCCGGGTCGGTTGGGGCGGTTAATTCGATATGAACGTCTCCTACCTGGAAAAATGCTACTTTAACTTTCTGTTCCGCTACTTCTTCTGTGCCGTGGAATTCCAATCCAAGGAGATCCTTGTACCGTTTGACCTCTTCGTCGATATCTTGCACTGCGATGGCGATATGGTCGATTTTTTTAATCATTGTTTAACCTCCGGGTTTGTCAGTTTATCAGCTTCAATCATAACCAATTATGAAATAAAAATCAATGGTTTTGGTTGAACCGATTCCTGGGGTTTTCGGTTTTCCCTGGCTGCGGCGATGCTTACGAAAAGTTTTCCAGGGCGTTAAGGATTTTCTCTTTTTGCGCGTGGGTGAATTCATCGCCGTAAAAGCGCAAAAAAATCTCTTTCCGCCAATTTTTTTTATCCTCGATGGTGGAGATAACGATTCGTCTTGCGGCGTTAAGCATTGAAAAACACATCTTTACTCTTTCTTCCACGCTTTTTTTCATTATCATTTCGTTATAAATCTTTTCCACTTTCTCATTTGTGTCTTTCATTCGAAACCCTCCTTAAAATTAAATCCAAACCCAAACGGCCGCACCATTCTTCTACATAATCCATGTCGAAGTCCAGCTCTATCAGGCCGACGATGTCTTTAATCTGCATTTCAGAGATACCGGGACCATCCGGGCGCTTCGCAACAAGTTTTAATATCTCAAGTTCATTCATGGAATAATCATATCATCAAAAAAACGATCTCACAACTTTGCTCTACTGCCGGTCACTCCGATCGATAAGGTCGATCACTTATTTTGACGGCGGATTCGGAAAAAACATAGGCTTTGATTTTAATGTCGAAATCGATTAAAATGATGGGGTGAAAGAAAAAAATAGCGTTGAACTTGTCGAGCAGAACCGGGGGGTCTACTTTTCTATCGATTCAAAAGATCGAAAAAAATACCATTACTACAAACGTTCCGGGATTCTCCAACGCCGGCTAGACCCGGAAAATACCAGTCGGTCTATCGAATTGAATCACCCCTCCGAAGCGAAAGCTTTGCTTGATACCAACGTTAAAGCAGCAGCTTTGGCATTGCGAGAAAAAGAAAACCCCTTTCACTCGGCGAAAGCCCTTCGCGATAATGACCGTATTTTCAACGCTCTCACTCAACTAAAACCTATGGAATGGAAAGTCGTTTTCCGCTCGAACCAAACCGACAGGATTTTAATAAAACCCGGCGTAAAACCTCAAAAAAACCGCTTCGATTATTCCGGCATATTGATTAAGCTGCGACTCAAAGATCAGCGAAGTTTTATCGAAGTCGGCGAAGGCAGCGTCCAATCGTCCCGGTTCAACCAGGACGGCTTGATCTCGAGAATTACGAAAATAGTTGAAAATCACCGCTCTTGCGTTCCCCATACCTTCCACGATAAAGTACCCGTTATCCTCGGTGCCGGCGACGGCGCCATTATCTTTCATGAAATTCTCGGCCATTCGCTGGAAGCCGACTACATTTACCTCCGGCAATCCCCGATTACTCCCCAACATATCGGCACCTCCATTGTTTCCAATCATGTGACTTTATCCGCCAGGGACCCTATGGACACATTTTTTAAAAATGTCGAATGCGATGATGAAGGTGAGAAGTCCGAAAACCCGGTACTGGTAGAGAATGGCATTTTGCGCCGCCTGATTTCGGATTGTTTTCATAAAAAACGCTTAAATATCACGGATTGCGGGCACTGCCGGGTGGAGGATTTTGCTCATAAACCCCTGCCCCGCATGTATGCACTTTATGTCAAACCGGGCGAGTACGACCCCGAAGAGCTAATCGAATCCACTTCTTACGGCGTATACGCCGACGAATTCGGGGAAGGAAAAGTCTTCTTCGAAAAAAATTTGTTTTACTTTTTTATCCGTGATGCGTGGCTCATCAAAAATGGAAAAATATCCGATCCGCTGGGAAGCATTATCGTCAGGGGAAATATTTTCGAAGTATTAAATTCCGTTGCCATGGTGGCCAATGATTTCCGGTATGACAAAGGAGTCAGCTATTGTATTAAAAACGGACAAACCGTCAATGTCCGGGTGGGACAACCCACGGTAAAAATCAACAACCTCTACGTGACCAATGAATTCAATGACTGATATTATCCAATGTGTTCTTTCGGAAGGCGAAAGCACGGGGTTCGCTGCGGTTGAGGCCTTCGGCGAATCTATCGAAAAACACGAATACGAAGAGTCCCCGGGTGAACCGGTTTTCACTCATTTCTCCGAAACCCAGCGCGTAACTGCACGGGCCTTCTGGGATACCGGCGACCCCCTGGGCTTTACACTTTCAAAACCTCATACAGCCTCGATTAAATCCGCATTTTTAAACATTTACAGCACCAATCTACCGGACACCCAACCGAATTTTCGCCATCTTTTACCTTCTTCCGTCGATCAAAAATCCCCCTCCATCTGCGATAACGACATCGGAAATGTCGATACCGGGACTTTCGACGAATTGATGGACCAGGTCGCGGAAGCCATAATCGCTTCTCCTTTCCAGGAAATGAAATTAAATAAAGTGACCTTTTCAAAATCTTTGAAAAAAATCTATATCGCCAATTCCAACCGGTTGGATTCTAAATACATTAAAACCCTTTACGACCTGGTAATTACCTTGTCTTTGAAACAAAACCGGGTCGATATCGCTGAAAGCCGCGTTTTTTTCAACCAGCTCCATCCCCATAAAATGCTTTCCAGGGCCTATAACCTGCTTTATTCTCTGGGTGAAGCCGGGTCCATGAAGATCCAACGGAATCATTTACCCATCATCTTCTCTCCCGAGGCCTCTTCGTTTATCCTGCGAGAATTTTCCAATTATTTTAGAGTCCGTGCGGATAAAGAATTCATGCAAATCCAGTACCCCTCGATTTTAAACATTATCGATAATCCTTTTATGGATAATCAACCCGGTTCTGTGCCTTTCGATGATGAAGGAATACAGGGGGGAGAAAAATACCTCGTTCGCAAAGGCACTTTTTCGCAGGTTATTACCGATATCTCCACTGCTTTCGAAGGAAATACCCAATCCTCGGGCAATGGATTTCGAAGCCGGCGGTCGCCTTTTCCCATACCCAAATTCTCGAACCTCTATATAAAACCCACCGTACTGCCGGTTAAAAATTTAATGACCGAAGCGAAAGAAGGCGTATTGGTATCGGTGTTGAGATTAAAAGCCATCGATGCCCACGGTTATCTCTTTTCTGCTTACGGGTACCGGTTCAACGCAGAAGAAATGATGGAACCCGTGCATTTTTATTTCAGGACATCGCTTCGATCCTTTTTATTAAACATTATCAAAATATCCAGGGAGATTCGCTTCTTTTATAATACTTTTAATGCCGGTTCGCCTTATATCTTAGTGGAAGCCGGCAGCAAGCCCGATCATATGTATGAAATATAGCTGATTTCAATCCGCCCACCTTTTTGTAAATACCATCACGGAGGGCTCGGTGAGCCAAAATCCACCGCCTAATTTGTCTTCGACGACCAGGAAACCCTTTCGTGAAAGAGTTTCCTGGACCTTCCCAAAGCTTTTGATTTGAACTTTTATATAAAGTCCTGGGAGGTGCAGGAACCTGTCCATCCGTGATGACTGACAAAACTAGTGATGAACCGGGGTTTGACCGGGTTATGTATTAATAAGGCTTCTCACTTTTTGGAATTCCGTTTCCGCATCGCCCAGGAGGTCGTCGATGATTTGGGCCACCGGTTTGGTAGCCTGGACCAGGCCCACGCTTTGCCCTGCCATTAGCGAACCGTAATCGATATCGCCTTCTTCTACCGCCCGGCGTAACGCGCCGGCCCAATAGGATTCCACTTTATATTGCGCGTCGATCCGGGAGATCGTTTGATTTTTCAGTTGCTCCAGCAGTTCCAATTGCAGTTTTCCAAATTCGTCGGAGCCTTTATTTTTCAATGCCCGGACTGCCACCACCGGGAGGGAAGAATCGTATTGCGGCGTAGCGAAAGCCTCCCGTGAGCGGGCTTTCTTGAATCGTTCTTTAAACTTCGGATGGGCAGGGCTTTCTTCCGCCATGGCAAAAATAGTCCCCATTTGAACCCCCCATGCTCCCATCAGGAATAAATGGGCGATCATTTTGCCGGTAGCAATGCCTCCCGCAACGAAAATAGGGATATCGGGGTATTTAAACAAGACTTCCTGTACCAATACGATGGTGGAGACATGGCCGATGTGGCCGCCGGCTTCGCTTCCTTCCAACACCAAAGCATCTGCGCCGTATTCCATCATTCGCTCCGCAATGGAATCCGTCGACGCAAAACAAATGGTTTTAATCCCTGCCTGTTTAGCCTGTTGAATTTCTTCTTTTCGTGGGAAACTCCCGGCGAAAACTACTATAGGGACTCCTATTTCCGAAACTGTATTTAAATGATCCTTGTAATTGGGAGCAATGGTAATCAGGTTTACGGCAAAAACGATCCCGGTCTCTTTGAGAGCAAGGATTTCTTTTCGAAGGTAGTCCACCGGCATATTGCCGCCCGCCAGTACCCCTAAACCTCCGGCATCGCTGACCGTTTTAACCAGTTTAAAATTACTGATCCAGGTCATAGCGCCGCAAATAATGGGGTATTTCACATTTAAAAAATCGCACCCTTTTTTCCAATATTTAAAATCTTTTAAGCTTGTCATGGTTATATTTTAACAAAAAGGGGCAGTGAAGTAAACCCCGTGATATTCCTAACGGATACGTTGTCCACCGGTAAAAGAAAGAAGAGAAGAAGATGATTTTGTGGCACTGCGTGCCCGTTTAGTATAACGTGCCTGACTGCGCGGTTGCTGCGGCTGACAATTTCCGTATTATTTTTGATAGCTTTAGAAAAAAAAGAAGAGTTAGTGCCCCCGGTTGGGGCCTCTACACCTGGTTCCCCGATTCGGCAAAACATCCACGCGCCTACCCTCTGTCCATAATGTCTATACTGTCCATATTGTCCATATTCTTTGCCTATTCCTGCCTATTCATGCCAAATTGTTAATTGATAATTCTTTTTTGTGGACGGTGGACCCGGTGGACCATGTGGACCATGTGGACCATGTGGACGCTTTTCAATCGATAATTGATAATCCTGTAAAGACATTGCGTGCAAGAGAGACGCAAAATCTTGCGTCTCTACATGGCCACAGGCCACCATCGATATCTTTTTAATTCGTTTTAATTCGTGTTAATTCGTGTCATTCGTGGGTAATCTTTCTGTCGCGCCGCAGGGGCCACACTGTCTTTTTTTCTCTCACGGGGCTCACGGAGAACACAGATGTGGGGCAGGAACTCTTATGATCGCCTCACAATTATTTTTTTCCCCAAATTCCCCTTGACGTAACCTTTCAAACCAGGTAATTACGGTTTTTAAACAAAGTGGCCCTCCTTTTCCGATCTATGTCACAAAACACCGCACCTTTATAATCACAAGCAGAGCATTGGTTTGTAACCGTTATTGATTAAAGAGGAATTTAACGAACAAAAAAAGTGTATCAAATCGTGACAAATCCAAAATGGCTTATATTAAAGCCTTTGAGTGATATGGGTGTCTTTTTGTTATAGCGAAGTGTTTCGAAATGGATCAGTTGCGTGGTGTTCTATATGATAATAAAAAAAATATTTCGTTTATATAAAAGCCTTTTGGGGTGTTTTGGAATAGTTGGCAATATTGTTGCTTTATATTTGACGTGATGCGATTAAAGATAAGCGTTCATGAATGTATCACCGGTTGGCACCCAAGAATGTCAGTGGTGTTAAAAGTGCCTGAACAGCGATTAAATCCTCGGCGAGGATGATGCGCGGTTTATTAGAAATAAGTTGGTTGACAATAAAAATTAAAAAAATAAACCCAATATTTGGAGGAAAAAATTATGGAAACAAAAAAAGTTAACAGTCACATTAAGGTACAGAGTCTGCGCAATAGCGATATGCGTACAGTAAAAGCAGGAACAGTTTATAACTGCGGCGCCGGAACAGGCGATGATTGCACTAAGTTGGTCATTCACCTCGCAGCATTACAAGAGAAAGATGATCTTTTGTCAGTTTACAAATAACACTGACAATTAAAAAAATTAACATACCAGGAGAAAAAACATGAAAAAACACATCAATGTTCAGAATCTTAACAACACCGAATTAAAGGCAACAACCGCCGGTACGATTATTACTTGCGGACTTGATGGCGATCTTTGCAAGAAACTTTCAGTCGTTACCGCGACTTTAGAGCAACCGAATGAGAGTCACAAAGTTATCTTAGGCTAAAGAATAACCATTATTAACCTGTAAAAAAGTAGATTCTTTCATTCAATTGAAGGAACGACAATCCAGTCTCGTATATCGCAAGATATACGGGGCTGGGTTCTTTAATAAAAAATAAATGCGGAAAAGAAGGTTTTTTCACCGCGGGATTTGGAGGTAAATAAAATGAGCTTTGAAATGACTCAATACGATTATAAAAGCAAAACAACATCAACCTTACCTAATAATGAGTTATTCGGTAACTTACCCATTGAATTGTTTCGCACCGACCATGGCTATTATGTTTTTGATGCACATAATGTCCGGATGGCGACTTTAGACGAAGTAAGTTATGACATTTTACAAATCCTGCGGAAACGTAATGCGGGAGTAGAAGAGATTGTAGGCCTTTTAACGCAGCATCCCGCAGAACAGGTTCGTGAGGCATATAACGAATTGATGAGTATACAGAAAGAGGGCTTTCTTGTCCGGGGCAGCTTTAACCGGGTTCCACGTTTTTCCGATTCGGATGTTCGTATGAAACAACGTCTTAGCGAGGAAATGTCGGGCTTAACCATATCCATCACAGGCAAATGCAATTTAGGGTGTTCCTATTGTATATATGGTGGGCAATATGCCTCTCAACGGAAGCTTGCGGGGGGCAGTATGAGTTGGGAAACATTGAAAAACGCAATGATTTTTCTTGCCCATCACTCTACCCGTTCAGAAAGCCTGCAATTGGATTTTTTTGGGGGGGAGCCGATGCTGGAATTCCGGCTCATCAAGCGTGCGATAGTATTTTTTAAATCACTAATCAGCAATAGACCGACTAAAGTCGATGTAACTATCGCTTCAAACGGAACGCTTCTCAACGATGAAATTTTAGAGTTTCTTGTGAAGCACAATGTCTATCTTCAATTCAGTATCGACGGCAACCGGGAATTGCACGACCGACATAGGGTCTTTAAATCAAGTGGACGAGGGAGTTTCGATATTATCATGGAGAACTTGAAAAAAATTTATGGCTATGACGAAAAATACTATCGGTCCTATATCCGGATCAAATCTGTTCAAACTCCCGATCAAGGTATTGAAAATGATGAATTCTGGCAACATCCTCTCATCAAATCGGTAATCGAAGAAGGACATTTGTCGGTCCTCCAGCTCAGGCCACACTTCGACGTGGAAAAAGACCAGGAATATTTTGAACGGCTTCAACGAATCGGAGAACGGGCCCTAACTCTTCGCGATGTTTCTACTCTCGATGATGTCCGTGGTGTTCTTAGTCAAAAAGAAATGCGATTTTTCCAATCGACTATAGCCAAATTCTTTGATGTTCAGGCTGTCTATAATCTCTATTTCAAAGACAAAACCGATATCCCGTTTACCAAGGGATGCTTGTATGGCTATAAAGAAGGAAATGTAGAGCCTTCCGGGAAAATTACCGTATGTCACCTTTCCACCAACTGGGTAATCGGCGATGTAAACGAAGGCACCTGGTTTTTCGACGACATTGTAAAATTCGATCGACGTATAACCAATTGGAATCACTGCTCCGGTTGTTTTGTCCAGCGTTTTTGCGATGCTTGCCCTGAAAAAATCGACGGAAAAGAGGAGTCCTATTCGAAAAGCCGGTCTCACTTCTGCCAATTCCAGAGGAAAAACTACCGGGCTATTTTCAAATACGCTTTAGGTTTGTGCGAGCAGAATCCCGGTTTTTGGAATGAAGTGGATCGCTTAATCGAAGTCGGTTATAAACGAGAAGAGGCAAAAAAAGCCGCGGCTGCCTAACACTCAACGGGGGGAAATTTCTTTTTGAAATCTTGTCTTTTATTCCCCCACGTTTTATAATAAACAGAGTTCAGGTTATTAGTATATAGGAGATAACAGATGAAAAAGTTATATTTTTTGATTATTATGGCATGTTTTTTAACTTTTTGCAGCTCAAAAACAAGGATTGTTGAAAAAATCGATAAACCCCTTAAAGGCGAATGGGATTTCAAATTAACAAAAGCCTGGGAAACTGCGGAAATAGGCAATAATATTATGGCTGGTGTCAAAGGGCTTGGAATAAATAAAGAGGGAAATATCATTTTATGGGATAGTAAGCAAGCGACTGTATTTATCTGTAATCCCAAGGGGGAGGTATTGACCCAATTTGGCCGTAGAGGTGAAGGACCGGGCGAAACAATGGATAAATGGGCAACTCGCCTATTTTTGACAGATGAATGTATCGTTCTCCATGAAGTTAACACCGGCAGGATCCAGTTTTATTCGCATAAGGGAGAATTTATCGAGACAAAAAGAATTTTGAAAATGAAGTTCGCCCAGGCTTTAAAGGCATTTATCGATGTGGACCGGTTTTTATTTTTCTTATCTGGGGATGCTACGGATAAAGATGAGAATATCCTTGGGATTTATAATCTTTCTACCAATGATTATCAAGTAATCGCACGGATGCCCGCCGACAAACCCCTCGAGGCCACTGACGATAAAGGAGGAAATGTCTCCTTGCAGGATCCCGATATCGCGTTAACCACTATATGTAGTCAATCGGACGGAGAAAAAGTCTTTTATGGAAAAAATAATGAGTATGTGATAAAGAGCGTGGATTTGAAAACAAAAAATTTAACTACTTTCACTATAAATGGGAGAAAAGGCAGAGAAATTACCGAAGCCACAAAAAAGCTAAGATTTGAAGTTCTCTCTCTCGACAAACAATTAGAACAGATTCTCATTCGAAATTGCCCGGATAGGACATATTTCTTTAACCGCATATTTATTGACTCGATTGGGTTAATGTATGTTTTCGTCCCCGATTGGGAGAAGAAGAACTGGTTTGAGCTCGATATATTTTCTCCTTCAGGGAAATATCTTTATCATTCGATAATTAAGTTACCGGAAGAGTACAGCAGGATTCGCAATCTTACATTTCATTCCAACAACCTTTATTTTACTGCTGAAGATGAAGAGGGCGAGATTAAACTGGTAAAGTATAATATCGCTTCACCCACCATTTAGAATCGCTGTTTTTTATTCCAGGCTGCGAATATTTCATGGGTTGGGCCAACAGTATTCTTTTCCTGTCGTTCGCCGCTCGCCCTCTTTACACTTCACTCGTCTTTGCATCATTTCACCACTCGCGGAATTGTGTGTGTCAGTTCATCAGGGATTGTATTTCTTTTTCAGTCAGCCCGGTAATCGCCATAACTTCGTTCACGGAGTAGTTTTTAAAAAGCATTCGCGTGGCCATTTCGCGCTTCTCTTCTTTCCATTTTTTTTCTGTTTCTTTCCATTTTTTTTCTGTTTCTTTCCATTTTTTTTCTGTTTCTTTCCATTTTTTTTCCGTTTCTCTTTTA
>Ga0105104_10000326_pt1 | contig 35937 bp, 30 predicted proteins | sample PPLLaktember2015_3_FD_87034 | JGI IMG/M metagenome (GOLD analysis project Ga0105104, IMG submission 87034) | Freshwater sediment microbial communities from Prairie Pothole Lake near Jamestown, North Dakota, USA - PPLs Lake P7 Core (6) Depth... | ecosystem: Environmental > Aquatic > Freshwater >... | reverse complement strand
GTTTATAATGCAGCGGTGGGGAAACCCGGGGAAGCCGGAATTCCGGTATGAGGATTTTGGAGGAGTAGTTGAAGAGGAGGGAAAGTTTGGAGGGTATACGATCCCGGTGCGAATGCGGATTGGGTGGTATTATGGAACGGAACGTTTTGATTCGGAGGGTGAGTTTTTCCGGGTTACAGTGGATGATGCGATTTTTAAATAAAAGGTAGGAAACGAAAAACTGTCACGGGAAACGATGAAAGTGAATCCTTCCCGGCCTTATTCCGCATCCGCATCTTTAACAGCTTTTTGTAATAATTCTTTAACTCCAAGTTGAGATGCAACTTTATCCAGGTATAGATGGTCGAGTTTATCACCTTGAACCCTTATTACACCTAATACATCATTCCATTGCCGCTCCGACACATGTCCTTCTAATTGAAACGAATACAACTTATGAATAATAATATCCTCGGCACTTGCTAAAAAGAGCATCTGTCGGGGGATATCCGATACTTGATATTGTTTACGCCGCCTCATTTCTTCATGTGACACACGATCGGGTTTAAGTATGAAAATATCCCCCTTAAACATCGTTGCAAGATGAATAATATTAAAAGACGTTCGATATTGAATTGCATCACGCATCATGTCCGGGTCAATATAAAATTCTTGTTTAAAAGCGTCTACAATCTGCGGTATATTATCCATTTTGATGTCCGCGACAATATCGACATCTTGCGTTGCCCTTGGCACGCCATGAAGTGAACTGGCTAAAGATCCTCCCACAAAATATGAAATATTCAAACGGTCAAATTCTTGAGCAAGGAGTTGAGTAATTTGAACAGGTTCTGCAAGGATCATATTTGTATTCAGTACCCTTCTACAGAAGGGTCCCAATTGAAAACCCGGATCATGGTTTTTCGATCTAACCATAACGAAGCCAGCCGGAGGCGTTGTTCTCGCTCCGATATCATGCCATATTGTTTTCGGATTCGGGCAAGGGCAAGTTGTTGAACAGCTTTTGTTAATTCATTCACTTGTTTTAATTTCTGTTGAGGAGACATGCTTTGATAGCCTGCAATCAATATTTTCCGGATATGTGGGGATGTATCTGATAAAGGGGTAGTGGAATTTACATTCTTGCATTCGATCATTTCTTCTTTAACGTTCATAATCGTATTATATTATGGTTTACTGATTTTTTCAACTCCCCGGATTCGCGGATTTGCGCCCCTTCCCTGTCAACTGATGCTGAAAATTGAAAGGTTGTTAAACCGCCTGCAGTTTTTCCGCGTCAAAGTAAACGACGCAGTATTTAAGTAGAAGAAATAATACCCATGCGATGGGTGTAGAATATCTAATGCCACATATTCCAGGCATTGTTTGAAACCGAATGAAGTATGCCGGCGTTGATTGCAGTTAAGCAATCAACGCCGGCACTTAAAAAAATTAGCAGGTTAAATTAGGAACAGAAGTAGTACATGTCGCCGGTACTGCAGTACAATCACATGTGGCACTGCCGCAATAGACACAATTCGTCAGACATACGGTTTTAAAGCGAGATGCGAAATCCGCTCCATAGATGTTTTGCATTTCAGTGCTGCCGAGATTAGCAATTGTCTTTTTGTTTAATGAGAGTGTTCCTTCGATTTTTTTGGTTTTCATGGATTTTTCTCCTTTTTATTTTTGATTAAGTTTTTATAGTCGACGCCGTTTCTACCGGCAAAAACCAAAATATTGAACCTGCTCATCAAGACTTTCATGAACGGTATTTTATCATTAAATAATATTCTTAGTCAACTATTTTTCTACTCAATCAATAATTGTCATTTTAGAATCGCGGGGCTGTAGTCGGTTTCCCCTTCCATTATCCGTTGATCGTGAATCGTGAATCGTTGATCGTCGGCGTCGGCCCTTCGTTGTATTATATTAAGTTCGATTTTTTTCTTAATGAAAAAGCAAACCTGGAAACGAGAACCCGTGAACCGATTATTATCTTTTCTCAATTCATCATTCATCATTCATCATTTCAAAGACACCGACACGCCCCCGTTGCGTATAAAATCACTTTTCAACCTGAGAACTGCTGCTGCTCAATCTCATCCAATTCAATGATTATCGCTTTCTTCCGCCGGCTCTTGCATTTTATATCAAAATAAAGTATAACGTATTGTGATAACGAGATAAACAAGGTTTTTTTTGCTCAAAAAGGAAAACGAATGATCGATTATATAGAAAAACTTAGAGCCGAGATCGATAAGGATATGGTCAAGGACTTCGATCCGGCCAACGGTATATTAGAATCCGCCATGCACTATGCACTATCGGTAAAAGGGAAACGCCTGCGCCCCCTACTTTTTTTAACCCTCATTGAAGCCTATGGATTGAATCCCATGGAATACCTGGATATCGCCTCCGCTGTCGAAACGATCCATACCTACTCTCTCATCCATGACGATTTGCCTTCAATGGATAATGATGATTTTCGAAGAGGAATGCCTACGGTTCATAAACAATTCAATGAGGCGATCGCTTTGCTGGCAGGTGACACACTCCTTACATATGCTTTCGAACGGATCGCCCAATGCCCCACGGTTTCCCCAGGAAAAAAAGTCGAGATTTTCCACATTTTAACCCAGGGAATCGGGAAAGACGGCATGGCGGGTGGACAGGCTTTGGACCTCGAATTCAAACAAGAAAAAGAAAAAATTTTAAAAATTCACCATTTGAAAACCGCTGCATTAATCAGGGCAGTATTACTCTCCGCCGCAGCAGTCATCGGGCTGGACGATCAAACCAAACGAACGCTGTCCGAAATCGGGACCACGATAGGGGCTGCTTTTCAATTGACCGACGACCTACTGGATATTGAAGGCAATGAAAAGGAAGTCGGTAAAAAACTTAATAAAGATCAACTCAACCTCAGCCCCAATGCCGTACTGTTTTTTGGAATGGATTGGGTTAAAAACGAAATAACCTGTGCCTTTCAAAAAACCATGACACTCATCCGGCAGTTGGATATCCGGTTTCAACCCTTTTTACTTCTCATGGAAAACATGGTGTATCGGAATAAATAAAAAACGGAGACGGATATGATCCAAAAACAATTGGATAAGGTTAATCTTCCTAAAGACCTCAAAAAACTTAAATACAACGAATTGAAAAAACTCTCCCAGGAAATCCGGGATATAATTATCCGGGTAGTTTCGGAAAATGGCGGTCATTTGTCTTCAAACCTCGGGGTTGTGGATTTAACCATCGCCCTGCACCGCGTGTTCGATGCTCCTACCGATAAGATTATCTGGGACGTCGGCCACCAATGCTATACCCATAAAATATTAACCGGCCGCAAAGACCGGATTCATACTATTCGAAAAAAAGAAGGCCTGGTCGGTTTCCCGGATATGCATGAAAGCGAATATGATGTTCTAAATACCGGGCATGCATCGACTTCATTGGCCTTTGCCTCAGGAATGGCGCTGGCCAGGGACAAAAACAATGAAAATTTCCATATTATTGCCGTTCTCGGCGATGGAGCGCTCACCGGCGGTTTGGCCCTGGAAGCCCTCAACCATATCGGCCAGGTCAAGCAAAGACTGATCATCGTTCTCAATGATAATAAAATGTCCATCTCCCCCAATGTCGGCGGCATCTCCAAATACCTCAATTACATCGCCTCCGGCCGTTCATACATCCGTTTAAAAGAGATTGTCCAGGCAATATTGTTTAGTATCCCTGTGATCGGGAAAAAAATGGTCAAAGCCACCCGGAAATTGCTCACCATATTACGCATGATGATGGTACCCGGTTCTTTTTTCAACGACCTAGGCGTTAAATACATCGGCCCGATTAAAGGTCATAAGCTCAAAGAAATGATCGAAGCTTTCGAAGATGCAAAAAAATACGATTTTCCCATCCTCCTCCACGTCGTGACTTCCAAAGGCCAGGGATATAAACCCGCAGAAGAAAACCCCAGCGACTACCATTCATCAAGCCCATTTAATATAACCGACGGCCAATTTAAAAAAGACGATATCCGCCCATCTTATTCCACTGTTTTCGGCCAAACCGTTTTAAAATTGATCCGAAACGATCGAAAAATCATCGCTTTAACCGCTGCAATGCCGGGAGGAACCGGGCTTGACCTGGTTCAAGCGGAATTCCCCGGGAATTTCTTCGACGTAGGTATTGCCGAACAATATATGTTTACTTTTGCCGGCGGCCTCGCTTTGGGCGGTCAAAAACCCATAATCGCCATCTACTCCACTTTTATGCAGCGCGCCATCGACCAGATCATCCATGATATAACGCTTATGAAAATCCCTATTGTCGTGGGCATCGATCGAAGCGGACTTGTGGGAGGCGACGGCCCTACACACCAGGGCGTTTTCGATATCGCTCTCCTTCGCCCCTTACCCGGCATTATTATCGCCGCCCCGAAAGACGAAAATGAACTTCAACACATGCTTTACACCGCCACACGGTTAAACGCCCCCGTATTCATCCGGTATCCCAAAGAGCCAGGAATCGGAATTCCCTTCGATACCGATTTTAAAGAACTCCCACCAGGCAAAAGCGAAATCCTTCGCACCGGATACGACGGTATTATCCTGGCCGTCGGAACTCTCGTTTATAGAGCCCTCGAAGCCGCGGAACGTTTAGAAAAGGAGTTCGACTTCCATTTAACCGTCATCAATATCCGCTATATCAAACCCCTTGATAATGACCTTATCCTCGAATGCTTCACGAAAACCAGGAAATCCCCATCGGTACCCCTCAATATTATTACCGTGGAAGACGGCATCATCCACGGCGGATTCAGCACGATTGTCCAGGAACTATTACTCAATCACAAAATCAATCTCTACAACCTCCTGGTTTTGGGAGTCACGGAAGAATCGATTCCTGTTTCATCCAGGGAACAACTCCTGGCAAAATACAACCTGGATACCGACGGCATTTTTTCCAAGATAAAAGATCATTTTAAACTCCTCATTATCGATTAAAAATTAAAAGTTAATAATTAAAAAACGGTCGGTGCTCGCCCGAAAACACATCTCTATAATCCTTCTCTTCTACGGAATTCATCGTTAATCGTTAATCGTTAATTGTTAATTGAAAATTGATAATTGTTAAATCTATCTCAGCTTTTCAGTTTTGAAAAGTGTCTCCCCTTAAAAACGAGCGGAGCCTTTCTTCTTTTTTTTCCCAATTACTTTTTCTCACAGATGGAAATCTTTTTTCAAATAAAGAATTTTTTTTGTTGACAAAATAACAATAGTAGTTTATATTATTAGTGTTATATTAATATATAACAATATAAAAATAAACAACCAGTTAAATGGGCGATTAAATGAATGAAAAGAAAAAGTCAAAAGTAAATGTGAACGTAACAAAAGAAAAAACCATAGGAGGTGAAAATGATAGAATTTAAATTAGATCCAAAAAGCGGCGTTCCGTTCTACCGACAGATCATCGATCAGATCCGGTATGGAATTGCCATCGGTGTGTTGAAAGTCGGCGAACAACTTCCGACTGCACGAGCGTTGGCAGTCCAACTTAAAATTAACTTGAATACCGTAAATAAAGCGTACAAGGAATTGGAAATCAAAAACATCCTTGAAACGCAGCAGGGTTCGGGTACATTTATCGGTTCAGTCGGCGTGTCGATACCGGAAAAAGAACGCCGGGGAAAACTGGAGAGCATTTGCGATGAATTTATGAACATCGCATCCAGTTATGGGTTCAGCATTGAAGATATTATCGATGAATTAAAGAAACGTATTCAAAATTAAAAGGAGATAATCATGGTACAATACAACAATTATTTGGACTTTTCGCGGGATAAATCCGTGAATGGGATAGCTATAACAGTATTAATAGTGCTTTTGGCACTGGTTACGGGTTTGCATTTGTTAGGACTGATAGGCGTGGTGGGAATTGTTATCGGTGTATTGATATCGATATTGGTGACATTTTCCATTCGTGTGGCCGATCAATGGGAAAAAGCGATTGTCCTACGCATGGGAAAATTCAGAGGTTTGAAAGGCCCGGGCTTATTTTTCATTATCCCCATCGTCGAGCGAGTATATAAGTATATCGATCAGCGGGTACGGGTAACGGATTTTAAAGCCGAAGAAACATTGACCAAGGATACCGTTCCCGTGAATGTCGATGCGGTTGTATACTGGATGGTGTGGGATGCTGAAAAAGCCGCTTTAGAGGTCCGGGATTACGAAGTAGCGGTCTCCTTTATTGCTCAAACCTCTTTAAGAGACATTATCGGGCAGCATGAATTAGCGGACCTGCTCCAGAATCGCGTGAAAATCGCCGAAGCTCTCCAGTCTACATTGGATGAACACACCAATCCCTGGGGTATTACCTGCCAGACCGTAGGGATCAAAGATGTCATCATCCCCGCCGCCCTCGCCGATGCCATGAGTAAACAAGCCCAGGCTGAACGGGAAAGACAAGCACGTATCATCCTCGGTACAGCAGAAACAGAAATCTCCGAAAAGTTTGCCACCGCCAGCAAAAACTACCAGGATAACCCTGTCGCTCTTCAACTGCGCGGCATGAACATGCTGTTTGAAGGCCTGAAAGAAAAAGGCTCCCTCATTATCGTTCCCAGCTCGGCCCTCGAATCCATGAACCTCGGTGCTGTAGGCGGTCTAGCCGCTTTATCCAAATTCAGCGAAGAAAAAAAAGCATAATCGCCGGTTAGATTTAAATAAAGAACTCAATTAAGTGGAATTAGACATATAAAATGATCAGGTTTAAGTATTAACCTCCGAAAACCGGGCCTCATATTTTGGGGCCCGGTCCTATTTTTGGGGGAAACGTTTCACATCATCGAGGATATCGATGACTCGATCTCTACTTCGAGCTTTTTCAAACCCTCGATTTCATCACCTTGAGAATAGAACTCCTTACCGATCCGCTCCTGCTTCAGGAAATCATAAACCGTGATCAACGCGTTCACATAATCTCTCTTTTTTAAATAATCGAAAAAACCCAACCGGTTTTGAAGCTTTTCATTGTTCAACAATCGATTTAAACAATCATGCGGTGTTTCCACGTGATCCACCAGCGGCAGCGATAAGCAAGACATTTTTTTCCTGCTTTCCAGGATTTTTTTATACTTGACCCGGTTTGAAAAAGTAGTACTACGTTGAAGGAGTTTAAAAAGCGGTGTCGTGGGGTAAGGCACAAGGAACGGCGCATGAGCGATAAGGCCAAAGTGGCGAAAACGGGATAAGCAGCGGTATATTAACGACAATTCCCGCGTAAACTCTTCCCAATCCCCTTCATAATCGCTGCTAATCCAATAGTGATAATTTTTAATTCCACGCCCTTCAAACTCCTCCAACAACCTATAGAATTGCTCCTCGGACGGGATGATTTTGGCCAGCTTTTTCCCCCGCTGCTCCAGGAAAGCATCGGTTCCCAACCATACCAGGGGTGAATTATCCACGAAAAGCGATGGTTTCGATACCAGGTCCAGGGCTCTTTTACGAAAAGAGACCCGGTTTTCGAAAAATGAATCGACGGATGTTTGAATTCCCCACAACCGGAACCCGCATTTTTCCAGCAGGCCGAATACGTCTCCCGCAAAGTCGAGGTCCTGGAGGATATCGTCATCATTGATATTAACTGTTCGACAATGCGGCGTCTCGATACCCGACGTTTCCAATCTTTTCGAGAATTGGCCCAAGAGTTCTTCCACACCATGAAGCGGTAATTTTCGTAATGGCTTTCCCTGTACCGAGGAGCAAAAAATACAACCTCGCTTGCAACCGCGGGAAACATTGATTTCCAAACCATGCTCCAGGTGTTTTTTCTCCAGGAAGTCCAATTGGAACCCGAACCGGCTAAATTCAGCGGGCCGGTTGATTTGATTAAAACCGGATAAAATAAGAATCCCGGGTACCTGGAATAATATCCCCCCAAAATCCAGGAGATTTTCAACCCGGTTACTATCGATGGCCCTAATCAAACCCGGAAAAACCAATTCGCCTTCTCCCCGGACGAAAACGTTGACTTCCGGTAAGTGATAGGCCGCTTGCAGCGGTTCCAGCGTTACCATCGGTCCCCCGGCTGCCAACAAACCCGTATAACTCTCGTTTAATTGCGAGAATAATGGCTTTACCTGTAGAAATAAATCCTCATACAACGTAAACCCGATCAAATCGCATTCTCTTAACTGCGGTTCCAAAACCGGCCCAGGTAACGGTTGGATATGCACCGTCACTTCGAAACCTTCACGCCGGAGTGCCGAACCCAGGTAGAGAAAAGCCGCAGTCAGCGTAACACTATCCCAACGCCTGTCGCTGGATAATGCCGGGCATGAAAGCCCGATTTTTTTAAGCTGCCCCCCCGGGGTGAGACACGTCAAACCATCCGGGTAAAGATTTTCCAGTTTGATTTTTTCTTCACACCATCTGAGGGAAGAGCATATAGAAGAAAAATCGCTGCTCTTTAGTTTCAGGACAAAGCAATCCGACCCCGGTTCATGGAAAATTGCGTTTTCACGGTTTTGTTTACTCACATAAACCGTTACATTCGGCCCACGCGTTGTTAGAGCGTATCGCCGGTTTAAAAAATCGTCGATTTCCACAGACATTTCAAGGATAGACCGGTATTCAAAATCCTGCGGGTCATACCGGACCACCCATCGACCGGCTAAGTTATGGCGATTACTATCGTTCTGGTTCTGTTCCATCGGGCTATTATACACCGAATTAAACACTTATTCCAGGTCTTTTGCAGGATATGTAGGGGGATTTTGTCGGAACCGTAAAAAAAAAATATTGGAAAAATATCAAAAAGTATTGCAATCGAGAAATTAATTTAATAAAATAAAGCGTGAAATACAGAAATGGACGCATTATGATTGTGTACCAGAAAATCAACCATCAACAGCAGAAAAAAGATACAAAAAATCAAGGAGGACAGAATGGCGGCATTTCTTTTGGGCTTTTTGCTCGCAAGTCTTATCGGTGTAACGTTTATTTATAATTGTTATAATAAGCGTGAAATGACGGAAAAAAAATTAAGACAAAACCTCGGTAACCTGGAGCATAACCTGGCAATGATACAGAAGGAATCCGAACTAAAAATCGACCAACTAGAATCCGAAGGCCGGAGATTGCGGGATGAAAACAAGAAATTGAGCAGTAAGGTCGAGATTTTGCAGAAGGATTTCATGAGTGTCAAAGATCAACTGGATGAATGCAAACAGCGCCTTGCCGAATAACGACAAACGGAATCTTAATAACACTTTAGGAGAAAAAATGAAGAACATACTTATCGTTTTTATGGTCACTTTATTTTTACTTTCGCCCCTGTTACTAGGGGCGGAAAAAAATCCCCCGAAAAAACCTGACGCGGTAAAGCCGGAAGACCCTTTATCCCCAGGGAACTTATCGGGGCTTAAATTCAGAAGTATCGGCCCCGCTTTGACTTCCGGGAGAATCGCAGACTTTGCGGTAAATCCCCAGGATCACAGCGAATATTACGTCGCAGTCGCTGCCGGGAACGCCTGGAAAACCACCAATTCCGGTATTACCTGGGCCCCGGTTTTCGATAATTACGGCGCATGGTCTATCGCCGAAGTAGAAATCGACCCCAGGAACCCCAACGTCGTTTGGGTCGGGACCGGTGAATACAACAGCCAGCGCGCTATCGGTTATGGCGATGGTGTCTATCGCTCCGAAGACAGGGGAAAATCCTGGAAAAACATGGGCCTCACTACTTCCGAACATATCGGGCGGATCGCCATCGATCCCCGCAATTCCCATGTTTATGTGGCAGCTCAAGGCCCATTATGGGGACCCGGCGGAGAACGGGGACTTTATAAAAGCATCGATAATGGAAAAACCTGGAAGCAAATTTATTCTATCAGCGAAAACACCGGTTTCACCGATATCGTTATCGATCCCAAAGACCCGGATACCCTTTATGCAGCCTCTTACCAACGCCGCAGACATGTGTTTACTTTAATTAACGGCGGCCCAGAAAGCGCTATTTATAAATCCACCGACGCCGGCGCCACCTGGACCAAGTTGACCGGCGGTTTGCCTATGGGCGACGTCGGACGAATCGGACTCGCCATTTCGCCCGCTAACCCGGACGTGATCTACGCCATTATCGAAGCCGAAGGCGACACCGGCGGATTCTTCTGCTCTATGGACCGAGGCGTAACCTGGGAAAAAAGAAACAAATACACCAGCGGATCCGCTCAATACTACAACCGCATTTTTGCCGATCCCAAAAATGTCAATAAAGTCTTTTCCATGGATACCGTCAGCCGCGTTTCCGAAGACGGCGGCAGGAACTTCCGACCTATCGGGAATAAAAACCGCCATGTCGATGATCACGCCTTCTGGATCGATCCCAACGATACACGCCACTTACTCATCGGCGGCGACGGCGGTATTTATGAAACCTTCGACAGCGGCGAAAACTGGCTCTACAAACCCAACCTACCCGTCACCCAATTCTACCGCGTTACTGTCGACGATGCGTTGCCGTTTTACAACGTTTTAGGCGGAACACAAGACAACAACAGTATGGTCGGCCCCTCCCGCACCATCAGCGCCGACGGCATTGTAAACACCGATTGGACCATTACCCAGGGCGGCGACGGATTCGAATCCGAAGTTGAACCCGGCAACCCCAATATCATTTATGCCCAGGCCCAATACGGAAACCTCGTCCGGTATGACAAAAAAAGCGGTGAAAGCATCAGTATCAGACCCACTGAAGGAAAAGGCGAAGCATACCGCTGGAATTGGAATTCACCCTTAATTATCAGTCCCCACAGCCCCACCCGCTTATATTTCGCGGCCAATATCCTTTTCAGGAGCGATGACCGCGGAAATACCTGGAAAAAAGTGAGCGGAGACCTCACACGCCAGATCGACCGAAATAAATTACCGGTTATGGGAAAAATCCAGAGCCCCGATGCCGTTGCTAAAAACGCTTCCACATCTCTTTTCGGAAACATCGTCGCTCTCACCGAATCCCCGAAAAAAGAAGGTCTCATCTACGTCGGTACCGATGACGGACTGGTCCAGGTCACCGAAGACGGCGGCGCCAATTGGCGAAAAATCGAAACCTTCCCCGGTGTTCCCAATATGACCTATGTCAGTTTCCTCTATGCATCACTCTTCGATGCCGATACCGTTTACGCCTGTTTCGAAAATCGAAAAAATAACGATTTAAAACCTTATGTTCTTAAAAGCTCAGATAGAGGCAAAACATGGGTTTCTCTTATCTCCAATTTACCCCAACGCGGCTCCGCTTATTGCATCGCACAGGACCACGTGAGGAAAGAACTCCTCTTTCTCGGGACCGAATTCGGCGTTTATTTCACTATCGATGAAGGACAGAAATGGGTCCAGCTCAAAAGCGGGATTCCCACCACCGCCGTCTACGACATGACTGTCCAGAGACGAGAAAACGACCTAGTGCTGGCCACCTTCGGTCGTGGTTTTTACATCCTGGATAACTATACCCCCCTTCGCGAACTCACCCTCGACACCTTGAAAAAAAGCGCTCACATCTTTTCCATCAAGGATGCCATCATGTTTCTGCCTCAAGGCGCCCGGTACGGCCAGGGGGAAACTTATTTCAGGGCTAAAAATCCCGACATCGGCGCTGTTTTCACTTACTTTGTGAAAGAAGCCCCTAAAACTCTGAAACAAAAACGGAAAGCCGAAGAAAAAGAAGCCACAAAAAAAGGCATACCGATCCGTTATCCCTCTTTGGATGAATTAAGGGCAGAAGACGACGAACCCGCCCCCTTCCTACTCTTTACCATTACCGATGAACCCGGACAGGTCGTAAGGCAATTGAAAACACCTGCGGTTCCCGGACTTCAAAGGCTAACCTGGGATTTACGATACCCCCTCAACCTCGCTTTCGGTTTCCAAAGGGATGATTCCGACTCCCAGAGAGGCGGCGTGCTCGTTTTACCCGGCAAATATTCTGTCTCCATCTCCCAATCTGTCGCCGGCGTATTAACCCCACTGGCCGGACCCGAAACTTTCAACGTCGTTCCTTTAAATATCGTTGCATTCCCGGCTCAAGACCGCAAAGCCATGGTGGAATTCCAGGACAAGGTTGCCGAACTCGGGCGCGCTGTTAATAGCGCCGAACGTGTTGCTTCGGATACAGCCGAAAAATTGAAACAGATCAAAGCCGTTCTTCTTAGCTCAAAGGGCGCTTTCCCTGGATTGCTGAAGAAAGCTGAAAAACTCGACACCCAATTAAGGCAACTGAACCGCACTTTATCCGGCGATGAAACCATAGCCAAACGCAACGAAAACCAACCTCCTTCCGTTTCCGACCGAGTGATGGGAATTATTTACAGCTATGGTGATTCTACATCTTCTCCAACTCAAACCATGATTGAGCAGTTCCAAATCGCTGGGGAAGAATTCGAACCCCTGCTGGCTAAATTGAAAGCTTTTATCGAAGTCGATATGAAGAAATTCGAAGAGGAATTGGAAGCAGCCCGCGTCACCTGGACTCCCGGACGTATTCCTTCCTGGAAAAAGTAAGAAAAATCATTTACAAATACTCCAGGGGGCTCCTTTCATGAAAGCTGCCCCCTGGAACCCCCGCGAAAGCTTTTATTTAATTTTTTTTGGAATGCAAGCTTTCTAAATCGTTTGTATATGACGATAATCGAGTAAAAGGTCGAGGAAGCGGCGATGACGGTACGGGCGCTCTTTGAAAAAGAAAAAATGCGAGGGCGCACCACTGTCCGAACTCCCAAAACCTCGAACATAATCATCGCAAATTCCCAACAGGCGGTGGGCCAGCTTCTCTTCGATCCTGTCCTGCCGCCTAATGGCGTAGCTTTTTATCATCTTCATCCTTCCCGGTGAAATATAATCCAAATGCCAATGCTGCTTCTTCTGCTTCCTTAAATGCCGGCTAACCCGTTTTTCCAACCCCCTCAACGCCGACCCCACATATACATAGTAACCCCGCTCGAACCTTCTTTCCCCCAATGACCCGATCGTGTGGGTAAACTCTTTTTCATTATAATAAACAAGAATATAACTTCCCATATCCCGGCACATGGACTTAGACTGTTCATAATCGATGGGAATTTCTTCCAGCCCGGGTAAATCCAACGTGATCGGGTCCGTCATATGAACCCTGTATGCCAGGAAATGAACATGTTTTGTTTTACAGAAGGAGAGGCAATACCCGGGATCGGTATGACCGTTAGGCATAAATACCTGCGCGTTTTTGTGACCGATCCAATACAACATATAGGTGTCGTAACCCACAGTTGCCAGTAAATCAAGGTCTTCCATGTGGCGTTTTCCTCTCCCTGTCGGCGCATCCGGGAACATCGCCACCCCGTTATGACAAAGCGAACATGATTTCACTTCCAACAGTACCGGTTTTTTTCCTCCCGTTTCCAGTAGGAAGTCGAATTTCGACCGGCCCACAGTTACTTCGCGCCGGATGAGCTTCAAATCGCGAAAAGCAGGGATTCTTTTCTCTTTTAACATCTCCTCCACTATCCTGTTGATTTTAATTGTATCCAGTAATATATAAGAATCCTGGTAAAAGGTAGACACCACGTGGAAAGGGTATTTACCTTCGTTATTTTTTGTGATGAAGAACGGGTGGCCGGGGACCAGGAATTCTTCCATTCGTCCCGGGTTGGCCACATAAGCATTGAATATCGTGCCCTGTTTATTTTTTAATTGTAGAACAAAACGGTTTTCCCGCTCCACGAAATAGGCTTCTTCGACTTCCGGGTATATTTTTTGTAGATTCGGTCTCATCCTCGTATGATTTTTCTTGGATTTAAAAGGGTTTACTCTCAGAAAATCCAAAATGTTCGAGGCCAGGATTCTTTTCGACAAAGAATCCCGGCCTCTTGAGAGTGTTTCTTATCATCCGGTTATGAGGGTGTGTCCCCACCCGGAGACAAGGAATTTCTTGATGGATTAGTTAAACCTTAGCATTCGCAGGTTCTTTTGATGGTGTCGCAGCAGTCTGTAGCGCAGCGGGTCCTGCAATCGGTGAAGCATGTATCCACAGAAGCTCCGCCGTAGATGTGTTTCAATTCCCTGTTGTTTAAATCAGCCACAGTTTTTTTGTTTAACACCAGTGAATTCACGATTTTTTTTGTCTTCATGGTTATTTCTCCTTTTTTTTGTTATATTTTTGTCATCGTTTTGGCTGGTATTATTGGATAAAAAAATTCTTGGTTGAGTTTTAATTATACCATAAAAAAAAACTTTTTAAAAACTCAAACCGAAAAAAATTCACTCGACTCCTATTCCCGGTTTCTGTCGTATGCTGCCCCTACAGTTCTTCTATTTCCAGGGAAGTAAAATTTCCCAGTTTCAACGATTCCGCTTTGATATTAAACGCGCTGCCGCCTGTAATTATTGCTTTACCCGTATCCGAATGGATACGGTAATCCCGGACATCGCGAACGCCGCACAGGATAATACTTTGAGGAAACAGCGCGGGGCGATTGGCATACCCGCTGCTTAATTGTCGAAGCAGCGATATCAAGGTATCGCCAATCAATGAATCCACTTCATCGATTAATAGCACTACCGGTTTTCCACCCTGTTGACACCAGAGAGATAATAAGTGTTTAAAAGTGGAAAAAAGCAGCGATTATTAAAGAATTGACATTTTCCTTCAAAAAAAATTTGAAATTTTCTTATTTCTCTGCTATTATTATACCGGTTTAACCGTGTTCGGAACACTATGAAGAATAAAAAAACAAAAAAAACCGAAACCGCCAAGCCCAAAAAGATCAAGAGATCCGACTATGACTCCGCATGGAAAACAGTGATCAAAACATTCTTCAAAGATTTCCTGGAGATTTTTTTCCCCAAGATATATAAAGCCATCGATTTCCGGCGTCCCCCCGTATTTCTCGATAAGGAATTGATGGATATCGCCCCGGGCGGCAGCCAGGGCCATAAGATATGCGATGTCCTGGCCAAAGCCAAGCTCAAAAACGGCCAATACCAATATATATCCATCGTCATCCATATCGAAATACAAGGACATCAACAGCAACAATTCATGAAGCGGATGTTTCTATATTTTTGCCGGATATTCGACCGGGAAGCCAAAGATAATATCCCGGTCATCAGCCTGGCCGTATTGACGGACGATAACGAAAATTTCCGGCCCAATGCATTTGAGTACGGCGGCGACTTTGGGTTTGAAGTCCGAATGAAGATACCGGTTGTAAAAATCATCGATTTTCGGACCGACCCGGAATTGAAAAAGAAATTGGAGAAAAGCAATAACCCTTTAAGCCTGGTGATCCAGGCACAATTAAAGAGCCTTGAATTGAAACATGCACCGGATGTTCAAAAGTACGAAGTAACCAAAGAGCTTATCCGCCTCTGTTACCAGGCCGGATATGACAAGGGCACCCGGTTTTGCATCCTTCACTTTTTGGCATGGGTCATCAAGGTCTCGGAAGATTACAAAAATGGATTACGAGATTTAATCTTGGAAAGAGAGGAGGTAAGTAAAGTGGATTTTATACCGTTTTTTTTAGAAGATACAGTCCGTGATCGCGAACTCAAGAGTGAACGCAAAGGCGAACGCAAAGGGAAACGCGAAGGGATCATTGAAAACGCAAAAGATACGGCCAAACGGATGCTAAACGATAACTTTTCGCTTGATCAGATATCGAAATATACCGGCCTTCCCAAAAATCAAATTAAAAAACTCGCCTCGCAATCGGCTTAAGATAGGTAAATAGTGGATTTTATACCGTTTTTTTTAGAAGATACAGTCCGTGATCGCGAACTCAAGAGTGAACGCAAAGGGAAACGCGAAGGGATCATTGAAAACGCAAAAGATACGGCCAAACGGATGCTAAACGATAACTTCCCGCTTGATCAGATATCGAAATATTCCGGCCTTCCCCAGGAACAAATTAAAAAACTCGCCTCGCATATTTGACCCATCCACTTCGCCAAATCACGCTTTGTAACTTTTTCTTCTATCACATTTCCATTCCCCCTTGCAACAATTCAAAAAAGACGGTATAATCTTTTTCTAAATTAAATCATGTCTACTTTCCCGGAAAACCTTAAATACCAATAAAGGAGATATATTATGGAAGTCAAAAAAGTCGGTATCATCGGTGCAGGAACCATGGGAATCGGGATTTCGGTCGACCTGTTACTGCACAGCATCAACACTGTCCTGGTGGATATTTCAGAAAAAGCCCTGGAAAAAGCAAAGAACGAAATATCCAAAAATATCCGCTTCGCCCCCATGATCCAAAAGGACCTCCCTAAAGTCGACATCAACGAAGCCATGAAAAAGATCGTTTATACACTGGATATCAAAGAGGTCGCCGATTGCGATTGGATCATCGAAAACGTCACGGAAAATTGGGCCGTTAAAGAAAAAGTCTACAAGGACCTGGATTCCATCTGTAAACCCGATGCACTCTTCGGCGTCGATACCTCTTGTATCTCCATCACGAAAGTCGGAAGCGTCACCCACAGACCCGATAAAATCATCGGCATGCACTTCATGAACCCCGTCTACGCAAAACCCGTCCTGGAAGTCATGAAAGGCGTCCACACCTCCGATGATACCATCGCTAAAGCCGAACAATTCCTCGCTCAACTCAACAAAAAAGCCATCATCGTCAACGACCTCCCCGGTTTTGTATCCAATCGCGTCTCACACCTCTTCATGAACGAAGCCATGTACGTCGTCCAGGACGGCGTCGCCACCCCCGAACAAGTCGATAACATCTTTAAAAAATGCTTCGGCCATAAAATGGGACCCCTCGAAACCGCCGACTTAATCGGACTCGATACCGTCATGCACTCCCTCAACGTCCTGTACGAAAGCTACCAGGATCCCAAATTCCGATGCTGCCCCCTCCTGAAAAAAATGGTGGACGCCGGATTCTTAGGTCGAAAATCCGGCAAAGGTTTCCACGATTATTCCAAACTGTAACCCCACCTCTCACTATTTCTTTATCGGTCGGACTTTTGGAAACACCGTAACAATTTGACAAAGTCACAATGTCACTGCATCAAGTACACTAAAGGTTTAAATATCATGAGCAATGTTGTAAAAATACTGCGAAAAACAAAAAACCACTCCCACCCCAAAAAACAACTCGTCATGTTCCCCTTCGGCGGCGGGTCCGGATACTCCTATACCAGCTTGATCCCTTCCATAAACCCCGATTACGAAGTAGTTGTTATTAATCCCCCAGGCCACTTTATGAACGAAGGAAAACCCCTCGAAAGCATCGAAGCTATGGTCTTTCTCTATTTGAAGGAATTAAAAAACATACTGGTCGACCCGTGCGCCTTTTTCGGACACAGCATCGGCGGCATCGTCGCTTACGAACTCTGCAAAAAATTGGAAAAGGATTTAAACATTAACATTAAACGCCTCATCATCTCCTCCGTGAACCCTCCCCATCGAACCCTGGACGATGTGGACCTCCACTCCGAAATGGATACCGAACAGTTAATAATGAAAAGTACCCAATTGGGCGGAATGGCCGACCTCTTTCAAACCGACCCCCAATTCCTGGAAATGTTCGTAACCGGCCTGAGAGCAGACCTGAAAGCATTGGAAAAATATACCGCAAACCCCACCCCAGCCGCGACCTCCCCTACCCGCTTAAAAACCCCAGCCGTCATATTGTATGCAAAAGACGACTATATCGCAGGGGCTGAAAAACTCAACGAGTGGCAAGATTACCTCGATTGTTCCGAGTTTATCCCTTTCCCCGGCGACCACTTCTACTTGTTCGACGAATCCAATAAAAAAGAAATCACCGCCGTCTTCTCCAAATACCTCGATTAAAATCCCCGGATATGGTGCACATGAAATGACTTACGATGCTTACCCCGCTTCTTCCGCCCAAAAACGCCTGTACTTGATTAATAAACTCCAGGGCGACAGCCTCCTCTATAATATTAGACAGGCATGGACCATCCGCGGCCCCTTCGACTCCTCCCAGCTTGAAAAAGCACTCCAATTACTCATCCCACGCCAGGAAGGTTTGCGAACCTCGTTCTTAGATAAAGATGGAAAAATACTCCAATTGGTTCACCATGAAATCGACGTGCCTTTTCAATTTAACAACATACAGGAAACCGAAATCCAACAGGCGATTAATGATTTTTACCGCCCCTTTAACCTCGGAACACCCCCACTGTGGCGCGTTCGATTAAACCAATTAGAGGAAGAAAAATACTTATTAATGTTCGATATCCACCACATCATCGCAGACGGCACCTCCACCGCTATCCTCATGGACGAACTCATGACCTTCTACCGCGGCGGATCACTCCCCGGCCTCGAATTCCAATACGTCGATTACACCTTCTGGCAAAACGATATGCTGGAAAGCGAATTGTGCAAACTCCAGGAATCCTATTGGTTGAATGTATTCGAAGGAGAAATCCCCGTACTCGAACTCCCCACCGATTTCACTCGCCCCAACCAACCCTTCATCGACGGCAGCTCCATCGATTTCGACGCTTCCCCCCAATTGTCCACCGCATTAAACAACCTCGCCTCCTCCCACGAAACCACCTTATTCACGGTCCTAACAGCGCTCCTTAACCTCTTGTTATCGAAAGAAACCGGGCAAAACCATATCACCCTGGGTATCCCCATTACCGGACGCTCACACCCCGAATTCGACCGCATCATCGGCATGTTCGTCAATACCCTCGCCCTCCTCAACCCAGTCAACCATTGGGAAAACATCCACCGACTCATCCACGATACCGGCTCCCGTATTTTCCACGCTTTCGATAACCAGGATTACCCCTTCGAAATACTCGTGGAAAAACTCGTTCCCAATCGCTCCTTTAACCGCAACCCCTTATTCGATGTCATGTTCGCCATGCAAAATTTCGCCGTTGCAAGAAAAGTCGATATACCCGGCAATACTATCCAACTATCCCCCTTTTCTATATCGGAAAAGGTTTCCAAATTCGATTTAACCTTCTTCGCTTACCAAATCGACGACCACATCCATTTCGCCATCGAATACAGCACCCTCCTTTTCAAACCTTCCACCATCCACCGCATGAAAGCCCACTTCCTTCATATCCTCCATCAAGCCGTTTCAAACCCCTCCACTCTCATCCGCGATATTTCCCCCATCACTGCGGACGAAGAAAACCAACTCCTCGAATGGCTGAACGAAACCATATCCGACTATCCCAGGGAAAAAACCATCCACGAATTGTTCGAAGAACAAGCAGCCCGAACACCCCACCGCATCGCTTGCCTCGGTTTGAGTATCGATCCACATTACTCCTCCGAGACGGTTCAAGTAACCTATGAAACATTGAATGAAATATGCAACCGGCTCGCTCATTATCTAAGAGAAAAAGGCGCGAGCCCGGATACTATCGTCGGAATCACCGGCATCGCTTCCATCGAACGCGTCATCGCCGTGTTAGGAATTATTAAATCCGCCGCCGCTTACCTTCCTTTCGATCCCTCCTACCCTTTCAACCGCATCGATTCCGCCCTCCAAGACGCCGACGCCTCCATTATCATCGCCGACAGCAGCCTCCTTTCACTCCACACCCACCGCACCACTATTCCCCTCGATGATTTGGATAAACACACCTCACACTACCCCTGCATTAACCCCGACCATATCAACCAACCCACCGATTTACTCTACTTGATCTCCACCTCCGGCTCCACCGGCAAACCTAAAAGCGTCATGATTACCCACCGCAATATCGTCAACCTCCTCTTCTTCCAGTACCGCAAAACTACACCCACTATGCCCAAACCCATCGATTTCAGCAAACGCATGTGGCAATTCGCTTCCATCGGTTTCGACGCATCCGCACAGGAAATTTTCTCTACCCTCCTCGCCGGCGGAACCCTCTGCATCATCGACAAAGAAACCAAAAACAACATCCCCCTCCTCTTCCACTTCATCAAGAAAAATAATATCTCCCTCTTAATCCTCCCCGCTTCCTTCCTGAAATTCGTGTTCTCCGAACCCCACTTCGCCGAAAAATTCCCCACCTGCATCACAGACATCATCGCCTCAGCCGAACAATTGATCGTCCCCCACTTACTCAAACAACACTTGATTAAACACCACGTCTACCTCCACAATTACTACGGACCCTCCGAAACCCACGTGGTCACCGCACTATCTATGGCCCCCAACGAAACCGAAATCACCGACCTCCCCAGCATCGGCAAAGCCATCTTCAATACCTTTATATATATACTGGACAAAAACTGGCTCCCCCAACCCATCGGCGTTACCGGAGAACTCTTCATCGCCGGCGATAACGTCGGTCGAGGATACCTCAACCGCCCCGAATTCACCAGGGGCTCTTTTGTAAAACCGCCCCTGGACCCCGCAAAACTTTTGTTTAATTTTAAAAAAAGCTTTGGGGATAAAAAAGGGGACAGGCAAGAAATACCCCCTAATAAAAGTTTTTGGTCCCACCTTTTTACAAAAAGGTGGGCCGCCGGAGGCTCTTCTTTTTACAAAACCGGTGATCTTTCGCGGTGGATGCAGGATGGAAATATCGAATTTCTCGGTCGCATCGATTTCCAGGTTAAAATCCGGGGCTTTCGTGTTGAAGTAGGGGAGGTAGAGAGTTGTTTGATGAATTTAGGGAGGGTTAAAGAGGCGGCTGTAGTGGCTCGCAGGGATAGTTCCGGTGAGTTGGTGCTTTGTGCTTATGTTGTTTCGAAGGGGGGCGAGGGTTTTGATGAAAGTCGATTGAGGAATGATCTTACCGGTGTTCTACCCGATTACATGATCCCTACTTATTTCATCGCAGTGGAGAAGATCCCGTTGAACTCTAACGGTAAAGTCGATGTCAAAGTCCTCCCTCTTCCCGGTACGCAGCAGCGCGTTAAGCAGCGGGTTCAGCCCCAAACTCAAATCCAGGAGCAATTGGTTCGCATTTGGTCTAATATCATTCAGCCTGGGGACGTCTCGTTCGAGCTCGGTATCGACGATCATTTTTTCCAGGTTGGAGGCCACTCGTTAAAAGGAATGTTGTTGATCTCCCGCATGCAAAAAGAGCTGCAATTGCGTATGGAAATCCCTCTTGTCGAGCTTTTCAAACGTCCCACCGTTCGTTCCATGGCCGAATACATTGAAACAGCCCTTCGCAAAGAACCGGAAGAAGGGCAGGGGAAAGATGTCCCACCCGGTAGACTTTCTTCGCCCATTCCTTTGGCTGAGGAGAAAGAGTATTACCCGTTGACTTCAGCGCAGAAGCGGTTGTATTTTCTCCAGGCAATGGAGAAGGATAACACTGTCTATAATTTACCTACTGCTGCCATATTGGAGGGCCCCGTCGATCTATCCTGTCTTGAAAACTCCCTGTTGCAGTTATTTTGCAGGCATGACAGTTTCCGCACTAGTTTTCGATTAATCGAAGGAGAGCCTGTGCAGCAGGTTCATCCGTTCGAATGCATTCCCCCTCAAGCTTTAGAAATAGACAAATTAACAAAAGTTTTTGGACCCACCTTTCATCCTTTCGTTAATAACCAAAAGCTTTGGGAGGTCCAGGAACCTTTGCAAGAACCATCGCCAATGAACGAGCCTCAAAACCTCCATCAAACTTCCATTGATACAAATAATCAAAAGTTTTGGGAGGTCCAGGAACCCTTTTTTAAAAGGGTTCCTGGTCTTTTAACCACAAATTTTATTCGTCCGTTTGATTTATCTACAGCGCCGCTTTTTCGGTTTGGGTTGATCGAGGTGGGCAAAACCCAGCAGCTTTTGGTGATGGACATGCATCACATCGTATCCGACGGAATGTCGCTCGATATCATCATCAAGGAGCTCATGCTTTTTTATGCCGGTCATACTGTAAAACCCTTATCGCTTCATTATAAAGATTATGCCGAATGGAGAAACGGTCCTGGGGAGAGAGCGGTGTTGGAGTGCCAGGGCCAGTATTGGTTAAAGCTCTATGATGACCCAGTTCCTGTTTTGGAACTTCCATATGATTATCCTCGTCCAGTGCTCCAGGTTTTCGACGGCGGCAGTGTTCGATCCGAAATCCCAGGAAAAGAGACCCGCTTATTCAAAGGCCTCGTATCGCAGCAGAACTCCACCCTTTTTATCGGTTTACTCGCTGTTTATGCCGTAGTCCTTTCAAAGCTTTCCGGGCAGGAAGATATTATCATCGGTACGCCCGTTTACGGACGTCGTCATGCGGACCTCGAGCCCTTGATCGGCATGTTTGTCAACACCCTTCCGCTCCGTTTAAGTTTCTCCCCATCAACACCTTTCCTCTCTTTTTACAAAGAACTCAGCCTTTCCACGCTCGAAGCTTTCGAGAACCAGGATTACCCTTTTGAAGAGCTCGTGGATCGCGTCAAGATAAAGCGCGATACCGGGCGGAATCCCTTGTTTGATGTCGCTTTTGTATTGCAGGATATTCATCCCCGTTCCGTTCGATATCCCCGTATCTCCATGAAGAGTTTCGATTGGGAGACCCGGACCTCCAAATTCGATATGACCCTCTACGCTGCAGAAGCCGACAACGCTATTTACCTCACTGTAGAATACTGCACCCGCCTCTTTAAACCCCAAACCATCGAACGCTTTTTAGCTTATTATAAACAAGCCTTTCTTTCCATCCTCGGATCGCCGGACACCGTTTTATCCCGGATCGATATCATTCCCGAAGCAGAGAAAGAACGGCTGATCTATGAATTCAATAATATCGACATAAACTCCGCGGGCGTATCGTGGCCCATGGACAAGACGATCCACCGGTTATTCGAAGACCAGGTGGAAAAGACACCCGACCGCATTGCTTGCATCGCCCTCGAAAATAATACCCCCACTTCCCGGAAAATTCCCCGGTATATTCAAATTACCTACTGCCACTTATCCCAGCAAGCCCACCGGCTCGCCGCATATCTCTCCCAAATCGGGCTTCAACCCCATACCGAACCCATCGTCGGTATCATGGAAGAAAGAACCATCGATGCTTTAATCGGCATCCTGGGCATATTGATAGCCGGCGGGGCTTATTTACCCATAGACCCCAATTATCCCCCCGAACGAATCGATTTCATGTTAAACGACAGTGCCGCAAACATTTTATTAACCTCGCTGCCCGAAACCCAAATGCCCATCATTCCCCAGAATTCTCGCTTATCCGTCATCGATACTCGCCCTATAATATCCCCACTTCCTGATAAAAGTTTTTCCGGGGGTTTAGGGGGCGGCTTTTTTCAAAAAGAGCCCCCTTCTTTCGCCGATTCCCTGGCCTATGTGATTTACACTTCCGGCACCACCGGCAAACCCAAAGGCACATTGATCGAGCATCGAAACGTCGTTCGTTTAATGAAAACCCACCCGTACCTTTTCGATTTCAATTCCAGTGACGTTTGGACGTTATGCCATTCCCTCTGTTTTGATTTCTCTGTGTGGGAGATGTACGGAGCCCTGTTGTACGGCGGGAAACTCCTCATCGTTTCCCACCAAGACCGCCGAATACCCGACCGCTTGAAAACCCTCTGCGAAACTTTTAATGTCACGGTATTCAACCAAACGCCCTCGGCTTTCTACAATTTCATCGAAACCGCTTTAAATCCTTTCACAGGAGGGCTCGATTTCCGGTACGTTATTTTCGGGGGAGAAGCACTAAAACCGGGCAAACTGGCGGAATGGCATTCAAAATACCCGCAAACGCATTTAATCAACATGTTCGGGATCACGGAAACAACGGTCCACGTTACCTTTAAAGAAATCAACATGGAAGACATCACGGAGAACCGGAGCAATATCGGGAAACCCATTCCGACCCTGTGTACGTACGTTGTAGATCAAGAGGGGAACCTTCTCCCGATCTCTGTTCCCGGCGAACTGGTGGTCACCGGCGAAGGCCTTGCGAGAGGCTACCTCAACCGCCCCGAATTAACCAGGGGCTCTTTTTGTAAAAACCGCCCCTGGACCCCGCAAAAACTTTTGTTTAATAAAAGCTTTGGGGATAAAAAAGGGGACAGGGATAAAAAAGGGGACAGGGATAAAAAAGGGGACAGGCAAGAAATACCCCCTAATAAAAGTTTTTGGTCCCACCTTTTTACAAAAAGGTGGGCCGCCGGAGGCTCTTCTTTTTACAAGACCGGTGACCGAGTTAAAGTAATGGAGAATGGGGATATGGAGTATTTGGGGCGCATCGATCACCAGGTGAAAATCCGCGGTTATCGAGTCGAGTTAGGGGAGATCGAGGGTTGTTTGTTATCTTATGAGCCGGTCAGGGAAGCTGTTGTGCTTAAGCGAACCGATGCCGGGGGTAATGATTATCTTTCTGCTTATATCGTTGTTTCGCAGCCCGTGAGCCGTATAGAGTTGCACCAGTATTTGGGCAGGTATTTACCTGGATATATGTTGCCTGCGCATTATATTTCTTTGGAGCGGTTTCCTTTGACTCCCAACGGGAAAATAGACCGTGAAGCGCTTCTTTTATCCCAAACCGAAATAACGGATAGTAATAATAAAGACACGTATGAAGCGCCGCGGAATGAGATTGAAGCGCGAATGATTGAAATCTGGGCTCGTATTCTCGGATTGCCTTCACACAGTCGGATCGGTATCGATGATGATTTCTTCGAGCTCGGTGGGAATTCCATGACTGTTTTGCGGTTTACCGGTGAGATCGCCAAGCAATTCGGCGTAGAGCTCCCCATTGTCGAAGTGTTTGCGGATGCTAAAATTAAGCATTTATCGCGGTATATGTTCCAGCAGTATCGGACGCAAGAGGTTCAACCTGTTGTTTTGCTCAATAAAAAGTGTTCGCGGAACATATTTTGTTTTCCTCCCGGTTCAGGGTTAGGTATTGCGTTTAAGAAAATCGCCACAGTTATCTCCGGGTTTTCCATGTATAGTTTTAATTATATTGAGGGTGAGCGGAAGGTGGAGCGATATGCCCAGATGGTAAAAAACATCCAGCCGCAGGGACCTTATATTCTTTTTGGGTATTCTTCCGGTGGGAACCTCGCCTTCGAGGTCGCGAAAGAGTTGGAAAAGCAGGGAGAAGTCGTATCGGATATTATTCTCCTGGATTCTGTGCGAAAGGCTGTCAATTATTCATTGTCAAAAAGGAATACCAGGAGTTTCGAGCGTTTTATCGAGCATGAGCTGCGGGTTTATACCGAGTATCGGTTGGATATTGGGAAATTGGTGGAAAATGCGTCGAAATACAATGTATATTACCATCGGGAGATTAAAAACACCGGGGTAATTAATGCAGATATTCATTGGATTTCGCCTCTGAAAGGAAAGAGGAGGGATAAGTTGGCCGGTGGGTGGAAGAATGCAACGAAGAAAGAGTTGTATATCTATAAAGGGTATGGGGATCATGGAGCGATGTTGAAACCGGAAACGTTGGATGCTAATGCCGAGGTTATTCAGCAGATTTTGGGGAGTGTATTATGTGTTTAATGGAAGGTTTTTATAATGATGTCCATCGGTCTTAATTATAAAGCAGGGGATTTTAATCTTAAAATGGTGGATTTAATTCTTAAAATGATCGATTTAATTCTTGAAATGGTCAATTTGATTCTTAAAATTGTGGATTTTAATCTTAAGATTTGGAATTTAAAGAATAAAATGGCGGATTTAATGATTAAAATCGAGGATTTAATGATTAAGACCGGGCATTTAAAGATTAAAATTGGGAATTTAATGATTAAAACCGGGTAATGTCACGTGACAATTGGGAATTCACCCAAAATATTACACAACCCCTCAGATATCATTCGCCGGCAGTAGTGTGAAGCTTAAATAATGAAATCCGGGAGGTCAGTATCTTGGAAGCGGCGTTACGAACGTCGCATGGCTCCACTCGTTTTTAGAGACGAGAAACTCTTGAAATGAATTTTGACTGGAAAGCCGCGATAGAATTAACAATTAGCAATTATCAATTAAAAAGTGTCCACTACGTCCACATGGTCCACTGGGTCCACCGTCCACAAAAAAGCAAATATCAATTAGCAATTATCAATTATCAAGTAGTTTCTTAGAAGCCTCGTTACGACCGTCGCATGGCTCCGCTCGTTTTTAGAGACAAGAAACTCTTGTCAGTAAAGGATTCCTGGGTGAGTTTCTTAGAAGCGGCGTTACAAACGTCGCTTTGCTCCGCTCGTTTTTAGAGACGAGAAACTCTTGCCAGTAAAGGATTCCTGGGTGAGTTTCTTAGAAGAAGGGGGGATAGGTAGAACTATTCATTTAAAAAAAGTGGGAAACGGGAAACGGGGGTTGACTTTCTTCCAGTAGATGTGGTAAAACTATTCTTCCGGTGAAACCGACGATGAATAAACGGAGGAAAATTGTGTTAGCAGGGCAAAAAGGGGTAAGGTCAGGCTCCAAGGGCGGGAGCATATTCAATATTCCCCTTTAAATGTGTAGGCTCCTGCTTAAATGATAAAATGTCTAATAGTTATTTTATTATAAAAGGATCGATTCGCGATATAGAAACCATTGCGACAGGGCATGGTATAAAGAATCTTAGTCGTTTAAACAAAATGTATGGCAAATCGAACTGGAGAAAATTAAAAGGTGTATGTTAAGCTGAACTTGAAGATGGTTCACTTTTAGAAGCTGAAGTACATTGGTATGAAGGGCACGGAATTGGAAAAAAGGAATTAAAAATAAAGAGGTATTTATAAGGTGAAGGTAATGAAAAAGCAATATATGATATGCGTTGATAATCGCGGTTATGAATCATCGCTGGAAAAGCGAAAATTGTACGAAGTAATGAATGATAGAAAGGCGGAAAAGTATCATCAAATAAGAATTATCGACGAATCCGGCGAAGACTATTTATACCCTGAAAGCTTTTTTGCTTCTGTAAGGCTTCCTATGGCCACAAAAGAAAGATTAGAGCTGGCAAGTGCATGATTTCATTCAAGAAATACTTTCCTTGCCTGAAAGCCTGATAGGTATAAATACTCATTTTAAAAAAAATTCACAAAATCACTTGATTATTATTCTCAACTTGTGGTAAAACTATTCTTCCGGTGAGACCGGTGATGAATGAATGGAGGAAAATTGTGTTGGCAGGGCAAAGGGGTAAGGTCAGACCTCAATGGCGGAAGCATCCGTGGAATAATACCGGTGGGAATTTGCCACGCAATGAATGAAGTGATGATTTTATCCCTATTTTTTTCTCAACTTTTGATCATTTGCACGCACCGTCCCCGGTTTCTTATTTTGAAAAAAGTTGCAAAATCCACTGTTTTCTGGTAAATTGAAAAAATGAGTAAAAAACACGAATTACGTATAGTTAGGTGGACGCCTTCGGCGCAAGGAGTAAAATGAGTCTAAGCAAAGAAAAACAACGACTTGTAGATGAAATTGTTAAAGAATTAAACGATGATAATTTTGCAATCTTCGCAGGAGCAGGATTATCATCAGGAGCCGGGTTTGTCGATTGGAAAGCACTGCTAAAACCTATAGCAGAAGAACTAGATCTTGATGTTGAACGTGAAAATGACCTCATTGCAGTTGCACAATATCATTGTAATAAAAACATGAATAACAGGGCTAAATTGAATCAGATTATTTTAGATGAGCTTTCAAGAAAAGTTGTACCAACAAAAAATCATGAAATTATTGCTCGCCTACCAATTAAAACTATCTGGACTACAAATTATGATAAGTTAATTGAGAACACATTAGAAAGTTCAGGAAAGATTGTTGACATAAAGTACACAAATAAACAGTTAATACTAACAAAGAAAAACCGTGATGTGGTTTTATATAAAATGCATGGTGATGTTGATCATCCAGGTGAAGCAGTATTAACAAAAGATGACTATGAATTTTATCATGTGAGAATGCAACCGTTTATTTCTGCATTGAGTGGTGATTTAGCCACAAAATTATTCCTTTTCATAGGTTTTAGTTTTACAGATCCAAATCTTGATTACATTTTGAGCAGAATTAAAATTACTTATTCTGATGATCAACGACAACATTATTGTCTGTTAAAAAAGGTAAGTCGTTTAGCTGGTGAAAGTACTGCAGATTTTGAATATCGTTGCAGAAAACAAGAACTATTTGTTCAAGATTTATTGCGATTTGGCATCAAGTGTATAATGGTCGACGAATATTCAGAAATTACAGAAATATTAGAAACAGTTGAGAAAAAATATAACAGAAGATCAATTTTTATATCAGGAGCAATTTCTGATTATTCACAATATAGTGAAGATGAAGTCGATAACTTTATTTATCAATTAAGTAAGGAGTTGTCATCTATAGGATATAAAATTGTTTCAGGTTTTGGCTTGGGTATTGGAAGCGCAGTAATTTCTGGGGTTCTTGAAAATATCTACATGAGTGGAGGGCAGCTTAATAAAGATCAATTAATTTTAATGCCTTTTCCACAAACAAATATCGGTAAGATGCCAATTGAAGAAGTATGGAATAAATACCGAGAGGAGATGATTTCAAGAGCTGGAATTGCGCTGTTTGTTTTTGGTAATAAAATTAAAGATGGAAATACAGAAATTTCTTCTGGTATGTTAAAAGAAGCATACATCGCAAATAAATATGGTACTGTTGTTCTTCCAATTGGAGCAACTGGTTATGCTGCGAAAGAAATATATTCTAAAATTGACTTCAATAAATATTTTGAGAACTTTTTATATTCTAAAGAATTAATCAAAGATATTCAATTGCTTGACGAAGAAAAAGATTTAATGGAAGTAAAAAATATCATCGTTAAGATGATTAATTTATTGGTGAAAGGAGAATAACATGGCAAGAAAAGTGTTTTTTAGTTTTAAGTACGAGGATGTATCCCGAGCTATGGTAGTGCGAAATAGTTGGGTTACACAAGGGAAAGAAGCTGCAGGCTTCATCGATAAGGCTGATTTTGAAGAAGTAAAGAAGAAAGGCGATCAAGCAATCAAAAACTGGATTAACAAACAGCTTGAAGGAACATCTGTTACTGTTGTGTTGGTTGGTTCGCATACTTGCTCGAGTCGTTGGGTAAAATATGAAATCGAGCAGAGTAAAGCAAAAGGAAATGGGCTATTAGGTATTGATATTAGTAAAATTAAGGATTTACAGGGAAATACAAGTGAACGTTGTGGCGAAATCCCCCAAGGATATCCATTTTACCTTTGGAATAAAAATGATGGATATAACAATATGGGTGACTGGATTGAAAAAGCCGCAACAGATGCTGGTCTATAAAAAATGCACCTAACAACTGCTTCAACCTGATAATTGCTTTTGTCACAGTTTGTGCTATCGCGCTACGCGCGGAACAAACTGCGCTAATCTTTCTCTTCGCTCAGGTTGCAATTACAGGTTAAGCAAATGTTAAGCTGCCAGGGAAGTCAAGCCACATTACACATTATTAGGAAATATTTCGAGCAGCTTCATTCAATATATCATCCAAACTCCAAACGTGACTATTTTATACGAGTTTTTAGCCATTTTTAGTTGGTTATAGTGGTTTAGGATAGGGGGGCTGTGTGTTATTTTTTGATTTTTCCAGGGTTTTTCAGTTATTCGATAGCCTCTGCGCGAGCATAATGGCTCAGGTCTTTCATTGAGACATTTTGCAGGAAGGCAATTGGCAAGAAAAGTCAGGAACCTGGACTGTATGGACGCCTCACGAAGGGGTTTTATTATTGCAGTGCCGGAATATCGTACTTTTTCAAAATATTTGTTGGCTCCCTATTGTTTTAACTTCAGCATTCTGCATTTTAAAAACTTGCCTTATCATTTTGCTTCTTGACAATACCTGCAATTTACAATATATTTAAGGTTGCCGGAGGTTTCTATAAATACTGGAACAACCATAACGGAATCGAAGTTATGGTTTTCGGAGGTGAAAATAATGAAACTCCCCTTTATAACAAAAAGAGCACAGCAGGCCAAAGGATTTGATTGGGAAAATTTTGACCGCTTCTCATATTCGAAACATTCTCATATAGCTCTATTTGACCAGCTTCATTATGAAGAGGAGCTCTATGGGGAGAAAAAAGATGTCAACTTATGGGGTCTTAAACGTTACGACGATCTCCTGGTGTTTTCTTTTATTAAAGAGATGATACCGCCCGGCAGCAAACTCCTGGATATAGGAGGGGGAAAATCCCGGATAATTCGATACTTTAAAAATCAATATGAATGTTGGAATATCGATAAACTGGAAGGATTGGGACAGGGTCCAATTTCAATAGATACTACCGGTTATCGGTTGGTCCGGGATTATATTGGGAATTTCAATCCCGAACTGCCCCCCAATTACTTTGATTTTGTTTTCTCTATTTCGGCGCTGGAACATGTTCCAGGTTCGAATCCCCAATTACTGGAAAACATTTTAACCGATATAAACCGTGTCCTGAAACCCAGGTGTTATTCTCTTCATTGTTTTGATTCGATTCTGAAGCCGGATGGCCTTTGGGTCAACAATTTATTGCATTATATTTTTAAACAAGAAAAAACCTTTAATCGGTTGATTCCTTATGAAGAAATATGCCAGGATAAGGATTTATTCGAATTACCTGAAGAAAAGTTTAATAAGAATTGGGGTCGATTGAGTGGAAAGGAATACAAAGAATATGGCCGGCCTTTTTCATACAATGTGCTCTGGAAAAAAAGCGAGAATGTTTAGCCGTTACTTTGGAATCCGAGGGTATTCCATTCCAGTGTACCATGATTATCTAATGCAATTAATATGACTTTATCCCGGATGTGATCCAATAAAATATCTGAACCAATCTTTAAATTTCCAATATCATTTTTTAAAGTGATATCTCTGCTGCTGGAAGCACTCATCAGTATTAACATATCGCCAATACAACCGCCGTTTATGGTAGTTAATTCATCCGTAGCGGCTGCCCCTTCCGTGTCAATTTTGTGAAAAGACTTTGTCACTGTGATAGATCCATTTGCAATCGCAAGCGAACCTGAATCAGGGTCTCCAAAATTGAACATACCTTCAATTCTAGCCCCATTCGTATCTGGGGTAATAGTAAGAAAGCTTTTTAGTGACCCGGACGTGGGAGTCGCCTGGAAGTAAATGTTTTCTCCTGCTTTTAAATTTCGAAGCGCCAGGTAACCGGTACTATTATCGATATAGCTTTGAGTTCCGCTGTGGTAAACCTTCAAATCTCCGTCGTTTCCAAACTTTGCTTTGCAATTGTCTTGCCATTCGATATCTGCTGAAACATCTTTAGTGGTATCGGTAAGTAAAGCTTCTGAGGGTAATTTATCTTTAGGTACAGCCGTGGATAAATTAACCGGGTTCAAGTAGTAAGAACCTTCATTTCCATCCAATAAGTCTGCATCGAGTCCGCTTCCAGATCCGTCTACGGTTTTTATTTTAGTAAGCATACTGGATGGAGTAACTTCACCGATGATATCCCACATGTAATTCCCCTGGGTATTTTTTCCATTGCATCGTTTTAATAGTGGCGGGATTGAGAGAATATCTAACCATATTTCTCCTTCTTCGTAATCTGGTGGTTCAGAGATTCCTGCCCAAAATTTTTTGATTTCGTTGGCATCCTGGTAAGAGAAAAGTTGATCTAATTTAAATAGAGCTATTGTGACCTCCAAATTTGATTTCATTTTTATTTGGTTCCATTTTATGCTAATTTTTACTTTTTTTCTTCCCTTATTTTCCCCTGTTTTCCCTTATTTGCCAAAAAAATTATGCCGATCAACAATCGATAACGGGCCCAAGTCTTTCATTGAGACATTTTGCAGGAAGGCCATTGGCAAGAATAGTCAGGAATATGGACATTATAGACTGTATGGACTGTATGGACAGAGAGCGAATCCGTGGTATTGTGACTGAATCGAGATTTTTTTTCAAGGCAAAAGCTGTACCGGTTTAGCAATTATTCCCCGAACAACTACTTTGTCCATAATGTCTACAATGTCCATAATGTCCATACTCCGCAGCCTATTCTCCGACTATTGCCTATTGATCGGAAAAGTTAAGAAACACAACGCGGAAAACACATCAGGCTGCTTGCAAATGAACAAAATACCGAATGCGGAAAATTAATTGAAAAGCCGAAATGGCCATCCAATGGAATAGCCATTTCGGTTTATTATAGTGCTTAGAATACCGATAATACTATTTTTTTACTTCTTCAAAAACCACGACTCGATCATTCAACTCATCCAGGAAAAATACCTCCCTTCGAGAAACCACATCTTCCCAATTTGGCCGGGTTCCCCTGGAATCCTTCTTCCAAGCGATTTCGTTTTTAATTTTAAACAATTTTTCAAAATGAGTATTGTAGTAATAAACCATCCCGGTTTTCAACGTGATTTCCCATGCAGGGATAAATCTAATACCAATTATTGGTGGCATGGAAACCCGATCAATTTTCGCAATGTCTTTCCGGGTCAAAGGCGAATCCAGGATCGAAGATACTTTCGAAATCACATCTTCTTCTTTGACCGGTTTTTTCAGTTTCTGTGGTGGCGTGATGGAATGCGTTCCTGCCCATAAGCCATTATCTTCAAGAACAACATGCGCTGCTTCTGTTCCATCTTTTCTAACTACAGTGACAAGCCAATCATAACCGGACCCATTATGGATGCTAAAACTCTTGACTTTAGATATACTATAAATTTTATAATCCGGTTTATTTTCCAACAGGTTCATCAGGATGTCCCTGGAGTAATCTGGGGAAAGTAGTACCAGGTTTTCTGTGCTGGAGAATAAGATTTTAATAGCATATTTTAAGTCTTTTATGACTTCCGCGTTGTTTTTAGGGTACGGACACGGGACGTAAGATGGCGAAGAGGGGTCTGTTAAATCTTCTAAAGAGAGTCTGAATTTTCGTTGCTCAGGATATGATAATTGAAATACACACAGTAACAGAACAAGGCAAATAATAAGTTTAGGTTTAGTCATTTCTTCCTCCAATTTTTAAAGCACCGGCCTATAATCTCTTGGGCCGCCATAATAAGTTCCGCCTCTACTCAAGAATTCCTGGTATCCTGATCTACCTTGGCCGACATAATAGTAATTATCCAGGATGATCCGGTACCAACCATTAGCTGGTGTAAATTCAAAAGCTTTAAACGTAGCTGCTCCGAGCGAGTAACCTGGCCCATAAGCAGGGTCGTGATAATAAATATAATCTGCGATTGGTCTTCCTTCAGAATCAAAATGAAACTTATAACCTATTGAAATTATTGCATGAGTTCCATTCTTGACAGGGATTATGGAAGGGCGTCCATCTAAAGCTGCTGCAACGCTCATAGAGAGTTCCTCATCTTGATAATATTCGTTTGCATAATGCTCGCAAAGATATCCGATCGATCTAGTAAACACTCTTACTCCCAGCAATACTTGATTGGGGTATAGAGGGGCATTGCCTACCCGGTTTACTATATCGTTTTGAGTAACGGAAACATTCCCATCATACCAAGCCCACATCTGGATACAAGAAACTGCACAATAGTCAACGTCAGTAACCATTAGATATGGAACATTGAGTGTGATACTATTTGGTAAATGGGAGGGGCATGAAAAATAGAATAGGAACTGAGTTAAGATAAGAACAAAAAAAATTTTTCTCATGTTTAATTATTCTCCTTTTTTAGAAAGGAAAATTATACCACACTCCTCTACCGAATGTCTTGTAATTTGTGGAGTTTTTCTTGCCCCCTGTTGCCGACAAAAAGGATAACGGGGCCCAAGTCTTTCATTGAGACATTTTGCAGGAAGGCCATTGGCAAGAATAGTCAGGAATATGGACTGTATGGACAGAGAGCTAATCCGTAGTGTTGTGACTGAATCGGGATTTTTTTTCGCAACATTTAATCATTTGTTCGAACCGAACTCGTTTTCTTTCCTGTTTTTACAAACAGCCTCAATAAATCGTCTTTCTCATTTCCTTTTCGATTATAACATTTAATAACCGTTGTCCCTTCATCATCTTCTCCCAGCAAAAAGATGAAATTATTCGTTATCTTCAATTGAAATGCCGAAACACTAACCATGGTTAATTTAGAGCCCCGTGGGTCCAATAGCCAAAATCGATTTTCTTTTGGGTTGCTTGAAGGGCAGGTAATCAAAAGGTTTCCTCCCGGTGTTACGCAAAAGTCATGGATGCAATTTTTTAACGGATACACCGAGTCTTTATAGAGTTCCGCTACCTTTCCAAACCGGTTATACCATTCTTTGCCGTGTTCGGTTGCATAGAACCTTTCTTTGATACTTTTTCTCCATTGGTCAATATCTTCGTTTGTTACCGGCTGCGGTCCGGGAATCGGTGTTTTAATGGTATCTTTAGACTTGCCCTTAAAATCGGTTACAGTCAAATCCTTGCTCGTACTTTCCGTATAAATAACATATTTATCTTTGAATAAATGCCAACTTAAAGAAGGGCTGAAAGGAATACCGATATCGGCACCGCTTTCGAGAAATGAAATTCTCCTGTAGTAGTTCGTGGTTTTGAGTTTAGCACATGGATTTCCTTTCCCATCGATTAAATAGAGAGTAGAGGGGAAAGCTTGCAAGAAAAATGTGTGTTTTTTATGGGCTTTGCTGATAAATTCAATATTAACAAGAAAATAGTCGTCCGGGAGAGCCTGGGCGCCGGAGACTCCGAAGAAGTAGGAATCGATATTGATGGGAATGGTTTTATCCAGTTTCCCGTTTAGATTCATGAGAGTAATCCAGTTATGGCCGCGAAAAAACTCGGTGAAAAAGAGTTTGTTTCCCGGGGTGAATCCAAAGACAACGCCGTCAGCTCGTTTTATAAAGCCGGGGCCTTCGCCTATGCCGCCGATTTTTCTCACGAATTTCCCTGATGGAGAGAAGACTTTAATAAAGGCGCTTTTAGCGTCATAGATGTAGATATTGCCATCCGGCCCCTCGTGGATATTGCCGGGGTATATGACTTCTTCATCTTCATTTGCGCCTGGGATGAAAAATTCGCTTCCGGGCAAATAACATAAAAATAAAACAACCGTAATTGTAAAAATAATTCCTACCTTCAATTCATCACCTCGTACCTTGTTTATTCTATCCATGAAAACCGGGGGCGGAGCTTTACTTTTTGACTTTTTCGGGGGAGAGAAAAGATAATGATGATCGATGAATGATGATCGATGAATTTACACAAAATTCTTTTAAGCCAAAACAGATGTGTGCCATTGCTGAGAGAACATGGTCAACTCTTTACCATCTTTCGGCCAATCATGCAATGTAGCAGGATCAAAATCCGCTCCATTTGGCCATACCAGCGTATGAACTTCCGGGTCGATACAAACCTGGTTGAAAAGCGATATATCCTGTAAAGGGGCGTAGATTTCACCCCTCAAAATAGGTTGAAAATCTATCTCTTGCAGCGTATTATCATCAAACTCTACTATTAATGTATAAGGCGTCGATACTTTGACGGAAACAACTTTGTATATCGGGTGATTCATCGTTTCCTCGCTATTTCCGGCATTCATTTCTCCTTCAAGTACAATAATAAAGCGAAAGATCGATTTTGTCAATATTTTTTCACCTCAATTTAAAAAATCTGGCAAGAAACACAACACGGTGCCTGAGCATATAACGAGGTTAAATCTTAGGTTACAATATTTTGCAGGAAGGCAATTGGCAAGAATAGTCAGGAATATGGACATTATAGACTGTATGGACTGTATGGACAGAGAGCGAATCCGTGGTGTTGTGACTGATTCGGGATTTTTTTTCTGAACTTTTGAACATTTTCACGAGCTGGCCCCGGTTTCGAAAGGACCTCGTAACTAGGAAGGTTTCCGGTTTGTCTATGATAAATAGATTCCAGCTTGGAGTGCCGCGATTCACCATCAGTTTTGTCAGAACCTTTTTGTAAAAAGGTTCCGACACCTCCCAAAACTTTTAAAAAAGTATATAATCAAAAGCTTTTGGAAGTCCAGAAACCTTTTCACGAAAAGGG
>Ga0105104_10000325_pt1 | contig 35963 bp, 32 predicted proteins | sample PPLLaktember2015_3_FD_87034 | JGI IMG/M metagenome (GOLD analysis project Ga0105104, IMG submission 87034) | Freshwater sediment microbial communities from Prairie Pothole Lake near Jamestown, North Dakota, USA - PPLs Lake P7 Core (6) Depth... | ecosystem: Environmental > Aquatic > Freshwater >... | reverse complement strand
GTGTTCCAGATGTTCGCCCACGGCATCATGACCGGGCTCTTCTTCGCCCTGGTCGGCCTGGTCTACGAGCGGGCCCACACCCGCGACCTGGCGAAGATGGGCGGGTTCGCGCACGCGATGCCGGCCATCGCGGCGTTCTTCACCCTGGGCGCGCTGTCCTCGCTGGGGTTGCCCGGCACCGCGGGATTCGTCGCCGAGTTCCTGGTCTTCCTCGGCGCGGCCACCGGCCGGAGCGCCTGGTGGACGGTGCCCGCGGTGCTCGGCGCCTTCGTGACCGCGGTCTACGTGCTCCGTGCCTCGAAGATCATCTTCTGGGGGCCGGCACCGGCGGGCGACCTCTCGCACCTCTCGGACCCGCGGCGGACCGAGTGGGCCGCCCCGGTGGTGCTCTGCGCCTGCCTGGTCATCTTCGGCTTCTGGCCGCGGCTGCTCCTGGACGGCATCGACGCCACCACCTCCGGGTACCTGAACCGCGTGGCCCTGGTGGCGGAGGCGCTCCGGCGATGACACCCTGGTTCCAGCTGCTCGGGCCGGCGATCGCCGTGGCGGGCCTCGGGGCCCTGGTGCTCGCCGGGGACGCCCTCTGGCCCGGCCGCGGCCGGCTGTGGGGGTGGATCTCGGTGGTCCTGCTCCTCGGTCTGTTCGCGCTCTCCCTGACGATGAGCTCCGCGGGCATCGCGCCTCACCATGCCTACGTCGCGGGCCCGTGGTCGCTGTTCGTCCAGCGGGTCCTGGTGTGCAGCGCGGCGCTCGCCATCCTCGGGTCGATGGACTGGCTCGAGACAACGGTGGCGGGCCGCCAGGCCGAGTACCTGGCGCTGCTCCTCTTCAGCACCTCGGGGATGATGATGATTCCCGGCGCCCGGGACTGGGCGCTCCTGGTGGTCTCCTTCGAGCTGATGGGCATCCCGCTCTACGCGCTCGCCGCGTGGGCGAAGAACGACGGACCTCCCGAGCGCCCTCGTCTCGCGTCCGAGGCGGGCCTGAAGCTCTTCGTGACCGGGACCGCGAGCTCGACCCTGACCTTCTTCGGCCTGGCGCTGGTGGTGGGGCTCAGCGGGAGCACCCGGATCGACGCCCTCGCCGATCCGGGCCGTGTCCCGCTGACGGTGGTGGGGATGCTGCTCATCGTCGCCGGGTTTGGCTTCAAGATCGGCGCGGTGCCGTTCCACTTCTGGGTTCCGGACACCTACCAGGGCGCGCCCACCCCCTTCGTGGCCTACCTCTCGGTTGCCCCCAAGCTGGGCGGGATCGCCGCGCTGGCGGTCATCCTCCTCCAGGGTTGGGGTGGAGAGGCATCGACCTGGAAGCCGGTGGTGGTGCTGCTCTCCGCGGCGAGCATGCTGGTGGGCAACTTCTTCGCCCTGAACCAGTCCGACGTGCGCCGGCTCCTCGGGTTCTCGGGCATCGCCCAGATGGGCTACGTGCTCATCGGGCTCGCAGCCGACACCCGCGCAGGCCTGGCCATGGCCCTGTTCTTCATGGCCACCTACGTCTTCACCAACATCGGCGCCTTCCTGGTGCTGCACGCCGGCGCCGAGGGCTCGGGTGGCCACACCATTCCGAAGCTCGCCGGCCTGTCGCGCCGTGCGCCGGTGCTCGGGGCGGCGCTGCTGATCTTCCTCCTGTCCCTGGCCGGAATCCCGTTCGTGGCCGGATTCTGGGCCAAGCTCTTCGTCCTCCTCGCCGGGTATCGGGCGGGCCTGGGTTGGCTGGTGGTGCTGGGCGTCGCGCTCGCGGTGTACGGGCTGTTCTATTACCTGAGCGTGGCCCGCTCGACGTTCATGGCCGAGGGCGAGGGGAACATGCCGGTGCCGACCCGGCTGCCGCTGCGGCTGGCGATCGGCGTCTGCCTTGCGGCGGTGGTGGGGCTCGGGGTGTGGCCTCGACCGCTGCTGGAGGCAGCGGACGCCGCGGCAGCGGACCTGATGGCGGAGCCCGTGGCGGTCTCGACCGCACGGTAGCCGGCTCCGGACGGGCCGCTGGCCAGCTCGAGCCACCTGGGCCGCGAGAGCCGGGCACGAGGAGCCTGGCGGACCGAGCGCCTCGCGCCGCTGGCGGTCCCCGGGCCTCAGGGGCCGGGCGCGGTGAGGCTTCCGACCTGGATGGCGGTGAGCTGCGGGTAGCTCGCGAACACCGTGGCCCCCGCGCTCACCTGGCAGAGAAGCTCCACATGATCTCCGCCCGCGCCGGTGACCTGCGTGGCCGCGTGGAGGGTCAGCGTGCCCGTAACCGCGCTGCCGGCGAGCGAACCCTCGGCTCGGTCGAGCACCGTGCCCGCGTTCGTCTGGAAGAGGATGCACGTCGCGCCCGCCACCGCAGCGCTGTTGTTCACCAGCAGCACCTTGGCATTGACGATGTACGAGCCCATCGGGACGCGGATGCTCGCCACTTGCGTCATCAAGAAGCCGACGAGGAGCTGGGTCGGCGCCTGTGCGGTGAAGGCCTCCGAGAGGCCGGACGGCCCCTGGGGCCCGGCTGGCCCTTGCGGACCGGCTGGCCCCTGCGGACCGGTCAGACCGGTCGGGCCCTGTGGGCCGGCAGGACCGACGGGCCCCGCCGGACCGGTGAGACCGGTCGGGCCCTGTGGGCCGGCAGGACCGACGGGCCCCGCCGGACCGGTGAGACCGGTCGGGCCCTGCGGACCGGCAGGGCCGATGGGCCCCGCGGGACCGGTGGCGCCCGCCGGCCCGCTCGGCCCCGGCGGACCCGCTGGACCGGCAGGCCCCACAGGTCCGGGGGGGCCAACCGAGCCCTGCGTCCCGACGCCGACGGCCACGTCGAAGCTGGCCTTCACGCATCTGCCACGGGATGGGGTGACGGTCAGCAGGTAGCTCGCGGGGAGCACGTTGCTGGGCACCACCGCGACGATGTCCGTGGGCGACCAGGAGGCGACGCCGAGGCGCTGCCCGCCGAGGGTAACCGTCCCGCTCTTCGTCCCGAAGCCCGTCCCGTGGATGAAGAGGTTCGAGCTGTCCGCGTCTGCCCGGAGGATGCGCGGCCCGTCGCTGTTGCCTCCCGGATCGTTCTCACGGCACTGGTCGCGATCGTCCTTGCCGTGCTCGTCTTTTCCCTTGCCCTGACCGTCGTTCCCGGCGCGCGCGCCCGGCGCGAACGCGAGCGCCGCCGCGACGAGAGCGATGACTCCCCAGTGTGATCTCATGCGCAAATTCCCTGGGGCCGGTCCTCGATCGATCGGACCCCGGGATCCCCGAGCATGAGAAGACACTCCGCTTCATGCGCTCGCAATGAGGCGCGAATCACCCGTTGGTGTCGTGGCCGGCTCAGGCGAGTGCGGAGCAGGTTTCCCCAGCGTCCAGCAACGGAGATGTCCCACCGCGTCCGACCTGTTGAGCGAGCCCCTCGTGGCGTCGACTCCACCGGTGGATGTCCACCCGCGGGGGGGTCCCGAGACATCCATGACACCAGAGACGTGAGTCGGACGTCAGTGCTGCGCGCTCAGCCCATGAAGGTGTCGATCACGATGATGTCGTCGCGGAGGACTTCCTCGCTGAGCGCGTGGTGCTCCTCGCCGTCCATGTCTGCGCGGAGGCGGCGGACGAACTCCTCGACGTGCTGGACGGTGCCGTCCAGGTCCTGGTCGAGCGCCAGGTGGCTGAGCTGGGCCAGGGCCGTGCGCTGGGCGAGGTGCTCCTCGTCCATCGCCGCGACCCTCGCCGGTCCCCAGGCGTCCACGTCGACGAGGACCGGCCGGAGCACCGTCTCCTCGTGCTCGAGGTGGCGGACGAAGGCGTCGTGGAACGTGCGGAGGCTTGTCCGGAGCCTCGTAATGGAGCCCGGGACCCGGCGCGTCATCTCTCCCAGTGTCTGCTCGATCTCCTCCAGGATGTCCCGGAGCACGGTGTGCTCGTCAAGGATGAGGCGGCGGATCTGACTCGCGCTCAGCTCCATGGGATGCACCTCCTCGCAGGTCCGCAGACCCTTCGCTCGCCGGAGCGACCTCCGGCCGCCTCGCGCATCGCTTGCGCCAGAGCGCCCCCTCGCCCGGGCGCCTCGCCGGGTTCATGCCAGAAACATGCACGTCCGCCCGGGGGCTCACCGGGACGGCGCGTCGTCCAGGAAGGCGAACACGTCCGGCTCCCACCGACTCGTCGCCAGGTAGAGGCCGTTGTGGCCCTGCTCCGGACTGGAGCCGAGCGGTGGGTAGAGGAGCACGCGCCGGGGCGGGTTGCCCGGCCCGGTCTCCTGACCCAGTGCGAGGCTCGGCTCGGTGCTGAAGTCATTGCTCCACTGCACGAGCAGGATCGGACAGCGTGCGTGGGCGACGGCTTCTCGCAGCGCCCGCCGCACCTCGGCAGAGCGGGGCCAGGAAGCGGTCGCCGCCGCGAACGTCACCGCGGCGCGAATGGACGGGTGGCGCGCTGCCGCGAGCAGGGTGAGCTGTCCTCCGAAGGAGTGGCCAGCGAGCACGATCCGTCCTTGATCGATCCTCGGCGCCCGCTCGAGGAAGGCCAGCGCGGCGAGCACGTCGTCGAGCTGCTCGGAGTGGCGCCAGCCGGCTCGCGGCCTCGGTGATGGGCATGCCCGCCCCACGGCAGTCGTCCCGCCCGAGCCGTGGCTGAACAGGACCGCGGGGACTGGCCCGGTCCCTCCAGGTCTCCACAGAAGACCGTGGAGCCGGAGCGCCCCGCTGGGAAACTCCACCGCCTCGGGGGGCGCCCCGGGGACCGCGGGTCCAGCGGCGGCGGCCGGCGGGGCGTGACGCGACGGTCCGCTGCACCCGGCGGACACGACCAGCATCGCGAGCACGGCGGCCGAGCACCCGGCGGGGTGCGCAGTTCCTGCCGGAGGCGCCAGGGTCAGGCACGGGCGGCGCATCGCGCCATGCTCCGGTGCTCGGCTCGAACCCGCATCGGCTGCGGTCCCGCCGGATGGCGCCCGGCCCGAACGCACCGCTTGCGCCGGGAGAGGGGTCCCGCGAGCGGCATGCCCCGTGCTATCGGTCGACCCCATGAACACGCCTCGACTCCTCACGGTAGACGGCAACGAGGCCGTGGCCTCGGTGGCCCACCGACTGTCCGAGACCATCGCCATCTACCCGATCACCCCCTCCTCGGCGATGGCCGAGCTGGCCGACGAGTGGTCAGCCCACGGCCAGCAGAACATCTGGGGCGTGGTTCCACGGGTGGTGCAGCTCCAGTCGGAGGCCGGCGTGGCGGGGGCGGTCCACGGGGCGCTGCAGGCCGGGGCGCTCACCACGACGTTCACCGCGTCCCAGGGCCTGTTGTTGATGATCCCCAACCTCTACAAGATCGCCGGCGAGCTCACGGCGTTCTGCATGCACGTGGCGGCGCGGACGCTCGCCACCCACGCGCTGAGCATCTTCGGCGACCACTCGGATGTGATGGCCTGCCGGCAGATCGGCCTCGGGCTCCTGGCCTCGGGCTCGGTGCAGGAAGCGCACGACCTCGCGGCGGTCGCCCACGCGGCGACGCTGAGGGCCCGGGTGCCGTTCCTCCACTTCTTCGACGGGTTCCGCACCTCGCACGAGGTGGCGAAGATCGCCGAGCTCTCCGACGAGCAGCTCCGCGCGATGGTGAACGAGGAGGCCATCGCCGCCCACCGCGCCCGCGCCTTGGACCCGGAGCACCCGGTGCTCCGCGGCACCGCGCAGAACCCGGACGCCTTCTTCCAGGCACGCGAGGCGTGCAACCCGTTCTACGCCGCAGTCCCCGGGTTGGTGCAGGAGGAGATGGACCGACTGGCGGGGCTTACCGGCCGGCAGTACCACCTCGTCGACTACCACGGTCACCCACAGGCCGAGCGGGTGGTGGTGGCGATGGGCTCCGGCGCCGAGGTGGCGCACGAGACGGTCGACTGGCTCGTCGCCAAGGGCGAACGGGTCGGCGTCCTCAAGGTCCGACTCTACCGGCCGTTCCCGGCGGAGGCGTTCCTCGCCGTGCTGCCGACTTCGGTCCGCGCCGTGGCGGTGCTCGATCGCACCAAGGAGCCCGGTGCCCCCGGCGAGCCCCTGTACCTCGACGTGCTGACCACGCTCGCCGAGGCACGCTCCAGCCGTCCGATGCCGACGGTGGTGGGTGGCAGGTACGGGCTGTCCTCCAAGGAGTTCGATCCCGGTATGGTGCGGGCGATCTTCGAGAACCTCGGCCGCCCCGAGCCGAAGAACCACTTCACGGTGGGCATCGTTGACGACGTCACCCGGACGTCGCTCGAGTGGAAGCGTGACTTCGAGATCTCGGTCCCAGGCCGCACCCAGGCGGTGTTCTACGGGCTCGGCTCGGACGGAACCGTCGGCGCGAACAAGGCGTCGATCAAGATCATCGGCGAGGAGACGGACCACGCGGCCCAGGGCTACTTCGTCTACGACTCGAAGAAGTCGGGGGCGATGACCATCAGCCACCTGCGCTTCGGGCCGGGGCCCATCCGCTCGTCGTACCTCGTCAAGCAGGCCGGCTTCGTGGGCGTGCACCAGTTCCAGCTCATCGATCGGCTGGACGTGCTGGACCTCGCCGCGCCGGGCGCGGTGGTGCTGATCAACGCCCCGTATCCTCCTGACCAGCTGTGGGACCGGCTGCCGCGCGAGTTCCAGGAGACGGTGCTGGAGAAGAAGCTGCAGCTGCACGTCATCGACGCGGTCAAGGTCGCCCAGACGGCAGGGATGGGCGGGCGGATCAACGCGGTGATGCAGGCCTGCTTCTTCGCGCTCTCCGGCGTGCTCCCGCGCGACGAGGCCATCGACCAGATCAAGAAGTCCATCGAGAAGACCTACAAGAAGAAGGGTGCCGAGGTCGTGCGGCGAAATCACGCCGCGGTGGACGCCTCGCTCGCCGCGCTCTTCCCGGTGAAGGTGCCGGGCAGGATGACCTCGACGCGGGGCCGGCCGCCGGTCGTCGCTCCCGAGGCGCCGGACTTCGTGCGCCGGGTCACGGCGGTGATGCTGGAGAACAAGGGCGACCTGCTCCCAGTCAGCGCCTTCCCGGTGGACGGGACCTGGCCCACGGCAACGGCGAAGTGGGAGAAGCGGAACCTCGCGCTGGAGATCCCGGTCTGGGACGGGCCGATCTGCATCCAGTGCAACAAGTGCGCGCTGGTCTGCCCGCACGCCGCCATCCGGACCAAGGTCTACGGCGAGGGAGCGGTGGCCACCGCGCCGAGCGGCTTCAAGCACATGCCCTTCAAGGGGCAAGCCGGGAGCGCGTACACGGTTCAGGTCGCCCCGGAGGACTGCACCGGCTGCGGGCTGTGCATCGAGGTCTGCCCGGCGAAGGACAAGGCGAACCCTCGGCACAAGGCGCTGGAGCTCTCTCCTCAGCCGCCGCTGCGGGAGCAGGAGACGCGGTCCTTCGAGTTCTTCCTCGACCTTCCGGAAGTGGACCGGACCACGCTCCGGCTGGACGTGAAGGGATCGCAGTTCCTCCAGCCGCTGTTCGAGTTCTCCGGCGCCTGCTCCGGGTGCGGTGAGACGCCGTACATCAAGCTGCTCACCCAGCTCTTCGGCGACCGGATGATCATCGCCAACGCCACCGGCTGCTCGTCCATCTACGGTGGAAACCTCCCGAGCACCCCGTACACCGTGAACCGCGAGGGGCGCGGGCCCGCCTGGGCCAACTCGCTCTTCGAGGACAACGCCGAGTTCGGCTTCGGGATCCGGCTTGGCGCCGATGCGCTCCGGCAGCTCGCCGAGGCCACACTGAAGAAGCAGGCGCCGGCGCTGGGCGACGCCTTCGTCAGCGCGCTGCTCGAGGCAGACCAGTCGACCGAGGCTGGCCTCGCGGCCCAGCGCGCGCGGGTAGCAGAGCTGAAGAAGCGCCTCAAGGCCGACGGCGTCGACGGGCGCAGGCTGCTCGGTCTGGCGGACCACCTGGTGAAGAAGACGGTGTGGATCGTCGGTGGTGACGGCTGGGCCTACGACATCGGCTACGGCGGTCTGGACCACGTCCTCTCCACCGACATTGACGTCAACATCCTGGTCCTGGACACCGAGGTGTACTCGAACACCGGCGGCCAGCAGTCCAAGGCGACGCCGCTCGGCGCCGCGGCCAAGTTCGCCGCGGCAGGCAAGGCCACCGGAAAGAAGGACCTGGGGCTGCTGGCGATGGGGTACCGGACTGCCTATGTGGCCCAGGTGGCATTCGGGGCCAAGGACGCGCAGGTGGTGAGAGCGATGCTCGAGGCCGAGAGCTACCGCGGGCCCTCGCTGGTCATCGCCTACAGCCACTGCATCGCCCACGGCTACGACCTGGTGCACGGGCTCGAGCAGCAGAAGCGGGCGGTCGACTCGGCGACCTGGCCGCTCTACCGCTTCGACCCGCGGCGAATCGCCGCCGGGCAGCCGCCGCTGGTGCTCGACTCGGGACCGGCGAAGATCCCGCTGCGCGAGTACATGCGCGAGGAGGCCCGTTTCCGGATCACCGAGACACTGGACCCCGAGCGCTACAAGCAGCTCCTGGTGTGGGCGCAGCAGAACGTGACCCAGCGTTACGGCGTCTACGAGCAGCTGGCCAAGGTGGTCGTGCCGCAGGCCACCGCGATCCCCGATGTCCGGCCGCCACCCGCGGCCGCCCTGGAGTGAGCCCGCACATGGATCTCTCGGTCGAGTACCTGGGACTGAAGCTGGCCCACCCGCTGTTGCCGGGGGCCTCTCCGCTGGCGGACGAGGTGGGAACGGTGCGGGCGCTGGAGGACGCGGGCGCGCCGGCCATCGTGATGCGCTCGCTGTTCGAGGAGCAGCTCACGCAGGAGCAGCTGTCGACGTTCATGGCCACCGAGCAGCACCGCGAGCTCTCGGCCGAGGCCTCGAGCGTGCTGCCCGAGCCCGCGGGCTACCGGCTGGGCTCCGATGCCTATCTGGAACAGATCCGGAAGATCCGGGCCGCGGTGAAGGTCCCGGTCATCGCCTCGCTGAACGGGACCACGACCGGCGGCTGGCTCGACTTCGCCCGGCTGATCGAGGAGGCGGGAGCCAGCGCGCTGGAGCTGAACCTGTACTCGGTGCCCACCGACCCCGGTCGCGACGGGGCGGCCGTCGAGCGAGACACGCTGGAGCTGGTCCGGACGTTGAAGGGAAGGGTGAAGATCCCCGTCGCGATGAAGCTCTCGCCCTTCTACACCTCGCTCTCCAACTTCGCCCGGGGGCTGGAGGAGGCGGGAGCGGATGGCCTCATCGTCTTCAACCGGGTGTTCGAGCCCGACATCGACGTGGACGCCCTGGAGGTGAAGCGGGTGCTGCACCTGTCCGACAGCTCGGAGCTGCCACTCCGGCTCCGCTGGCTGGCCATCCTGTCGGCCCAGCGGCGGATCCCGCTGGCGATCAGCGGCGGGGTGCACGAGGTGGGCGACGTGATCCGGGCGCTCATGGCCGGGGCCACCGCAGTGCAGCTGGTCTCCACCCTGCTCCGAAACGGGCCCTCGCGGCTCCTGTCGCTCCGGGCCGGCCTCGAGCGGTGGCTGGTGGAGCGCGAGTACACGTCGGTGCGGCAGCTCCGGGGAAGCATGAACCTCAAGGCCTGCCCGGACCCGTCCGCGTACCAGCGCGCGAACTACATCCACCTGCTGCACGGCTGGCGAGAGCACCCGGGCGCGCTGTAGGACCGCGACGCGATCCAGCCGGCCAGGCCTCCCGGGTCCGGCCCCGTGTGGGATTCACCGCGCTCCGGGTGGAGACCGGCATACCGGCTGACCACGTCGGCGCCGAACGAGTGACCGACCAGCACCGCCTGCTCCGTCCGCGCCAGGTCGAGGATGAGGGGGAGTCGCGGACCAGCGTGTCCAGGTCGTACTTCTTGCGCGGAGCGAGAGAGCTGTCGCCGCACCCCCGCTGGTCGTAGGCCATGACCCGCGCACGGTTCTCGGCGTACGCGATTTGCGGCTCGAAGAAGTGATGGTTTCCCCCCCGGCCGTGCACGAACACCACGGGCACGCCCGGGCGACACCGCGGGAGGTCCCGGCGAGCCAGCCGTCGGCGACCGCGAGGCGGCCCTCGGGGGAGGCCTCCGCCTCCGGCTGCTCGGGCGGGACGTGCACGCAGCCGAGCGCGAGGACGAGGCCCAGCAGCCTGAGACAACGGATGTGGAGTGTCACCTCGTCGACAGCCACGCCCGGATGGTGCGCTCGCGGGTCTCTCCGGCCCCACACCCGCTGTCAATGTGCATCCACCACCGGACAGAGAGGGACCGGTGCGCGTCATCACGGGGAGGGGTGGACGGATGGCCTGCAAGCCGGCGTCGACGCTGCTTCTGTCCGTGCTGCTCTCGTTCGCTCTCGTGCCGGGCGTGGCGGACGGCGCGGAACCGCTCCCATCGTGGAACGAGGGGGAGGCGAAGCAGTCGATCCTCCAATTCGTGGAGTCGGTCACCCGGGAAGGCGCTCCGACCTTCGTGGCTGCGGCGGAGCGGATCGCCGTCTTCGACAACGACGGGACGCTCTGGGCGGAGCAGCCCGCGTACTTCCAGCTCCTCTTCGCGGTGGATCGGGTCAAGGCGCTCGCGCCGAAGCATCCGGAGTGGAAGACGCAGCCGCCGTTCAGCGACCTGCTGAAGGGCAACCTCAAGGGAGTTGCCGCCTCCGGAGAGCCGGGGCTGGCGAAGATTCTCGCCGCCACCCACGCCGGGATAACCACCGACGAGTTCGCCGCGTCGGTCGCGGAGTGGACCCGGACAGCGCGCCACCCCCGCTTCCAGCGCCCGTACACCGACCTCACCTACCTGCCGATGCGGGAGCTGCTCGGTCATCTCCGGGCGAACGGCTTCAAGACCTTCATCGTCTCCGGCGGAGGGGCGGACTTCGTGCGGGTCTTCGCCGAGCGGATCTACGGCATCCCTCCCGAGCAGGTCATCGGCTCGTACGGAGGTCTCGAGCTCCGGAAGGGCGCCGACGGAAAGCTGGTCCTGATGAAGCTGGCGAAGGTCGAGCTGGTGGATGATCACGCCGGCAAGCCAGTGGGCATCCAGCGCTTCATCGGACGTCGTCCGATCTTCGCCTTCGGAAACTCGGACGGGGACCAGCAGATGCTGGAGTGGACCGCGGCTGGCGACGGACCACGCTTCATGGGGCTGGTCCACCACACCGATGCCGAGCGCGAGTACGCGTACGACCGGAAGTCGCACGTGGGCCAGCTGGACAAGGCGTGGGACGAAGCCACGGCGAGGAAGTGGACCGTCGTGGACATGAAGAAGGACTGGAAGCAGGTCTTCAGCGCTCCCTGACGGTGAAGTCAGATGCAGCGAGAGTTGCCTCGCCTGCGTGATGCCCTCGCCGAGCGCGGCGTCCTCTGGATCTGGCTGCGGACGAAAGGCGTCGTCCCGATCGACGCCGTCTGGACCGCGCTCCGGTGCGAGCGGACGTCGTCACCTCACGGGTGAGCATTCGGGTGGGACGAGGTGTCGGCGTCGGGGACGAGCGCGGTGGCCAGAGCGATTCCGGCGACGATCACGGCGGAGACCACGGCCGACAGCCGGAGCGACCCGATGAACGCCTCCTGCGCCCTGGCGATCAGCTCCGCCCCCAGCCGATCGGACAGCTGCCGCCCGATCGCCAGGGCAGCCCCCAGCGTGTCACGAGCGGCCTCCACCGCGTGCGCGGGGATCCCCGCGTGGACGGCATCGCTCATCCTGTCCCGGTAGAGAGCCGTGCCGAGGCTCCCCAGGAGGGCGATGCCGAGCGCTCCCCCCAGCTCCGAGCCCGTCTCGGAGAGCGCCGCCGCCGCTCCCGCGCGCTCGGGTGGAGCGCATCCGATGACCACGTCGTTGGAGAGGGTGAAGACGGGAGCGAGTCCGAGAGAGTAGGCGACGAGCCCGGTGACCAGCAGCGCCAGCCCGGAGGTGCTGTCCACGAGGGCGATCACTCCGAATCCCACCGCCGCCAGTGACAGGCCCGCGGTCATCACCCAGCGGGGGGAGACGCGACGGACGATGGCCGGAGTCACGAGGGAACCCACGATGAAGGCCAGCGCGAACGGCGCGGTCCACAGTCCGGCCTGCAGCGGCGACAGCCCCACGACGAGCTGCAAGTACTGGCCGATGAAGACGTAGACGCCGAAGGCGACGAACGTGCCGAGCGAATAGGTGGCCAGCGCCGCGGTGAAGGCACGGGAACGGAAGAGCCCGAGGTCCAGGAGCGGATGGGGCAGGGCGTGCTGCCGGCGAACGAACACCACGGCCGTGCCCACGCCGACGATCACGAAGAGGATTCCTGGCCAGGGCCGGGCGGTCTCGGCCACCCGCTTCAGCCCGTAGATCACCGAGAGGACGCCTCCCAGGGAGAGGGCGGCGCTGATCAGGTCCAGGCGGCCTGCTCCGGGATCCCTGAACTCGGGGAGCAGCACCGGGCCGAGCACGATCAGCAGCAGCATGACGGGGACGCTGATCAGGAAGACCGACCCCCACCAGAAGTGCTCCAGCAGTACTCCCCCGATGAGCGGACCGATGGCGGCGCCGGCCGAGTAGCTGGAGATCCAGACCCCGATGGCCACCGTGCGCTGGGCGGGGTCGTGGAACATGTTCCGGATCAAGGAGAGGGTCGACGGGGCGAGGGTGGCGCCGGCGATTCCGAGCAGGGCCCGGCTGGCGATCAGCATGAGCGCGGTGGTGGAGAAGGCGGCGACGACCGAGCCCACCCCGAACGCCACCGCGCCGATCAGCAGGAGCCGACGACGGCCAATCCGGTCGCCCAGGGTCCCCATGGTGATGAGGGATCCGGCGACCAGGAACCCGTAGATGTCGATGATCCACAGAAGCTCGGTGCTGCTGGGTCGGAGGTCGGCGCTCAGCGCGGGGACTGCGAGGTTCAGGACGGTGAGGTCCATCGAGTAGAGCAGGCAAGGGAGCGCGATGACGCCCAGGCCGATCCAGTCCCGTCGCGTGGCCTTCGGTGCGCCGCGGGGCGACGCAGCGGCGAGCACGGTCTCGGATGGTCCCAGCGGCCCGTCCATGTCTCTGTCGTTCACCTCCATCCTCATCTTCCCCGAGAGAGTCCGACCCTTTGACGGGACGTTGCGAGCAGACTCATCGGAGCTCCCCGGACAACCGCCCGTCTAGACAGGAGTGACCGGGTCCGGACCCGCCTCGGAGGGCTCGTGGGGCGAGCTGCGCCAGCTGCGAGAGAACTCGCCGCTGAGCACGAAGCGGGGAAAGGTGACCCACTGCTCGAGCAGGATCCGCTGCAGCACGTCCGCGGGACCTCGAAAGGGCGGTGCCGCGGTGCGCTCTCGCCGGTGCGTCCGGCCCTGGAGCAATACTGCCGCGACCATGGCGGCGAGTCCGCCTCCCCCGAGCCACCAGGGTCCGAGGAAGGGGCTCGCCAGGAGGACGACCGTGCCAGCCACGAAGAACGGCACGGTCAACGCGTGGGCCAGGAGATTCGCCCGGTCCCGGTGAGCTCCCGGGTAGCGGGACCACTGCCAGAGGAGAAGGCCTTCGTCACGAGAGGAGTGTCTCATTGCCCCCGTGCTCTACCGAGGGCGTCGAGAGACCGCTTGAACCAGCTGGCTGCGCCGAGCGCAGACGGAGCGCGGACGGGGGCGTGCCGAACATGCGACGAAAGCCGCGGCTCAGGTGCGAGGAGTCGGCGAAGCCGGCGAGGTGGGCGGCGTCTCCGATCGGGGTTCCGCTCACGATGGCAGCTGCGGCTCGCTGGAACCTGAGCCAGGCGAGATACGGCCGGAGAGGGATTCCCACCGATTCGGTGAAGACGTGCATCAACCGACCGGGGGAGAGGCCGACCAGGCCGGCGAGGGCCTCGAGCGACCTCGGCGCGTCCGGATCGCGCAGGAGTCGCAGCAGCTTGCGAATCTTCGGGTGAACCCGGTGCGGAGGCCGGGACCGCCCCCCGAGCGCGACCACCAGGCGGTCGGTCCATTGGACCGAGTCGGAGCTCAGCAGCTGGGCTGGCTCGACTTTCAGCAGGGAGTCACGCGCCGCCGGCTCCAGGAAGACGGTCTCTTGCGACAGAAGCGGTCGCAGCGCGACCCCAGCATCGCTCTCGGGCTCGAGGAAGACGATCAGGACCTCGGTGCCCTCGGCGTCGATGGAATGGAGCGTGTCGGGCGCGGTCACGACCGCCGGTGCCGAGCGCCATGCCGCCCGCCGTCCCGAGCGAACACGGACCTCGCCGCCGACCGCTGCCACCAGGTGAATCGCGTGATGCGCGTGGAGATCCGTCCGGGCTCCGGGCCCTCGGGTGGCGAGCAGGGGCGGCCAGAGAGGGAGTCCTGCTCCTGCGGGAATCCCCGACCGGGGCGACGGAAGATGCATGGTTCGGACACCTCCCACCGCCGGAGTGTAGCGCGGGCTTCCGGCGGCATCGGCCGCGACTGCCGCCGCCCACATGGATCTGACGACGGGCAGGCTGCGCCACCGGCGGATCGGAGGAAACCCGGGGCTGCGGCGATCAGCTCTTGACCAGCCGGAAGCCGAGGTGGCTCGTCCCGGTGTCCGGCGCGCCCTTCCCGCGCCCTCCCGGCATGTAGCGGGCGCAGTACTGGTCGGTGCAGAGGAACGAGCCGCCCTTCTGGACCCGCTTCTGCACCCCGGGCTCGGAGGGGTCGAAGCTGTCCTGCGGACCGGGAGGGTTCCGGGCCGTTCCGCCCGTGGAGGCGAGGCGCGCGTAGTAGTCCGGGCGGTACCAGTCGGACACCCACTCCCAGACGTTCCCCGCCATGCCATAAAGGCCATAGGCGTTGGGCGGGAAGGCCTTCACCGGATTGCTCGCCACGTACCCGTCCTCGGCCGTGTTTCGCTCGGGGAAATGACCCTGGAAGGTGTTGGCCATGAACTTGCCGCGGGGCCGGAACTCGTCACCCCAGGGGTACTTCTTCCCCGCCAGCCCGCCTCGCGCGGCGAACTCCCATTCCGCCTCGGTGGGAAGGCGCTTCCCGGCCCACTTCGCGTAGGCCTGTGCGTCCTCGAAGGCGATGTGGACCACCGGGTGATCCATCCGCTTGGCGAGGGAGCTGCCCGGCCCTTCGGGATGGCGCCAGCTCGCACCCTTCACGTAGTTCCACCACTGGAAGTGGTCGTTGAGGGGTACCGCCTTCTTCGGAGGTGAGAACACCACCGAGCCGGGGACGAGCATGTCCGGGAGCGCACCCGGATAGTCCTCGGCGCGAGGGACCCGCTCGGCGACGGTCACGTACCGGGTCTCGTCGGCGAATCGCTTGAACTCGGCGTTGGTGACCTCCGTCGCGTCCATCCAGAACCCGTCCACGCTCACGTGGTGGACCGGCCGGGCGTCCTGGAACATCTCCTCGTCAGAGCCCTGGTCGAACTCGCCGCCGGAGATCCAGACCATTCCCGGCGGGGCGACCACCGAGGCCTCGGGTTTCGCCGTCCCGGCGGTCAGGATCGGGCTCACCGGCGCCGCTCCTTTGCTGCGCGCCGCCGCCGAGATTCCCGTATCGCACGCGTCGGGGCCGCCGGCCGACGTCGCCGTCCGCACGGCCGCCGCCGAGCTCGACCGGTCCGGTGTGGTCGCGGTCGGAGCAGGGCCGGCGGTCGAGCCCGCGGCTCCAGCGTTTCCCCCGCCCCGAGTGCACGAGGCGGCGAGGGCGAGGAAAAGCAGAGCGCAGGCGCCGAGCTCGCGAGGCACGGGGGCGCACACCACTCCAACCGGGGGTGTTCACGCAAGGAGGCGGGCTAGGGTGAGGGCGGCTGGCCCCGCAACGTCTGATGCCGCCGCTGGAGCCGTTCCTCGGGCCGCGGACCGAGGAGCGGCAGACTCGCGTCCGGAGCCTCACCCTGCTGCCCAACCTCGTGGGTGGGGTGACCTTCGTGGCGGCCGGCCTGCTCAACCCGCATGGACTGGAGCTGGTGATGATCTCGGCCGCTGCGGCGTCCTTCGGGGGAACATCGCTCCTTGCCTGGTACCCCGGGCTGTGGGCCAGGCGCCCGCCGGTCAGCGCGCAGGCTCCCCCGCTCGGCGTGCCGCGCAGCCGGGCGTGGCTGGTCGCCGCGGCCATCGCGCTGATTCTCTTCGTGGGAGTCCTCGGACCGGGGATCAGGTTCGGCGCCGGGCACTGACTCGGGGCACGGGCACACCCGCGCCTGGAGCAGAGAAGGTGCGGTCATTGGAGCGAGCGCTCGCTCGTGACGAGAGGCAGTGCGATCCATCCGCCGGGGCGCCATACGAGGCGCATGGACCGAATCCTTCTCACCGGCGCCACCGGGGTGGTCGGCCGCCACGTCCTCCCGCTCCTGGTGTCCGCCGGTCATCCCGTCACCGCGGTGAGTCGCACCCACGAGCAGGCGGAGCTGCTCCGTGCCGTCGGCGCGACCCCGGTCTCGATGGACCTGTTCGATCCCGCGTCCGTCCGGTCCGCCGTCCAGGGCCACGACGTGGTCATCAACCTCGCGACGCACATGCCCTCGTCGTTGTTCCGGATGCTGCTTCGTCGGTCGTGGCGCGAGAACGACCGCATCCGGCGTGAAGGCTCTGCCACTCTGGCCAGTGCCGCGGCGGCCACCGGCGTCCGCCGCTTCATCCAGGAGTCGTTCGCCCCGATCCACGAGGACGGGGGAGCCGACTGGATCGACGAGCGCTGGCCCGTCCGTCCCGCGCCCTACACCGCACGGCGCTCGACGCCGAGGCATCGGTCGAGCGCTACGCTCGGGGCGGGGGCGCCGGCGTGGTGCTCCGGTTCGCCGGGTTCTACGGGCCGGACCCGATGCTCCGGCAGATGCTGGCCGGGGTCGGGAAGGGCTGGGCGCCTCTCCCCGGGCCCTCCGGCGCCTACTGGTCGTCCGTGTCACACGAGGACGCCGCCACCGCGGTCGTCGCCGCGCTGGGGGTGCCGGGAGGGGTGTACGAGGTCTGCGACGACGAGCCCGTGACCCGGAAGGAGTTCGGCGAGGTCTGCGCGCGGGCGACCGGCGCACCCTCTCCGAGGCCCATTCCCCGCTGGCTCACCTGGCTCGGCGGCGCCACGCTCGAGCTGGCTTCCCGATCGCTCCGGCTGAGCAACGCCAGGCTGCGCGCAGCGAGCGGGTGGGCGCCTCGGTGGCGAAGCGTGCGTGAAGGACTCCCCGAAGCGGTGCGCCAGCTCGGGCTCGCGCCGGCGCACGCGGCGTCGGGCGCGCAGATCCGGGCGCACGGATGACGGCCTCGACGCATTGACCGCCGCTCTGATCAGCGGGGGCCGGCGCCCGCCGGGGACGCCGCTTTGGCGCGACTGGCCGCACCGGCCGGACGCTCAGACGGGCTGCACCGTCAGGAGGTTGGTGTTTCCCGGCTCGTTCAGCGGAACCCCGGCGACGATCGCCATGTGGTCGCCGGGACCAGCGAGGCCCCGCCGGCGCACCTCGGTCCGGGCCCGCGACATCACCGCGTCGGTGGATCGGACCCGGGGTACGCGGTGCGCCTCGACGCACCAGACGACCGCGAGCTGGTGGACCACGGGCTCGTTGGGGGTGAGCGCCAGGATCGGCATCGGCGGTCTGAAGGCCGCCACCAGCCGCGCGGTGTAGCCGCTCTCGGTGTAGGCGACGATGACCTTCGCCCCGGAGCTCCGGGCCGCCTCCACCGCCGCGGCGGCGATCCCCGCCGAGACCTGGTTCCCGTCCAGGGTGGGACGGAGGCGAGCCGGCGCCGAACGTTCGGCCTCCTCGACGATGCGGGCCATCGTGGCCACCGCCGCCACGGGGTCGTGGCCGACGGCGGTCTCGGCGGAGAGCATCACCGCGTCCGCGCCGTCCATCACCGCGTTGGCCACGTCCGAGACCTCGGCGCGGGTGGGGCGGGGCGCCTGGATCATGCTCTCCAGCATTTCGGTGGCGACGATGCACGGCTTCCCGAGCAGGTTCGCTTGCCGCACCAGGCGCTTCTGGATCCCGGGAACCCGTTCCAGCGGTAGCTCCACCCCCAGGTCCCCGCGGGCCACCATGATCCCGTCAGCGGCACGGACGATGGCCTCGAGGTTCTCGATGGCCTGGGGCTTCTCCATCTTGGCGATGAGTGGCGTCCGCGGCGCCAGGTGCCGCCGTGCCTGTGCCAGGTCTCGGACGGTCCGGACGAAGGACATCGCCACCAGGTCCACCCCCAGCGCCCGTCCGAGCGCCGCGTCCCGCCGGTCCTTCGGAGTGAAGGCGGGGATCGACACCGTCGAGCCCGGGAGAGCCACCCCCTTGTGATCCGAGAGTGGCCCTCCGAATTCCACCTCCGCCTCGAGATCACGACCCCGCCGTCGGCTGATCCGGAGCCGTACCCGTCCGTCATCCAGCAGCACCGGGTCCCCCACCCGGCAAGCACGGGCCAGGGAAGGAAGTGCCACCGGAATGACCCGTGGGCTCCCCACCACACTCGGGGCAGTGACGAGGAGAACCGTCTCCCCCGAGACGAGCTCCACCCGGCCCTCGGCGAACCTGCCCAGGCGCAGCTTGGGCCCCTGGAGATCCTGGAGGATCGCCACGTTGCGCCGGGCTCGCCGCGCCTCCCGGCGAACGGCCTCCACGCGGGCCCGGTGCTGGGCGGCGTCTCCATGCGAGAAGTTGAGGCGCGCGACGTCCATCCCGGCGGCGATCATCCCCCCGAGCACGCGTGGGGCATCCGACGCCGGGCCAAGGGTGCAGACGATCTTCGAGCGACGCGTCACGGCACGGATCCTGTAGCGCAGACCGCGCCTTGACACTTTGTCATCGAGCAGAATACGAACAGGCTCCCACGTTGGAGCAGGGCCGACGCTGTTCCACCTGACTCGTCACCCCACCGGCTGCACGGGGTGGCGATGCCCCATTGGAGTTTGCCTCGCGAAAGCCCGGCTTCCCTTGGGAGGGGGGGCCGGGCTTTCCAGTTCCCGGAGCTCAGAGCTCGATGGGTTTGCTCGCCGGTGACCTGGTGGCTGGAGACGGAGCGGGTGCCGGCATGTCCGCATCCGGCGAGGTCCCGGCGTTGCCGCTCCCACCGACGCCCGGTGGCGGAACCGAGGACTCCCTCCCGTACGCGTTGATCTCCGCCCGGGAGATGCCGCCCTCGGCCATGACCTGCCGGGTCGTGTAGACCGGCACCTTCGCCGCCAGCGCCATCGAGACCGCGTCCGAGGGTCGGGCCTCGATCACCAGCTTCCGGTCCGCCTGCTGGATGAAGACATGGCTCTGGTAGACGTGGTTCTTCAGTCCGTCGATCCGGACCTCGGTCAGCCGCCCGCCGAGGCTCGGGATGAGCCGGTCCAGGAGGTCGTGCGCCAGCGGATGAGGCGTGGGCCGGCCCATCAGGCGGAAGGCGATGGCCACCGCCGCGGTCTCGTCCACGAAGAGTGGCAGGACCGTCCCGTCCTCCTTCGAGACCAGCACCACGGCGTGCTGCTTCAGCTCCTTGAGGGGGACGACGTCCTTGACTTCCATCCGCACCAGCGGAGGGGGCGCCGGGTTGGCGGAGAGCAGCAGGGGAACGAGCAGCAGGAGGGCGCGCACCCGTGCACGGTCCTCACGGGGCGGGAGTTCTGCCAGTGAACCGGCTGCTGGCCGACAGTCGGGACGTCCGCGACCGCTCAACGTCCTGGTCCCCCCGTACTCCTGGTCAGGGCGCGTCAGCCCCCGGAGCGTGGGGAGCAGCGAGTGGGGTCACCCCCCGAACCAGGGGGACGGCTGAGGAAGCGCGCGGGGGCGCGCCAGCGATCGGGCTCAGTTCAAAGCTCATCGCCGAGCTCGGCAATCCGGCTGACGGCATCTCAGCGCTTCTCGTCCTCGTCCTCGAGGTCCTCGTCGTCCTCGTCGAGGTCCTCGTCGTCGTCGTCGTCGTCGTCCTCATCGACGTCCTCGTCCTCGTCCTCGTCGTCCTCTTCGTCCTCGTCGTCGGCGTCCAGCTCGGCGAGGTCCTCGGACTCGAGCGTCGTGGAGAGGGTGAAACGCTTGCTGAGCACCGCCACCTGCGCCCGCATCTCGGTGAGCGCGGCCACGAAGTCATCCACCACGTTGGCCGGCGCGCGGGTGTTGCAGTGGGGGCACTCGAGCTTCTCGCTCCCGTCGACGAGATCCTGGGCGTCGATCTCGAAGGTGCCCTCGCACTTCTGGCAGGTGAAGTCGAGCGTCATGGCCTTTCGTCAGCGCTTGTCGAAGGGAACGTAATCCCGGCGCTTGGGTCCCGTGTAGATCTGTCGTGGGCGGGCGATCTTCTGCTCCGCATCGAGGACCATCTCCTCCCACTGGGCGACCCAGCCGACGGTGCGGGGGATCGCGAAGAGCACGGTGAAGAAGTCCATGGGGAAGCCCAGGGCCTCGTAGATCAGCCCCGAGTAGAAGTCGACGTTGGGGTAGAGCTTCCGCTTCACGAAGTAGTCGTCCTGGAGTGCGATCCGCTCGAGCTCCACGGCGATGTCGAGGAGCGGGTTCCTTCCCGTCACATCGAAGACCTCGTCCGCCACCTTCTTGATGACCTTCGCCCGTGGGTCGTAGCTCTTGTAGACCCGGTGTCCGAAGCCCATCAGCCGGGTCTCGCCCTCGCCCGACTTCACCTCCTTGATGAACTCGGGAACCTTGCTCACGTGGCCGATGCTCTTGAGCATCCGGAGCACCGCCTCGTTCGCGCCGCCGTGCAGCGGCCCGTAGAGCGCCTCGATGCCCGCCGACACTGCCGAGAACGGATCCACCTGGCTGCTCCCCACCAGCCGGACCGCCGTGGTGCTGCAGTTCTGCTCGTGGTCGGCGTGGAGGATGAACAGCACCTCCAGGGCGTGCTCCAGGACCGGGTTCACCTTGTAGGTGTCGGTCCCGATCTTCTTGATCATCGCCAGGAAGTTCCCGACGAAGGACAGGTCGTTGTTCGGATAGACGTACGGCAGCCCCATCGAGTGCCGGAAGCTGAAGGCGGCGATGGTCGGCATCTTGGCGACCATGCGGATCTGCTGGATCCGGCGGTTCTCGGGATCCTTGATGTTCTTCGCCTCGGGATAGAACGAGGAGAGGGCGGACACCGTGGCCGCCAGCATCGACATCGAGTGGGCGTTGTAGCGGAACCCGTCCAGGTACTCCTTGATGTTCTCGTGGACGTAGGTGTGGTGGGTCACCGTGTGGACGAAGTCGTCGAGCTGCTTCCTGCTCGGTAGCTCGCCGTTCAGAAGCAGGTACGCGACCTCGAGGTAGCTGGACTTCTCGGCCAGCTGCTCGATGGGATAGCCCCGGTATTCGAGAATGCCCTTGTCGCCATCGATGAAGGTGATGGCGCTGCGGCAGTTGGCGGTGTTGAGGAAGGCCGGGTCGTACCCCATCAGGCCAAAGTCGTGCTCGTCGATGCGGATCTGCCGCAGATCCGCCGTCTTGATGCACCCGTCCTTGACGGGAATCTCGTAGGACTTGCCGGTGCGGTTGTCGGTGATGCTCAGCGTGTCTTTGGCCATGGCGTAGGGCGTCATTTCACCGGGGGGAGGCTCGATTCAACCAAAAAGAGTACGCCCTTGTTCCAGGTTGCGGAGCCGTTGTCGCGTCCCGTATACCCCCCTGCCGCCAAGGGAAATTCCACTCGGGAGGAAGTCATGAGCAACCCCGTTCCGGCAGGCGAGCGAATCACGTTGACCGGAGGGACACTGCGGGTCCCGGATCGGCCGGTCATCCCGTTCATCGAGGGCGACGGCACGGGCCGGGACATCTGGCGCGCCTCGCAAGCGGTCTTCGACGCCGCGGTGGCGAAGGCGTACGGCGGCAAGCGGAGCATCGCCTGGATGGAGGTCCTCGCCGGGGAGAAGGCCTTCAAGCAGACCAAGAACTGGCTGCCGGACGAGACCATCGAGGGGTTCAGGACGTACCTGGTGGGCATCAAGGGGCCCCTGACCACGCCGGTGGGCGGCGGGATCCGCAGCCTCAACGTCGCGCTCCGCCAGCTGCTCGACCTCTACGTCTGCCTGCGGCCGGTCCGCTACTTCAAGGGCGTGCCGAGCCCGGTGAAGAACCCGGGGAAGGTGGACATGGTCATCTTCCGGGAGAACACCGAGGACATCTACGCGGGCATCGAGTTCGAGGCCGGCTCCGAGGCTGCGCAGACCTTCCTCGCGATGTTCCGGGAGCGCTTCCCGAAGGAGTTCAAGAAGGTTCGCTTCCCCGAGGAGTGCGGCATTGGCATCAAGGCCGTGTCGCGGGAGGGGAGCGAGCGGCTGATCCGCGCCGCGATCCGCTACGCCCTGGAGCACAAGCGCAAGAGCGTCACCTTCGTGCACAAGGGCAACATCATGAAGTTCACCGAGGGGGCCTTCCGCGGCTGGGGCTATGCCCTGGCCGAGCGCGAGTTCGGGGGCAAGGTCTACACCTGGGAGCAGTGGGAGGAGACCAAGGCGAAGAAGGGCGAGGACGCGGCCAACGCCGAGCAGAAGGCGGCGCTCGCCTCGGGGAAGCTGCTGATCAAGGACGCCATCGCCGACATCACGCTGCAGCAGGTCCTCACGCGGCCCGACGAGTTCGACGTCATCGCCACGCTCAACCTGAACGGCGACTACCTGAGCGACGCGCTGGCCGCGCAGGTGGGAGGCATCGGCATCGCCCCGGGCGGCAACATCAACTACGTCACCGGGCACGCGGTGTTCGAGGCGACGCACGGGACGGCGCCCAAGTACGCCGACCTGGACAAGGTGAACCCGGGGAGCGTGATCCTCTCCGGCGACATGATGTTCCGGCATCTCGGGTGGAACGAGGCGGCGGATCTCATCGTCAAGGGGATGAACGGCGCCATCGGGGCGCGCACCGTGACCTACGACTTCGCCCGGCAGATGAAGGGCGACGGCGGGGGCGAGGTCAAGGAACTGAAGTGCTCGGAGTTCGGGCAGGCCATCATCCAGCACATGTAGAAAGGCGAGAGCGCAATCATGGGCAGCAAGCAGAAGATCGGACTCATCGGCGGCGGGCAGATCGGCGGCAACCTCGCGCTGCTCTCGATGCAGAAGCAGCTCGGGGACGTGGTGCTCTACGACATCCCCGCGGCCGAGGGCCTGGTGAAGGGCAAGGCGCTGGACATCAACCAGCTGGCGGCCGTGGACGGCTACGACTGCAGGGTCACCGGCACCACCGACTGGAAGGACGTCGCCGGCAGCGACGTGGTGATCATCACCGCCGGCATGCCCCGGAAGCCGGGGATGACCCGGGAGGACCTGCTCGAGGTCAACCTCAAGATCATGAAGGACGTGGCGTCGAACGTGAAGACGCACTGCCCGAACGCCTTCGTGATCAACGTCGCCAACCCGCTGGACGCGATGGTCTACGCGCTGTTCAAGATCACCGGGTTCAAGAAACATCAAGTCTTGGGGATGGCCGGGGTGCTGGACACCGCGCGCTTCAAGTTCTTCGTCGCCGAGGCGCTGAACGTCTCGATTCGGGACATCGAGGCGCTGGTGCTCGGCGGGCACGGGGACGACATGGTGCCGCTGCTCCGGCACTCGACGGTGGGCGGCGTGCCGCTCACCGAGCTGCTCCGCAAAGACGCGCTGGACGCCATCGTGGACCGGACCCGGAAGGGCGGGGGAGAGCTGGTGGCGCTGTACAAGACCGGCTCGGCCTACTTCGCGCCGGCGGCCTCGGCCATCGCCATGGCGGAGAGCTTCGTCTTCGACCGGAAGCGGGTGCTCCCGGCCGCGGCGCTGCTCGAGGGGCAGTACGGGATCAAGGACTTCTTCATGGGCGTGCCGGTGCAGATCGGCGCGGGAGGCGTGGAGAAGGTCATCGAGCTGCAGCTGAATGACGCGGAGAAGGCCGAGCTGCAGAAGTCGTTCGCCTCGGTGAAGAAGACCGTCGACGAGGTGAAGCTCTAGCCGAGGCCGCGGACGACCGGTCACACCGAGCCGATCACCCGAGCCACGTCGGTCGCGAGGGAGGGCGCCGGGTTCACGGTCAGCTTCCGGCCCGCGAGCACCACGGTGAACCGCGGCTCCTGCTGGTGCCTCTCGTAGGCCTCGGCCAGGAGCTGGGAGATGCGCTGCAGATCCTGCTGGGCGAGCCCCTTCTCGGAGAGGAGCCGCTTGAAGTTGTGCTCCTCACCGTTCGTGAACCAGGCCACCCCGAACCGCTCGGGTGGATTGCCGATGAAGGCGAGCACCATCTTCTCTGCCGGAACGAGCTCCAGCCGGTCGCGCACTCGGCCCGCCATCTCCTCCAGCGCCGCCCGCTGCCCCTCGATCCTCGCGGCCGCCGCACTCGAGGGATCGAGGGGCGGAAACACCTCGCCTCCACCGAACAGCTTGTCGAGAAGCCCCATCGTGCCGCTCCCCGCGCGGCCAGGCCCGGTGGTCCGGAACCCGCCCGTGCGATGCTGAGCCGGCGGCGGCCCGGCCGCCCGCGTTTGCCTCCGACACCGGGGCTACGGTGGCGGACCCATCCACCATCCCGCCACCGACGGGCACGCTCCGTCAACGCCAGGGCGGCCATTCCGTCGGTCGGAAACCGCTCCCTCTCCCCGAGCGCCCGCCTCCGGATTCTTCTGGACTCCCTCCGCCGGGTGCTGGAAGACAGGGCGACTCCTGTCCGCCATGAAAGCCCCTGATTTCAGGGGACTCCCACCGATGGCCAGGGCGCCGCCCGGGAAGTAATCAGGAGAGACCGACAATGGCCGACGCTGCCACCACCGCCGAGTCCGTCCGCACGGACACCGGCACCCGGGACGACCATTCCTTCCTCTGGCGGCGGCTGCATTCGCTCTCGGGCGTGCTGCCGCTCGGCGCCTTCCTCTGCTACCACGTGTTCGAAAACCTGTCGGCGCTGCGCGGCCCCGCCGCGTACGACGAGATGGTCAACCATGTGAACACGCTGCTCCCGCGGCCGTTCTTCTACGCGCTGGAGCTGGTGACCATCATCGTCCCGCTGGCCTACCACGCGCTCTACGGCGTCTGGGTCGCGGCGACCGGTCGCCCGAACGTCGGCCGGTACGCCTACGCGAGCAACTGGGGCTACCTCGCCCAGCGCGTCACGGGGGTCATCGCCCTGCTGTTCCTGCTGGTGCACGTGGGCACGCTCCGCACCTGGGTCACCCTCCTCGGCAACCACCTCGCGCCTGTGAACGCCGACGGCCTGGACCTGGTCACCTACCGGGACGTGGCGGCGCACCTCGGCAACCCGGCCTCCCTCGGCGTCCAGAGCATCCTCGCCGGGGACCACATCTTCGCCCTCTACGGCATCGGCACCCTCTGCACGATCTGGCACTTCACCTACGGGCTCAAGGGATTCTGCTGGACGTGGGGCATCGCGGTCGGGAGGCTCGCGCAGAGGCGAGTCACGCAGGCGTCCTGGCTCCTCTTCGCGGTCCTCTCGGTCGCGACGCTGAGCATCCTCTTCCAGATGCGCTTCGGCGCCGTCGGCTGATGTAGGGGGTCCCATGGCGGAACAGCGATTCACGATGGTGGGCGGAGGACTGGCGGGCCTGATGGCGGTCATCAAGCTCTGCGAGGCCGGCCACAAGGTGGACCTCCTGTCCATCGTCCCGGTGAAGCGATCGCACTCGGTCTGCGCCCAGGGCGGCATCAACGGCGCGGTGAACACCAAGGGCGAGGGCGACCACCCGGACATCCACGTCAAGGACACGCTGCGCGGTGGCGATTTCCTGGCCGAGCAGACCAGCGTGAAGGGCATGTGCTACGCGGCGCCGGGCATCATCTACCTGCTCGACCGGATGGGCGTGCCCTTCAACCGCACTCCGGAAGGCCTCCTCGACTTCCGGCGCTTCGGCGGAACGCTTCACCACCGCACCGCGTTCGCCGGGGCCACCACCGGACAGCAGCTGCTCTACGCGCTGGACGAGCAGGTCCGCCGCTTCGAGGCGGCCGGGATGGTGAACAAGTTCGAGTACTGGGAGTGGCTGGGGATGGTGAGGGACGGTTCCGGCCGCTGCGTGGGCAGCGTCGCCATGGACCTGCGCACCATGGAGGTGCGGTCCATCCCCGCCGAGGCGGTGATGCTGGCCACCGGCGGCCCGGGCATCGTGTTCGGCCGCTCGACGAACTCGGTCATCAACACCGGCACCGCTGCCGGCCGCGCGTACCTGGAGGGGGCGATCTACGCCAACGCCGAGTTCATCCAGGTGCACCCCACTTCCATCCCCGGCGAGGACAAGCTCCGGCTGATGTCCGAGTCCGTCCGCGGAGAGGGCGGCCGGGTCTGGGTCCCCAAGAAGAAGGGCGACACCCGCGATCCGGTCACCATTCCCGAGGAGGAGCGCTGGTACTTCCTCGAGGAGAAGTACCCCAAGTACAAGAACCTCGTTCCCCGCGACGTCGCCACCCGGGAGATCTTCCACGTCTGCCGCGAGCTGGGCATGGGCGTCGGCGGGCGCGACGGCGTCTTCCTCGACGTCACCCACATCCCCGCCGCCACGCTCGACGCGAAGATCAAGGGCGTGATGGAGATCTACGAGAAGTTCGTGGGCGACGACCCGCGCCACCACCCGATGGTCATCTTCCCCGGGATGCACTACTCGATGGGCGGGGTGTACGTGACCTTCGAGCCCGGACCCAACCTCGAGCCGCTCGCTGCGAGCCCGAAGAACCAGGCCACCAGCATCCCCGGCCTCTACGCCTCGGGGGAGGCGGACCACGCGTACCACGGCGCGAACCGGCTGGGGGCCAACTCGCTCCTGTCCTGCATCTACGGTGGGATGATCGGCGGCCCGGCGATGGTGAGCTACGCGAAGAACGTGGCCAAGGGATCCGCGTCGGTTCCCTCCAGCGTCTTCGAGGACGCGAAGAAGCAATGGGAGGAGCGCTTCGCGAGCATCGACAGGATGAGCGGGACCGAGAACCCGTACGTCCTGGCCCGCGAGCTCGGCGAGGTGATGACCGAGAACGTCACCGTGGTCCGGAGGAACGACCGGCTGCGGAAGACCCTGGACAAGATCGCCGAGCTCCAGGACCGCTGGAAGCGGATCAACGTGCTCGACCACGGACACAGCAGCAACCGCCCGCTCAGCTTCGTGAACCAGCTCTGGAACATGTTCGCCCTCGGCGAGGTGATCACCAAGAGCGCGTTGCTCCGCGACGAATCGCGCGGGGCCCACTACAAGCCGGAGTTCCAGCTCCCCGAGCCCAAGACCAAGGACCCCACCCAGGACCCGGACTGGATGAAGGCCTGGAAGGAGCGCCACCAGAAGTGGGCGAAGACCACCATCGCCCGGTGGACGCCGCAGGGCTCGGAGATCACGTACGAGGACATCCCCACGCCCGTGCTCGACCCCGAGCCGCGCTGGTACGCCTGAGGGACCGGACGACGCCATGGACGAAGCCACGAAGGTTGGACTGACCACCGAGAGCCGGCCCCAGGCAGGGGAGAAGTGGGTCACCTTCCGCATCTGGCGGCAGGAGAGCGCGAGCTCGCCGGGTGACTTCGAGGAGTTCCGCGTGCCCTGGCGGAAGGGGGCCAACGTCATCTCCTCCCTGATGGAGATCCAGCGGAACCCGGTCAACGCCGCGGGGAAGCCGACCACGCCGGTGACCTGGGACGCCGCCTGCCTCGAGGAGGTCTGCGGCAGCTGCGCGATGAACATCAACGGGCGGGTACGGATGGCCTGCTCGGCGCTGGTGGACAAGCTGGAGTGGCCCATCACGCTCGAGCCAATGCGCAAGTTCCCGATGGTCCGGGATCTCACCGTCGACCGCACCCGGATGTTCGAGTCGCTGAAGCGGGTGAAGGCCTGGATCGAGCTCGACGGCACGCACAACCTCGGCCCCGGCCCGCGCCAGAGCCAGAGCGAGCAAATCCAGCGGTACGTGCTCTCCACCTGCATCACCTGTGGCAGCTGCCTCGAGGCTTGCCCGCAGATCACCCAGGACAACGACTTCATGGGCGCGGCGCCGATCAGCCAGGTCCGGCTGTTCAACCTGCACCCGACCGGGGCGATGCACGCCGAGGATCGGCTCCACGGCCTCATGGGTCCCGGCGGCATCCAGGACTGCGGGAAGGCGCAGAACTGCGTGCAGGTCTGCCCGAAGGAGATTCCCCTCACCACGTCCATCGCGGCGATGAACCGCGACGTGACCAAGCTCGTGGTGAAGGACCTCTTCTTCAAGGACAAGGAGACCGAGACCGCGGTCGGCGGACCGGCGTAGGTCGAGGCGGCCGCTTGAAAGGGCATCGGCCCCGGCGTTCAGCGGGCGCGGTGCACCTCGTGCCCGTCGAAGGTCAGGTGCGCCAGCCGGCGAGCCGGAAGACCTCGAAGTCGCTCCCGGCCTTCAGGATCCAGGCGTGCGCGACGAGCCCGAAGAGGAGGAGGACGGCGGCGGCCTGCCACCAGCCCGCAGCGGGGGAGACCCCGCCTGGAGGAGGAAGGGCCGGCCCTGCGGTCGGGCCGGGGTGCCGCGGTGCGTTTCCCCCTTGCCTCGCCTCGGTTTCTGCGTGAGACATGCGCGCCCCCCCACGGGCGACATCCCATGAAGATCCACGAGTATCAGGGCAAGGAGCTGTTCCGGAAGTACGGGGTGCCCACCCCGCGCGGAATCCTGGCCACCACCCCCGAGGAAGCCGAGAAGGCCGCGACCTCCCTGGGAACCCCGGTGGTGGTCGTGAAGGCGCAGATCCACGCCGGCGGACGGGGAAAGGGCGGCGGGGTGAAGCTCGCGAAGAGCCCTGCCGAGGCGAAGACGCTCGCCTCCCAGATCCTGGGAATGATGCTCAAGACGCACCAGACCGGGCCCGAGGGCCAGAAGGTCGGCAAGGTCTACGTCGAGGAGGGGCTCCCCATCGAGCGGGAGTTCTACCTGGGCATGACCCTGGACCGGGCCACGTCGCGGCTGTCGATCATGGCCTCGAGCGAGGGCGGGGTGGAGATCGAGGAGGTGGCGGCGAAGAGGCCGGAAGCGATCCTCGTCGAGTCCATCGACCCGGTGGTGGGGCTCGCGGACTATCAGGCCCGGACGCTGGCCTTCGGGCTCGGGCTGACCGGCGACAGCATCGGCAAGTTCGTGGCGTTTTCCCGCGCGCTCTACCGCTGCTACGTGGAGACCGACGCCTCGCTCGCCGAGGTGAACCCGCTGGTCCTGCTCAAGGACGGCTCGGTGATGGCGCTCGACGCCAAGCTGAACTTCGACGACAACGCGCTCTACCGGCACAAGGACCTGGTCGGCTACCGGGATATCGCCGAGGAGGACCCGATCGAGGCCCGGGCCAAGGAGCACGACCTGGCCTACATCTCGCTCGACGGAAACATCGGGTGCATGGTGAACGGCGCCGGACTGGCGATGGCGACGATGGACACCATCAAGCTGGTGGGTGGCCAGCCGGCGAACTTCCTCGACGTGGGCGGCGGGGCCAGCAGGGAGAAGGTCACCGAGGCCTTCAAGCTCATCCTCAGCAGCAAGGCGGTGAAGGCGGTCCTGATCAACATCTTCGGCGGGATCATGAAGTGCGACGTCATCGCCGAGGGCGTGGTGGCCGCCGCCCGGGAGGTGAAGCTCTCGGTCCCCCTGGTGGTCCGGCTCGAGGGCACCAACGTGGAGCTGGGGAAGGAGCTCCTCCGCAAGTCGGGCCTGCCCATCATCCCCGCGGATAATTTGCGCCAGGCGGCGGAGAAGGCCGTCGCTGCGGCCCGGGGGGAGAAGGTGTCATGAGCATCCTCGTCGACCAGAACACCCGGGTGCTGATGCAGGGCATCACCGGCTCGGCGGGCTCCTTCCACGCCGGCCAGATGCTCGACTACGGGACGAAGCTCGTCGCCGGAGTCACGCCGGGAAAGGGCGGGACCGAGTTCCAGGACCGTATTCCGATCTTCAACACCGTTGCGGACGCGGTGAAGCAGACGGGCGCCAACGTCAGCGTCATCTTCGTGCCGCCGCCGTTCGCCGGGGACGCCATCCTCGAGGCCGCCGAGGCCGGGGTGCCGCTGATCATCGTCATCACCGAGGGCATCCCGGTGATGGACATGGTGAAGGTGAAGCGCGCGCTGCAGGGCCGGCCGGTGCGGCTGGTGGGCCCGAACTGCCCCGGGGTCATCACCCCCGGCGCGAAGTGCAAGATCGGCATCATGCCCGGGCACATCCACAAGCCCGGGCGGATCGGCGTCGTCTCCCGTTCGGGAACGCTGACCTACGAGGCGGTGTTCCAGCTCACGCAGCTCGGGCTGGGCCAGTCGACCGCGGTGGGTATCGGCGGTGACCCGGTGAACGGGACCGACTTCGTCGACTGCCTCCAGCTCTTCAATGCCGACCCCGAGACCGACGCGGTGATCATGATCGGCGAGATCGGCGGAAGCGCCGAGGAGACTGCAGCGCAGTACATCGGCAAGGAGTTCAGGAAGCCCATCGCCGGGTTCATCGCCGGAGTCTCGGCCCCGCCGGGCAAGCGGATGGGACACGCCGGAGCGATCATCGCCGGAGGGAAGGGGACCGCGGCGGAGAAGATCAAGGCGATGGAGGCGGCGGGAGTGCTGATGGCGCCGTCGCCGGCCGAGCTCGGGACCACATTGCAGGCCGCGCTCCAGCGCGGTCGTCGCTAGACACGAAGGAACGAAACGGACATGGCCACTGAGCGCACCCTCTCCATCATCAAGCCCGACGGGCTGGAGAAGGGAATCATCGGGAAGATCATCACTCGCTTCGAGGAGAACGGCCTCAAGCCGGTGGCGATGCGGATGCAGCACCTCTCGCAGCGCGAAGCGGAGGGCTTCTACGTGGTCCACAAGGCGCGGCCCTTCTTCAAGGACCTCGTGACCTTCATGACCTCGGGGCCCGTCGTCCTGATGGTGCTCGAGGGCGAGAACGCGATCGCGAAGAACCGCGAGGTCATGGGTGCCACCAACCCCGCCAACGCCGCGCCAGGCACCATCCGGAAGGACTTCGCGACCGACGTGGAGAAGAACACCGTCCACGGCTCCGATAGCCCGGAGAACGCGAAGACCGAGATCGCCTACTTCTTCCGGGACACGGAAATCACGCCCTACGCCTCGAAGCGGTAGCCGGAGCTCCCTCCGGCGCCGGTCCGCCTTCTCGCGGCCTCAGCCGGCCTCGACGGAGAGGCCGAACGCATCCCGGAACCCGCGGGCCCCGTCCACCGTGACCCGGAGCGCGCGTGTCCCGGGCTTCCGCCTGACCCAGCCGAGCTCCAGGAGCCCCTCGGTGAGGCCGACGCCGAGGGGTCCGGCAAGGTGGTCGCGCCGCTCGGTCCAGTCCAGGCAGGCGCGCCCCTCCAGCAGCCCGTCCGTCTCCTCGACCAGCCCGAGCGCCGTGCCCCTCCGCTGCCCGACGGCAGTCAGCGTGTACCGGAGGCCCTCCCGGCGCACCAGACGGCGCTCGAGCAGCGCGTCGACCAGGCCCACCCCGAGCTCGCCCGCGAGGTGCCGATAGCAGGTCCGCGCCCGGCGGAAGGCGGCGTCGTCCGGGTCGATGCTCGCGCTTCGGACCGGCCGAGTGGTGAGCAGGGACAGACTCTCGAAGGCCCGGGCCACCTCGTCGCTCGACAGCCGGTGGTAGCGGTGCCGGCCGTGCTGCTCGACGCGGAGCAGGCCGCCGCGGGTCAGGAGCGCCAGGTGCTCGCTCCCCGTCGAGGGCGAGACCCCGGCGATGCGAGCCAGCTCGGTGGCCGGCCGCGACTGGCCGTCCATCAGCGCGGAGACGATCGAGACCCGCGCCGGCTCCGAGAGCAGGGCGGCGACGGCGGCGATGTCCAGGCGGCTCGCGGGGCGGAGATCGTCCATGGCTCCGGAACCCTAGCCCCGGAGCCGTTGCGATGCTTCGGTCGTGGCCGAATCTTCGTGCAGACGTACCCTGGTGCCCCGGGGGTGTTCCGGGGCGTGCGATCCGTCAGCGCACGGGCGCGGCTCAGCTCTTCCGGATGTCGACCAGCCGGCCGCGCTCGCCGATCCAGCGCTTGCGGTCGAAGGACGACTTGTTCTTGTTGCAGACCAGCTGGAAGGCGGTGGAGCCGCCGCGCTCGGAGACCACCACCGACCAGGCGAGGAAGATCTCCCAGAGCCGGAACCAGCGTTCGCCGTAGCCCTGGACCACCGCGTCCCGGTTCCTGAGCCAGTTGCGGTACCAGCGCTCGATGGTGAGCGAGTAGTGGATGCCGATGTTCTCCACGCTGTGAATCTCGAAGCCCGCCCGCTCGAGGTTGTTGCAGACGAAGCTCAGCGGCATCGAGGCATCCGCGCCGGGGAAGACGTACTTCGACATGAACATCCCCCAGGTGAAGTCCTCGGCGGTCCAGTTGCGGCGGAGGCCGGCGATCTGGAGGAAGAGAATGCCGTCCTCCTCGAGCATGCTGTTCAGCTGGCGCATGAACTTCTGGAACTTCCGGATTCCCACGTGCTCGGCCATCTCCAGCACCGTGATCTTGTTCCACCTCTGGCGGGGGATGTCGCGGTAGTCCAGGGTCAGGATCCGCGCCTTGTCGGCGAGCCCCTTCTTCGCGATTCGATCGGCGCCGAACTCCGCCTGGCGCGCGGCCAGCGTGACGCCGGTGGCATCGGCGCCGTGGTGCTCGGCCATGTGCGCCACCAGGGTGCCCCAGCCGCAGCCGATGTCGAGCAGCCGCTCGCCGGGCTTGACCTGGATCTTCTTCGCCACCACCTCGAGCTTCCGGCGCTGAGCGTCCTCGAGCGTGTCGCTCGGGTTCTCGAAGAAGGCCGAGGTATAGATCATGATGTCGCCGAGGAACGCGTTGAAGAAGTCGTTCCCGCGATCGTAGTGGCCGGTGACGGTCTTCCGGTCTGCGGCCTGGGTGTGGATCAGCACCGAGGGGATGAAGCCGCCGACCAGGAACTTCATCTGCTCCCAGGTGAGCCGGTGGTTGAGCACTTCCTCCTTGCGCCGGAGGAAGGCCTGCAGATCCCCGCTGACCTGGATCTCGCCACTGACGTACTTCTCGACGAAGGTGGCCATCGGGAGCTTCTTCCCGTTGGGAGTGGCGAGATCGATGGACGGCGCGGCCGCGGAGGGCTGCAAGGCTGTGGTCATGCGAGTGAGACTCCTGGAGACCCGAATTTCGGGTGAAACCGGCGAGAAGCGCGCAGACTAGCAGTGTTTCTGCCTCGACGTTGTCCAAAGTTTGGCCCGGTCCTACGACCGTGGGCCTAGAACGCCAGGAGGATGAGCGGCGCGATGATCCAGGTCTTGTACGGCGTGTCGACGATGGTGTCGTACGTCACGCTCACTCCGAGGGCGAACGACGGGCTGAAGAACATGATGAAGCCGGCGCCGGCGCGGAGGGCGAGCCCACCCGCCGAGTAGTCGAACGGCCCGCCGACGTGGCCGTACCCGATACCCCCCTCGATGTAGGGCCCGAAATTCCCGACCGGCAGGGTGACCCGCAGCCCACCGAGGCCGGTGTAGACGCTCCAGTCGCCGCTCCAGCTCCCCTGGGCCATGACGGCGGGGGTGAGGATGACTGGACCCATATCGAACCCATAGCCGCCCACCACTCCGAGGGTGAATCCGGCGCTCCCGCTCGAGGGAATGAAGACCCCGGGGGCGATGATGAACCGCGGCCCCACCGCATAGCGCCGGACGAGGCCGGGCTCGGGCGGGGGCGGCGGCTCGGGTGCGGCCTGTGGCGTCTGGGTGCCGTAATCCGCGCTGGGGACTTCCCCCGTCTGCGCCACGGCGATGGGGGCCAGGAGCAGCAGGCATGCCGAGAGGGCCGCGCGGACGTGGGTTCGCATGGCGGGGCAGCCTGCCCTCCGGGGACCCCGGGTAGCAATCGGACGTTGTACCCAGGGACGCCGGGCGCGAGAGTCCGACCCCCATGGACCCGGTGGGCCTGTTCATCCCCTGCTACGTGGACCAGCTCTACCCGGCGGTGGGCCTCGCGACCGCGCGGGTGCTCGAGCGGCTCGGAGTCCCCGTGGAGTTCCCGGAGGGGCAGACGTGCTGCGGGCAGCCCATGGCCAATGCCGGGGCCGTCTCGGCGGCCGCGCCGGTGGCCCGTCACCACCTCGATGTCTTCGAGCGCTATGGGCAGGTGGTCTGCCCCTCGGGCAGCTGCACCGCAATGGTGCGGCACCACTATGCCGACATCCTGCCGGAGGACCCGCGGGTGGAGACCGTGGGTGGGCGGACCTACGAGCTCTGCGAGTTCATCACCGACGTGCTGGGGGTGCGCCGCATCGCGGGGACCTTCCGGAAGCGGGTGGGCCTCCACCAGAGCTGCCACGGGCTCCGGGAGCTCCGCCTGGGGAGCGGCAGCGAGCGGATGATCGAGCCCTGGAACAAGGTGCACTCGCTGCTGGCGACGCTGGAGGGCATCGAGCTCGTGGAGCTCACCCGGGCCGACGAGTGCTGCGGGTTCGGCGGGATCTTCTCGGTCGACGAGTCGGCCGTCTCCGGGGCGATGGGGCGGGACCGGGTGGCGGACCACGCCAAGGCGGGCGCCGAGGTGGTGACCGCGGTGGACATGTCCTGCCTGATGCACCTGGAGGGGATTGCCCGGCGGGGCCGCTCGCCACTGCAGTTCCTGCACGTGGCACAGGTGCTCGACACCGCGATGTCCGCGAGCGCGGCCCCGAGCGGGGCGGCAGCTTGACCAGGGGTTCAGCGGCTGCGGAGCCGGTGAGGCCAGGGGAGGGGCTTCGGGCAGTCGCAGTGCGCGACTCGCTGGCACCGCCAGGGGAGATCCCCGATGGTCTGCCCGGCGCAGATCCGCCCGCACTGCTCGATGGCGGTGGGGCAGGGGTGCACCAGCGGCTCGGCCATCAGCGTCGCCGCCACGAGCACCGCGACGATGAGGAGGGTGGCGACCAGCGCGATGCGTGCGTTCCGGCTCACGGAGAGTCATCGAGAATAGCCATCCGGCTCGCCCTCGCTCCTTTCGTTCATCGTTGCACCCTGGAGGCGCCGGGATGAAAGTCCGGCGGCCGGCATGAACGCCCACGCCCGTGCAGCAGAACGGCTGGTCCGGGACGACGCGCGCCTTCACTGGCACGACGCCGCGGTGTGGCAGGTGCGCACGAAGCGCGACCGCGCCGCCCGCGCCGTGCCCGACTGGGAGGCACTCCGGGACGCGGCCTCACGCATCAAGCTCCACACCCTCTCCCGGCTCCCCGAGTACCTCGAGGAGTTCGAGCGCAAGGCCTCGGCCCTGGGCGCGCGGGTGCACTGGGCGGCCGACGGCGCGGAGCACAACGCCATCGTCCTCGGGCTCCTCCGGGAGCGAGGGGTGACGCGCCTGGTGAAGAGCAAGTCCATGCTCACCGAGGAGTGTCACCTCAACCCGGAGCTGGAGCGCGCCGGCATCGAGGTCATCGACACCGATCTCGGCGAGCGCATCGTCCAGCTGGCCCACGAGCCGCCGAGCCACATCGTCCTGCCCGCAGTGCACATGAAGCGCGAGGAGATCGGCGAGCTCTTCCACCGGACCATCGGGACGCCCGGGGGCCTCTCCGACCCCAAGCAGCTCACCGAGGCCGCGCGCCAGCACCTGCGCCAGAAGTTCATGGCCAGCCAGGCCGGCCTCACCGGGGTGAACTTCGCCATCGCCGAGACCGGCGGCTTCGTGGTCTGCACCAACGAGGGAAACGCCGACCTCGGGGTGTCCCTCCCGCCGATCCACATCGCCTGCATGGGGCTGGAAAAGCTGATTCCGAGGGCCGTCGACCTCCCGGTGTTCCTCCGCCTCCTCGCGCGGAGCGGCACGGGGCAGCCGATCACCACCTACACCTCGCACTTCCACGGTCCCCGCCCCGGGGGTGAGCTGCACATCGTCCTGGTCGACAACGGCCGGAGCGCGCTCCTCGCCAGCGAGACCCACCGGGGGGCGCTGTGCTGCATCCGATGCGGGGCCTGCATGAACACCTGCCCGGTCTACCGGCGCAGCGGTGGCCACAGCTACGGCACGACGGTGCCCGGACCCATCGGCTCGGTGCTTGCCCCCGCGGCCGATGCGGCGCGCAACGCGGCGCTGCCCTTCGCCTCCAGCCTCTGCGGCTCGTGCAGCGACGTCTGCCCGGTGCGGATCGACCTCCACGGCCAGCTCCTCGCCTGGCGCCGGGAGCTCGACGCTCGCGGCCTCACCCCGGCGGTGAAGCGGCGGGGCGTGGCGGTGGCCAGCTTCGTGCTGCGGCGGCCGTGGATGTACCGGCTGGCCGGGAAGATGGTCCGGTTCTTCGGCCGG